>Ga0182027_10005870_pt1 | contig 18543 bp, 14 predicted proteins | sample 712E1DmetaG_FD_121300 | JGI IMG/M metagenome (GOLD analysis project Ga0182027, IMG submission 121300) | Permafrost microbial communities from Stordalen Mire, Sweden - 712E1D metaG (Illumina Assembly) | ecosystem: Environmental > Terrestrial > Soil > Wetlands > Permafrost | place: Sweden... | reverse complement strand
CAAACTTACATGGCAGGCGACATTCCATTGAGTTTCACGTTAAACGAGCAAGCAACAAACATTTCCTACAGTTTGGACGGAAATAACAGCATAGCCATCAATGGAAACACTACCCTAACAGGATTATCAATTGGAGAACACAACCTGACAATTCAAGCACAGGACGCTGCTGGAAACATCGGCACAAGCCAAACAGCCGACTTCTTCATAACCAATCCAACACCAACATCTTCCCCGCTAGCAAAACCTTCCCAAACAACATACATTGCCCCTGCTATAGTGATCTTAGCGGCTGCTTCAAGTTTAGCGCTAGTGGTCTACCTAAAAAAGCGCAGAAATTAAAAAACCAATTAACCAAAAGCTCAACCATTACCAGCTAAGTATTCCTTCTTTAGAGTACATAAAAAAACGATTTTAACACACAAACTATTGAACAATTCAAGGAGTTGCCTTGTTCTTTTCAGACTTGATTAGTTCAACGGCTAATCTCCAAATGAAGAATCCAAGGGCGCTTGCAATGAAGCACAAGATAGTGAAAGTGTCCGTTCTTAGCCAGAGAAAAAGATGCGAAACAGGCATTGCCAGCCACCTTGGATCAACAAATTGTATCACTACTCCGTCGAGCCATGCCAGCAAACCGTACAAAAACAACACTTGACCAACAACTTTGGCAACAAGCAATAATCTATTCGAAGCAGTGTTCATGTCCCATTAAGGAACGAGAACATTATTATAAAACTTGCGAGAAACGGCAAAATGTTTCTTACCTGCAACTTGACCCGCATGTTAGCTGCATAATTTTTTTGCCCTACTTCTTTTGAGCAGCATATGAATGTCGTTGGTTATAACTCCATTTCTTTTTCTTTAAAGATACGATTACAGATGTTATCGCTACTAAGGTTAAGACCAGCGTTGGAGTGATTTCAGGCACCGTTGGAGACGACCCTGGAATTTGTTGCGGCGAGCCAAAAGCGTAGACCTTGCCGTCATTTGAGCCTACGTAGACTACGCCGTTTGCAATAGCAGTGGACGAAATGATGTCTGGACCAGCAGAAGCTACAGAGCTGTTCCATATTAGCGCGCCTGTCAAAGCGTTTAGAGCAAAAACTGTGTGGCTGTGAAATCCACCAACGTAGACTACGCCGTTTAAAACGGTTGCAGAGGATTGTACTGGACCATAGTGGGTGATTCCATAATAGAGCTCTTCCAGAAAGGGGAGGGGAGGATACTATTTACAATTGAAATAGTTATGTTAAAAGCATAACACAATTACTTGAACTAAAAGCACCAGCTAAATACACACCAATTCTGCATTTTATTACAAGATTATGCTTTTTTTGGTTGTGTTTTTTGCTCTTTGTATCGTATAACTCTTTACGAGACCGAAGTAAATCGATTTCTCGTTGCCTATTTCATTTTGAGCAATATCTTGATAGTTTTTTTCGGGTTTCGAATTGCCCTTAAAATTTTGTCCTTTGTGAAAGTTGGGTTTGCTAAATTAGCTCTTGCACATAATTCGCGCAAATCGTCCGCTGAAAATTCGGGTGTCTCAATTAATGGCTCTGTTGCTGCTAGTGCGTAATCGCAAAAGCCTTCTCTTAGAAAACCGCCTTGTTTTGCCTGTTCGTATAACGCTGTTCCGTAAAGTGGCATAGCAATGCTGAATATGAGGCTGTCAGCGCCTAAACGTCTAAGCTTATACGCAAACTTTATTGTCTCTTCGATGTCTGCTTTGGTTTCCCCAATCAACCCCAAAACGAAGAAACAGCCAACTTTAATGCCGACTTTTTTGCACATAACAACAGCTTGCTCGACACACTTCAAATCTAAATTCTTGCCAATAATATCGTTCACAACACGTTGCACCCCTGATTCAGGAGCCACACGAATCTTTTTGCAGCCAGACCTCTTCATCTTTCGCAGCAGCGGTTCATCAAGCGTGTCTGCCCTAACACCATTAGGCGTAAACCAATCAACATGCAAGCCTCGCTCAACTATTAAGTCGCAAATATCAGCCATGCGTTTTTTATCCAACGTCATGTTCTCGTCATAAAAATCAATCTGTTTAATCCCGTAAGTTTTCACTACATGCTCCAGCTCATCAACCACGTTTTTTGGGCTTCTGGCGCGCCATGTTCTACCCCAAACGATACAGGTTGTGCAGAAAATACAGTTGTATGGGCAGCCTCTGCTCGTCGTCATGATAGTCCATGGTTTACTTATTTCGCCGCGCAACGGATTCTCCTTAACAGCTTCGTAGTAAACTTTCATTGGAAGCAAATGCCTAGCAGGAAACGGCAAAGAATCCATATCCTCAATTATAGCGCGCTTACCCGTTAGAACAGGTTTCCCACTTTTCTTAAAGCCCAAACCATCTATAGTAGCGAAATCTTGCTTCCCTGACTCAAGCGCATCAACCAACTCAAAAATCGTATTCTCAGGTTCGCCGATAACAACAAAATCCACATCAGAATCCGAAAGACAAGCTTCTGGTCTAGCTGAAGGATGCTGACCCATCAACACAACAGCAATCTTCTTGTTAACAGCCTTTACCGCGTAGATCACTTCAAACGCGGTCTTTGACCAACCCGAAAAGGGAATTTCAACAACAACAACATCAGGATTCCATTGCCCCACGCGTTCAGCAATGGTTTGAGCACTTAAACCAACACGGTACTTAGTTTCATCCATTTCCACAAGGTTCTTCCAGCCTTCCGTTGGAGCATCAATAACGCTGACAGTATGCTTTTTTTCCAAAACAGCGGCGACTGACGCTAAGACTATGGGTGGAAAAACGTTTGGTTTCCCCCAAGCTTTAGGCTGAATTCTCGGCGGATTAATCAAGCAAACACGCATGTGAACTGTGCACTTCTAAACCAGAAATACAATAAAGCTGCGATTAAAACTTTGCACTAAAACGGCAAAAAGAACAACCGCACACCCACAATGATGCCGACACACATCAGTGCCCACAAAACAATCGTCACATCTCTAATCCGCAAAGCACCCAAAATCTTGTCCCCAGTCAGCGGCTCCAATGGTTCCCCAAGAATGTATTGCCCAGGCTTCTCTAACTGAACACGTAATGCACCAGCCATAGCCGCCATTGGCCAACCATGGTTTCGGCTTGGCGTTTTCTTGTGGTCTCTGCGCGCGATTTTCCAAGCGTTTTTTGCGTCTTTGCCAAGGATAGCGGCAGCCACAATCATGAAGAGTGCAGTGAATCTTGTCGGTATATAGTTGACGACGGTGTCTAGGTTTGCGCTAAACCAGCCTGTGTTTATGTGTTCTTTATCTTTGAAGCCTACCATGCCGTCAAGCGTGTTTATGGCTCGAAACGCGATTGCTCCAGTAACGCCGAACAATGCGAATGATAGCATAGGTGAGAGTTTGAAGTCGATTAGGTTTTCAGCCATGGATTCGATAACCGCGCTGCTGATTTGTGAGCCATTTAGGTTTTTGGAGTCTCTTCTTGAGAAATGGCTGTACTTCTTTGCCTCATCAAGATCATTTGCCTCTATGGCTTTGGCTGCGGCTTTTGCCCAATCAGTCTCAAGCTTGATGCAAATCGTCATCTTCACCAGAATAATGCCGATGAAAGCGTAAACGAAGATGCTAATGTAAGTGTAGATTGCCCATAAACCAAAATAAACCGGAAGCGCGAAAGCTAAAATTACCGTCAACGCCAAAAAAGCGCCTAGAAGCTTCTCTATTTTTGGGTCCGGATTTTTGAAGTATGGTTCAATTTTTTTAGTAAATTTGCCCATTAGAACGGTTGGGTGCAGTTTGAAAACCCATTTGTCAGGATAATTGGGTGATGGATCGCCAAGAACCAAATCTAACACTATAGCTAAAATTAGCACTGCAATGGCGATTAGTATGTTTAAGACGTTTAACACCAACCAAGAGTTATCTAAGCATTGCTTTTCGAGATACTTTGGATAAACAGTTTATATCAATTGCGGTTATCAGCGCTGGTGGATAAGATTTGGATTTTTCAACTTGTAAAAAAGCCTTGGAACTTCAGTGCTTAGAGCAATCTTTTCCGCTTCTATTAGGATTTGTTGTAAGGTTTTCTTGGTGATTTAGGTTTGGTTTTTTAAGTTAGACTCTGTTATTTGGTTAGGGTTGGTGCTCGCTTGGCGACCAACGAAGAACTAAATCCAACGTTGTTTAACACTTACGTGTTTCTTGTCAAGGTTGGAAAGCCTGTTGGACCCAGAGATTTGATGCGTGAAGCAAACCTCAGCAGCCCAAGCGTGGCTTATAGAAACCTTCAGAAACTCACGGATTTAGGATTAGTAGTTAAAGATGAATACGGCAATTATATTGTTAAGAAAAAAATAGGCATGAAGGGTTATGTCTGGGTAGGGAAAACTCTTATGCCAAGTTTTGCAATCTTCGGATTTATCTTCGTAGGCATTTTAATTGCCGAGATTGGGATATTGATTCCTCATTTGCTTTTAGGATCTCCTATTCAGGAGTCGTTCTGGCTTTTAACCGTGGTAACGGTTGTTTCTGCAGTAATTTTTCTAGCTGAGGCATTGCGATTTAGGAAGAAACCGAGCTATTAATTTAGCAGCCAACTGAGTGTTCCAGTTTTGGAACATTGTGTTCCTTGAGTAGAACTAAAAGTCACACTTTAGCTATTGATTGCTAGGTGTAAATGATGAGAAAGGCTTTGGTCTTGATTCTCTTTATGTTGACGACCCTGAGCATGATTTACGTTCTGCCTGTAGATGCTCAGTCTTATCAAACAATAACTATTAATGCAAATGGCAATATCACGCCTTCAGATGCTGCCCTAAAAAGAGACGGGCACATTTACACTATAACCGCTGACTTCAGCCTCTCCATTATTGTTGAGGCAAACAATGTCATAATTGACGGCGCTAACCATACGCTTCAAGGACCAAGCATAAACGAAAACAGCATAGCTCTAAACCTTACTGCAGCAAACATCACCGTTGAAAACATTCATATAACCAACTGGAAAGTAGGCGTCTTAGGCGTATGGAATAACAACACCATTGCAAACAACGAATTTACAAATAATTATGAGGGCATTGTAATTTATGGTGACGATTATGTTGTTCGCCAAAACAGCATATCAAATAGCACAACTGGTTTATTCATAGACGGCGGGTTTCGACCACAAGGCGATAATAACCTCATAATTCAAAATCAAATAATAGGCAATAATGAAGCATTCGATATCACTAATAGTAATGGAACAACTATCACAACAAACAGCATAGCAAATAATGATGTAATATTGGTGCTAGGGCAAACTGCAGGCAAGACTATTTTGTATAGTAACAACTTCATAAACAATACACAGGCGCTCGATATTCCTGTTGACTATCCCACCTGGGAGAGCTTTGTTCCAATTTCGCCCGCTGGACAATGGGATAATGGTACAGTCGGAAACTACTGGAGCGACTACACAGCAAGGTATCCTAACGCGTCAGAAATAGACCACACAGGCATAGGCAATACTCCTTACGCAATTGCCAATACTCTATCTTACTCGGAGTCATTTGAAAACGGCACTGACATAACCAAAGTTGCAGTTTTAGGAACCGCCATAGACAACTACCCGTTAATGACTCCAATTTCTACATCAACAGCTACATTAACCACGTCGTCAACCGCTTCACCTTCAGTTCCAGAATTCCCAAGCGGGATAATTATAATATCGTTGCTTGTTGCCACATGTTCGGTCGCTTTGGTTACTTTGAAATATCAAGCTAAAAGTGTCTATAAACCGTTGACTTGGTATTGACCTAAGCATACGGTTTTAAGCTTTGCAGTCTTTTCCTATTTCCTTCGGAGTTTTAACTTAACATCAGCAATAAGATTTGCGGCCACGACCATTGCGGTTGACAGCTTAAACCTTCTTCTCTTGTCAAAGAAGAATGCCCTGCGCAGATAAAAATGGTGAAACGCACCTTCACGTAGTTTCCCAAGATCTTTCATGCTTAGCTGGGGGGTCTCAAAAATCGGTTTTGTCGTATCGTACTTGTCAAAGTCAGTTACTCTCAACCAGCCTTTCTCCCTGACCGAGTCGTACATTGGTGTTCCGGGAAAAGGCGTGGCTACATTGTAGAAACCTACGGCGTCGGGAGATATTTTCTCCACAAACTTAATGGTTTTCCATGCGCTTTCCTTTGTCTCGCCTGGAAAGCCAAGGATAACGTTTGGAATAGGCTTCAAACTCAGCTCTCTCACCCAACCGAAAACTTTCGTGGTTAGTTCAGGAGTGATTCCTTTTTTCATAGCGTCTAAAACCTGTTGCGAGCCAGATTCAACTCCGAACCACACGGAGATACATCCAGCCTCCTTCATCTTTGCAAGTAACTCTTTTGTTAGCATGTCAACGCGTGTGCCACAGTTCCATTCGATCTTCAATCCGCGTTCTAGAATTTCGTTGCAAAGTGCCTCAGTTCTAGGCTGGTCTACCGTAAAAGCGTCATCACAAAATGTAAATGTGCTAATTCTGTAAGTTTTATGCAGAGCCTCTAATTCATCGACTACGTTTTTTGGGCTTCTCATGCGGTACTTGCGTCCATGCATTCTTACTGTTGTGCAGAATTCGCACCAGTACACGCAGCCTCTGCTTGTAGTCAAGTAAAGTATATTCTCATATTTGCGGAGGCTTTCCATTGGCCAGAGATGGCGAGCTGGAAATGGTAGCGAATCTAAATCTTCAATGTATGGTCTATCTGGATTCCTAACGATTTTTTCGTCTTTCCTGCAAGTGGTGCCGATAACATCATAGTAGTTTCTGCCTGCTTCAATTCTCTGCACCAGCTCCAACAGCGTATTTTCTCCTTCTCTCCTTACTATAATGTCTAATTCTGGGCATTCTTCGAGTGCTTTGTCATCCCAGAAGGTAACATGCGGACCACCAGCAATCGTTATGCAGTTTGGGCAAGCCTCTTTTGCAATCTTTACCAATTTGAGTGCAGACTGATACGTAAGCGTAGAAGATGTTACTCCAACAATGTTTGGTTGACGCTTACTAATTTCGCTCCTAAAATCTTCAAACGAAAGCTTTAGCACTTGGCAATCAATTACGTCAACTTGGTAATGATTTTTTTCTAAAACTGCAGCCAAATATCCTAAACCTAACAATGCAAAGGGCATGTGCATTGCAGCGCCAACTGGAGCGGCTGGATTAACTAAGGTTACATGAGGCTTCATTTTCTGCTTCACAGCTTCACTATTTATCCCTCAAAAAGAGATGCTTGATGCTTAAACATTTCGCATTTTTGCCTAAAATGAAAGCGAATAAAAATTTGGTAAATAATTAATTTGCTCTCACTTTTACTCTGGAGCTTATGTGGTTTCAGTAGACCAGTATTTTGGTTGAATAGCTTCATTTTCAAGCAATGAAGGGAACAAGTGTAGAGGCCATGAAGGAGGCATTTCTGTTAGATAAACCAATGTTGTTTCTACACCGCTTATTCTTCTAATTTTGTCATTAGCCTCAAACAACTCTTTGAAATCTTCTAGAGCAAGTGCACAGTATAGGTCATAGGCGCCTATGAGCCTTATGATAACTATTAGGTTTGGAATTTCGAGCAATTGAGAGTATATTTCTGGCATTTTACTTCGGTTTGAAACTGTTATGTATACGTTCGCAAGAGCTTTGTATCCGAGTTTATTGAGGTCAAGAGTTATTGTGGAAAGAGTTAACAAGTTTTCTCTAAGTTTTTTGTACCTTTGAATTACAGTTTTACTTGAAATCTCCAGTTGCGTAGCAATTTTCTTGAAGGGAGTTCGAGAATTTTCCGAAAGAATCTTTGCAATTTTCCTATCGGTCTCGTCAATTTCTAAAATTGCTTGATCCTGATTAGTTAAAACTGCCCTTTTTTTATTTTGTTGTTTATTTTCTGGTTCTAGTGGTTTGATAATTAAATTTTGAGGGTATTCTATGTTTACTGCCTCTGCCCAGATTAAAGCATCAACATGTTTAATATTGCGGTTGGATTCAAATTCTTCAATAATTTCCTGCAAATTATTGAGGTTTCTTAAGGCTACTTTTCCGAAGAAGTTGTATTTACCAAATGGGCTTACCAACTCGGAGATGTACGGTTTACTTTCAAGAAACTTGGCGACTTCTTTTTCATCTTCAGCCGCGTTTATAATGCCTAAATCAACGATATGGCGATACCCCAAGCAGTGAGGGTTAACAAGCATTTTTTCGCCGTTGATTACGCCTTCTTTCCATAAACGTTTATAGCGCATTCTGACAGCAGTGACTGTAATTTTACATTCGACAGCGATAGCGGTGAAACTAGTGCGCGATTCCGATAATAGAATCCTTAAAATTTTCGCGTCAATTTCACCGATTTTTATTCGATCTGCCAAAATCGTTACCCTTGAGACCTTGAAATCTTATCAGCCAATCATCATCCGTTTTATATAAGATTTCGCATTGTTTTTTCAAATCTATTAAGGAGAGCGCCATCGATGTTACCCAATCAGTCGGGTCCACTGCGGCGCCATCATCTGCACCAGCGTCAATAACTGATGCGCCTGTTTTTGGGTCAGCACTCATCCATTATTATTGTAATTGTAATAATCATAGTGGTGCAGTACTTGCTAATGCTTAGAAGACAACCATAATTTCACTCAAGAGCTTTTTATCTTCCTTTTTTTATTTTTCGTTTTCTAAAAATTAGAAAACACCTGAATTTCTTTACTCAGCATTTCCTCAGCCTCAGCCATTTAAACATTTGTTGTAGGTTTAAGCCTATAACAATTTAAAAAATGAACTTTTTTCATACAATTACGTTCCTTTTTGAATAGTAGGCATAACTTTATAAATAAATCTGAATAAATATTAATTACAAATTTTAAGGAGAAAAAGAAAAATGCAAATTGCTAAAAACAGAATTGCAACTATTGCGATTGCTATATTCTTAACATTTTCGATGTCAGCTTCAATGATGATGGTGCCAATGGCTAGTGCACATACACCTGCATGGAATATTCCAACTTATGCCTACATCAATGCAGCACCTAACCCGACGGGTGTCGGTCAACAAGTACTCGTTATCATGTGGCTTACCAACCTGTTTTCCCCTGAAGCAGGGTTATTAAATGATTACAGATTCCATAACTATCAGCTTACTATCACAGCACCAGACGGTACAAAAACAACACAGACTTTTGCTACTGTCACAGACTCAACATCAGACCAAGACACATACTTCACTCCTACTCAGGTCGGCACATACAACCTGACCTTTACTTTCCCAGGACAACCCTTCAATGAATATTCCCATGATACTATTTATACCAGCCTATTTGGTGTAACTCAAGCTGAACCGTATGTTAACGACACTTATCTGCCTAGCAGTGCAACAACAACTCTTACAGTTCAGTCAACAGCAGTAGCCGCATATCCAACTACTCCGCTTCCAACTGCTTACTGGACTCGCCCTATATACGGTATAAACTCTAACTGGTACACGATTTCTTCAAACTGGCTAGGTTCAGGTTCACCTGTTGAAGCTTCAGCAGGTTCAGGCGCCATCGGTGCCTATGGTGCAAACAGTCTGTTTTCAGGTGCAGCCCTCAATAGGAATCCAGGCGACGCTATAGGTTCTCTAACTAGTCACATCATGTGGACAAAGCCGCTTCAGGCTGGTGGAATCGTCGGAGGAAACAACTTTGCTATTCAAGGAGAGAGTTACTTCGAAGGTTCTGCGTACGTTCAAAGATACGACAATCCGATAATAATGGCTGGAATACTCTACTATCAGGCGCCGCTAGGATACGATTATGGAGGTGGACAGAGCGGTGGAACTTTCGCCGTTAACCTGCAAACAGGACAGCAACTTTGGGAAAGCAATGCTATACCCGCTGGGGCACTATCATTCGGTTACATCTATGACGCTCAAAACCCCAACCAAAAAGGAGTTCAGCAGCCAGTTTTGTTCACAAGCGGCTTTGCCCAAGCTTATGATGCATACACAGGAGCCTATTTGTTCAACGTTACTAACATCCAAAGCGGAAGCCCCTTAACCATGGGTCCAAACGGTGAAATCGTAGACTACGTCATTGCAAACGGACAATTGGCTGAATGGAACTCGTCTAACCTGTGGAATTGGTACATAACAACTGGTGGAGGCTCACCATCGCCTGCTACAAGCAACTTTGCTGTTACAGCATTCAATCCTTACATACCACCTTCTGGTGCCTTCGTCACAGCTCAATATACCGATACCGTCAATGGAGGCACGGGCAGCATGTACTCCCCTATAGGTTCGAACGGCGCGCAGAACGCTACATTGCCGTCAGACCTCCCTAGCACCTACACTCAAATTGCAGCCTTCTACGGCAATATGATTCTATGCGAAAGTGGCGCTATGCCTAATGTCGAAACTAGCACGCTAAACGGCGCTATCAGTATCACGCCCTACACATACTTTGCTATCAACCTCAACTCTTCTAGAGGCACAGTGGGTTCATTAATGTGGACGAATACAGTTAGTCCACCGCCAGGCAACGAAACCGTCTTATTAGGTCCAGCAGATCCAACGACAGGCGTCTTCATTGAAGGCTGGCAGCAAACTATGCAATGGGTAGGATACAACCTATACACAGGTGCGAAAATCTGGGGTCCAACTCCATCCCAAGCAGCTCTTGACTACTACGGCAACCCAGTCACACCCCTAATACAGGGACAAATTGCTTACGGCAACCTCTACAGCATGGGGTACTCAGGAATACTCTACTGCTATAACGCGAAAATTGGATCTCTAACATGGACCTACGGTAACGGCGGATCAGGCAACAGCACTAATGCTGGTTCCAGCACACCTTTCGGTGATTATCCAACATTCATAAACGCCGTTGGTAACGGAGTCATATACGTCATTGCTTCCGAGCACACTATTAACACGCCGATTTACAAGGGAGCTTTAGCACGCGCCATTAATGCTACAACGGGACAAGAAATCTGGACACTCTCAGACTACACGGGCGAATTCTCAGCTATGAGTTACGCTATGGCAGACGGCTACAATACATGGTTCAATGGCTATGACAACCAAATCTACAGTGTTGGTCAAGGACCAAGCGCTACTATAGTACAGGCGCCACTGACTGCTGTTACAGAAGGCAACAACTTAGTTATACAGGGCACAGTGATGGATATTTCCGCTGGCACAACACAAACTGAGCAGGCAGCTGACTTTCCAAATGGAGTTCCAGTTGCATCTGACGCTAGCATGAGTCAATGGATGAGTTACGTTTACCAGCAACAACCACTACCAACTAATTTCACAGGCGTTACAGTGCAATTAAGCGCTATTGATCCGAACGGCAATCACATCGTCATCGGCGATGCTACAACCAATGTAGACGGTGTATTCGACTACACTTGGACTACTCCAAGTGTCCCAGGCAGCTACTCTGTCTTCGCTACATTCGCTGGCACCAACGGTTACTATGGATCAAACGCAAATACTGGTGTTGACGTAGTATCAGCAGCAGCCACTCCAGCGCCAACAGCCGCACCGCCCGCATCAAATACTAACACATACATCTTAGCTTCAGCAATCGCGATAATAATCGTGCTAATCATAATCGGTGCAGTTCTAATGCTAATGGTTCGAAAACGACCTTAAACCCAAGCAAGGGAAAAAAACAATTTCCCCTCATTTTTTTGTTAACCTCTGAAATGGCAATTTTATTTCAAATTATTTAAATCTTAAAATGCACTTATTCGCAATGCTAACTCGCGAGAATGAGGAGTAAACATTGCAACAAGGCCAAACGCTTAAAGAAAAAATTCACCAAGCAAACGTTTCCGTCCATCAGCATGAAGCGCAATACTATGAGCTGCTTCATCCAGAAGTATACAGTAAGCAAGAGCAAAGAAGAATAGCTGCAAAACTAGAACTGATGAACAAACTTGTGACAGATAACCAAAAAAGCGCTCTTGACGTTGGAGCAGGCACCGGCAACTTAACAGGCAAACTTTTGCACATGGGCTATAAAGTTACAGCCGTAGACATCTCAGCAGAAATGTGTGCAATCCTTCAAACCAAATACAACGCTTACTTGAAAAATAGTAAATTAACTATAATCAACGCACCAATGGAAAATCTGGCTTTTGGTGCTGGCGAATTTGACTTAATAACCTGCTATTCTGTGCTTCACCACCTACCTGATTACGTCACCTCACTCAAAAGCCTTTCAGTCCTTCTGAAGAAAGGCGGCGTAATCTACATTGACCACGAAGCATCCCCCTTCTATTGGAAAACTGAACCAAGCAGCTTAGCCAACCTCATCAAAGGCATCTATTTTCATTCAAACCCCCTATTTAACAGCTTATACTTCCAAATTATCGGACTAAAAGTTCCCTCAATCGATTATTCCCTGTCGGATTACTGGCACAAAAAAGAACACGCACTAGACCACAAAAGCATAGAACAAATATTCAAAAAAGAAAGCTATGAATTCTCAAAGCGCACGGACTATTATCAAAACAGCACATGGATTCCGAATCCTCTATCCATAATTTATCGTCTTCTTTGCAGGCCTGAAATGAGTTTTTGGACAGCTAAAAAATAATCAAGCGATTCCTACGTTTTTCTGTGCGCTGGGATTCAATCTTCTTTTTGCAAAATTCACAACGCCTTCACGCCTAACTCTTTTCAGAATTTGTTTTGGCGATCTATGAAACTCTTTGAAAAACCTTTTTTGAATAGCCATAAGCGAGTTATAGTCAAACTCCTTGGTCTTTACGCTGAGCAAAAACTCGTCAAGGCGAACGTAATTTTTTGATTCCAAAACTTCTTGGTAAAGCTTGCTGTCTGGATTAGCAATGAAAATGTTGAATAGACACCATTCAGGATTTAATTTTTTAGCGAATTTTAACGAGGATTCCATGTCCTTTAACGTTTCATCTGGGACGCCCAGCATGAATGAGCATGCAGTTTGTATTCCGTTTTTGCGGCAAAGTTTGAACGCGCTTTCTATCTGCTCAAGCGTAGTGTTTCTGCCGATCCGCTGCAAAATTTTCTGCGAACCAGATTCAACTCCGAACCAAATGGTTTTGCATCCAGCTTTGCTCATTGTTTCTAAAAGTTCTTGGCTGACTAAGTCTACGCGTGTGTCGCAGACCCATTCTAAATCCAGCTTGTTTTTTATCATTAGATTGCATAGTTCAATAGTTTCTTTTTTTCTAAGAGTGAAGTTGTCGTTGATAAAGTAAAGTCCTTTTGTGCCATATTTGCTTTGTAAGTCTTGGATTTCGTCGATAACTCTCTGTGGACTGAAGGCTCGGCAAATGTTTCCCCAGAGTTTTCTTGTTTCGCAAAAACCGCAGTTGAATATGCATCCACGTGAGATGCTCATGATATCAGCGGGTTTAACGCTCAAATACTCTATGGTTCTATCGTAGAGTTCAAGTGGCAATAGGTGTCTTGCTGGGTAAGGGATTTCGTCCATGTTTTCGATAAATTTTGGTGGATTTTTGATGTTTTTTCCTTGACGTCTGCATGCAACGCCTGGAATAGTTGCGGCAGCGGGCTCATTGCCGTTTGTGATGCATGTGGCAAGTTGCGTTATTGCTCTTTCGCCTTCACCCATAACCACATAATCGATTTCTGGGTTCGCCAGTAAACTATCAGGCACGTAGGAAGCGTGCCATCCACCAACAACTATTTTGCAGTTAGGCAGGGCTTCTTTGATGCCTTTCGCGGTCTCTACGCAGCGAGCGTAAGTGGCTGAGCCGCATGTAATGCCCACAATTTGCGGGTTAAGGTTTGTGACTAATTGCTTGATTTCACCGGTTGATTTTTTCATGAGATAGTTGTCAAGCATTTGTACCTCGAAGCCTGCTTTTTCGAGTGCTGCGGCAACGTACATTAAGCCTATTGGAGGCAACCGTTTGCCAAGGTACCATGCGCCGTTTTCTGGCGGAGCAGTAGTCATTAAGAGAATCAAATGAGAATTTTCTCCTGTATGCAGAATTGTTTATTCCGTTGGTAAGCAGGCACGTTTTGTCTCTCTATCAATGTTTTTGCTTAAAACTTTGATTATATGCGAGTTAATAGCTTTAACGGCACAGAATACTGATGAAGGGTCCGTTTGTGTTTTTGCTGTTTTTCGAGATTTAAATTCAATCAACTTCTAATACGTACAGGTTGAGACTGGACATAATCTGCAACAACTCTAAAGCGTGTTTGAGCAAAGAGTGAGCGGTTAACGAAAACATTTATAGTCCTTCCACGTGCCTTTTCCAGAATGAAGAGGGTTCAAAATGAAAGTTGTCGTCCACTGGAGTGGGGGCAAAGAATGCGGCTTAGCTTACCACAAAGTTATCAAACAGGGACATCAGGTTGCTTATCTTCTCACCTTTGAATACATGAAACCATACGTTTTCCACAGTTTCCCAGTGATGGAACTCCAATCCAAAACTTTGGGGACTCCCTTGAAGCGGGTTAGAATTAAGAAGGCATACGAGGACATTCTCAAAACTCTCACAAAATTACACAACGAAGAAGGCATCGAAGGCATCGTAACAGGCGACATAGTCGGAGCAGGATGCGCCGTTGTCCACTCTAGCTACTACGAGAGCATGTGCAAACAGTTGGGCATGGCTTTCATGATGCCCTTGGAAAACCCTTCAGGAGACACTTACGATGTGCTGAAAGAAGTGGTTCAGACCGGCTTAAGACCAGTATTAAACTGTATTAATACCGATTTCTTTGGTGAAGAATGGTTAGGACGAGCAATAGACAGCACCTCCATCAAAGAATTAAAAGACTTAGCCGACGAAAAAAACATAGACGTTTCCAGCGAAGACGGACAAGGTTACCACAGCACAGTCGTCGACGCCCCACTTTTCAAAGAATCCATCGGAATCGGCAAATTCAAGACTAAGAAAAAGAAGGAAAAGTCGAAGACCTGGAAAAGAAATTGGCTATACATGGACATCAAAGAAGCATATTTAAAACCCAAAGAAACGCCCAAATGACAAGCAAACGAAGATTCCTCATTATTAATTCCTAACTTTTTACAGTTATTTCTGGTAATTTGTGTAGTTTGCAAAAAATCTAAATTTTGCATAAAGTAAATGAACCTGAATGCGCTTAAAAGGTACAAAACTCTATTGTTTCAGGGAAGAATATGAAAACTCGCGTAACCCTTGTGAATCCACCCTACCCCGTCGGTTCCCATCAGCATCCACCTTTCATGCCCTTAGGCATCGGGTACTTAGGTGCGGTGTTGTATACGAATCATTTTGAAGTTAACGTGATTGATTGCCAAGCGCAAAAACTTACTCACAAACAGTTCAGAGAAGAAATTGGTAAAGTCCAACCTGGCATAGTTGGAGTCACCTCTACCACTCTTACATACAAGTCTGCCCTTCGAATAGTAAAAATATGCAAGGAAGTTTGGCCAAACTGCATAACTGCAATCGGAGGTCCCCATGTTACCTTCTGGGATGACAAGGCATTGCAAGAAGAGCCGTCCTTAGATGTTGTTGTCAGGAGAGAGGGCGAAAACACCATGCTTGAGCTTGCACAAAGAGTGGAGAAAGGTCAAGCTTTCCATGACCTTGCGGGCACTACTTGCAGGAAGGGTACAGAAATCATAAAGAACCCTGACAGACCTTTCTTGGAAGACCTCGACAGTTTGCCTTATCCAGCTCTTCACCTTTGGCAGCATACGGAGAATCTGCGCAAGTACGGAACGATACCTTATCCTGTGATGACTAGTCGAGGCTGCGTGTACTGGTGCAACTTCTGCACAGCCGTCAGAATGTTCGGCAGAAGATACCGCATGCGAAGCCCCAAAAACGTAGTAGACGAGCTGGAGTTTCTGCACAAAAACTATTATGCAAACCAGTTCACGTTCTATGATGATGCATTCACGGTGGATCAAGCTCGAACCGCACAGATATGTGACGAAATTCAGCGGAGAGGACTGAGAATCAAGTGGGACTGTGAAACCCGAGTAGACATGGTTTCTAAAGAGCTCCTTGTAAAAATGAGAGAGGCAGGCTGCATAGCTGTTTGGTTCGGCGTCGAATCAGGCTCAAAAAAAGTTTTAAACAGCATGGGCAAAGGCTTCTCACTTACGCAAACAAGAAGAGCATTCAAGTGGGCCAAAGAAGCAGGGTTGATGACGGTTGCAGGCGTCATTTTGGGTTTTCCTGGCGAAACAAAAGAGAGCGCTTGGGAAACAATTCGGTTTGTTAAAGAACTTAACCCTAACGATGTCGGCTTCTACATAGCTACACCTTACCCTGGAACACCCATGTACGAAGAAGTCAAAGCCAACGGCTCCCTCAAAATAACTGACTTCGACAAATATGACACTGCGACACCAACCTTTGAGATTCCAAACATGACCATGCAAGAACTCACCGAAATTAGAGAACAAGCATTCCAAAGCTTCTACCTCAGCCCAGCCTACTTCGTCAGCGCGTTGGGCATGTTTAAGAAAGGAAAAATGTGGGGTCTAGGCGCCACCCGCCTAATACTGGCGCACTTCCGCAGAGCAATCAGAGCAAAAGCAAACAGCCTCATGAAGTAGAAAAGAGGAAGCATGGAGAAAGCCCCAAATTGATTTTACTAATGACCACTGCACCACCCTTAAAATCGCCGTGGGGCATGGCGGGAAAGCTTCCTCCATTGGGCTTGGCTTATGTTGCTGCAGCTTTAGAAAAAAACGGCTTTCAAGTGGAAATTTTTGACAATTACCTGCTGGAGCGACCAATTGAAGAAGTTACATTGGAAGTGAAAAAACGTGCCCCAGAAATAGTGGGCATAACCTGTAGCTCTTTGACTTATTCGCGGTGTATCGAGACGGCTAAAGCTGTCAAAGAAGCATGCCCATCCTGCAGAGTCGTAGTGGGCGGTCCTCATCCTTCGTATATGCCTCAAACCATGCTGGACCACAAGGAGATAGATTACGTGGTTATTGGCGAGGGAGAACAGGCAATGGTCCAGCTTGCCGCCAGCATCACAAAAGGCGAAAAAGAATCGGTGACCGCCAAAATTCCAGGTGTAGCATGCAAAATCGGTAGTGATATAGTCAAGAGTGCGCCTGAATTCATCGCTGATTTGGACCAGGTTCCTTTTCCAGCGCGTCATCTGTTGCCGATGAAAATGTACGACCGTGCACTGAGTTATTTGACTGTTAAACCAGTCGATACCATGAGCATACTGCGCGGTTGCCCATACAATTGCGCATACTGTGAAACTAGAGAATTGTGGGGAACCACATGTCGAGCCTTCTCACCCCAAAGAGTCATAGACGAAATAAAGCACATGGTTGGAAACTATGGTTCAAAGGGAATCTACTTCGTCGGCGACAACTTCACCATAAACAAAAACCGTACAGCTGAGCTGTGCCGACTACTCAGAAATAACAAAATAGACATCAAATGGACATGTGAAACCAGAGCTGACTTAATCTCGAAAGACTTGCTTTCTGAAATGAAGTCTGCGGGTTGCCAAACCATCTTCTTCGGAGTCGAATCGGGGTCACCAGCAATCCAGCAAAAGCTTGACAAAAACATCGATTTGCAAGAAGTTGAGCGTACTTTTGAGCTTTGCAGGCAGGTGGGAATACGAACTGCCACTTCTTTTATGCTGGGCATTCCCGGAGAAACAGTCAACGACATGAATGCTACATTCAAGTTTGCGAAAAGCCTAAAGGCGGACTGGTGCCAATTCAACATTTATATCGCGTGCCCTGGCAGCAAACTGTATGATGAAGTGATAAGCCAAGGCTTGTATGACCAAATGGATGATTATTTGGCACGCGTCAAAACCAAAGAGTTCGATTACGACATGCTTGTCAAGATTCAGCGGGATTTCCAGCGTGGCTGCCAGAGGTCGGCGGCGTCTAAGCTGATTCGCGTAATTAAGCAGGAAGGCTTAGGCAGCGCAGTTAAGAAAGGTACCTCACTGGTTTTTCACCGCTCATAAGATTTAGCTCTTGGATTTTGGCTTTGTTCGCTTTTTGTGGTTGTTTTTTGGCACAAATAGTGGGTAGGTCTATAGGTAGGCGGTTTTGGGTCAGGGGTTGTTTTGGGTTGCTTTTTTGGTTTAAGGCTTGATTTGAAGTTTAGTTAGGGGCAAGAAGATGCAAAATGCGCGAAAATTAACCTCCAAGTCTGCTAGATGAGCCTAATAGAGACTGTGTGAAAAGTCAAATTTGTTTCAAGAAATTGCGTTTTATATGTGAAAACACGTCCCTAAGCCCTATCGCTTCGCCATAAACTTAGCGATTTTCTGAAATTGAAACTAGTTTTCACACAGTCTCAATAGACGCCAAATATGATTCAACATAGTTCAACATAGATGGAAGGCCCGCGTTTTCAACATGAATTGGTGCTTTTTGCGTGCAGAGTTTTTAAGTTTTATATGTTTATGTTGATTCAGTAGTTCCGAAAGTGGCTTGAGAAGTTAATGCTTTATTGTAAACCATACTACAATCGCTAATTGGTAAGAATAGTGATCGCAGTATGGCTCACGATGTAAGTAGAACTTTCATGTGGCT
>Ga0182027_10005868_pt1 | contig 18548 bp, 11 predicted proteins | sample 712E1DmetaG_FD_121300 | JGI IMG/M metagenome (GOLD analysis project Ga0182027, IMG submission 121300) | Permafrost microbial communities from Stordalen Mire, Sweden - 712E1D metaG (Illumina Assembly) | ecosystem: Environmental > Terrestrial > Soil > Wetlands > Permafrost | place: Sweden... | reverse complement strand
GCCATCGAGGATCCGCTCCTGGCCGCCCACCGCGAGCTCGAGGAGGAAACCGGCTACCGCGCCGGGACGATGGAGCGGATCGGCGGCTTCTGGAGCGCTCCCGGATTCTCCACCGAGTATCTGACCCTCTACCTGGCAACGGACCTGTACCCCGCGGGAGAGGGTCGGCTCAGCCCCGATCAGGACGAGAACCTGCGGCTGTCCCGACTGCCCTGGCGTGACGCCGTCGCGGCCGTCGAGGGCGGCGTCATCGAGGACGCCAAGTCGGTGGCCGGCGTCCTGCTCCTGGCCCGCCGCCTCGAGACGGAAGGCCGCTGAGCGCCGTTCGCGTCAGGTCTCGGTCGCTTCCATCTTCTCGAGGGCTCGCCGGTACGTGTCGCTGGCGGGATCCAGGGCAACGGCCAGGCGAAGATGGGTTTTCGCCTCCTGAGGGCGCCCGAGTCGAGCGAAGCTGAGCCCAAGCGCAAAGTGGCCGTAGTGGGCGGACGGGTCGATCTCGAGTAGTTCCTCGAACGTTTCGGCCGCCCTGATGTGCTGTCCGCTGTTGAAGTAGGCCCGCCCGAGGGCCTCGAGAATCGAGCCCTTGCCATGCTCGAGCCGGGCCGCTCGCTCGAGAACGACCGCGGCCTGGGCATTGTGGCGGTCGCGAATCAGGGCGTTGCCGCGCTGCAGCAGATCGTAGGCCGACTCGCCGGAGTCCATCGGGTCATCGTCCGACACGGTGGATCGTTCGACGTCGTCGCCGGACCGGACGGCATGAGCCCTGTCGGGCACACGGTCCCGGTCCTGCGCAGAGGCATCGCGGGGCCGGGTCGTGGCAGCGAGCAACGCATCGGCAGGCCTTCGAGACCGGGCCACGCGGCCGGCGTCTGGGGCGACCTCGCCGGCGGCGGCGCCCGTGGCCTTTGCCGCGCCTTCGACCGGAGCCGCGGCGTCCGCGACGGTCGCATTTGCTCTCGCTGCGCGTCGACCCCGTTTCGTTGCGCCGCTCGCCGGCGCAAGGCCGCCGGCCCGACTCTCCCCGCCCTCGTCCGCGATCGCGGCGACCGCCGGCCGCATTCGCGATGTGTTGCCCCGCCCCCACATGAACAAACCAAGCAGCAGCAACCCGCCGGAGAGTACGCAGAGGCTGCCGAAGATGCGCCTCTGGCCCGCGCCGTTGGCGCCCTGCCAGGAAATGCGCGCTCCCGTCGCCAGTGACATCGCCCTGCCCAGATCGCCCGTCGAGAACGCGATCCGGGCCGACGCCAGGTCCGCCTGGGGGTCCGCTCCGAGCAGGCCCAGCGCTCGGGCGGCGCCGCCGCTGTCGGTCCGCGCCTGAGCTGCCGCGGAAAGCTCGTGGAGGACCGCCAGTTCGTTCGTGGCCTCGGCGCCGGCGGCGACGATGCTGGAGCGCTCGAACGCGGTTTGCAGCGAAGGTGGCGGCGCGACCTGCTCCCTGGCTGCCTCGATGGCTATCTCATCGCGTTGGGTCAGAAGGCCGTGAGCCTGAGCGATGGACGTCTCGGCCTGTTCGAATTGCCATGCGTCGAGCGACTGGCGGATCTCCGGCGGCAGGTCCCAGGGACTCGCCACGGTCTCCGCTTCAGCGTAAGCGGCACGGGCCGTGCTGCGGTCGAGCAGGAGCGGGGCCTGCGCGCGGTCCACTACCCACTGCTGCCAGATGTAGACGTACGAACTGCCGGTCTTCTGCTCCAGCAGATCGAGCAACTGGCGCCAGCTGATTGCGCCCCCGGAGAACATCTCCGTCTGAGTTCCGTGCAGCGGCTGGTACGCCGCCGTGCCGGATTTCGCGGCAACCCAAACGCTCCGCAGGCCCGCTTGACCGGACTGGGCGGAAATCTGACGAGCCACCTGCAGAGCCGCACCGTACTCGTAGGCGCTGGTGGTCGAGTTGGGGTCACCGGCCGTAACCCAGTCGTTGAGCGGAATCGCCGCCTGGCTCATCTGCGGGGTCACCACCGGCGCGCGATCGGTGAGGCCCAGGCTATCCACGACCTGCTGGGCATAGTAGGACGCGAATCCTTCCTGGACCCAACGGTCGCGAACCAGGCTGCCGTTGAACCAGAGGTGGGCCATCTCGTGCAAGGTCACGAACGGATCGGCCAGATACGAAATCTGGATCTTTCCGGTGTCTGCGTCATAGGACCCGCTGTAGCCGGCGATCTCCGAGGAAGAGTCCTCCTCGACGGTGAGGATCGACGCGGCAGGGTCGCCTAACCCGATCATGCTTCGCAATAGCGGGTAGCCGGCCCGCATCAAGTGCTCCACCTGGTCCGCCCAACCCGGGTCGTCCGGCCAGTAACGGAGAGTCACCTCCAGCGGCCCGATCGCCAGCAAGCGGATCCGGTAGTCGGCCGCGGGTACGGGCTTCACAGCCGTGAACCAGGCGCTCAGGTCCGTCGAGTCGTCGAGGACGCCGGACGAGAAGACGACCTGGCCGGACGGGTACACGGACCTGGTCAAGCCGCCGAACTCCTCCTGGACGGCGAAGTCGGGCGGGAACGCGACGATGACCGAACTCCCCGGTGTGCCCGGGCTCCCGAAGGCCCACACGGGAAATGACATCAGGCTGGTGCCCAGGCGCAGATCGCGATCGGTCGAACCACCGGCGTCGACCAGGTCGAAACTCAGGCTGAATGACCCGCTCTGGCCCGAGTACAAGCGGTCGGCAAGGCCGACGACGATGACCACGCTCGAAGTCGTGGCGGACTCGAGGATCACGGGAAGCTGGTCGCCGGCCACGGACGTGGCACTGAAGTTGGCCGAGGATGGAGGCAACGTCAACTGGACCCGGTCGTAGTAGTAGTGGCGCCCGCCGCTGTCCAGCGTGTGAGAAGTGGCAGTCACATCCGCCAGGACGTGGACTCGGGCGGACCCGGGATCGGCAGTCCAGACCGAGTCGGAGACGTAGGTCAGGTCGGATTGGGCCGCCGAAGCTCGATCCGGCGCTGCCCCATGTAGCAGCGATGCCGCCGCGGCGAGGAAGAGGGCACCGACCAGAGCCCGCGTGGATAGGCCGCGAACACCACGACTCATCTGTTTGGGACCGATCAGACCGACGCCGCGGTGCGCATACGCACCCCCCGGGGCGGTCGTGAGGTGGCGCCGGCCGTCGACATTCGCCTCAGTCGCTCGGATCTCCAGAGGCACGTCGACCACCGGAACTCGGCCGGCTCTCGGAGCCTTCCTCCGGACCCGTGGAATCGAGTCCGGTAGCGGGGTTGTCTCGCCCGTCCGACGAATCGGCGGCTCGGGCCCGGGCACCGATGCGTCCCGGACGTTCGCGGGCCCGTTCAACCGTGGACCCACTCTTGATGACCCTCGACTGGAAGTCGGCAGCCCGCGCTCCCTCGCCGACGAGTACGTTCCGTCCAATCCGAACACCGCGTGGAATTACTGCCCTCTTGCCTACGACCGTGATCCCGGTGCTGAGGCGGGTAGGCTCGCGCCGGTTGACAACATCGTAATCCGTCCCCTCGCCGACGATCGCGCCGGGGCCGACGGCAACCTCCTTGTCCAGGATGGCGCGGTCGACGACTGCGCCCGGCCGGATCACCGAGTCGAAGAGAATGATCGAGTCGCGGACCACGGCGCCCACGTCCACCACGACGCCGGGCGAGAGCACCGAGTTCACAACGGATCCGTTGATTACGCAGCCGTGGCTGACCAGGCTGCGGTGGACCTGGGCGGTGGCCCCGATCTTGGCCGGAGCGCGCTCCTCCGACCTGGTGTGGATCACCCACTCGCGGTCGTAGAGGTCCAGCTCCGGGGCATCGGAGAGCAGCGCAAGATTCGCTTCCCAGTAGGACTGGATCGTTCCGACGTCTTGCCAGTAGCCCCCGAAGCGATAGCCGTAGACGCGGGCACCGCCTTCGATCATGGCCGGGATGACGTCGTGGCCGAAGTCGGCCCGGGTGTCCGCCAGCCACTGGTGCAGGGCCCGTTTCGAGAAGACGTAGACGCCCATGCTGGCCAGGTCCGACTTGGGCTGGCGCGGCTTCTCGTGCCACTCGACTACACGGTCCGTCTCGTCGAGGGCGAGGATGCCCATCCGCGTCGCGTCCGCGAGCGGCACCCGCCGGACCGCGATCGTCACATCGGCGCGGTGCCGCCGGTGAGCAGCCACGAACGGCTGGTAGTCCATCTTGTAGATGTGGTCGCCCGCCAGCACGAGGACGGCATCGCCCGGAGCCTGCTCGATGACGTTGAGATTCTGCAGTACGGCGTCGGCGGTGCCGCGGTACCACTCGGCGACGCGGCCGCGGGCGATGTACGGCTGGAGCATGCGGACGCCGCCGTAGTTGCGGTCGAGGTCCCACGGCCGGCCCATGCCGATGTGGTCGTTGAGTGAGCGGGGGTTGTACTGGGTCAGGACGACGACGTTGTCGATGTCCGAGTTGACGCAGTTCGAAAGGGTGAAGTCGATGATTCGGTACTTGCCGCCGAAGGGTACGGCGGGCTTGGCCCGCAGCGACGACAAGATCGACAGCCTCTCGCCTTCGCCGCCGGCGAGTATCACCGCCAGAGTTCGCTTCATCGGGCGTCCTCTCGGTACCGGCCCGGATCTGGCCGGGCTGGGTCGATGCTAGCACCCCGACGCTTGCTCCGACTCGCGGACCGTTGGGCGGCCCCGGCTGGACCCGAACGGCAACCTCAAACCACCCAACCGGGAACCGCCATCGGGAGTTGCTAGAGGAACATCCGCGGGTTCATGAACACGCCGTTCACCCTGACTGCCCAGTGCAGGTGGCATCCGGTGGAATGGCCGGTCGTGTTCTCGGTCCCGACGAGCTGGCCGGCCGCGACCCTCGCTCCGACGTAGATCCCCGCCGGCGCCCTGGCCGTCATGTGGGCATACCAGGTGACCAGGCTCGTGGAGTGGGCGATGATCACCAACCAGGCTTGCGGCGGGGCATCGTAAGGGTTGTACCCGACGAATACGACCACACCGGCCCCTGCGGCGTAGACCGGGGTCAGGCAAGGCGCCGCGATATCGATGCCCTGATGGAAGTGGGCGCAGCTGCCGACCCGCGGCTCCGCGGGATTGCCCGTGCAGCCGAACTCCTGGGTAATGACCCCGCTCATGGGCCACTTCAAACTGCCACTGAACTTCGACGGGATCTTGCTCGAGCCACCATATTGGCTTACGAGCTGATCGATCTTCGCTCCCAGTTCATCGAGCGCCGCGCCGTTGGACTGGATGGCCGCGTTGAGCGCGGCCTGGTTCAGCGCCAGCTTCGCCTGGGCAGCCTGCTGCTGGGCCAGCTGAGCCTCCAGCTCGGTCTTCAGCGTGGCGAGCTGGTCCTGGGCGTTGGCCAGCTGCGACTGTTCGTCGTCGAGCTGATGCCGCTGAGCTGCGACCTGGCCTATGAGCTGCCCGTTGGCCGAGGTGGCCATCTCCACGGACTTTCGCACCTCGGCCAGGACCGCCTGGTCGCTCTTGATTTCGTCGGCCAGCTCCTTGTCGGCCGCCGAAAGCGCGTCGTAGTAGGAGACATCCGAAAGGGCATCGGTGAGTGAATGGGCCGTGAGGACCTGCTGCATCAGAGGGGTTTGGTCCGTCACGTAGGCGGCAATCAGCCGGCTTGCCAGGATCTGCTGGCGAACATCCAGCTCGCGCTGCCTGGCATTCTGCTCGTTCGTCAGCTGGGCGAGCCTGGTCTCCAGGAGGGCCTGCTGAGCGGCGAGGCCGTCGTAACGGGCCTTCACCAAGACGACCTCGCCCTGCAGAGCCGTGACCTGCGACTGCGCATCGTCGATCGAGGTGAGGACGCCGGCTAGGTTCTGTTGGGTGGTCGCGATCTGGCCCTTCATCGCGGCCTGTTGGGCCGTCAGCTGCTGGAGCTGAGCCTTCTGCTGGGCGATCAGCCTGGCCAGTCGCTGCTGTTCGGCGACGGCGTCGGAGAGGGCGTCGGCCCGCACCGTGGCCGGTGGAGCCTGCAGGACGAGACCAGGCGCAAGCAAGGCCACGCCGAGAAGGAGCTGAAGGAGCCGCCAGCGAGGAGTGCGGCGGCGATGCAGGCGGCGGTCGTTCGAGGCAGTCATCGTGCGAGCAAGCTCCGTTGGGCGCGCTCCAAATGAACGCGTTGTGCGGTTACGCCCGCCGGTTTGACGCCGTCCGTTGGAAGGGCACTACCTCTAGACGACTCCGGCTGGCCCGATCATACATCTACTCGCAAGTCAAGTACTCGGTCTTAACTCCGGCTGATGCGCCGGGCGAGCGCGGCTCCCCCTTCCGATCGGCGCTCGATGAGCGTCGGGCGAAGGTCCCACTCTCGCGAGGTACGGCCGATGGAGATGCACAGACCACGGTAGAGAACATCATTTCTCTGAACGAGGACCTCGCGCCGGGATGCGGAAGGGTGCTAGCCTCTCCCTGAACATTCCGCCAGTTTCAGGTGGCTGCCGGCCGCATCGCGAGTCCGTCTTCCGAGCCGCTGGCTCGGCAGTCATGATCAGCGAAAGAGGCTGCCAAGATGCCGCTCTTCGGTCCCCCCGACATCCGCCAGTTGGAGGCCAGGAGAGACGCCCAGGGCCTGATCAAGGCGCTCACGTTCAAGGACGCCGCGATCCGGATTGCCGCGGCCGAGGCGCTCGCGCCGATGAAGGATCCGCAGGCCGTCGAACCGCTGGTGGCGCTCCTCGCGGACGAGAACCCGGGCGTGCGGCTCGCGGCGGTTGCCGCTCTGTCCGCAAGAGGCGGGTTCCGCGTCGTCGAGCCGCTCGTTGCCGCGCTGGACGATTCCAACCCGGACGTCCGGGCCACCGCGGCAACGGCGGTCTACCGACGCTTGATGACGGACCCGGACAGCGAAACCCGCCGGGCCACGGCCTCCGCCCTCGGCAGGATCCGCGCCGATTCTGCCGTGGAACCGCTGATCAAGGCGGTGATGGACCCCGACGAGAGCGTCCGGGTGGCGGCGATCAGGGCCCTTCAGGCAATCGGCGACATCGCTGCGGTCTTGCCGCTGATCATCGTCCTTGCTCACGAGCAGGTTCGTCAGAGGTCGACCGGGCGATCCAACCCGGCGGTCGAGCGCGCTGCCACGAGGGCACTCGATGCACTTGGCGACGAGAAGGCGATCGAGCCGTTGGAGTCGGCCCTTTCGCACGATGACGCCGACGTTCGCGAGATCGTAGTCCGGCGCCTTGCCAGGATCGGATCGCCCCTGGTGGCCGCCCCACTGGCCGCCTCCCTCGCAGACGAGGACCCCGTGATCAGGCGATCCGCCGCCCGGGGTCTTGCGGAGATCGGCTGGCAACCGCCGGCCGACGAGACCGGTGCCCGGTACTGGGCGGCCCTGCGCGAGTGGCGCAGATGCGCCGAAATCGGGTCTGCGGCTGTGCCACTGCTCTTGTCGTCGTTCGACCACGTGGACGCCCTGGAGCGGGCCGACATCCTTGCCGCCCTGGCGGCGCTCCACTGGCAGCCGAAGGAAGCCAGTTCCACGGCCGCTCATTACTGGGCCGCACAGAATCGCTGGGACAAGTGCGTCGAGATGGGCGAGCCCGCGGTGGGGGCCCTGGACGACATCCTTCGGAACGCTCCCAGGTGGCGCGATCGAATAGCTGCGGCGGCGGCCCTGGCTGAACTCGGCCAGCCCCGGACCGCGCCGTTCGCCCGCCTGGATCTGGTACAGCGCGCGATGGCAATTCTCGGCAGCGAAGAAAGCGACGAGGACAAGCGCGGCCTGCTCGAGGCGCTGCTGGCCGACGAGCACCAGTTCGATCCGAGCCTGGAAGAGATCGAGTGGTGTAAGTGCGGCTACCCGGCCTACAAGGCCCGAGAGGACCGGCTCCGCGAGCCGCTGGCCGACCTGCTCGGTTTCGAGCAGAGCCCCAGCAAGGCCACTACCTATTACTGCCCGAGTTGCGACACGCGGCGCACAACGGTCACGGCCTAGAGACGCCCGCCGGCCGCCCGGAGCCCGCCGTCGGCTACGACGAGGCGGGCAGCAGGACCGCCCAGACCGCGCCCAGGATCAGGAACGGGCCGAATGGGACATAGCTTCTGAGCGTCACGCGCCGCGTGATCAGCAGGGCCACCACGACAACGCCCCCGATCATCGCCCCGGCGAAGGCGGCTATGGCGATGCGAATCAGACCGGTCAGGAGGCCCACTGCCACCAGGAACTTGACGTCGGCGCCGCCAAAGGCGCCCTCGCCGAACGGCAGCGAGGCCGCAAGGATCAGGCCCGGGACCGCGACCGCGCCGAGGACCGCAGTCCAGGCGGGGGACCGCGACACGAGCGAGTCACCGCCCCACGCCAGAGCCACCGCGCCCAGGACGATCAACGGCACCGTCACCACGTCCGGGATCAGCCTCTGATCGAGATCCGTGGCCATCGCCAGAGCGCATGCCGCGAAGAACACACCGAAAAGGAGCCGCTGCCCGGGATCGCCGAAACGCAGCGGAACCGCTGCAATGGCCACGGCCGCGAAGACCGCAACTACCGGCGTCCGCCAGTCCAGGCTCCGAACGGAGCCGTCCTCATGCGCAGGCCAGCGAGCCGCGATGCGGTCCGCGGCCACTCCCCAGACCAGCCCGGCCAGGCCGAGCAAAGGGACCAGTGGATCGAGCCCGGCCGGCAGTGACGGCATCCCGGCATTCCCTCCTGTCGGTGGTAGGACCCCGGCGGCGATGAAGTGGCGGCCCGGCGGTCAGTCTACCCGGCGCCGGCCAGCGCCAGCTCCACGAGAGTGGCGTGCGAAACGCCCGTGGCTCCGGCAGGAGCGTAGGCCGTCTTCTTGCGGAAGTACGCTGTTCCGGCGATGTCGAGATGGACCCAGGGCACCGTCACGAATTCCCGCAGGAAGAGAGCGCTCTTGACCAGACCGCCCTCGACGGAGCCGGTGTTGGTGAAGTCGGCGTACCAGCTGTCGAGATCCTTGCGGTACTCCTCGATCATGGGCAGCTGCCAGTAGCGCTCCCCTGCCCGCTCGCCGGCAGCGGCCACGGCGTCATACCAGGCCTGCGGAATGCCGAAAGCCCCGGTCATCTGGTCGCCCAGTGCCCGAGCCACCGCGCCGGTCAGCGTGGCGACGTCAACAAGGTGCGTGGCCCCGAGCTTCTCCGCGTAGCACATCGCGTCGCCCAGGATCAGCCGGCCCTCGGCATCGGTATTGATGATGTCCACGGTCTTGCCGTTCATGGCCTTGACCACGTCACCCGGCCGGGCCGAGTGAGGACCGGGCATGTTCTCCACGGCCGGGGCGATGGCCATCAGCGGCGTGCCCGGGGCAAGCCGTGCAACGGTGGCGATGGCCGCGATCACGGTGCACGCACCGGTCTTGTCCATCTTCATCTCTTCCATCTGGTTCGCCGGCTTGATGCTGATGCCGCCGGAGTCGAAGCAGACGCCCTTGCCTACGAGAGCCAGCCGTCGACCCGCGGCGTCCTTGGCCCCGTCCTCGCCGGATCGGAGCACGATCATCCGCGGCGCGTTGTCGCTGCCGGATCCGACGGCCAGAAACATGCCCATGCCCAGCTCGGCGGCCCGGGCCGGTTCGATGACGTCGATGAAGAGACCGTGGCGCTCGGCAAGGGCACGGGCCTCGCCTGCCAGGACCTCCGGCGTCACGTCGTTGGCGGCGCGGTTGTCCAGGCGGCGAGCCAGGTTTGCGCCCTCCCCGATGATCGCGCCACGCTCGGCTGCTCGCTTCAGGGCCGCCGCGTCTGCCCCGGGCGCAACGAGAATCAGCTCGTCGAGCGCCGGCGGGACGCTCTTGTAGTCGTCGCGATAGATGGCGGCGGGCTCGAATTCGCCCTCCACGACGCCACGCGTCAACAGCTCGGCGGCTGCCGGAGCTCCCCCATCGAGCCGATCGCCCAGCTCCCCGAGCCAGATCGCGAGGGTCTTGACGCTCCGGCCGGCCAGACGCCGCTCGACGGTAGAGCCGATCCGCAGGACCACCTGGCGCGAAATCGTGTCGGCGTCGCCTGCGGCAATCGCCAGCAACCGACCGGCGCGCAGTTGTCCGGCGGCCGTGAGGACGGACCCGTACCGCTCGGCCTTCAGCTCGCCGAACGCGGCCAGCGCCGACAGCTCCCCGCCGGCGCGCCGGTCGATCTCCGCGAGGGCGCCTTCGAATCGGGGCTCGCCTGCGAACGGGACGGCGAGCACGTCCGCCGCAACGTCCCAGGGCTGATCGACTACGACGCGCAACTGCATGGCGAGCCCTCCGGTCGCGGCTGATCGGGGCGCCGCTGACCCGTGGTGTCGGCGGGACCGCCGACGTTGTTGTTGCCTAAGTCTACCGAGTCGGCGCCCAACCGCCATGGGTCGACTCGGTCCGGCCGGCTGTTGATCGCGTTCGGCCGCGAGCGCCCCCGCTATGGCGCGCTGAGAACCGAAGGGCCCGTCAGCACCGCGAGCGCGTCGCCAAGCTGGCTCCTCGCCGTCTCGATCGAAATGCCGTCTGAAGTCAGATTGCCCGCCATCTCGTAGACGACAACCCGGAGCGCGTTCTGGAACGCCGGGTCTGGAGCATTCGGAAGGCCGGTGCATGCGCCGCCCTGACATATGGTGATTTGGCTCCCACCCTGCGTCCAGGGTAGCTGTGCGTTGGCCTGATTGACGGCTCGGAGCGCGGTCGTCACTTCGGCCGTTACCGCTCCACCCGTGTCGATCATCAGCTGCCACAGAACTCGCAACGCGTCGTCCATCTGCTCGATCCTGCTCAGCCACTTCGTGAGCGTGGAGACATCGAGTGCGTTGGACAGGGTGCCGGCGACCACCGTCGCGTCCTCAATCGAGGACGCCGCCTTGCCGAGCTGGCTCAAGGCGTCTTCGTAGCGACCTTGCATCGCTGACGCCCTGGCGCTGACCGCCATCGAATTCCAGGTCTGGATGTCTTCCACCACCCGAATGGCCGTCCGGCTGCCGCCCACCATCGCGTTCCAGTCGTCGTGGAGTGGCGAGACGGATCCGATCGCCAGGCAGACCTTGTCATATCGAGCAACTACGGGCGGGCTGTACTCCTTGGCGAACTCCGTCTGCGAGGCCGCATCCCAGGCGCCGCACTGCATCCTCTGGGTCAGGTCGGAGGCGCTCGCATCGATCGCCGTCACGTGGTTCCAGCCATCGTTCCAGGCCGTCTGGAGGCCGAGCTCGTCCTGCTGGGTCAGAGTCGAGAGTGTCTTGCGAGCCGCGTCGCCCAGCGAATCGACATCGTCCTTGAGCCTCGCGAGATCCCGAATGGCCGCGTCCAGTTTCGCCGACATTGCCTGATCGGCACTCCACGTCAGCTCCGGCCGCGTCTCGGCCGACGGCAGATGCTCCGCTCCGGCAACGATCCCCGCAGACCCGAGGGCAAGACCGGCGGCCAGCGCGAGCCAGATCAGGCGAAGCAGTCCGCGCCACATCAGGGCCCGAAAGCGATCGCCCCAGCCGGTCTGGTAAGCCCAGTACAGGTTGTGGTCGCCATCGTCGGAGTCGAGAGGCGAGCCGTACCCCGCCGAATCGCTCGCTTCGATCGGACGGAGGCTCGAGCCGAATGTCGGCCGTGGCGGCAGGTTGGGCGTCGTCATGATTTCGGCGATGCTACACCGCCGCGGCGTAGCCGGGTCGTGAAACGAGTGCCTCAGGACAAGATCGCGCATTCAACGTAGGTGCACTCCCTCAGTCTCGCGTCGCAGCAGCCGACGCCGTCAGTAGACCCGTATGCGGTTTACGTTGTCTGTTACCCGTATTCCTCTCGCTTGACCCGGAGGAACTGGTCACTTTGGTACGGCAGAACATGGCGAAGACCATTCCGGGTCTTCGCGCGAGCGCGCGGCCCCGTGGCTTGCTGGGCCGCGTGCAACTGCTGCTCCTGGTCTTCGCCCTGGTCAATCTGATCGGGGCTCTTGTCGTCGTCGCCGCATCCGCCGGCCCTATCCTCCTGTACTCCGCCGGCCTGGCCGCTCCGCCCGTTCTTGCCCTCGTCTGGTTCTCCGTGTACCAGCGCCGCGACTTCGGGGTCTCGGCCGACATGGCAATGGTGGCCGCGATTTGCGTCTTTGCCATGGCGGTCGATGCCCGATGGAACAACGACGTCGCCGCCGTCCTCACCGCTGCCGTCTTCTTTGGTTCCACCTACGGCTCCATGTCGCGGGTCATGATCCGGACGGGACTGCTCTCCGCCGTGTCGATAGGCCAGGGCCTCAGCGACCCGACATCGTTCACCATGGCCTGCGGATTCGCCGTGGGCTTCATCATCTTCGGCTGCCTGATGCACGGCATGGTTGCCTCGATCGATCGATATGAGAAGACGGTCCGGCGTGAGCAGATACTGGCTGCGACCGGGCTCGACCTGGTCGCCGCGTGCGATCTGCCATCCATCGTTGCGGCGACTGTCGAGGGCGCCCACGCCCTCTGCGCAGCGATACCGGCGGTTCGAGCCAGCCTGGCGCTGGCGGGTGGCTCGGACGTCTCACCGGGAAGCTACGAGGTCCTCCGTTCGGCAGGCGACCGAGCAGGCGAGATCCTGCACGCCTGGTTCGAGCTCAGCCAGATGGCCCCGGCAGGCGAGGACCTGCCCGATCAACGCGCATTCCGGGCACCCGTCGAAGAGCCCGTCCGGGCCGACGAGCCCGCCGATCCGGCCGACTCGATCAAGAGGGCGAGCTTCCTGCCGGGCGAGGTTCTGCTCACTCGCATAAACGTCGCCGGTGCCGTCCGAGGCGTGCTCATCGTGGAATCGCCCGACGCCATCGCCGATGATCTGCCGGCCGCAATCCGCGCCCTGGTGACCCAGGCGTCGCTGGCGATCTCGCGCATCGATCTTCAGGACGTCACGGTCGCACGTGAGAGTGCGGAGCGGTTCGAGGCACTGATCCAAAGCTCCAGCGACCTCATCAGCATCGTTTCGGTCGAAGGCAGCATCCGCTACCAGTCGCCGTCGGTGAAGCCGGTATTCGGCTACGACACCGATGCGCTGCTGGGCACGTACGTCGTCTCGTTGATCCACCCCGACGATGCGGACCGGGTCACCGCCGATTTCCGCGAAGTCGCGGCCGAACCGGGCCTGTCGCGCGTCTGCGAGTGCCGCCTGCGCCACATGGACGGCTCCTGGCGATACACCGAAACCCGAATGACGAACCTGATCGACGAGCCGGCCGTGGCCGGGGTCGTCCTGAACACGCGCGATGTGACCGAACGGCACAACCTGGAGGCGGAGCTGCGCCACCAGGCCTTCCACGATTCGCTCACCGGACTGGCGAATCGGGTCCTGTTCGCGAACCGCATCGAGCACTCCCTCCTGGCCTCGAAGCGCGACGGCAGCACGATCGCGGTGCTGTACTGCGATCTCAACGGCCTCAAGCGAGTCAACGACAGCCTGGGCTATGCCGCCGGCGACGCCGCCCTGGTCCAGGTCGCCGATCGGTTGAGGACCTGCGTCCGCGGCCAGGACACGGTGGCTCGAATGGGCGGCAATGAGTTCGCGATTCTTCTCGATCGCCTTAGCGCGCCGGCCGACGCCACGATGGCCATGGATCGGATCATGACACTGCTGCGCCAGCCGATCATGCTGCCCGGCGCCCAGGTCGAGTTTCTGCCCCACATCGGCATCGCGGTGTCGATCGGCGGAGACGAGACGGCCGAGGACATGCTCCGAAACGGCGCTGTGGCCATGCACCAGGCTCGCCACTACGAGGGCAGCTATGCGCTCTTCGATCCCGAGATGCACGCCAATGCGATCAAACGCATCGAAGTCGAGTCGGAGCTTCGGACGGCCCTCGAGCAGAACCAGTTCATGCTCTACTACCAGCCGACGATCGACCTCCAGACCGGCCGTCTAACCGGCGTCGAGGCGCTTGTGCGCTGGCAGCACCCGCGCCGCGGCGTCGTCCCGCCGATGGAGTTCATTCCGCTCGCAGAGGAGAGCGGCCTCATCGTGCCGCTCGGCCAGTGGGCCATACAGGAGGCGTGCCGTCAGGTTCGGATCTGGCAGAAGGAGATCCCCGCCGACGAGCCGATCGCTCTGAACGTCAACCTGTCGGCCCGCCAGCTGCGCCACACCAACATCGTGCAGGACATCGCCAACGCCCTCGACGACTCGGGCCTGCTGCCGAGCCGGCTGATCCTCGAGATCACCGAGAGCGTCCTCATGATCGACACGACCGCGACGCTCAGCCGTCTCTTCCAGCTCAAGTCCCTCGGGGTCCGGCTGGCGATCGACGACTTCGGCACCGGCTACTCGTCGTTCGCGTATCTGCGCCGTTTCCCGATCGACATCATCAAGATCGACAAATCGTTCGTCGATGGAGTGGCCAGCGAGCCGACGGCCAGCGCACTGGTCGACGCGATGATCCGAATCGGCAAGACGCTGCGCCTGGAGACCGTAGCGGAGGGGATCGAGCGGACGGAGCAGGCCGATTGCCTGCGAACCCTGAAGTGCGACATCGGCCAGGGCTACCTCTTCTCGCGCCCGTTGCCGAGCGACGCGATCACGACTTTCCTGCGCGATCGAACGCCCAACGGCCAGCAGGCGAACGCCGCCTAGGGTCGGCCGGACGCCGCTACCGCGAACGGGCGCGGCCGGATTGCCGCGGAGGCGGAAGAGTTCTCATCGGATCGCGCTGGGCGCCGGAATGTCCGGGTGGTCTCCGGCTACGCGAAATGGCGCGACTTGAGAGCGAGTATTCGGCCGCAGGCCTCGTCGATGCGCGATTCGGCGATGTCGCCGCGACCGACGGCGTCCAGGACGACCTGGACCGCATCCGGTGCGCGCTCCTCGCTGTACGGCACGATGCCGGACTCGTTGCAGTAGAGCAGAAGATCGACGCCGGCGTTGACCGCCAGAATCGTGCCGCGCTCGAAACCGTAGACATCCCAGATCGCAAGCATCTCCAGGGGATCAGAGATGACCACCCCGTCGAAGCCCAACTCGCGGCGCAGGAGACCGTCGACGATGCTGGGCGAGAGACAAGCGGGCAATTCGGGATCGAGCTTTGAGTATGTGGCGCGAGTGATCAGGACCGCGTCGAGCAGGCTCTCGCCGATGAGGGCGCGGTAGGGTTCCAACTCGGTTGTCGCCCAGGCGTCGATCTGCTCACCTTGCCCCGGCGAGTAGGGCCGCAAGACTCCGCCCATTCCGGGAAAGTGCTTCCCCGTGGTCAGGACGCCGCGTTCGCGGTGGGCGAGGATGAACTCTCGTGCCTGGGCCGTGACGACCGCGGGGTCCGCCGAGAAGCTGCGGCGGCGCGCGCTGACGGTCAGGTTGGCCGGGTTGAGCAGATCCAGTACCGGGGCCAGGTTCAGGTCGATGCCGACATCGGCCAGCTGGGCCGCGACGCCGGCCGCCGAACTTCGAGTTATGGCGAGATCGTCGACTTCGCCCAACTCGGCCGCGGGGGTGGCCGGAGCGAAGCCGTACTTCTCCTTGAGCCGGTGGTAGAAGCCACCTTCGGCGTCAACCGACACGAGCACCGGGATCTCACTCGCGGCCTTGAGGGCGGCGAGCAACTCACGCAGCTGTTCGCGGGATTGGATGTTGCGCTGGCCACCGGTTTCGGCGTCCATGTCGTAGAGAACCACGGCTCCGACGATCCCGTTCGTAATGTGGCGAATCGTCGGTGCGGCCTCCAGCGGGGTGATCCCACGGAAGCCGACCATGATCATCTGGCCGATTCGATCTCGCAGGGCCACCGGCATCGGGAAGCGCGCTCCCTGTGCCTGGCCACGCTCGGTTGGGGGAACTCTAGCGTCCAACGAGAACCCTCTGGGGCTGCTCGGAAGCGCGCCGAACTGGCGTGCCCTCCACGTTAATGGTGGCTCCGCATTCTATCTCGCCACATCCACCGAACTACGCAGAAACTTGCCGGCGCGCACCAGAGCGAACGGACTCCGTGGGGGGAGGCGCGGCGCGGGGTAGCGTGGCGCGGCGCGGCGCGGCGGTAGCGTGGCGCGGCGCGGCGCGGGGTAGCGTGGCGCGGCGCGGCGCGGGGTAGCGTGGCGTGGCGCGGCGTGGCCGGGCGGGGCGTGGCGCGGCGTGGCCGGGCGGCAGCCGCCGCTACGCGTTCGGCAGCTCGCCGCTACGCGTTCGGCCGACCGTTTGGCTGGGCCGAGCCGGCCGCGGCGAGACGATCCAGGGCGCCGGCCAGCTCAGCCGCGTCCGAGGCGATCTCGGTGGGCTGGTCCTCAATGGCCAGAGCCGAAACCTGGGCCCGCGTCGTGACCCCGGTCAGCATCAGGACGGACCGCGCCCCGACGGCCCGGGCCGCCGGAAGATCGGAGATCAGGCTGTCGCCGATCATGACGGCCGTGGCGGCGTCGCCTCCGACCGCGTGCGCGGCCACCTCGAGAAGCAGCGGCCCGGGTTTGCCGATCGAGATCGGGGTGCAGCCCGCTGCCGCCTCCACGGCCGCAACGATGGACCCCGCGCCCGGCAGAAGGCCCTTCTCCATGGGATAGACGGGATCGCGGTTCGTGGCGATGAACCTGGCCCCCGCCCTGACGGCCTGGGCGGCGCAGGCAAGCCGGCCGTAGGTGAAGTCCATGTCGAGCCCCACGACCACGGTATCGAGCGACCCGACCGCGGCGGCAGTGTCGCGACCGTTCGCCAGCCAGCGATCTGCCGCGTCGCCCGCGAAGACGACCTCGATGCCGACGTCCCGCAGCTCGTGGACCAGACCGACGCCGCCAACCACGAGGGCGCGCCGGACCGGCGGCTCCAGGTCGTGCAGGTACAGTGCCGTCGCGCGGGCCGACGACAGGATTCGATCCGGCGATACCGGCGCGCCCATACTCTCCAGGCGCGTAACGTAGTCGGCGCGGTACCACATCGAATTGTTGGTCACGTACACGACGTCATCGCCGGCAGCGGCGCGGGCGGCCAGGACGGCGGCGACACCGGGCACCGGTTCGGCGCCGCGGTACACGACACCATCGAGGTCGACGAGAAGAAGCATGCCCAGGATGCTACCGGAGCGGCGTTCAACACGCCCGCCGTGGGGCGCGGGCCCCTCGCCGCGTGCCGCCGCCGCGGATCGAGGCTCGTGGGCCGGGCGCCATGCCTGACGACAGACGCGTTCTCGAGGGCGTCACGCGAATGATCGTGGACGGCACCAACGTCCTTTACGCGCTCCGGCGGTCGCCGGCGCCACTGCCCCCGGCGGCGCTGATCGGACGGCTGCGGGCGATCGTTCCGCCGGGCGTCGAGATCGTGGTCGTGCTCGACGGCTCACCCGAGCATGGCCTCGTGTCCCGCCAGGTCGCATCCGGCGTCGTAGTTCGGTATGCCGGCCGGTGGACGGCCGATGAGGCGATCACGGGCCTTGCCGAGCACGAGTCCGCCGCCGGCAGAGCCGGATTGCTAGTCGTGACCGATGACATCGAACTGGCCGCGTCCATCCGGCGCGCGGGTGGCCGCACCGTCCGAAACGGCTGGCTTCTCGATCGACTGGGCCGTCAGCGGTTGTCCGCGCCCTCGGCCGGGCGGCCGGCTGCTCCCGAGGCGCCGCGAGGCCAGGGCTCCGCACGGCCGACGCCCGGCATCGGCGCATCCGCGAGGAGCGCGGCCGGAAGTGGCCCGTCCGGCGACAACTCCGACGCCGACGCCGGCGCCCCGCGCTGGTCCCCGGGCCGCGGCGCCACCCGCAAGACCGGCAACGGCCGCCGCCGGCCAAGCACCGGGCGCTGACCGGGCGCTGACCGGACCGGGGGGCGCGTGGGCCCGCCGCGCCCGCTGGCCCGCCGCGCCGCGCCGCTCCGCGCCCGCCACTTCCCGCACTTCCCGTGGCTCCGCGCCCGCCGCGCCTCCCCTCCGCCCCCGCCGCGCCTCCCCGCCGCGCCCGCCACTTCCCGCCGCGCCTCCCCGCCCGGGCCTCCCCCGCGGGCCGGGCAGTTTCCTTCTATCAACGGGGAGAGTGTTATGGAATCTGGCGCCGTCGACGGCCGCTCCTCAACCGCCCGATCCGCGCCCCACGCCCTCCGCGGCGCCCGCCATGGCCCGATTCGCGGCGTTGATCTGCTCTTTCGAGCCGGCTCCAGGCTCAGCAGGGCCGCTGCGGCACGCTCGGACGCGCTGCCTGGCTCGGACCTGTTCCATACCATGGCCCCCATCGATACAGGGAAAGAACCAGATACCGCGCAGGGCGCCGGCCGGCTCCCGGATCCACCGTCGAACTTCGCGAGTTCGCCCGGGCAGCGCGGCATCAAGAAGACCGGCGTGAGCGGCCACGGCGCGTCGATGCGAGTTGTTGCTCGGCAGCACAACCACCGATGCGACGCTCACGGACTGCCAGCCACGCGATCGGCGCACGACGTCGGGCATCACCCGGGCCTTCATGTCGAGAGTCCGGAGAAGGTCCTGCAGGTCGACGAGCTCGGTCTTGATCTCGATGATCAGCAACGCTCCGGCCCCCGGCAGCCACGCGACGACGTCGACGGATCCGCGCTCGCCGAAGACGTTGAATGATTCCTCGACCAGAACCTGCCATCCGCGGGCGAGCAGTTCCGCGGCGATGAGGTTCTGCAGGGCGGCATGCCGCCGGTCGAGCAATCGCGCGAGCTTGGGGCCGCGCCATCGAAGCTCCACCGATAGATCTGCCTGAAGAACGG
>Ga0182027_10005867_pt1 | contig 18548 bp, 19 predicted proteins | sample 712E1DmetaG_FD_121300 | JGI IMG/M metagenome (GOLD analysis project Ga0182027, IMG submission 121300) | Permafrost microbial communities from Stordalen Mire, Sweden - 712E1D metaG (Illumina Assembly) | ecosystem: Environmental > Terrestrial > Soil > Wetlands > Permafrost | place: Sweden... | reverse complement strand
TATCAATCTGTTACCTCGCTTCTATGATGTAACCAGCGGTTCGATCCGGATTGATGGCGTGGATGTGCGCGACGTAACCGCTGAGTCCATTCGCAAACAAATCGGCATCGTGCTGCAGGATACGTTCCTGTTCAGCACAACCGTGATGGAGAACGTGCGCTTTGGCCGTCCTGGTGCGAGCGACGATGAAGTCATGGCCGCCATCAAACTGGCACGCGCCGATACGTTCATTGAACGCCTGCCGGAAAAGTATCAGACTGTTTTAGGCGAACGCGGTTCGGGTCTTTCCCAGGGACAGCGGCAACTGCTATCGATCGCCCGCGCCGCTTTGGCCGATCCCCGCATCCTGATCCTCGACGAAGCAACTTCTTCCGTGGACACGCGCACCGAACGCTTGATCCAGAAAGCTTTCGACATCCTTCTCAAAGGAAGGACATCCATCGTCATTGCGCATCGTTTGTCCACCATCACCAGTGCCGATATGATCCTGGTCTTGAATGACGGCCAGATCATCGAGCGCGGAAAACATAAGGAATTAATGGACAAGCAAGGCTTCTACTACAACCTGTATATGAGCCAGTTCAAGAAGCAGGAAGAAGTCAAAGAAGCCTCCTTTGCGGCGAAGTAAGTTATATCAACAAGAATCCAAAACAGTGCGTTTCCCGCGTGAATGAATCAGGAGGAATGCACTGTTTGCATGTTTTAGAAGAGAGAAAGGAACAAGACTATGCCGAATAATAACCAAAGCAGTCTCACAACTCCTGAGATTGCCTACCTGCAAGGCCAGCGCATGGCGCGGATTGCAACTGTTGGAGCGAATGGACAGCCGCATGTAGTGCCTGTGGCATTTCGTTACAACCCAGAAACTGGAACCATCGATATTGGCGGGCATAACGGGTTTGCCAAACGGAAGAAATGGCGCGATGTGAAGAATAATCCAAAAGTGGCTGTGGTAATCGATGATATCGTTTCTGTAAATCCGTGGAAGGTACGAGGCATTGAAATTCGCGGCGAGGCCGAAGTGCTGATGACCGGTGGACAGTCCATCGTTCCAAGCTTTGACCCGGAGATGTTCCGTATCAGGCCAAAGCGAGTTATCAGTTGGGGTATTAACATGGATGCATCCGCCTGATCTAATGCTCGCTCGGTTTAGTTTGCCTGCAATTTGAGTTTCGCAAAACATCAAACCCGTTCCACTCAACAGCAAGCCAAAGGGAAATCCCTCGCCAGGTTTTGGCAAGGGATTTCTTTAATATCTCGACTTGGTTTTCGTCTTAGTTTTCGTCAATATTTTCCCTGTTCGCGCCTTCAACAAAATTTTTACGCTTTGGCAATTCTTTTAGCCATTTTAACAACGGGTTCATTGTAAGTCCTTGCACAAAAATTGAAAAAGTCACCACGCCAAACGCAGCGATGACAATTTCGGCACGTCCTGGAATCTCAGGCGGCAGACCAAGCACCAGTGCAAGAGCCAGAGCACCGCGCAGTCCGCCCCAAAATAAAATATGCTGATGATTTCGTTCAATCTTTAGTTTCGATCTTTCAAACAAAAGACTCAATGGATAGATTGCGGCGGCGCGGCTTAGCGTCACAACCAGAATTGCAACGATGACGGGCCACCATACGTTAGTATAATTTTCCTTCGCCTCACGCAAACCGATCAACAAAAAGATCAGCGAGTTGGAAATGAACGCGGCGAACTCCCAGAAGTCCACCAGCGAGGAGCGCCCCTTATCGGAATAGGAAATGGGGAGGCCAAAGTTACCGATTAAGATCCCGGCGGTCAACGTGGAAAGGACGCCGGAGGCATGAAACTGTTCCGCGAGCAGGAACGATCCGTATGCCGCCACGGTGCTGAACGCAAGTTCAATCAGATGATCGCTGGTGTTATGCGTCAGGAGCAGAATGAATCCAGCCACCAACGCACCCGCCAAGAGTCCACCAATGACTGTCCATAAAGTTTCGCCAGCCACATTCCACATGCTGACAGCCTGTCCATTAAAAAGTACCAGCATCACGCCAAAACCCACAGCCGCGGTTGCATCATTGAACAGGCTTTCCGCTTCCACCAGCAAACGCAGACGTCCACGCGCGCCCGCTTCGTTGAATATGGCGATCACGGATACCGGGTCGGTGGCCGCGATCAGAATTCCAAACAACGCCGCGCTCTGCCACGCCCAGCCGGAAAGATAATGCATCCCCACCCCCGTCAACGCCGCCGAAAGGATTAAGCCGAGGGTGGCAAAGACCAAAATCACAGGCAGGTTATGAATTAACTCCTTCCAGCGAATAAACAGCGTAGCTTCAAAGATCAACGGTGGAAGCAAAACTGCAAAGATCAAATCGGTCGTCAGGTTGATCGTGGACCTGAAGGATAAAAGAGCCAGTACGATGCCGGTCAGCACGAGACCGACCGTATACGGAATCCGAAAGCGCCGCGCAACCATGCCCACCAGCGCCGCGATCAAAAGCAGAATTTCAATACTGGCAATGGTAAGTTCCATGCCGTGAAGTATAAACGATGAGGGCCGCCTGATGAAAAAGTTTTCAAAGTCGCCGCGAAGTTTGAGAAGAGTGAGTTTATAATTCGCATACCCATATACAAAGGCAGCCTTCATGAATAACCCCGAATTCATTACTTTTCTTCGCTCATATCCATCCTATCCGACCACACACATCCTTGACGATTTGCGCGCCACGGAATATGCCCGTCTCGATGTCGGCGAGCACGTCTACCTCGATTACACGGGCGGGGGATTGTACGCCGAAACCCAGGTCCAGCGTCACCATAAATTGTTGAGCGAGCATGTTTTCGGAAACCCGCATTCAACCAATCCGTCTTCACTCGCTGCCACTCAACTGGTGGAACACGCGCGTGAATATGTGCTTAAATTCTTCAATGCCAACTCCGCGGAATATGATGTGATCTTCACGGCGAATGCCAGCGGCGCCTTGAAACTGGTCGGCGAGTCATACCCTTTTGCAAAAGGCGGGCATTATCTGTTGACGTTCGATAACCATAATTCCGTCAACGGCATACGCGAGTTCGCTCATGCCCGCGGCGCAGAGGTGACCTATATTCCGGTTGCCCTGCCAAACATGCGCGTCGACTCATCCTCCCTCGACGATTATTTTGTGCGCGGACAAAAGGACGCACACAATCTATTTGCTTATCCGGCCCAGTCGAACTTCTCGGGAGTCCAGCATCCGCTCGAATGGATCGAGAAAGCGCACGCCGCAGGCTGGGATGTTTTGCTCGATGCCGCGGCGTTTGCCCCGACCAATTATCTCGACCTGGGCCAGATCAAGCCCGATTTCGTGCCGCTCTCTTTTTACAAGATGTTCGGTTATCCGACCGGTATTGGCGCACTGCTCGTCCGCAAGCAGGTATTGGGAAAACTCCATCGTCCGTGGTTCGCAGGCGGGACGATCACTGTTGTTTCCATACAAGGCGATAAATATTACATGGCCGACGGCCATACTGCCTTCGAGGACGGCACACCTGACTATTTAAATATCCCCGCGGTGGAAATCGGGTTGAAGCATATCGAATCCATCGGTTATGGTGTGATCCATGAGCGCGTGATGTGTCTCACCGGATGGTTATTGGACAACTTGACTAAAATGAAACACAGCACCGGTGAGCCGTTGGTGCGCTTATATGGGCCAACCACAACCGAAGCGCGCGGCGGCGCCGTGACAGTGAACTTCTTCGACAAGGATGGCAATGCCATTGACCATCGCTTCATCGAAAGCGAAGCGAATAAAGTCAACATCTCCCTGCGCACCGGCTGTTTCTGCAACCCCGGTGCAGGTGAAGTGGCACTCGGACTCTCGCGCGTCGAATTGGATGTGTGTTTCAACGGACCGGGCCACCAGGAACGCGTAAGTCTTGACGACTTCCGTCTGTGTTTCGATGGCAAGTCCACCGGCGCGGTCCGAATCTCCGTGGGCATGGTGACGAACTTCAATGATGTGCAGGCGTTTTTGGGTTTTGCAAGAGGGTTATTGGGATAGATTATAATTGAAGCGCAATGAAGCTTATTACCATCGGTCACAGCAACCACACCATCGAGAAATTTATTCGCCTGCTCGAAGACAATGGCGTGATGACGCTAGTGGATGTTCGAACTGCGCCTGCGAGCCGATATAATCCGCAATTCAATAAAGAAATGCTAGCGGCATCGTTGGATTCAAAATACATCCAATATACCTTTGCAGGCAGATTTCTCGGCGGAAGGCCGTCAGATCCATCGTGCTATAAGAGCCGCACCTTGCCTGCCGATGGCGCAGATTATTTGCACGAAGTGGATTACCCCGAGGTCATGAAAAAGGAATGGTTTGTCAAAGGCATTGCGCGCCTACTGGAGATCGCCGACGAGCAAACAACGGCGATCATGTGCAGTGAGGAGAACCCAGCACAGTGTCATCGTCATCACCTCATTGCCAAATACATTATGCGTGAATATCCTGAAATCAAGATCATTCACGTTCGCGGCAACGGCGATACATTTGGCGCAGCTTCCATCCTTGCTTCCGTTGACGAAGTGCGCGCCGAACAGCCATCTCTGTTTTAGTCCAATGAAACTTTATACCATCGGCTTCACACAAAAGAGTGCGGAGGATTTTTTCTGCCGCATCCGAACTAACCACGTCAAGTGCGTCATTGACATTCGGATTCATCCTGATGGGCAACTTTCAGGATTCGCCAGGAAAGACGACCTGCCTTTTTTCCTAGACAAACTCGCCAATGGGTGCGGATATCTATACTTGCCAGATCTTGCTCCTACTAAGGAAATTCTCAAATCTTATCGAGAAAGCGACGATTGGGAAACGTACGTTGAACAATTCGAGGATTTACTGGACATGCGTGATATACCCACTGTGCTCCAGCCAAACGATTTTGACGATGCATGCCTATTATGCAGTGAAGACAAGCCAGACCAATGTCACCGCCGACTTGTTGCTGAACGTCTTGCCAAGAATTGGTCCAATGTAAGGATCGTCCATCTCTAACCGCTTGCACAGGAGGGCGATGTGAAAAAAGAAATCGCAATTATCGATCTAACAAGAATGCAACAAAGCCGAGTCTGCATCGCAGGCTATGACCGCGATGGCAAGTGTATTCGCCCTGTGCTTCCACATCCAGGAATTTCGCAAAAAAGCATTCTGCAACAAAACAAAGCCTTCATCTTCCCCTATGCAGTTGTTGAATTCGATCTTATTCAACACACCCCAAAGCCACCGCACACCGAGGATTATGTTTATGATCCCGCCTCACCTAGTTTTATCAAGATACTGACTGAAAAACAAAAACGCAATGTGTTCCATTTTTCACTCTTCAACAGCGTCGCGGAAATATTCGAGCAGACAATTTTGCACGATACGGGTTTTTCTGTAATGGATGGAACCGGTCCCCGCTCCACCGGCACGATCCGACCCACTGCAATTCATGAGGTCATTTACGAAGCAGACGAGGGCACATGGGATTACCGTCTCGGATTTTATGATAATGACGACAAATATTATCGCCTGAAAATTACTGACCTCACCTGGCATTACTATTGCGACTCGAAGCGCGATGAGAAACACCAACCTCATGAAATTGCCCAAGAGTTGACCCAAATGCTCAAACAAAAAGAAATTTATCTTCGCATTGGCCTGTCACGCGGTTGGATGAAATTTCCCGACAGGTGTTTCTTGCAAGTCAACGGTATTCATACATTTCCGGACTACTTAGAAGGTAAAACTTTCACAGATCTAATGTCATGAAAGGAGACTTACCATGAACATTCAAGATATCCTCCTCATTTACGACTACAACTATTGGGCAAATAAGCGCATCCTCACAGCGAGCGAAAAGATAACCGAGAAACAATTTCTTGCGCCTGCCAATTTTCCGTTCGGCGGATTGCGCGGTACGCTGGTTCACATTATGGATGCCGAATTTGGCTGGCGGATGTTTTTCCAACAGAACAATTGGTCCGCACCGGATTTGAAGGAAACCAAGTTTCCAACCCTGGCCGCCATTCAAGCACGCTGGAAGCAAGAAGAACAGGAATTCCGCACCTATCTTGCCACGCTGAATGATGAAGATGTGAACAGTCATAAGCATTACACAAATGAGAGAGGCGAACCGCGTGACTTCATCCTTTGGCACTGCTTGTGGCATGTGGTCAATCACGGGACGCAGCATCGCAGTGAAGCTGCCGCACTGCTCACCGATTACGGTTCGTCCCCAGGTAATCTGGATTTCACCGTCTATTTGATCGAGACTCAAAAATCATGAACCCTATAAATGGGCAAACGCGCTCGGCCATCAAACCCGGCATGACCGTCTTGATCGTATTGAAACAGGATCAGCCCACCGGCAAGTTGACCAAAGGCATCGTCAAGGACATCCTCACCAACTCGCCCACACACCCGCACGGCATCAAAGTCCGCTTAATGGACGGTCAGGTTGGACGCGTCAAAGAGATCATTGAATAGTCGTTTTGGAAGATAAAAGGATTTTTGTTTGTGTACTCACCGTTCCATCAAATGTCCATGATGAATGTTCTTTTTGCTTTGGCTTTTTCCCTGTTTGGATACTTAAGCGGCTCGCTCCCCTTTTCGATCTGGATCACGCGGCTCCTCAAAGGTGTGGATGTGCGCGATTCAGGTTCAGGCCACGCCACAACCACCAACACGATCCGGCAAGCAGGCTTTAGGGCAGGGGCGTTGGTCCTGATTTTCGATATCACCAAGGGGTTCATCCCGGTCTGGCTGGCCTTCCATTATGCTCCTGCCATTTGGATCACACCCATCACCGCGGCCTGTGTGGTCATCGGACATTGCTGGCCGGTCTTCGCTCAATTCCGAGGCGGCATGGGACTGGCTTGTGCAGGCGGCGGATTATTAGCTGTAAGTCTCCTATCCTTCCTGATTTTGGCCGCCATATTGATCGCGCTCGTGCTGATCACCCATCACCCAGCCCGTGCCAGCGTTTTCATCGGGATATTCTCCGCACCGGCGTTATGGCTTTTCGGACTGCGGAACATCGAGTTCTGGATCGCGGTCGCGGCGGGTATTGTGATCGCCTATCGTTTTCTGATTGATTGGAATCGCCGCTATCACGAACTCTGGCTGGATCGTCAAAATCCTCACTAACAACCTTTTTCCCATTCAAGGGTTTGATTATCCGTATCCTAACAAGTGTGTGCTCTTACAACATCTCAGTGATCAATAAAGGGCATTGAAATGAATATTAGCGACTTCAAAAAGGAATTCCAACCCAATGTTCTTCTGCCAAGCATCACAGCCGGATTACTGGCAACGATTGTAACCATCAGCCTGGAAATATCCCTGGCGGCGTTGATCTTTTCCGGCGATTTGAGCCAATTCGTTTCAAAGGGGATCGGCCTGATGTTGTTCGGTGCGTTCGCAATGGGCATTGTCGTCGCACTGACAACCTCTTTGCCGGGAACCATTGGCCTGCCGCAAGATACCCCCGCTGCAATCCTGGCATTGGTCACAGCGGGAATTGCGGCCGCCATGAAGAACTCCCAACCACAATCCATTTATGTGACTGTCGTAACCGCCATTGCGATCACATCCCTGCTCTCGGCATTATTCTTCCTCCTGTTAGGATGGTTTAAGGCCAGCGTATTTGTCCGCTATATTCCCTATCCGGTTGTGGGAGGATTCCTGGCAGGAACAGGCTGGCTGCTTTGCAAAGGCGCTTTGGGAGTTATGGTACCTGTGCCGCAGACATTTGCCGGTCTGCCCTCTTTATTTACAGCGGACAATTTAATCATCTGGCTCCCGGGTGTAATTTTTGCCATCGTGCTTTTAGTCGTCCTTCGGCGATTCAATCATTTCCTTATTACGCCCGGTGCGCTGATCCTGGCGACCGGCTTGTTTTATCTCTGGTTATATCTTGCACATATTTCCGTAGCCGAGGCAGATGTGCGCGGCTGGCTGCTCGGTCAGCTTCCCTCGGGCGGACTTTATCAACCGTTGAATCCATCTTTGTTATTCCTTGTGGACTGGCAAGCCATCCTGGCAAACGCCGACAAGATCGCTACCATTCTCGTCTTGAGCATGGTCTCACTTTTGTTGAATGCCAGCGCATTGGAAGTGACAGTCGGTCAGGATATAGATTTGAATCGCGAATTACTGACGGCAGGTTATGCCAACCTTCTCGGCGGTTTGGGTGGAAGTCCAGTAGGCTATCAGGCGCTCGGATTATCCGCGCTGGCTTATCGCCTCGGGGCAAAGAGCCGTCTTGTAAATCTTATCTCCGGTCTCTTGTGCGGCGCGGCGCTGTTATTCGGTGCATCCCTGATCTCCTATTTTCCAAAACCTGTGCTCGGCGGGATGTTATTTTTCCTCGGGCTTTCCTTCTTGGTGGAATGGCTGGTGGACGCGTATAAACGTCTCCCTCTCATAGATTACATGCTGATATGGATCATCCTTATCGTCATCGCAACTCTCGGTTTTCTACCGGGCATCATAGCAGGGATTTTCATCGCCGCAATGATCTTCGTCTTCAACTACAGCCGCATCAACGCCATTAAAAACGTATTGAATGGCGAAATCTACCACAGTAATGTGGACCGTCCCAAAGTTCACCGCGACATCCTAAATAAGAAGGGTGCACAGATTTACATTTTGCGCCTGCAGGGATATATTTTCTTCGGAACGATCCAAACGATCCTGGAACGGGTACGCCGTCGTATCAGTGACAAGGATCAGCAACCATTAAAATTCATTGTTATTGATTTTCAACGCGTTACCCGTCTCGATTCTTCGGCTGTTTTTGGCATTACCCGTCTTAAGCAACTGATGCTATCCACGCAGGTTCAAATGGTTTGGACCAATGTCGCCAATCCGATCCGCCGTCAACTGGAACGCGGCGGGTTGGTGGATGAAGCGGATGATTCGTTCATCATTCTTCCCAGTCTGGACCATGGCATGGAGTGGTGTGAGAATAAGATCCTGGCACAGGAGGGCATCACCGACCTGACCGGATTCATCGAGCGCATGGAAGGCCAGTTGAAACGGACCTTCCCCGGGCTACAAGCGGTTGACCGTTTAATGAAATACCTGGAACGAAGGGAAGTCAAGCAGGGCGAATATCTGATGCGCCAGGGTGATCCTCCCACGGAAATGTATTTTGTGGAGGCGGGATTGATCACAGCACAGCTTGAATTTCCCGATGGACAAATCCTGCGACTACGCTCGATACGCGGCGGTGCAACTGTCGGCGAAATGGGACTCTATCTTGAATCAGCCCGTACCGCCTCGGTGGTTGCGGCACGCCCCAGTTCCGTATACCGGCTCTCCGCACAGGCGCTGAAAGAGATGCGGGAAAGGGACCCGGAAGTGGCGGCGTTGCTGCACGAGTGGATCGCCCGTTTGCTTGCCGAACGTCTCGCAGATAATAATCGCACCATTGAAGCCTTGTTGGATTAAACCCCTCAACAAAACCATAAAAAGGTTGTATCATTTCATCATTCCTGAGAAAGCGAGAAAATATGGCTTTTGATCTTATTCGATATTCGCAGCAAGACCCGCAATGGAAAAATACACAGATCGGCCCCGGCCCCGATACGATCGGTTATATCGGCTGTATATTGACCAGCCTGGCCATGTACGCCAGCAGTTGGGGCTATAGCGAAACCCCTGCCACATTGAATAACAAATTGACCGCCAATGGCGGCATTACAGCGGATGAACTCCTTGTATGGGGAGCGATCAACAAACTGTATCCGCAAATCCAAAATACCGGTTTTACCCCATGCAACGGCAACGCACCCATCACACAAATCAACGCTTCGCTGGCCGCGGGCCAGCCTGTGATCGTTGAAGTGGATTATTCGCCAGAACCCGGTTTGCAGACTCACTGGGTGCTTTTGTATGCCCAACAGGGCAATGATTATTTGATCCAGGATCCATATCCTTTCCCGCAGGAGACGACCACTGTAACATTGATGACCCGCTTCAGCCAGGGGCAACCGCTCCAAGGAGCGATCAAAGCGGTAGCCTGGTATAAATGCAATGCAGATTCATCCGCTCCAAGTGGAACTCCGACCAACTCGACCGGAGCGACCGCATCCACGCCAACGCCTTCCACGCCTCTGCCTCCGGCGATCCAAACAGATTTATACCTTCAAGTGGTTGCCTCGGCGACCGCCGGTCTTCGATTGCATTCACAGCCTTCCGCGGACTCAACTGCGGACGCTGCCGAAATGCCGGGCACGCAATTACATGTGATCGAAGATAAAACCGGTGCGCTGGCAAAGATCGGCGTCAACAATCAATGGATTTATGTGGCTGATCCAGCGGGCAATCAAGGGTACGTAGCAACATGGTACGTTCAACAAGTTCAAGGTTCCGCTTCTTCATCTACTCCCGCTCCCGCATCCACCTCAGCCCCTGCCCCGGTACCTGCATCCACACCTCCCCCGGCCTCACAGCCGCAGAGATCAACACTCAAAGTGATTGATGCCGTGGGGACAGGCGGATTGCGACTGCGTTCCCTGCCTTCCCTGGGAGGTATGCTGGTTGGCATCGAAAAGGCCGGTACGTTGTTAACGATCATCGAACCCCCCGTTCCGGCGCTCGCAAAAGTTGGGGTTGCCAACCAATGGATTAATGTGCGTGACCCGAACGGGTTGCGCGGTTATGTCATGGCGATTTATGTGTCAGCGGGATAAGGAAATCCTTGAAAAATAAAAATCCCTTTACGCTCGCCTTGATACTCTGGAGTATGCTCACAGCACTCGTTGCCGCCAGCATACTCTTTATTTTCCTGCGCTGGGGACAGAAAGGCTTCGGCCTTTTCATCCAGCAATGGCCGCTGGAAGACCTGCGGATCACGCTCGCATCGGTGGCACTCACATGGCTGCTGCTGGGAATATTACTTTATCTCCTGCATGCCGAACGAGTCAATGCAAATAACGGTTGGAGTGTTGCCGGTTTCTTTTTGACCGGTTTCATTTACCTCAACCTATTAAGCGAACGGTTCCGTTACGGCGATTACCAGTATTACTTTGAAGCCGCTTCGAACCTGCTGCAACACAAACCGCTTCCCGATACCTATTTATATCCACCGCTGTGGGCCACGCTCCTGCAATTCCTCATCCCCTTTGGCCAGGATAATTTCCTGCTGATCCTGTGGGTCGCAAACTTCATTTCGCTGATGGCTTTTTACATCCTGCTCCTGCGCGTGCTGGAACATTACGGTTTTTCAACCCGTCTTGCCGCAGTTATCACCATGCTGTTCATGTTGATCAATGCGCCCCTCTTACGCACCCTGTTCTACGTTCAGATCAACCTTCACACCCTCAATCTTGTTTTCCTCAGTCTGCTCCTTTACCCGAAACGCGCCTTCCTTTCCGCGTTGACGCTGGCATTGGCGGTACATCTCAAAAGTTCGCCGGTTGTCCTGGCGTTCGCCTTCCTGTTGGAATTGGATTGGCGCTGGCTGGGATGGTTCGCGTTGAGTCTGATCCTCGTTGCACTGTTCACCGTCGCGATTGACGGCGTTTCTCCGTTCCTGGATTTCATTAGAAGCACGCAGGGATTGACCGCATTACAAACAACCACTTTCCATGAGACTTCATTCGACTCGTTCTTTCGGTCCATTGTTCCGTTCCTTCACCTCGACCTGATTTGGGCACGCGTTCTGGCATATGCTTCCAAGGCGCTTCTTTTGGTCGCATCGTTGTTCGTGATGCTCCAATGCGTGCGCCATGAAACCTTTTTCAATGGAAAAGGTAAAGGTGTGCGACTCGCCAATGCACTGCCACCGCTTTTTATCCTGATGACCCTGGCCTCGCCGGTAGTATGGGAACATCATGGCATCTTCGTAGCGTTATCCTTCCTGCTTTTGCTCAAACGTCTCGAAACGCCAAACGAATGGATATGGTTCGGCTTTGCGTATTTTCTCGAATTCCTCCTGCCCACATTTGACTTTCTCCCGTGGTCATATGGACGATTGATCGCACCGCTCATTATTTTATGGCTGATGTGGAGGGCGACGAAGAAGCAAAACGTATCGCATTACTTTGTCGCTTTCAATGATTGGTTGGACAGGTTGCCGGCACTGAGAGTTTGAAAAAGTGCTTTATACCATTCAAGTATTAAGGTGAGCAGCACTATATAAAAAGATGGTTATTTTTTGCCACCGTCACTTGCATCAGGCGCAAATGGCAACATGGAGAGTAAGAGATGAAGGAAAAGCAAGAAGACTATGGATAAACTATCTCTCAATACCATTCAGGACAGACTGATGAAAAGAATTCGCTTCCTTTTAATATTCTTTATGATAGCTTTAGCTTTGAGCGGCATAACAGCTATTCCGCTCATATGGGAAATCGAACTTCTGAACCATTTTTTTGGCACCGGATCGTTTACTTCGCAATTCTGGCCTGGAATGTCTCAATGGATCACATTTATTTATCAAGGGCTCACGACAACAAACCAGAGCTATCCCTTTATTCAATATGGAACCGATTGGCTTGCCTTCGCACACATTGTCATTGCAATTGCATTTCTGGGTCCACTGCGGGACCCGGTCAGGAACATCTGGGTGGTGGAATTTGGATTAATAGCTTGTGTGCTAATTATCCCCACCGCGGTTTTCTTTGGAGCCCTGCGCGGCATCCCGGTATTTTGGCGAATTATCGACTGTTCATTCGGCGTTTTTGGCTTTATCCCTTTATGGATTGTCAGACGGGACATTCTTGCACTGATGAACGCAGTGAATCAAGGCGGTTAATCATTCGCCAAAACATTCAACGCCTGAACAAACACTGCCACCATCTTTTCCAAATTGATCTCTTCCGAAACAATGCGATAGGATTCTGCGCCCATCGTTCTCAAGCGTCCCGCATCGGATAGCGCCAAACGTATCGTGCGGACCAGCGCACCATAATCATCGGATGGAATCTGCCAGCCATTCCCTTCACGCACCAGATCATCCTGGGTTCCGTCACCTTTTGCAACAATGATGGGCAGGCCGTAACTCATCGCTTCCTGCACCGCGAGACCGCCGGTTCCCGGCAGGACAAACAGATCAGCTTCCGTGAAATAGGGTTTCAACTCGGTTCCATGTTTTGCACCGACAAATTCCGCAGACGGATGGACCTGCTTTGCCAGCGATTCCAAATGCCCGCGTTCGGGGCCATCACCGATAATAATCAAGCGCGGCTTGGCTTCCATTTCAGCACAGGCATGTAATAAATCATCTACGCGTTTGCGGGCCTGCAAGCGTCCAACAAAAAGGATAAGAGGGGCATCTCTAAACGTTGGAGGGCGGGACGGCAAAGGGAATAGGGGACGAGGGGATACGGCATTGCAAGCAACAAAAACCTTTTCTCGCGGAAAGCCGAGCGCGGCATACTCGTCCGCTCCACGCCGGCTATAAGAGATCAGCGCGTCAAATTGATTCAAGAACTGGATTCGCCGCGTTTGACGAAGTCCGCTCAAAGGTTTGGTGATGGGCGGCGCACCCAATCCCCAACCAATGACTTTGCGTCTGTGGGCATGCATCCATTTCACGGCGGAGGGCGTTGCAAGATAGCGTGGATTCGCTTCAACGATCAACGCATCCGGATTCCAATACTCAAGCCAATCCATAAATCCACGTTGATAGCACAAATATAAAGAACCTTTGAAGATGTGAATGTTTCCTGCGAGGACGTACTTTGCAACCTGTAAATTTCCGCGTGGGATACCTTCATCGGTGCGCGGCAGACCGGCAAACAGACTCATGCCACCCTCGCAGGCTTGCGCCAGCATGTCGAAAAAAGGAACACGATACGATGGCAGGACGCGTTGTTGCAGTGCGAGGCGGCCGGAGAAAAGATTACTCATTTGGGCTGCACGTGAGGCGCAGGCCAGGCGGGTGATTTATGCACATGAACCACTTTCCAGCCTCCCGCCTGCTTAACCATGACACGGCTTTCATTGTGTGCCACCACCTGCACGCCTTCGGGTAATGCCGTGCTGATCAACAACGTGTAACTGGCAATCGCCGCATCCCCATAACGCTGAATACACAGATTGGAAATATCGAAACGGGTCGCCGCTTTTTGTTTGGAGTCCGCACCGAAGACCGTCCCGTTCTGTGCATTGGAGGTCATCATAAATTCATGAAACGGCAAACCATCAATGCGGTTTGGCGTGACCCACCATTCGTAAAGCGTAAGGTCCGATGCTGTGGTTTCGTGATATGCGGAAATATCATTCTCCTGAACGGACTTCAAATGACGCACAAGAAAATCATAAACTTCCTGATCCATCTATTCCTCCAACAAAACCTTGAGATAATCGTCAGTCATTTTATCCAGACCCAAAGCCTTTTCCGCCTGCGCCCGCGCGGCCCGACGAAAGCGGGGTTGATCATTCAAAATTTCCGCCGCGGACTTGGCGAGCGCAGCGATATCCGGACGATCCAACTTCCATACATCCCCCCCATAGGGGACGACGCGGCCTGAGTCTCCGACGACGAGTTCCTTCAAGGCTCCGGTATCGAACCCAACCACCGGAAGCCCGCAAGACATGGCCTCGATTACCGAATTGGGGCAGGCGGCATTGATATCGGCGGAGAAAAGCAAATGTGCAGAGCGGTCTATTTGCGGGATTCGTTCGCGCGGCACTGAGCCGGCCCATTGAATGGATACTTGTGTCCGGGCCTGAACCGACGCTTTATGCTCATCGGAGATTTTTCCCACCACCATCAGTTCAACCGGCAGATGATATTGTTTTGCGAGCATCTCCGTTAATTGAACGGCATTCTCCAAGCCCATATCATATCCGCCGCCGAGGTTGCCTTCAACGATCAATATGCGGAATTTATTTTTTGGAAGATCGCTCGCACCCTCCGGATGGTAAATCGTTAAATCCACGCCGTTGTGCACCACATGAAAAGGGATATCCGGCTTGCCGTACCAATCATCCCACCAGTGATGGGAGAATTCGCTTTGATATAAAATATGCGTGGCAATCCTGGAACGAATGAATGACAGGATCCAATTGCCGTATTCGGCACGCAGAAAGTGCTTGAGGCCGGTTCTCTTTTTACGATGCACCCAGTTGATGCCATCGAGGCGCTGGACCACGCGTATGCCGCGTTGCCTGGCTCTCCATAACGGGAAGAGGCGCCGGGTTCCGGCAATGACCAAAACGGATTCGGTCGCATCATCCGCACTGTGAGTCACGGCGATGCCGCGCTGCCTGAGTCCCGCCTCGAACTTAAGCCGGAACGAAGTCATGCCACCCATTCCATCCACTGCCGGGACAATTGCAATACGAGACATGCGATAAATTATATCGTAAGGAGGCGAACATTTCGTGGTATGCTTGGAGCATCCCATTATGGTTCGGCAATAAAGACCATACCGGAGTTGATAATGTACGTAGCCATCGAAGGGGTGATCGGTGTGGGTAAAACCACGCTGGCCCGCCTGTTACAACCTGGATTCGAATCTGAAATCCTGCTGGAAATTTTCGAAGAGAATCCTTTTCTCTCCGATTTCTACGGCGACCGTGAGCGTTATGCGTTCCAAACGCAGATCTTTTTTTTGCTCAGCCGGTATCACCAACAACGACGCACCGTTCCCGGACTTTTAGCGGCGGGCAAATCCTTGATTTCTGATTACACATTTGCCAAGGATTCGCTCTTTGCACGCATCAACCTCAAGGGTGACGAACTCGATATGTATTACAAAGTCCACGAGGCGCTTGGCGAAAAAATTCCCAAGCCCGATCTTATCGTGTATCTGCGCGCCGATACCGATGTGCTGATGCAGCGCATTACATTGCGGGATCGTTCCTATGAACGTAACATGGAACGCGACTATATTGACCAGCTCAATCGTACCTATGAGGATTTCTTCAACAAATCCCACGATAGCCCACCCGTTCTTAAAATAGATACCACCCCATTGAACATTTTGCAAAACGCCGGGCATCTCAAATGGATCGAGAACCGCATCCGCGAGACATTGAGTTTAAGTCCCTTTCAACCGGGATTGCCTCTGGGCGAGAAATCATCCAACTAACTTCATGAGGAAACATGCGCGTCACACGTGAATCACTTATCCGCATCGCCAAGGAAAATTCCCAGGAACGGGCTTTCAATGACCGCGATATCGTGGCTGCTTATTTGACCGGCTCGCTCGTCTCGGATGTGGATCCAATATTTGGCGGCACCGCGGATATTGATTTGGTTTTCGTCCACAACCAACGTCCCGGGGTTGCACGTGAAATCATCAAACTCACACCCGATTTTCACCTCGATATCCTCCATCGTTCGAAGGAGGAGTTCAAATCTCCTCGCGAACTGCGCACCGACCCCATACTGGGTTATGAAATGTACGACCCAATGCTGTTATATCAGCGCGAGAAATTTTTTGAGTTTGTTCAAGCCGGGCTGCGGGCCGGTTTCGAATTCCATGCGCCCGCCCTGGTCTTAACGCGCTGCCGAAAATTACTGGCAGAGGCGCGCAAAGGCTGGATTGATCTCAGTGACATTCGCGAAGACAAAGCGGGGCCGCTGCAAGTCAAACAATTTTTGCGGGCGGTCTATCACGCTGCGAATGCCATAGCCGAATTGAACGGCGGGCCGCTTGCCGAGCGCCGCTTCCTGCTTGAATTTCCTGCCCGTGCCCAAGCCGCAGAACGCCCGGACTTAACGGCCACCCTATTCAATTTGCTGGGAGCCATCAATATCGGCAATGCAGCCGTAATTTCAAACTGGCTCCCAGACTGGAAAACCGCCTTCCTCGCGGCGTCTGAGAACGCCAAAATGGATCTGCGCATTCATTCCGCAAGATTGAATTATTATGAAAAAGCCCTGGAAGTCTTGCTGGCAGGCGAATCCCCGTTGACATCCCTTTGGCCACTGATCCATACTTGGACATTAGCCGCCAATGCATTGGAAAATGATCAAATTCAACCCTGGCGTACCGTCTGTGAGCAATTAGGATTGCTAGGCAAAAGCTTTGAGCAGCGCGTTTCCGATTTAGACCATTATTTGGATGAAATCGAGGTCCGGTTGGATGAAATAGCCTCCGCTAACGGCTTGGAGACATCCACAGCGGTTTAGCTTCCACATTTGGGGTAGACAAGTCCTACCGAAGAAGTCCAAACTGTGGATAAGAGGGGGTAAACTGTGGATAAGATGCATTCACTGTGGACAGTAGCCCTGTTTTTCGCTACAATTTGTGTAAACCGTCTGAAGCCATACCCCCATATATGGGCAGTACCTTGTGCTCCATCCAACATATGGATTCGAATTCTGCACATAAAAACAGCCCCGAAAAATATCATCTGATTGTCCACAGGAATGAAAATTCGGGAGGGGTGTAAAAGCATCAAATGTGCTTCCAACAGATACGGGCGATCCAACCTATGGGGTGTAATTATTCTATCCACAGTATCCACAGGACCTACTAATATTACGATACCTATCACTAATTAAATTACTGCTTGAATCTAATCATCAAATCCAGTACAATCTTTTTAGAACAAGCCCCTATTTCATTCGTGGGAGGCACACATGGACATAATCAAAGTTTCCGCCAACTCGCGTACATCCGCTGTAGCTGGGGCAATTGCAGGGGTTATCCGCGAACACAAACATGCCGAAGTGCAGGCGATTGGTGCCAGCGCAGTGAATCAGGCTGTTAAGGCTTTGGTGCTGGCGACCGGCTATCTAAAGAATGATGGCATCAGCGTGGTTTGCGTGCCGGAGTTTGTGGATGTTGAAATCGAAGATAAAGTGCGGACGGCAGTCAAGCTGGTTGTAGAGCCGCGTTAGCGTTTCACTCCAGATTGTTCACCGCTTAGCCTAACAAACCGCCTTCCAAAGGACAGGGATTTTTATTCGCGCTCTTTGCCGTTTCTCTGCTAAAATCGGATGGATGCAACGCTCGAAAATGCTGATCCGGACGGTTTTGGCCATCACATTGCTGGCAGGTTTGTCGGCGGGTGTTTTTGCATCCGCGCTTGTGTCTGTACAGGCCTCACCGCAAGTGTTACCGGCCGGTTCAGGCGTGGTTATTAATCAAATTCAATCTAGCGGAAATAATGGCTCGTCCGATGAGTTTATAAGTCTTTTCAACACGAGTGCCAGCAGGATAGTCCTCGATCGTTGGACGATTCGAGTATCGGATAAAAGTGGAACTATAAGCGATTTATACACTTTCCCGGACGGTTTTGACATATTCCCCGGCGATCATTTCCTGTTGGCAAATTACAGTGGATATGACAAAATAAAGGATTTTCCTGCTGATGTCACTTTCAGCGGGGACCTTCCGGACGATGGAGGCATCGCTTTAATTGACAGATATGGTGCGGTTGTGGATCAAGTGGGACTAAGCGGCGGTTCGGCTTATAAAGAGGGAACGCCTCTTGTACCTCTAATTCCACCTCCAAATGTGGATCGTGGTTACGAGAGAAAGAATAGCGGTTGCACGGATACCAATGATAATTTTGCCGATTTTAGTTTGGCCGATCCGATCACTCCGCTAAGCCAAGCTGACCCAATAACCAAT
>Ga0182027_10005866_pt1 | contig 18549 bp, 12 predicted proteins | sample 712E1DmetaG_FD_121300 | JGI IMG/M metagenome (GOLD analysis project Ga0182027, IMG submission 121300) | Permafrost microbial communities from Stordalen Mire, Sweden - 712E1D metaG (Illumina Assembly) | ecosystem: Environmental > Terrestrial > Soil > Wetlands > Permafrost | place: Sweden... | reverse complement strand
TCCTTGGTCGTTTCCCCTTCCTTAATCCCCAGTTCTTTTTCCAGCGCGGTGATGATCGACTCCGAACCGCGCACATGGCAGCCGGTGCCGCGGCAAACCATGATCAAGTGCTTGCCGCGCGGGACCATGGTGAAAAAGTGGTAGAAAGTGACGACGCCATACACGTGCGAGATGGGCAACTTCAACGCAGTGGCGACGTAGCGGAGCACATCAGCGCCAAGGTAGCCGAACATCTGCTGTGCCGCATGCAACACCTGAACCAACGCCGTCGGTTCGTGATTGTAGCTCTCAATTGTGCGGTCGAGGTCCGCAAAACGCGGGTCGCCGCTCGGATGCGTCGTTTCCATGGCCGCGATGCGCGCGGTTTCGCTGATGGCTTTTGGGTTCATCGCAATCCCATCTCCCAAAGTTTGCCGGCGGCTTCGTAGGCCGTTTGCTTTGTGGACAACAACACAATGTTCTCTGCGTCCGCCTCGGCTACGACTCCCGGATCGGGTTTGCGGCCACAAGTGAACAGCACCGCGCTAATGTCCTTGGCCAGGGCGCAGGAGATAACATTGCGGTGGGTCTGAACGGTGATCCATAACACTCCCGGGTTGGCATGCGCCAGCACGTCACTAAGCAGGTCACTGATGTAGCAACCTGTAATATCCGCCTCCGCCCGGTTGGTCAGCAGCTCGGCCTTCACCGCGGCAATTACGGACGACAATTTTATGGGTTTGTCAGTTTTCATTGGTGTTCTTTCTGCTTGGGCGGCCAGCCCGCTTTGCTCAACAGCACTTCAGAATGCAGCCGTGTGCCGACATTCATCTTGGAATGGATTTCAAACTTGTCGGAACATTTCTTTACATTGGGCAGGCCCATGCCGGCGCCGAAACCCAGTTCGCGCGCCAGCGGACCGGCGGTGGACCAGCCTTCCTTCATGGCCAGATCAATGTTCTCAATTCCCGGCCCGTGATCCACGGCTTCAATGACCACCTTCTCAGGCGAAACAACCACCGAGATGTCGCCGCCGACGGAATGGATGACGATATTCATCTCGGCCTCGTAGGTGATGATTGCGGCGCGGCGCTGGATGCCCGGATCAACACCGCGCACCCGCAGAATCCGGCGCATGCGCTGCGAAATCTTGCCCGCGCTGTCGTAATTGCCGGCCTTCACCTTCGTCCGCATGACAACTGATTTTGTGCGTTCCAAGTCATGGATCTGGCCTGAAAATAATGCCGCCTCGTTGGCAGCGGCCTCCTCGGCGCGTTTCTCCAGATGTTGCATCAGGCAGGCGGTGATGTCTCCGTGGGTGAGGATACCCACAAGTTCTCCCCTGCTGTTCAGCACGGGAAAACGCCCGAAGCCATGCCGGTCAAATTCCGCAACTGCGCGCACGAGCGAAAAGTGGTCTCGAAGTGTGACAATATTCTGCGTCATCCACCGCTCTGCCGGGTCGTTGACATAGCCATGGTCAAGTGCGTTGATGATGTCTTCGATGCTGACCAGCCCCGTCAGGACGCCGTTCTGGAGGATTGGCATGCCCGATATACAATGGGACTTCATCAAATGCTGGATGGCGCGCAACGAATCGCCCGGCGAGGCAGTCACCGCGGGCTTGGTCATGGCGTCGCGCACGCGCAGTTCGTAAACCAGAACTTGGGCAACGGAAACTTTGAGCGGCTTGCCCGCTGTCATGCCGATTTCGGTTAAAGGCCCTTCAGACATGGTCGTAGCGACCGCGCTGTCGCCCAGCTTGATCGCCAACCCACTATGCGCCACAGCCGCGCCAGTGGTCAATCCCGGATGGCGCTTCAAAATCCCGGAACGCCCATCGCCACCGGTGTGCTGAAAATCAGCCATCGGGCGCACCCTGCTCTTTTTGTTGGAAATGGCGTTCATGACTCGAGACTCGTTTAACCCACCCCAATTGCCAGCCTAAATTTCCGCACCGGCAATTCATAAGACTTTCACGCGAATGAACGCTTACGACTCTGCAAAAATTGCCAAACTATCACCGCGTTTTGCGCGGAGGATGGCAACCAAAGAAAATCATTGAAAGGGATGAAGATCCGTCACACTCCGCAAAGTTTCCCTGCTGTCAGAAAAAGCGAAGGGATTGCCAAGATATGTGGAGAGACATTAAATAATTCCATCACATTGATTTCTCGAACAATTTCTTGAACAGATTGAACAGAATTTGTTACACTAGCAGTTTCACACAAACGACCAAAATCAATTTATGAGCAAAGCATTAAAGTCGAATAAATACGTTTATCTATTTGGAAACAAGAAGGCCGATGGCAACGGTTCCATGAAGCCGTTGCTGGGCGGCAAGGGCGCCAACCTCGCCGAAATGAGCCGCATCGGTCTTCCGGTACCTCCCGGCTTTACCATCACCACCGAGGTTTGCACTTACTTCTACGCCAACAAACGGACATACCCGAAGGTTCTCGAGGCGCAGTCCCGGGACGGCATGGTCTTCCTCGAAAAGATCATGGGCACAAAGTTCGGCGACAAGACCGCCATGCCGCTGCTCGTTTCCGTCCGCTCCGGCGCCCGTGACTCCATGCCCGGCATGATGGACACCATTCTTAACCTCGGTCTCAACGATGAAACCGTCCTCGCTCTGGTCAAGGCGACGAAAAACGAGCGGTTCGCGTGGGACTGCTACCGCCGCTTTATTCAGATGTACGGCGACGTCGTCATGGGCGTTCAAAAGTCCAAGGACGAAGATCATGAGCCATTTGAAGTAGCCATCCACAAACTTAAACACGACCGCCATCATGCCGACATCGAAGACACCAAGATGACAGTGAGCGATCTCAAGGAACTGGTGAATCGTTTCAAGGCGTTGATTAAAGAACGCACCAGCAGCGAATTCCCGCAGGATCCCTGGAAGCAGCTCTGGGGCGCGACGGGTGCCGTGTTCGGTTCCTGGATGAACGACCGCGCCATCGTCTATCGCCGCAAATACGGCATCCCCGCTGAATGGGGCACCGCCGTCAACATCCAGGCGATGGTGTATGGCAATACAGGCGATAATTCCGGCTCCGGCGTCGCCTTCACTCGCGATCCCGCGACCGGTGAAAAGGTTTTTTACGGCGAATTTCTCATCAATGCCCAAGGCGAAGACGTGGTTGCCGGCGTGCGCACGCCCGAGCCCGTGGCTCTGCTCAAGAAGCATCTGCCAAAGGCGTTTGCCGAACTCGAAATCGTCCGCAAGACCCTCGAATCGCATTTCAAAGACGTGCAGGACTTCGAATTCACCATTCAGAACGGCGAGTTGTTCATGCTTCAAACCCGTAATGGCAAACGCACCGGCCTTGCCGCTGTTCGCTTCGCCATCGAAATGGAGAAGGAAAAGCTCATTGACTGGAAGACGGCCATCCGCCGTGTCCCCGCCGGCCAACTGGATCAGGTGCTCGCGCCCGTGTTCGAACGCAAGGCGATGAAAGCCGCCAAGTGTATCGCGAAAGGTCTCCCCGCCGGCCCCGGCGCCGCCTGTGGCAAAATGTATCTCAATGCCGATCGCGCCGACGCAGCAGCAGCAAAAGGCGAAAAGGTTCTTCTCGTCCGCAACGAAACCTCGCCCGAAGATTTGCGCGGCATGATTGCCTCCGAAGGCATCCTGACCGCGAAGGGCGGCGTCAGCTCGCACGCCGCGCTCGTGGCCCGTCAGATGGGCAAAGTCTGCGTCTGCGGCGCTGCCGCATTGCAGATTGATTACGCGGCCAAGACAATGACCGTGGACGGCGCGACCTACAAGGAAGGTGACTTCCTCTCCATCAACGGCACCGCCGGCGACGTCTATGCCGGCCAGCTTCCGACCGCCGCGTCCGAGATCGTCCAGGTGCTCGTCGAGAAATCGCTCGCCGCCAAAGACAGCGCGACCTATCAGATGTTCCAGAAGTTGATGGATTGGTGTTCAAAGGTCACCAAGCTCCAAGTCCGCACGAATGCCGACACGCCCGAGCAGGCCGAAAACGCGATGGCGTTCGGCGCCACCGGCATCGGCCTGACCCGCACCGAACACATGTTCTTCGAAGGCAACCGCATTGACGCCATGCGCGAAATGATTCTCGCGGACAACGTGGCCGACCGGAAGAAAGCGCTTGCGAAGTTGTTGCCTTACCAGAAGGCGGACTTCGTCGGCATCTTCAAAGCGTTGAAGGGCTACCCGGCCACCATTCGTTTCCTCGACCCGCCGTTGCACGAATTCCTCCCGCACGAAGATGCCGCGCAGCAGGATTTGGCCAGAAAAATGGGCGTGCCGGTTCAAAAGATCAAACAGCGCGTGAAGGAACTTCACGAATTCAACCCCATGCTCGGTTTTCGCGGCTGCCGCTTGGGAATTGTTCATAGTGAAATCAGCGAAATGCAGGCGCGCGCTATTTTTGAAGCCGCCGCCGAAGTGCAGAAAGCTGGTATCAAAGTGAAGCCGGAAGTCATGATTCCGCTCGTCGGGTTCAAGAAGGAGCTCGATCTCCAGGTGGAAGTCGTCCATCGCGCGGCCCGCGAAGTTATGGCCGAGAAGAACGTGAAGCTGAATTACATGGTCGGCACGATGATCGAAATCCCGCGCGGTGCGCTCACGGCAGACGAAATCGCGGAGACCGCCGAGTTCTTTAGCTTCGGCACGAATGATCTGACGCAGACGTGTCTGGGCATGAGCCGCGACGATTCCGGCAGCTTCCTGCCGCCCTATGCGGAGCTGGAAATCGTGAAGACGAATCCATTCGCCTCAATTGACCAGGCCGGCGTCGGCCAGCTCATGAAGATCGCGGTTGAGAAAGGCCGGAGCACGCGTCCCAATATCAAGCTGGGTATCTGCGGTGAACACGGCGGCGATCCCGACTCCGTGAAATTCTGCCACAAGCTCGGCCTCACTTACGTAAGTTGCTCGCCGTTCCGTGTGCCGGTGGCGCGACTGGCCGCCGCACAGGCCGCATTGGAAGAAGAAGATGCGAAAAAGGCGAAAAAGAAGTAAAAACAAAAAATATCCAATACCAACACAAGTCTATGAATGTAAAATCACTTCTACGGGGACTGATTCCACTGGCCATTTTGGCTTCAACCAACGCCGCCATGGCCGGAGATGCTGACATCAACCTGCCCGACTTGACGCAAGTGACGTTTCCGGGCGTCGGTTTGGGCGGCCACGGACTTTTGTATCTGGGGCTGGCCATCTGCGCAGTCGGCGCGCTGTTCGGCTTCTGGGAATACGGTCGTTGCCGCGCACTGCCGGTGCATGAGGCCATGAGCAGCGTCTCCAATATGATTTGGGAGACGTGCAAAACCTACCTATGGCAGCAGGGAAAATTCCTCGTGCTGCTTTGGGCGCTGATTGCTGCGTGCATCGTTTATTACTTCTATTTCCTGCAGGAAAAGACCATCGGCTCGGTGTTGGTGATTCTGGCCAGTTCCGTGTTGGGGATATTGGGCAGTTACGGCGTGGCATGGTTCGGTATCCGCATCAACACCTACGCCAACAGTCGCGCCGCGTTCGCCTCGCTCCGTGGCAACTCGCTCCAGACGCTGATGATCCCGCTGCGTTCGGGCATGAGCATTGGTCTGCTGCTGGTCTGCGTGGAACTGGTCTGCATGATCGGCATCTTACTGTTCATGCCGCGCGATCTCGCCGGCCCGTGCTTCATCGGCTTCGCCATCGGCGAATCGCTTGGCGCGGCGGCCCTGCGCATCGGCGGCGGCATCTTCACCAAGATTGCCGACATTGGCTCGGACCTGATGAAAATCGTCTTCAACCTGCCCGAAGATGACCCGAAGAATCCCGGCGTCATTGCCGACTGCACCGGCGACAACGCGGGTGATTCCGTCGGACCGACAGCGGACGGTTTTGAAACCTACGGCGTGACCGGCGTGGCGCTGGTTTCGTTTCTCGCCCTGTCACTCGGCGCGGTTGCAACCCAGGCCGTCTGCGGCCAGCTAATCGTCTGGATTTTTGTGGTTCAAAGCCTGATGGTGCTGGCGTCACTCGGTTCGTTTTACGTCAACAAGGCCGTCAGTGGCTCGCTTTACGGCAATAAGAAGGATTTCAACTGGGAACAGCCTCTCACGAACCTAGTGTGGCTGACCTCCATCGTTTCCATCGCGGTTGCCTTCATCGCCAGCAAAATTTTGCTGGGCGGTGTGGTGACAACGAACACGGCGGGCACGCAATATTCAAATCTGTGGTGGGTTCTGGCCGGGATCGTCGCCTGCGGCACGCTGGCTGGGCCGCTCATCATGGAATTCACCAAAATTTTCGTCAGTACCAAATCGCGGCACGTGAAGGAAATCGTCACCTGCTCCGGCCAGGGCGGCGCGTCGCTGAATATCCTGTCCGGCTTCGTCACGGGCAATTTTTGCGCGTTCTGGATGGGATTGGTCATCATCGCGCTGATGTTCGGGGCCTATCTGTTCTCGCAAAACCCGGCCTTGCTCGCGCTCATGCCTGAACAATTCCAGTTCGCCGCGCCGATCTTCGCGTTCGGCCTCGTGGCCTTCGGCTTCCTGGCCATGGCGCCAGTCATCATCGCCGTGGACAGCTTTGGGCCGGTCACCGACAATGCCCAGTCCATTTATGAATTGAGCCGCATCGAGGCCGTGCCGAACGTCCGCGCGGAAATCGAAAAGGATTTCGGCTTCAAGCCCGACTTTGAAAACTCCAAGCTCGAACTCGAAAAGGGCGACGGCGCAGGCAACACCTTCAAGGCCACCGCCAAGCCGGTGCTCATCGGCACCGCCGTCGTCGGCGCGACCACGATGATCTTCGGCATCATCATGCTGCTGCAAAAAGTCGGCATCCAGACGGATCCCAAATTCGACATCATCTCCATGTTGAGCCTCGTGCATCCGCAGGTCATTCTCGGCCTGCTCATGGGCGGTGCGGTGATTTACTGGTTCACCGGCGCGAGCGCGCAGGCGGTCGTCACCGGCGCCTACCGCGCGGTCGTCTATATCAAAGAACACCTCAACCTCAACAAGGCCGAGGCTTCCATCACCGACAGCAAGAAGGTCGTCGAAATCTGCACCATCTACGCGCAGAAAGGCATGATCAACATCTTCATCGTCGTGTTCTGCATGGCGCTGGCGCTGTCATTCTTCGATCCTTATTTCTTCGTCGGCTATCTTATCGGCATCGCGTTCTTCGGCTTGTTCCAGGCCATCTTCATGGCCAACGCGGGCGGCGCATGGGACAACGCCAAGAAAATCGTTGAAGTGGATTTGAAGCAAAAAGGCACCGAACTTCACGCCGCGACCGTCGTCGGCGACACCGTGGGCGATCCGTTCAAGGACACCAGCTCGGTGGCAATGAATCCCGTCATCAAGTTCACCACGCTGTTCGGCCTGCTCGCGGCGGAAATCGCCGTGACGATGAAAGACCAGGCCGTGAAGACCGGTATCGGGGCGTTCTTCTTCGTGGTCGCGTTGATCTTTGTCTATCGCTCGTTTTATTCGATGCGGATTCCTACAGACCAGCAGATGAAAAAATAACCGTTGAATCTAAATGCCCTCCCGATTCGCATCGGGAGGGTTTTTATTTATACCGCCTTCAAGAATTTTATTTCTGGCAGATAAATCCTTAAAAAGACCCCTCCCCCCCCGCCAAGTGCTGTGGCATGATGCTGCAGAAGTTCCACTGTGCTTGATTGTTTAAGTGGTATGATCCAAAGTAAGCAGAGCGAAAGTAAATCCCTATGAGTCCTGCAAGTCACCCTCAAACAACTGAATCATAAAACGATTGAACCAACGGAGATCTCAGATGCATAACAAAACAATTGTGGTGTTGCTTGCCGTATTGGGCCTTTTAAGAATTGGTTACCCGGCAGACGCGGAAAAAACCTTTCAAAACCCCATCCTCCCCGGCTTTTATCCCGATCCCAGCATTTGCCGCGTGGGCGAAGATTATTATCTGGTCAATAGTTCATTTGAGTATTTTCCCGGAGTTCCCATTTTTCACAGCAAAGACCTGGTGCATTGGGAGCAGATTGGATACTGCCTGCCCCGGAAGAGCCAGTTGAATTTGAACCGCGCGCGAGCTTCGGGTGGTATTTATGCGCCGACGCTTCGTTGTCACGACGGCACTTTTTACATGATAACAACACTGGTGGATGCCGGTGGAAATTTTTACGTGACGGCCAAAAACCCTGCCGGGCCGTGGTCTGATCCGATTTGGGTGGATCACAGCGGTATCGACCCCTCACTCTTTTTTGATGAAGACGGAAAGATTTATTACACCCGGCACGAAGGTCAGGGCGACGGATACATTGCCCAGGCAGAGATTGATATTAAAACGGGCAAACTCACAGAGCCGCTTAAAAAAGTATGGGGCGGCGCAGGCGGTGTGTGGGTGGAAGGGCCGCATTTGTATAAAATCAACGGCAAATATTTTCTAATGGTTTCAGAAGGCGGGACCAGCTATGACCACAGGGTAACCATTGCCCGCAGCGATTCGCCATGGGGGCCGTTCGAATCCGACCCGAACAATCCCATCCTGACTCACCGTTTCCTTCCAAATCATCCAATTCAGGTTACCGGTCACGCTGATTTGATTGAAACGCCCCACAGCTGGTGGCTGGTTTGTCTTGGGGTTCGGCCGCAGGGCGGCAGATTTCATCATATCGGCAGGGAGACATTCCTTGCGCCGGTTGCTTTCAATAAGGAGGGCTGGCCGGTAGTCAATGAAAACAAGCCTATAGAACTGACCATGTCCGCGCCGAAATTGCCGCAGCATACTTGGCCGAAACCGCCTGCAAAAGATGACTTCAAAAGCAAAACCCTCGCATTGCAGTGGAACTATCTTAGGAATCCCGTGGAAAGCGAATACTCTTTGACCGAACGCCCCGGCTTTCTACGTCTTCATGGTTCGGATGTAAACATGAGCAACCAGGATTCGCCTGCTTTTGTTGGACAAAGGCAGACGGATTTCAATTGCGTTGCCTCGACACTGGTTGAGTTTGAACCCAATAACGAAAATGAGGAAGCAGGGCTTGTCGTCCGCGGAAATGACAGACACCATTACGAAATCGCAGTTACGCTGAAGGATGGCAAACGGCAGGTCTTATTCAGGAAAGTTTTCAAGGGCAAATTGATTGAGCCTGTTCAATACGCTGAAATCCAGAATGGGCCGGTTGTTTTGACGGTAAAGGCGGCGCCGTTGTCTTATGAATTTTTCTGTCAATCGAAAGGCGGCAAACCCGTAAGCCTTGGCACGGCCCCGACGAAGGATTTGTCCGTTGAAGCGATGGGCTTTAATTATGGGATGTGCTTTACCGGTGTGTATTTTGGCATGTATGCAACCGGCAATGGCAAGAAATGCACAAGCCCTGCGGATTTCGATTGGTTTGAATATCGCGCAGTTGAAAAATGAACGGGAACAAATTGATGAATCAGTAAATATATCATGCGCCTCTTCATCATTGACCGGAGCTGTTCCAACAAATCCCAAGCTGTTTTTCCAATTTGGTGCCCCGGCCTGGACTTGAACCAGGAACCAATTGATTAAGAGTCAACTGCTCTGCCAATTGAGCTACCGAGGCAACAACTTGATTTTAAGCAATCTATGCCAGCCTGATCTGTCATCAGGCGGGAAACGACGATCATTCCCGAAAGTTCCGAACTCGCTGCAACCGTTCAACACCGGCGCATTTTATGGAAGGGTAAAGGTGGACAGCAAGCTCTATCCTGAGAGTTTGAAAACAACTTGTTTTCAGTATTGCCAAACTGAAGCCCAGTGACTTCGTAAAAGCATGGAAATGACACTTTGCCTGGAAATTCGACAAAATTTAGTAAAAATAACTTTGATGACCCCCGTTACCGCTGAATTGCCATGTGATTTGGTGCGAATTATGGGTCACCACATGACCATCAGCATATCCCACATTGATTGAATTAAGAATCCCACCGTAAAAATGAGCGTTGTTATTTGGGATGTTGTTGACAGAGTGCCCCATATCCGTTGTTTCTGCTAAATCGCTGATAATAGGCTGTAGACTTGCGGAATAATCGCTTGCTCTACTTGGCCAGGGAAGCTCCCCGAGAGGGGTAAGAACGCCGGTAACATCGGGCACAGGAAACAACGTCGTCCCGCCTGTCGTTCGCGGCACCCACCAATCGTGCAAAAGTTTTCCATAATTTCCGTTCAGCGAGCGTCCACTGGTGGATGTAAACCATTTATTAAGCTGCGCAAGGGTGGCAATGGTCTGCTTATGACTTGGAATACCATTGGTATAATTCCAACGGCAGGCAACTTGCCAATCTCCCGGTCTGACCGGGCAAAAAAACATCGGTATAGTCATCCCATAAGGATCCAAGTTGACAAGAAAATTGGTGGAAACATCCGTTGGATTTCCGCCGGCGTTATTAGCAGGCCAGGACGGCATGAAGCTCCGTGTATTTTCCCCGGCATAGACATTGGCCATGATACCCCACTGTCGGTAATTGGCGGTGCAGTTGCTAACCTTGGCACGGAATTTCGCCTGGGCCAGCGCTGGCAGAAGTAGCGCCGCCAGAATAGCAATGATGGCAATGACCACCAGAAGTTCGATCAAGGTGAAGGCGCCCTTTATCGGGTCTGTTCTTGTTGAATAATGTTTAATATTCATACGACTGGTCCTGTGCTGGTTATTCTCTTTTTCGCGAAATTGTTTTCCCTGAAATTCCTCCGTTCGGAACCGTGGCCATTTCCAACGAATGGAAATGAGGCTGGCAGAATATGCCGTTTCACCGGGGTCCCATTGGGTTGTTTTTGTTTCAAACGGTATCCGCTGGGCGCAATCCGGTTCACAGATTTAAACACGCGGGAAAAATAAAACGGGTCTTCATAACCCAGCGCCGCCGCGACCTCTTTGATGTGTAGTGAACCCGCCTTCAGCAATTCGCAGGCACGACGCATCCGTAAATGGATGAAATAGTCAATGGGCGGACATCCGGTGTACCGTTTGAACAACACAAAGAAATGCGAGGCTGAAACGTTAGCCGTCGCCGCCAGTGTGGCTACTTGCAACGGCCTGTTAAGATGCTCCATCATATAAGCAATACTCTGTTCGATTTTCCGAACATCATCCGACCTGCCACTATTGAAAACCGCCGCGCCGTTTCCGAATCGGCGTTCGCAACACTTTAACACACTTTGGGGCAAACTCCGACCGTTTGTCTCTGTCTCTGGATGTTCGGTGCGGTTTTTATTCATTATCTGCAAAATGCATGCGGGTTAAATTAGTTCGGCCATCGAACAAAATAAATTGGCTACGGCTAAAATAGTTTTCATGCTTCATTGATCATGCGACAGAGGGCGCGCCAAAATGTTTCTGCAGCACCAGCGCAATGGTGCCTTGCAAATACGGTTGTGCTTCCGGGTCGGTCGGCAAAATACGGGTGGCGGCATGTGTGAAAGAGCGACGCTTGACCGCGTCAGCCACAATGGGGCCGACCCTGTCCCAGGCGCGCGTCACTTCACCCACCACCACCAGCAGATCCGGCGCAAGCCCGGTCACCAACATGGCGATGCCGACACCCAAGTGATGCGCCATTTTGTCCAAAGCCTTGCAAGCCCGCGAATCACCCCGCTCGACCAAACGCAGGATATCGACAAAAGGCACTGTCGCCATATCGCTCTTGGAGCCAACCTCGCCTTTGCGGGACGCGGCGGCTTCGGCGTAATAACGGACGGCAGCGGAATTGGATGCCAACACCTCCCAACAACCGGCGTTGCCACACCGGCACTTGGGGCCATCCTGCACTTGCGCCACGTGGCCAAACTCTCCAGCCACGCCCGTTGAACCTCGAACCAACTGACCATTCATAACCAGGCCGACACCGATGGCATCTGAAACGGTCACGGCAATCAAATTGGACACTCCATGCCTCGACCATAATTCTGCGAGCACACAGGCATTGGCAGCGTTCTCGAGTTCCACCGGAACTCCGACGATGTGTTCAAGCGGTGTTTTCAGATCCAGTTCACTCCAGCCCAAGGAAGGGGCAAATATCAATTGTTCGGAAGATGCGTCAATGCGTCCCGGCAGACTGACTCCGATGCCTTCGTAGGAATTCTTGGGATGGGCCTGCATCAAATCCTTGATCCGGCGGCCCAAACGGGCAATGAACTCGGACGGGTCTTTTGGAGTGGGCATCAATTCCCTGGCCAGTATCCGACTGTCCATGCTCGCAACGGCAAGTGTGGTGGTGTCCGGTTGAACGTCAACGCCAATGACGCCGCAACGGTCAGTGTTGAGATGGAGAAAAGTCGGCTTGCGCCCGCGCGGCAAATCACCAACCGCACCCTCCTTCAGCCAGCGCTCCGAAATCAACTGCTCGGCGATGGCCGATACCGTGCTGCGCTGCAACCCGGAGTAACGCATCAAATCAGCCCGTGAAACCGGCTGATGCTTGCGAACCAAATTCAACATGATGCGACTGTTGATGTCGCGAACCGTTTCGCTGTTCGCCACCTGAAAATTGTTTAAATCAATTTTACGCACAACAGACCTTCGGAACATCCTTAACAGAATTAGTTCGTGGGTCGAACTTTATCGGATTCCCGCTGGCAGTCAAGCGCCAAACTTGAAACTTGAATAAATTGCAAATTAACAACCCGACACTCCGTCATTTTTGAACATCAGCGACAGCGGGAAAACTGGAAGCGTAGAATTCTCCATGAGAATCATATTATCGTCCATTCCTGACGGAAATCACGATTGAAATACTGCATATTATTTTAGACTGTGATAGGAATGTCCGACCGGTTTGGAAACCATAAGATGAAAAAACAGTCCGCCACCCGTTCACCAGTTTATAAAAATCCCGGGATGCCTCCTGACAGGCGGGTCAAAGACCTGTTGTCGCGAATGACACTCGAGGAAAAAGCCGCCCAAATGATGTGCGTCTGGCAGAAGAAATCCGAGACGCTCGTGAATGCCGAAGGAAATTTTGACCTCAGGAAGGCCAAAGCCGCCTTTAAACTGGGTCACGGCCTGGGTCAGGTCGGCCGCCCCAGTGACGCGGGCAAGGGCAAGAATGCACGCCAGATGGCTGAGTTAACCAATGCCATCCAGAAATTTTTCATCGAAAACACCCGGCTTGGCATTCCAGTGATGTTTCACGAGGAATGTTTACACGGTCACGCCGGAATCAACAGCACGAGCTTTTCACAACCCATAGGCCTGGGCGCCACGTTCAATCCTGAATTGGTTGAATCTCTTTATGCCATGACCGCCGAAGAAACCCGCGCGCGCGGGGCGCACCAGGCGCTGACACCGGTCGTGGATGTGGCGCGCGACCCGCGTTGGGGCCGCGTCGAGGAATGTTTCGGTGAAGATCCCTGCCTGGTGGCGCAACTCGGCATGGCCGCCGTGCGCGGATTTCAAGGCGACGGCTCGTTCAACGACAAAAAGCACGTCATCGCCACACTCAAGCATTTCGCCGCACACGGTCAGCCGGAATCCGGCATCAATTGCGCGCCAGCGAATATTTCCCTGCGCCTGCTGCGTGAAACCTTTTTGCATCCGTTCAAGGAAGCCATCCAGAAAGCCGGCGCCATCAGTGTGATGGCGTCCTACAACGAGATTGACGGCGTGCCATCGCACGCCAGCCAGTGGTTGTTGCGTGATGTACTTCGCAAGGAATGGGGGTTCAAGGGTTATGTCGTGTCGGACTATTACGCAATCTGGGAATTGAGTTACCGTCCCGATACACACGGCCATTTTGTGGCCAGGGATAAAAAAGAAGCCTGCGTGCTGGCCGTGCAGGCAGGCGTCAACATCGACTTTCCTGAACCGGATTGTTATCTGCATCTCGTCGAACTCGTCCGCAAAGGCGCGTTGAAAGAATCCCAACTCGATGAACTTGTCGCGCCGATGCTGTTTTGGAAATTTAAAATGGGCTTGTTCGACGAGCCTTACGTCAACCCGGACGAAGCGGAACGAATTGTCGGTTGCGAAACAAACCGTCGATTGGCGCTGCAGGCTGCGCGCGAAACCATCACGTTGTTAAAAAATGCCGACAATCTGGTGCCGCTCAATCCGAGCAAGATCAAATCCATCGCGGTTATCGGACCCAATGCAGATCGTGAATTGCTCGGTGGCTACAGCGGTCGCCCGAAGTTTTACACTTCATTGCTGGAAGGCATCCGGACAAAGGTCGGTGAGCGTGTCCAAGTGCCTTTTGCCGAAGGTTGCAAGATCACAATGGGAGGATCGTGGAACCAGGACTTGGTGACCCCCAGCCACCCGGAAGACGACCGGAAACAAATACATGAAGCTGTCAAAGTCGCCCAGCAGACGGACGTGGTCGTGCTGGCCATTGGAGGCAACGAGCAGACCTCGCGTGAAGCGTGGTCCATCAAACATCTGGGTGACCGCACCCGGCTGGATCTGATCGGGCGGCAGCAGGAATTGGTCACGGCGGTGCTTTCAACCGGTAAACCGGTTATTGTGTTCCTCTTCAACGGCAGTCCGCTTTCCATCCAATATCTCAATGAGAATGTCCCGGTGATTTTCGAATGCTGGTATCTCGGCCAGGAAACCGGTCATGCGGTGGCTGATGTTTTGTTCGGTGATTTCAATCCCGGAGGAAAGTTGCCCATTACCATCCCGCGTTCTGCCGGCCATTTGCCGGCATTTTACAATTACAAGCCATCGGCTCGCCGGGGCTATTTTCTTGATGATGTCTCCCCGCTTTATCCGTTCGGCTTTGGCTTGAGCTACACAACCTTTGCTTTTAAAAACCTGCGCTTGAAGAAGAAAAAAATCCGCGCCGGCGAGTCCACCCGCGTCTTTGTGGACTTGAAAAACACAGGCAAACGCCCCGGGACCGAAGTCGTGCAAATGTATATCCGCGATTTGGTGAGTTCCGTGACGCGGCCCATCAAGGAATTGAAAAGTTTCCAGAAAATTTCATTGCGCCAGGGCGAAACCCGGACTGTGGCGCTCGATATCACCCCGGAGTCGCTCGCGTTTTACGACATCAACATGAAATACGTCGTGGAGCCGGGCGAATTTGAAATCATGGTCGGTAATTCTTCGCGCGACACCGATTTGCAAAGGGTCATTTTGACGGTAACGAAGTAAACTCCCCAACTCCCATGGCAGAACAACACTTCCACCAAAAATTGTCATTTTTTGAAAAGGCCGGCTACAGCGGCGGCGACGCCGCGGCGAACTTCGTTTTCATGACGATGGTCTGTTTTCAGGCGAGCTTCTACACGGACGTGTTCGGTATCAGCGCAGCCACCGCCGGAACCATCATTTTGGTGGCGCGTTTGTGGGACGCTTTCTTCGACCCGATCATGGGTGTTCTGGCTGATCGCACCAACACGCGTTGGGGCAGATTCCGCCCGTGGGTGCTTTGGACTTCGATCCCGTGGGCGGTCGTCATGGTTTTGGCTTACACGACACCTCACTTCGGGAAGCCGGTCATGATCGCCTACGCGTTCGTTACCAACATCCTGTTGATGACGCTCTATTCGGCCAACAATATGCCTTACTCGGCCCTCGGCGCCGTCATGACAGGCGACGTGGCTGAACGCGCGAAGCTCAATTCGTTCCGCTTCATCGCGGCCATTACCGCGCAATTCTTGGTCGTCGGCCTGACGCTGCCGTTGGTGTTCAAGTTCGCCGGCACTTCTCACAACAGACAACACGGCTGGCAAATGACAATGACCATTTGGGCCGCCTTGTGCCTCGTCCTGTTCCTCATCACTTTTGCAGTTTCCAAAGAGCGCATTCATCCCAAACCCGAACAGAAAACGCCACCGAAACAAGACTTTGCCGATCTATTCAAGAACGGTCCGTGGAAGGTCATGTTCTGCACGACGCTCCTGCTTTTCAGCCTCATCGCGCTCATGGGCAGCGCGCAGTACAATTACTACAATTATTACGCCGACAAGGCCGCGTTCTTCGACTGGCTGCAAAAGCTTCATCTGACGGCGCCGGCATTGGTACCAGGCGCACCGGCACCCGGCGGCCTGCTCGAATGGATGGGCTACATCGTACACGGCGACCGGACCCACCTCGCCGATTCCAACGTGTCCTTTGTCGGCTACAGCATCATGAGCATGATCGGAAAAGTCGTCACGGTCATCGTCATTGTCGGTTCGCCGTTCCTCGCCCGGAGATTTGGCAAGAAGGCTGTCATGGTGGGTGGCTTCGTCCTCTCCACGCTCGCTTACCTGGGGTTCTACTTGCTCAAACCGACAGACATCAATGGAATGATGGCCATGACAGTGCTCACGGCATTCGTTTACGCGCCAACCATCCCGTTGCTCTGGGCCATGTTCGCGGACGTGGCGGATTATTCGGAATGGAAGAATGGCCGCCGCGCCACCGGTATTATTTTCGCAACCATTGGTTTTGCGCTTAAAGCAGGCTTGAGTCTTGGTGGCGCGATGTTCCTCTGGTTGATGGATTGGGCCGGTTATCAGGCCAACCAACCCCAAACAGATCAAACACTGGAGTGCATCCGCAGAAGCTCCAGCGTTTACGTGGCCATCCTGTTCGCCGTCTGCACCGTCCTGTTGATCGTCTATCAACTCAACAAGCGTCTAACAATCCAGATTGCCGACGAACTGGCTGAACGCCGGAAAAAATTCGCACCCCAAACTTTATAACACGTAACTTTATGAAAAAAAATCTCGCGGCCATATTTTTTGTTTTGACCGGTGTCCTCATGGCGTCGGTTGATATCCAAGCCCGAACCACCTTGAAGGATGCCTTCAAAAAAGACTTTCTCGTTGGCGCGGCGCTCAACCAAGCCGAGTTCACCGACCAAAACACCAACGCGGTGATGCTCATCAAGGCGCAGTTCAACGCCATCAGCCCCGAAAACGTTTTAAAGTGGGAATCCATTCAACCGAGGCGGTTTGGTTTCAACTTCGGCCCTGCAGATCGCTATGTGGCATTTGGCCAAAAAAATGGAATGTTCATCGTCGGACACACGTTGGTTTGGCACAACCAGACACCGGATTGGGTTTTTCAGGATGACAAAGGCAACAGGACTGTTGAGCGCAAACGCTACCTCGTGGACCGCGAAACCCTGCTTCAGCGAATGCGATATCATATCTTTAAGATTGTTGGCCGGTACAAGGACAAAATCGGCGGCTGGGACGTGGTGAATGAAGCGCTTGATGACGACGGCACATTGCGCCAGTCGAAATGGGAAAAAATCATCGGCGACGATTACATTCTCAAAGCGTATCAATTCGCGCATGAAGCCGACCCGAAAGCGCAATTGTATTACAACGATTATTCACTGGAAAACCCGGCCAAGCGCGCCGGGGCGATTGCCTTGATCAAAAAACTTCAGGCGGCAGGCATTCCCATCGCTGGAGTCGGTTTGCAGGGCCATTACAAAATGGACTGGCCCACGCCCGCCGCTCTTAACGAAACCATCAAGGCGTTTTCAAAACTTGGTGTAAAAGTCATGATCACCGAGTTGGATATGGACATCCTGCCGCCGGCCACACACTCGCAGGCTGCGGAAGTCTCAATGAATGTCGCCTTGCGCGCCGAATTGAATCCCTACACAAATGGATTACCTGCTTCCGTGGAGCAGGCGGAAGCACAACGCTATGCGGATTTGTTCAAGGTATTTGTGGCCAATAGCAACAGCATCACCCGCGTGACTTTCTGGGGCGTGACAGATGCCGACTCGTGGTTGAATAACTGGCCGGTCAAAGGCCGCATGGCATATCCGCTGCTTTTTGATCGGAATTGCCGGCCCAAGCCTGCGTTTAACGCGGTCATCCAAGATGCCCGCCCCGGGAAATAAGATGAACGAATGCTTCATTCGTTGAAGATTTCACTAAAACTTGCGCCCAAAAAGTAACCAAGTTGCAAAATAATGAAAACACCAAAACCACGACCCGACACCATGACAACGGAAAACCATGAGCCTACACCACCTACCGTTATCACCGATTGACGCCTTGCGCCGTGACGTAAGCCATACCCTTGTTGCGTTCCAGAAGCGCATTGAAGCCGTCGAAACCCACTGACCGCACTCGCGCCGTTGCAGGATTCCGACCGGATGGAAATTGCCCGCTTCTGCCAAGCCAACGGCATTATTCTCAAAGAGCTAGACCGTCGAGACGCCAGCGATGTGGGTCCGGGCCAGAACTGGAGCCAGCCTGCCCGCCGAGGAAAACTTGCCGTAAACTTGGCAATAAAAAGTTGCCCCCCCCATTCAATTGTATTTAATTTGGGTGTCAGGAACTACGACCATGAAAACCAAACTGCGCTCCCTATTCATCGGGCTGGCGCTTCTCGCTGGCGTTCATTCAACCACGGCGCAAGTGACGAATCTGGGCATTGCCCCGGCACCGGGCGGACAATCAGTGCTTTACTGGCCGGTCAGCACGACGAATTACGTGTTGCAGACGACCACGAATCTGGCCACGCCGAACTGGGTGACGGCGAGCAATGCGGTGACGGTGAATGCCGTGACGGTGACGAACTCGGCCCCGGCGGGTTATTTCCGGTTACTGGCCACGACGAACACGACGGCGGGCATGGTGTTGATTCCGGCGGGTTCGTTTACAATGGGCAACTACCTTTTCTATAACAG
>Ga0182027_10005865_pt1 | contig 18552 bp, 25 predicted proteins | sample 712E1DmetaG_FD_121300 | JGI IMG/M metagenome (GOLD analysis project Ga0182027, IMG submission 121300) | Permafrost microbial communities from Stordalen Mire, Sweden - 712E1D metaG (Illumina Assembly) | ecosystem: Environmental > Terrestrial > Soil > Wetlands > Permafrost | place: Sweden... | reverse complement strand
CGTTTATTAACAAAAAAGCCGGAGACTCTTTGGCAAAAAAAACGGGGATTTATTTTAACGCTTCAGACTTGGCAAACGAAATTCCAGTGGTAATGGGCGAGTTATTGTCTTAATATAAAGATATGATTACGATTGTCGGAGAAGGGGTTTGGGGGACAGCTTTAAGCACGCTCTTTAAACAAAATAATAAAGAATTTATCTTCTGGGACAAGCAATCGAAAATTGACGGGTCAACAATTGTTCTTTTGGCTCTTCCAACACAGGCAATAAGAGAAGTTTTAGAAGCGAATAAAGAAGATCTTAAAGAAGCGGTTATCATTAATGCTTCAAAGGGAATTGAACTGAAAACTTTTAAGCTGCCATTTCAAATAGTAAGGGAGGTTTTGGGAGAAAAAGTAAAATATTTTTCTTTAATTGGGCCAAGTTTTGCCTCGGGACTGCAAAAAAAGACGCCGACTATGGTTAATCTTGACTGTTTTTCGGTAGATGAGAAACTTACTGGGGAATTAAAAGCGCTTTTCCAAACAGATTATTTTAGAGTTAAAATTTCAACTTGCATTGAAGCGTTGGAGCTTTCGGGAGCGCTTAAAAATGTCTATGCGATTGCTTGCGGTATTGCCCAGGGACTTAATTTTTCCGCCAACACAAAGGCCAACTTGATTACGCTGGCCTATATGGAAATTAATAAGCTTTGCCAGAAGTTAAATTATAAAATTGATGAAGATGCTCTGGAAAGTATACTTGGAGATTTAATCCTAACTTGCTCAAGCCCGGAAAGCAGGAATTTTAGGTTTGGTAAGTTATTGACGGAAGTTTTAGCTTCTAAGGCCCTACAACAGATAAACAGCACAATTGAGGGTTTCGACAGTGCTCTTGCAATACCGGAATTTAGCCAAAGAAATAATATCGTGTTGCCGTTGGCGACATATGTTTACGAAACAATTAAATTAGATAAGCCAAGTGAAGTAGCGAACCGTTTTGCCGCTTTTATTAAAACACTTTAAATTATATGAATAGCGTTGCAGGATCAGAGATAGGAATGATAGAACCAATAGAAGCGGCAAGAGCAGAGCTTGGGAAATTGTTAATTGATCATATGCAAGGGATAGACGCCGCAAGAAATATGTCTTATCCATTAGAGGATCCGGAACAAAATTATATTAGATATAAGCAGCTCTCAGCGATGGTAGTAAAACATTTTGGCATAGATGAACAAGGGTATCCTAGGGCTAACAGCGGTTTATTTGAAATGGGAGACGAAAAAGAGGAACCAAATCATAATCCTGCTGGTTTTATTGCTCAAGAAGGAGATAAAAAAGGACAGATAATATCTGCAAAGGGTTTACTTTTTACTGTAAATTGGCAGGGGACAATTTTTGAATGTTTTATCCTAGATGGAGGACTCTCTCGAAAATTCTTTGATGACAAATCCCCAGAACAACAATTAGATTATATGCAAAGGTATTTAGATCGAAGACATTCGTATTCTCGTGATCATTACGGTGAAGTTGTAAGAAGCCCTGATTATTTTGCAATTGCCGGCGTGAATCAAGCTGGGCAATATCAGGTTGAACAAATTATTCCTTATGCCCCTCGGATTGTCCCTATTGTTCCTGCAGCTTCTTAGAAAGTTTGGAGAGCTGGACGGTAATCAAAACTGCCAGTGTGGTAATGATTAAAGCATAAATTAAGAGCGAAATTAAGCCTCCGCCGACCGGAATCCACTTTTTAACATACGAATTCACAAATTCTTGGATAACGCTGTTCCAGGCGAGTGCTGCGACCAAGCCAAAAGCGCTGGTCGACAAAGTAACCATTTGTTTAACGATTTCAACGTGTAATCTTTGATCTTCTTTTTTCTTTGCTTTCGGCATATAGTAATTATAACATAAGCTAGGGAATAATTCGGGAATTTGCTATAATATTTCTATGTATACTCCGAAATTCACCATTACCAACAAAATTCTCAAGAACATCGGTAGCATCGAAGCCTCAAAGGAAATAATTGATAACGCGCCGCTTTTGCCATATTTTGAAAGGGAATTTCGGGAAGACGCCATGGTGAGAACAGTTCATTACGGAACGCATATTGAGGGAAATGAACTTAATCTTTCCGAAGCGGAAAAAGTTTTAGCGGGACAGGAGATCGCCGCCAGAGACAGGGATATTCAGGAGGTGATCAATTATAGAAAAGTCATGGATTACATTGGCAGTCTTAAGGTTCAGGAGACGAAAGTCGACGAAAATGTGATAAAAGATCTGCATAAATTAACGGTTGAAAAAATTTTGGTACCCGAGCAATGCGGAGTTTTCCGAAAAACCCAGGTGGTGGTTAAAAACAGTAAGAGCGGGGAAATTTCATTCCGGCCGCCGATGGCGGTGGCAGTTCCTTTCCAAATCAGGAATTTATTGGAGTTTGTCGAAAGCTCGCAAGATGAGGATGTTAATCCGGTTTTGAAGTCAGGAATTGTTCATTATGAATTGGTCAGAATCCACCCTTTTTTAGATGGAAACGGCAGGGTCGCAAGAGCTTTAGCAACTTTAATTTTGTATCAGGATGGTTATGATATCAGAAAGTTTTTTTCGCTGGAAGAGTATTTCGATAAGGACGCCGTATCTTATTACGAAGCTTTGCAAAGTGTTGAGAAAAACGATGGAGACTTAACGCACTGGCTTGAATATTTTACTTTGGGACTTTCGATTGAACTTTCAAAAATAAGAGAGAGGGTGGAAAGCATCTCTGTTGATGCAAAGCTGAAGGAAAAACTGGGTGGTTCGCCGATTATGTTAACTCCAAGGCAGCTTAAAATCATTGAATATATTCAAAAGATCGGTTATCTGCAGAATCAAGCTTTTGAACAATTATTTCCAATGGTTTCAGAGGATACGGTTCTAAACGAAATTAAAGCTTTGGTTAATGCTGGAATTATCAAAAAACACGGTGTAACCAAGGGTGCGAGATACATAATGACTTAATATGGAATTTAGAGAACTCACACAATATTTTGAAAAATTAGATAATACGTCTTCAAGATTGGCTTTGATTGAGATTCTTTCGGATTTATTCAAAAAAACCCCTGCCGGTGAAATTGAAAAGGTAGTTTATTTAATTCAAGGAAGACTGGCGCCGTTTTTTGCGCCGATAGAGATTGGGATGGCGGAAAAAACTGTGGCTCAGTCAATTGCCAATGCGTACGGAAAAACACAAAAAGAAGTCCTGCGGAGTTATCAAGATTTGGGAGATATGGGATTAGCAGTTTTGCAGCTAGCACAAAACTCAAAACTCAAAACTCAAAACTTGTCGGTAAATAAGGTGTGCGAGACTCTTTTAGAAATAGCCAATACAAAAGGGAATGGAACGGTTGAGAAAAGGCAACTCTTCTTATCAGATCTTCTCCAAAAAATCGATCCTATTTCTGCCAAGCATTTAGTCCGGATTCCGCTTGGCAATACGCGTTTAGGGATTGGCGACCCAACGGTTTTGGATGCTTTGGCAACAGCCAAATTAGGCGATAAGTCACAAAGAAAACAGTTGGAGGGAGCTTACAACAGGACTTCTGACTTAGGTTTAATTGCCAAAACTTTGTGGGACGGTGGCTTAAAAGCTGTACAGAAATTGGAACTTCAAGTTGGTTATCCGGTGCGTTCGGAGCTTTGTGAACGTTTACCAAATCCCGAAAAAGTCATTGAAAAAATGGAAGTGGTGGATGCGCAATATAAATACGACGGATTTAGAGTTCAAATCCACAAAAACGGCGAAGAAGTCCGCATGTTCTCGCGAAATTTAGAGGAAATGACACATATGTTTCCGGAGCTAATAGAAGCGGTCAAAAAACAAATTAAAGCTAAAACAATTATTTTAGATTCCGAAGCGCTGGCTTACAATCCTGAATCGGAAGAATTTTTGCCGTTTCAGGAAACCACTAAAAGAAGAAGAAAACACGGCATTGAGGAGATGTCCAAAAGTCTGCCGCTTAAAGCGTTTGTTTTTGACATTCTTTACAAAGATGGGAAATCGTTAATTGATGAGCCCTTGACCAAAAGGATGGAAATTCTTAAAGAAGTTTTGCCGGAAGATGATGTTTTAATCCGTACCAAAAACCAAACTGTCAAAGACGCAAAAAGCTTATCAATTTTACTCGAAGACGCAATTTCTAAAGGCTTGGAGGGTTTGGTTATCAAAAAATTGGAAAGTCCGTATGAAGCTGGGGCACGCAATTTTAATTGGGTAAAACTCAAAAGACATTCATCGGGTGAATTAAACGATACGATTGACTGCGTAATTTTGGGTTACATCAGCGGAAAAGGGAAGAGAACGGCTTTTGGAGCGGGAGCTTTATTAGTGGGAGTTTATGATAAAGATAAAGACGAGTTTGTCTCAGTTAGTAAAATCGGAACCGGGTTGACAGACGAAGAATGGCGGGAAATTCATAGAAGAGCAGACAAGATAAGTTTGGAGCATAAGCCGGCAAGGGTAAATTCGGTTATTCTTCCTTCGGTTTGGATCAGACCGGAAATTGTCATCGAAATTTTGGCTGATGAAATAACCCGCTCTCCGATTCATACCGCCGGCAAAACCGAAACAGAACCGGGCTATGCTCTTCGCTTTCCGCGCTTAGTGTCATTTAGAAACGCAGATAAAAAAGCAGAGGACGCAACTAGTGTTCAGGAATTGATTGAAATGTATCAGCAGCAGGGGAAGTAGTTTTATCGGTTATTTCTGTCCCCAGGTTTTCTCTTTCCAATATAGCAGAGGTTAGCGCATTAATATTTTCAACGTGAGGGACCACAGGGTTACGATTTGGACTATCTAATGAGGCGGCGATGGAATCAGGGCTAGGGTTTTTCTTACGGATGATTGTTCTAAGAGCTTCCGGAAATGCCATCTAATTTATTGTAACATTAAAAGCTTACCTCTTCTATAAATGATTGTGTTAAAATAACCTCATGGAATTCGTAACAGACCTTCATTTACACTCCAAATATTCAAGGGCGGTTTCACGGGACATGAACCTCTATAATATGGCTTTGTGGGGAAGCAAGAAGGGCTTGGACATTCTTTCAACCACCGATTGGACTCATCCACTTTGGTTTCGGGAAATAAAGCAGGAGCTGGAAGAAGAGAGTCAGGGTTTATTTAAACTCAAAGGTCAAAAATTTAACACGCGTTTTCTCCTTTCGGTTGAAATTGCCAGTATTTATTCACAGAAAGGTAAGGTTCACCGTATCCACAATTTAGTTTGGTCTCCAAGTCTTGAAACTTGCGAAAGAATCCAAAAAGAATTGGTTAAAAGAGGTTGTAATTTAAATTCCGATGGTAGGCCGATGCTTGGGCTTTCCTCAATCCAGTTGGCCGAGTTGGTTTTTTCGATTGATAAAAATGTGATGTTAATTCCTTGTCACATTTGGACACCGTGGTTTTCGATGTATGGTTCAAATTCCGGATTTGATTCGGTTGAAGATTGCTTTGGGGAATATTCAAGTCAGATCTACGGTGTTGAGACAGGTCTTTCCAGTGATCCGTTCATGAACTGGCAGATAAAAGAATTAGAGAATCGTTCGATTTTATCTTTCTCCGATGCGCATTCGATGGCTAAAATGGGTAGGGAAGCGACCGTTTTTACAACTCAAGATCCAAAGTTCAAAATCAGTTATAAAGCAATTACAGATGCTATTAAAAAAACATCCGACGCAAAGCTTAAAATCGGTTACACGATTGAGTTCTATCCGGAGGAGGGGAAATATCATTACACTGGGCATCGGAATTGTAATTTTGTTCAGGATCCAAAACAAACAAGAGCGGATGGGAATATCTGTCCAGTTTGCCATCGTCCCTTAACAGTTGGCGTTATGCACCGGGTAGAGGAGTTGGCTAAAGATTCCAAATTTCCGGATGAAGTTTCCAAATCAAACCCTAACGACGTCAAATGGATTGTTGATGAAAACAAAAAACATCCGCCTTTCATAAAACTGGTTCCTTTAAACGAGATTATTGCTGAAAGTTTACATTCAACAGTTGCTAGTCAGAAAGTAAAGATTTTATTCGATGAGCTATGTGCTAAATTTGGTTCGGAATTAAATGTTTTACTCAAAATTTCGATTGCGGATTTGGAAAAAGAAGCGGGTCCAAGGGTGGCAGAAGGAGTAGACAAGGTAAGAAAAGGCAACATAGTGATCTTACCGGGGTTTGACGGGCAGTATGGAATTGTGAAGATTTGGGACGACAAAAAATCTACTGAGAAACAAGAAGAAACAAAAGACCAATTGGGAATTGACTTTTAAATTGCAGCAAGATACGCTTATTCTAGTTTGGGAAAGGAAGGGAGGTGATATTCATGAACAAACAATTAAAACCGTTACTCAAAACTCTCGATGAAAATTACGCAAAAACACCTGCACTCCCCAAAAAATGGAAAGATTTAATAGTAAATTATGCTCCGTGGTTGGTCTTGCTTGGTGGAATATTAGGTTTAATATTTGGTGCGCTTGGATTATTAGCAAGTCTTAGTCTATTCGGACTAGCGACAACAGTAGCGCCGCTAGGGGTTTATGGAACAGCGTATGGCGCTCCATATATATTTTCAGCTATAGCCGGTGCGCTAATATTATTAGTGTTAGGCGTATTGTCTCTTTTAGCCTATTCTCCACTTAAAGCAAAAAAGGAAAAAGGATGGAACCTGATGTTTTATGTTTTATTGCTGGGTATAGTAAGCTCTATTGTTACGCTTAATGTATTCAGTATCGTTATGTCTTTGGTAATTGCTTTGGTAGAGTATTATTTCTTGTATCAAGTTAAATCGTATTATAAATAGGTTTAATTTGTGGGTTAATTTTGATAGATTGCTTATTATTTAAGCATATTCTTATATACTTTAAATAGAACTTATGAAATTAATAGTAGGACTTGGTAATCCCGGTTTAAATCACGAAAAAAGCAGACATAATCTGGGATTTATGATTGTTGATGCGTTCTTAAAAGATTTTTCATCATCCGTTCAAGACTTATGGAAAGAAGAAAAAAAGTTTAAAAGCGAATTAGCAGAAATTAACTGGCAGCCCAAAAAAGGAGGGCAGGAAAAGGTTCTATTGGTAAAACCCCTGACTTTCATGAACGGTTCGGGACTGGCAGTTTCCTCAATAGCCAAATTTTATAAAATTGATCCGAAAGATGTTTGGATAGTTCACGACGAAATTGATTTACCATTGGGAGGAATGAAAATTAGGTTTGGTGGAGCATCGGCGGGACACAAGGGAGTGGAATCAATTATTGAAAATTTAGGAACCGATGGATTCTGGAGATTTAGAATAGGCATTGGTCCGCAAAAAGAAAAAATTCCAACTAAAAAGGTAAAAGCAATTGATAACTATGTTTTGGGAGATTTTTCAGAGGGAGAAAAGGGAAAAGCAAGGGAAATTATCAAAAAAAGCATGAAAGCAATTGAAGATGCGCTTGAAGAGGGTTTGGAAAAAGCGATGAACAGGTTTAATACACGGTAGGCTATTTAGCGTCAGCGTTGGCATCAGTGGGACTTTCATTGGTATCCGGTGCGAGGCTAGGATTTTCACGAATCAGCTCCCAAGCTATTTTTCTTGCGAGAGCTTCTTGACCTGCCGCTTCCTCCATGAGATTCATTAAGCGATTAAGTTCGGCTTCTCGGCTATTGTCAATTACATCACGAATTAAGTCTTCATCTGAAGGTTGAAGGACGGTTGGATTTCTGAATTCTATTGCTTGACTATGTGGTTGTTTTAGTATTCTAATTAATTCATGCCCAGTTTGCGGGTCATATTCAAATCCGCAAAATTCTTGTCCTTCCGTTTCAAGCGCAGCTCTAAAATCAGATAATTCAGGACCGTGAGGGTTAATGGTTCTGAAACCTCTTCTTGTAAGGGCAATAAAGCCTCTAATATCAAGAGGGCTTTTAAAAATTAAGACACGGCTATCAACAGGGCCTTTGCTTCCGAATTCGGCAAAATAATCTCCACGCATATCTCTTTCGCCTTCGAAAAGATCAATCAACCTAGAAAACTCCTTTTCCGAGGCACGTCTATGTTCACGGAGCGGTTGCTCAAACTTTCGTTGCCCTGTTTCTACTATTGCCATGAGCGGATTCTATAGGATGATATTTATTTTGTCAAGCTATATTTTTTGTGTATAATGTTAACATGCAACAGATAGGAAAAATCCTTAAAACATTTAATCCCACCAAAGACAAATATATTTCCAGAGAATTCCAATCCTTCGGAATTTATTTGGCGGAAGAAATGGATGACTACAAAAACAGGGGAATGTGGATCCGTTTGGCAAAAACTAATCATCGCGCGGTTTTGGAACAGGCTTTGTCTTTTGTTAAAGATAGTAACGCCGACAATAAGATTGCTTTGTTTCTTTGGAAGCTGAAACAGCTAAAAAATCAGAAAACAACAGAGGTAAAAAAATAATATGCAAGCTAGAATTTTTGTTTCCGGTTTTGTTCAAGGCGTCGGATTTCGGGGTTTTGCGAGGGCAAACGCCCGAAAATTAGGACTCACGGGCTGGGTGCAAAATCTTATGGACGGTAGAGTGGAAGTATTAGCTCAAGGTCCAAAAGAGAGAATAGAAGAATTAATCAAAATTTGCGAAAAGGGGCCGATTATCTCAGAGATAAAATCAGTAACGGTAAATTGGGAAGAAGAAGATCAACATTTTGAAAGCTTCGAAAACTACTAAGACCTCTTGACAAATGCAACTAAGTTGCATATAATACTTAAGCTATGATTCAATCCCAGCTCAATTTTAAAAAAACACCGGCAAGGCTTGCGATAAGCGAGTTCTTTTCTGCCTCAAGTACTCCGGTAGACGCAGAACAAATAATTCAGTATTTAAGGTCACGAAATCTAGATACGAATAAAGTTACTGTATATAGAATTTTAGACATTCTTCTTAAAAATCAGATTATAGATAGGGTAGAGTTTGGAGAAGGGAAATACCGCTATGAACTTAAAAAGGATCACCATCATCATTTGATTTGCACAAATTGTGGTAAAGTTCAAGATGTTGAGGGTAATCTTGTCGAAAATTTAGAAAAGGAGATTCAAAAAGATAAGAACTTTAAAGTTAAAAACCATTCTCTGGAGTTTTTCGGGCTTTGTGAAGATTGTCAAAAGTAATTTATGGAAGCAGTATTATTATCATTTTTTACATTTATCTCAACTTTTTCAGGAGGAATTTTCGCTTTAAAGAACAAGGACAAACTTCATTTAATCATGAGTCTAACCGCTGGAGTTTTAATGGGGGTTGTCTTCTTTGATTTAATGCCTGAGATCTTTAATCTCTCAAAAAATAATAATTTTGACGTAACGCCCACATTAATAGCTTTAATTTTCGGTTTTCTATTGATTCATATTCTAGAAAAGTTTGCACTCATTCACAATAGGCGGCATGAAGAAGAGTACGCTCCGCATAGGCATCCAACAGTCGGTTTAATAAATGCTTCTGGGCTTTCATTTCACAGTTTTCTGGATGGAGTTGGAATCGGTCTTGGATTTCAAGTTAGCCCTCAAGTTGGTTTTATCGTTGCGTTAGCTGTTATTGCTCATGATTTTTCGGACGGATTAAATACGGTAACTTTAATGCTCAGCCACAAAAATAGTTCAAAACGGGCTTTGATTTTGCTTTTAGTGGATGCGACAACGCCTTTGCTTGGAGCGGCATCGACATTATTATTTAGAATTCCTAATCAACTATTAGTTTTATATCTTGGATTTTTCGCCGGATTCTTACTCTATATTGGAGCAAGCGATCTTTTGCCTGAAGCACATAGCGAACACAGTTCTTTTAAAATGATTGGATTAACAATAATCGGAGTTTTGTTTATCTTCTTGGTAACGCGGTTTACTTAGCTTTTGCTAGTTCCTGGTCAATGATTGCTTTGAATGCGCTGTAGGGTTCTGCTCCAACTAGAGAAATACCGTTAATAAAGAAACTTGGTGTTCCGCTAACCCCCGCTTTTTGTCCGTCGGAGAGATCCGCATTTGTCTTTGATTCGTCTTTTTTGCCGTCTAAGCAAGTTCGGAATGTATTGTCGTTCATACCCAAGGACACTGCGGCTTGAGTAAGAGTATCGGTGTTATACATACTCGTATCTGACTCTGACGGTTGGTTTTTGTAAAGATAATTGTAGAAATCCCAGAATTTTCCCTGATCGTTTGCGCATTCCGAAGCGTCGGCGGCGGTAACGGAGGCCGCGCCTAAGAAAGCGAAATTTCGAAAAGCAAATTTAACTTTGCCGGTATCAACATAATCTTTGATGATTTGTGGTTCGGTATTGCTAAAGAACTGTTCGCAGAAGGGACAGCGGAAGTCAGCAAACTCAACAATAGTTACTTTTGCTTTCGAATTGCCTTTAACAGGGAAGTGTCCGACTGTAACATTCACTTTAGCGCCGACTGCAGGGGCTGCTGCTTGTTGTGGATTTGCTTGAACTGCAGGAGCAGCAGCTGCTTGGTTAGCTGCTGTTTTCTGTGCCTTTTCAAGATATTGAACTTTTGTAAATAAAACCCCGATTAAAAAAGCAGCCATTACTAAAAGGGCCACTAAAACTTGGTTTGATGAGAATTTTTTCCAATTAATGTTTTCAAATTTTGTTTTCAAAGCAAATAATCTAAAGCCAACTTTAATTGTTGGTTTCCTTAGTCTCGGAGCAGAGGATTTTTTGGTTGCGGCATTTTTTGGCATAACAGGATTGTATAGTTTTTCGAAAACTTTTGTCAAGAGTTAAAATTTAGCGTTAACGCTATCCGGCGAGTTAAAAATGAATTTGAAAAAGTTAAAATACTCTTTTTCTTCCTGCCGGCTTTTCTTATCAAACAAAAACTCCCTCTGTTCTTTACGCAAGTAGTCATTCAATCTATGGAAGAAACCCTTATTAATAAATTGTTTCATATTTCATTTCACCTCCCATCTTTTAACAATACAAATCATATGAGTATTCTGTTTGGAAAGCGGTAATTAAACAGACAAAGAAAATGTAATTTAGATCACACCTTTACAGAAACTTAAAATTAAGCCATAATTTAATCAGTATGGCAAAAGTTGTTTTCTTTGAGGTCGAGGATTGGGAGAGAGAGCATATTAATAGTAGTTTTTTTGATTTGCAACCGGTTTTAACCAATGAAAAGTTGGATGATTCAACGGTTTCTAAATATCAAGATACGGAGGTAATCTCTATTTTTATTTATTCAGCTATCACAAGAGAGCTTTTGGAAAAGTTGCCAAACCTTAAGTTTATTGCCACCCGTTCCATGGGCTTTGACCATGTTGACCTTGCAGCATGCAAAGAAAAAGGAATTGTTGTTTCAAATGTCCCGACTTATGGCACTCATACCGTTGCCGAGCATGCGTTCTCCTTAATTTTGGCAATTTCAAGGAAACTTATTCCTTCAGTTGAAAGAGCCAAAAAAGGAGATTTTTCAAGCGAAGGACTAACCGGTTTTGATCTATACGGAAAAACATTAGGAGTGATCGGAACAGGACATATTGGTAAAAACGTTGCGCTTTTAGGAGTTTCTTTTGGGATGAGGGTTTTGGCTTTTTGTCATCATGTGGATTCCGAATTAACTGCAAAAGGAGTTAATTATGTTACTTTAGATGAGTTATTAGCCGGTTCGGATGTAATTAGTTTGCACCTTCCTCACAATAAAGAAACAGAGCATATAATTAACATGCAAAATATCTCCAAAATCAAAAAGGGTGCAATTCTTATTAATACGGCAAGGGGGGCATTGGTTGAAACAGAAGCTATTTTGGAAGGGTTGGAGAAAGGGATTCTATCCGGAGCGGGGTTGGATGTTTTGGAAGAAGAGATTGGGTTAAAAGAAGAAAGAGAGTTTCTTGCGTCAGAATATCTTAAGAAAGTTAATCTTCAGACCGGACTTTTGGATCATGTTCTCTTGACAAGAGATGACGTAATTATTACTCCGCATAACGCTTTTAATAGTAAAGAGGCCTTGCATGAGATATTAGAAGTGTCTATTGGCAATGTAAAAAGCTATATCAATGGAACCCCTATAAATATAGTTGAATAAAATTTATCCTCAACAAATTTGTAAGATTATGCGTTGACAGAAGAAAAAATCCCTGCTATGGTAGTTACAACAAGGAGGTGAATAATGGCAGATTTAACGCTAACAGATAAAAATTTTGAAGAAGAAGTTCTTAAGTCAAAGCAACCGGTGTTGGTAGATTTCTGGGCAGAGTGGTGTCACCCCTGCAGAATTGTTGGACCAATCATTGAAGAATTGGCAACGGAATACGCTGGTAAACTTAAGGTGGGTAAGGTGGATGTGGACAAAAATCAAGTTGCGGGTAATTACGGAATAATGAGTATCCCGAGTATTTTGATTTTCAAAGACGGAAAAGTACTAAAAACATTGGTCGGCGCACAAAGTAAAGATAATTACAAAAAAGAAATAGACAGCGTTTTGAGCAACTAGGCTCGAGAACAAAATTTTCTTGTTCCGCAGCTCGCAACAGTTTTAGCTTCAAATAGTCAATTAACTGTTCATAAATAATTGTTTACAATAAATCTTTCTTGTGTTAAGCTCGAAATGCGAACAGCGAAAATTTTATTCTCTTCGCCTTAATTTTATGACATACGATGCAATCATTATTGGGTCAGGCCCCGCAGGTTTAACAGCCGCAATTTACTCAACCCGCGCAGATTTAAAAACTCTGATTATTTCCGGTGTAAAATGGGGTGGGCAATTGATGTTGACAACTTTAGTTGAAAATTTTCCCGGTTTCCCGGATGGAATCCAGGGGCCGGAGTTAATGGCCAACATGCGAAAACAGGCGGAAAAGTTTGGAACGGAATTTGTTGATGATGATTTTACGACTGCAGATTTTAGTTCACAGCCATTTAAGATCTCAGTTGGCAACAAAACTTATGAGAGTAAAACGGTAATTATCGCCACAGGAGCTGATACAAAATGGCTTGGAGTTCCGGGGGAAAAAGAGAAAATCGGCAGAGGCGTATCAAGTTGTGCGCCCTGCGACGCAGCCTTTTTCCGCAATAAAAATGTTATCGTTGTTGGCGGGGGAGACAGCGCTATGGAAGAGGCATTGGTTCTTTCTAAGTTTGCCACAAATGTAATAATCGTTCACAGACGCAATAGTTTTAGGGCTTCGGAAATCATGGTAAAAAGAGTCATGGAGAATCCAAAAATTCATGAGTTTTTTAATGCAGAGATAATCGAAGTACTTGGGGATCAAAGAGTAGAGGGGGTTAAGGTGCGAGTAAGGCCGTCAGACAAAAGCTTACCTGCAAAATCAAACGAAGAAATAGAAAAGATTACACCGGCACTTTTACAGTTTAAAGTGTTAGAAAAAGACGCGGAGAGTATAACTGGCACAATTGCCATTGACGGAATTTTCGTGGCCATCGGACACATGCCAAATAGCACCATGTTTACAGGAGTTGATTTAGACGAGCAGGGGTTCATAAAAATCCACGATCATTATTTAACTAACATTGAAGGAGTTTTTGTGGCCGGAGATGTTCATGATAATCATTATAAACAGGCAATTACCGCCGCCGGTTACGGTTGCGCGGCCGCTTTAGAAACGCAAAAATGGCTTGAGGAAAAATCTTCTTAACCTTACGCAGCTTTCTATGCTGTGATTTTCAGGTTTTAGGCAACGCGGAGTAATTGATTGCGGGTACGGAACTGTCTTATTCTTGGTAGAAGGTTGAGAATTCCATTTTGTCTTTCATTTAATGCCAATACTAAAGCTTTAACGCCTACCTCAAGACTTTTTGCAGCAGCTTCCGATCCTTGTGCCGGCGTATGCCAATAGGCAAGCGGAAGAGACTCATCTGTTTTAACGTCTGGTTTTTGAGGAATAATTTGATCCGGGTCAGGTTTTCCTATGTGTACCGGAAAGCAAGCTGTCACAGCGTATGAATCAGGTCGGGGAATCATACGTACATCAGCAGCTCTTAATTTAAATACGCCATGTTCATCAAATTCGCATAAAAAAGCTTTTGGTGGTGTTGCATTAAACACCTGTGTTCTTTTTTTTGGGGCAGAAATAGTAACTTTAATAGGTTCAGAGACAGGGAGAGGGACATTTCCTTTAGGAATAATTGCTCGATAGGTTTCCTCCATTGCCCGTTCTACTTTTTGGGCTATTGCCCGTTGTCGTCTTTTACTCCTGCAAGCTTCTGTTAACAACTTTCTGAATGGGGGAAGGGCTATTAATGAACCGTCCGATCCCCGAATAAAACTTTCTTGGCTCGTGGGATCTGGAAAAAGATGTTCGCTTGCATGATCAAGTTCGAAAATAGGAACGACGACAGGAACAAGCTTTGGCCTACCTAATTCATCTAGTTCTCCATCGGGATTGGGTAGACATTTGATACCAACGAATCCTCTATCCGGAGTATAACGGAGTGGGCGAGCAGGAGCAGATACATATACGCTTGGTCGTTCAGCCACGAGCAAATTATAACATCAAAGAAAATTTCCGCAAGGCTCAAAAATTGTAAGCTAGATTACTGATTCTCCTGGGTATATTAACTAAATTGTAATCATGGAAGATCAAAAACAGTACGGTTATGGAAAAAGACCAATTTGGCAGTGGATTGCCCTATATGTTGTGGTGGGAGTGATTGTTTATGGACTAGTTTATTATTTTGTCTTGGCAAAAAAGGGAGGCAACTACAACAGTAATTCGGCAGTAGCGCCTTATGCAAATCCTACCGCAGTTATGCAGGTAACCCCATCTCGGTCAACTGCTTCGGCGACAGAAGTACAAAAAATTACCGTAGTGGGGACTGAATTTGCTTTTAGCCCCTCATCTTTTACCCTTAAAAAAGGACAAACTGTTGAAATAACATTTAAAAATAATGGACAGTTTTCTCATAATTTATCAATTGCTGATTTAAACGTTAAAACAAAAACAATTCAACCTGGAGAAGAAGACACGTTTCAATTTACTCCCGATAAAACCGGTCAATTTGCTTTTCTTTGTACAGTCCCCGGTCATGCGGATAAAGGAATGAAGGGGATTTTAACTGTACAGTAGTCTAAGAACCCAATATATAAAAATTTATGTTAGAGACAACACCAAGACAACAATCATTATTGGAAAGACTTCAGAAGGAGAGTAATGGCAGAGACCTTCTTGGATACGCGGTTTATAGAGTAAGCGACTCGGATAGGGTGTTGTTTTTAAGGCAATTTCTAGATTCCTTAAATCCATCGGGCGATCCTCGATCCAAGATGAGAGTATATGAACAAACCAGACGCAGACTTTTTTTAGCAACTACAGACCCATCTGTTTCCAATAAAGATCGGGACGGTTGGGTAGAGGCTTTGGGCGCAGTTGCTCCCATTGTGGGAAGAGCGCCTCCGGCGCCGCCACGAATAAGACAGCCATTATCGTGAAGTAGTATAATATTGTTGTGACCGTAAAACCTGTCCGTCTAAATCCCAGTAAAATTAAGTTATTTTTCAAAACACAAGCAATTTCATTATCAGTATTTATAGTTTTGGTAATTGTTTTAGTTTCGCTGACTGTTTTTTTAGCGCTTAAGCTTAAGACTCAAAACAGTCAAAATCTCACAATTGCAAATCAATTAAAAGTAACTGCTGTAAAGCTCAATAATCTACAAAATCAAGATCAATATAAGATTAACCAAGGTCTAAAAGAAAACGTCAAAAACATCCAAACCTCATATAAAAGTTCGTTGGATTTATACCAAAGAATTTTGGATTTAAAAGCGCAAAAACAGGACACAAGCGATCTGGATAAAGAGTTTGCCCAAAGCCTAAATTATCTTTCAAGTCTTAATTATTCTTCCGCCTCGGCCAGTTTAGTTTTATTATCAATTGACATTAAAAAGAAAGAAGATTCTTTAGCGGTAGTTCAGGTTCCTGCTGCAACTACGCAAAACGTGACGCAAAGTAATACTCCGCCGGGAAGTGGATTTTTAGTTCAGTCCGTTGCGACCGACAACGGTAATTTCACAGTATATATAGTAGCTGCGGATTTAAACTCAACCAAGGTAATTGTTGATACAGCTTCGGATGGCGATTGTGGCAATAATTGTCCGACGCTTTCTTTGTCCGATTATATTGGGAGAAACGGGGCTTTTGCCGGTATTAACGGTACGTTTTTCTGTCCGGCGGAATACCCAAGCTGCGCGGGGAAGACAGGATCGTTTGACCTTTTAGTGATGAATAAAAACAAAACTTATTTCAACTCCGCAAACAATGTTTACAGCACAAATCCGGCGGTTATTTTTACCGGAAATACTGCTCGTTTTGTCGGGCAGACGCTTGAGTGGGGAAGGGACACGGGAGTAGACGCGGTTTTATCGAACTATCCGCTTTTGGTTTCGGGAGGGAATATTGCATATTCGGGTGGCGGAGATCCTAAATTCGAGTCAAAAGGACCAAGGGGTTTTGTCGCGGCTAAAGGCAGTACGGTTTACATCGGCGATGTTTTAAACGCTACAATGCAGGACAGTGCAAAAGCTTTAAAAGCTTTAGGAATGGATAACGCTATGAATCTTGACGAAGGTGGTTCAACCGCGCTTTGGTCCGGCGGATACAAGCTTGGTCCGGGCCGGAATCTTCCTAACGTTATCCTTTTTGTCCATAAATAATTAGAGTAAATGGTATAATCTGGGTAATGAAAAAGGCGGCAGTCGGTCTGATTACGGTTTTGGTAGTCATTGTTGGTTTTCTTTTGTTTTTAAGAGGAAACGAAGATACCTGGATTTGCTCAAGCGGGCATTGGGTAAAACACGGACATCCAAGTGCTCCGATGCCTACCAAGCCTTGTGTTCAAACAACAAATAATCCGACTCCGACGGTCAATCCAAACGCCAATATTCAACTATTAAGCCCTAAAGCGGGCGATATTCTTAACCCACAGTTTGTAATAAAAGGAAGAGCCAGGGTTTTTGAGAACCAATTAAATTTCCGGGTTCGGGATGCAAAAGGAAGGTCACTAATAGAGGGGACAATGACAGCTAAGGTTCCTGACACTGGTAAATTCGGCCCATTTGAAGCAACCGTTTCCTCTTTGCCCAAAGGCAAAACAACGATCGAAGTTTTTGACCATTCTGCCAAAGACGGTTCGGAAGTAGATAAAGTAAGTGTTAAGATTACTATTAAATAGAGGAATAATTCAGCCCTGTTTGTCTTTTAGTCGATTTCTGCTACCATCTAGATATGCCCAAAAAACCTCTTCGCAGACATGCGCACCACGTTGACAAGAAGTTGAAGTTCAGGTTACGCCTCTATTCGCTTATGTCACTTGTTATGCTGGGGATTGTTCTGTACGAAATTTTTATAAAGATTCTCCCTTTAATGTTTGCAACTTTAGGGATCTTAATAGGCTTATTTATGGGCATAATCAGCGCCAGAATGTATCATCTTTCATGGAATCACGATGCTAAGAAAATAGTTTCCAGATTGGATGTGGTTGGAGCAATTATTTTAGTTCTTTATATTCTTTTCGTAATCGTAAGAAGTAGATTAATTGGAATTTTTGTCGCGGCGCCGATGGTTGGGGCAGTGGGGCTTTCGATTACAGCCGGAATTATGATCGGAAGAGTAATCGGTACACGCAATGCAATTATCGAAATCCTCAAAGAGCGGGAAATAATCTAGCCCCGTTTGACTTTTGCTTATCTCGGTAATATAATCCTCGCATTATGGCAGTAATACCTTCAGAAAGAGCAAGAATCACGAGAACCGTACAAGAAAGAGTGCCAATTTATGGTGGCTTTTTAGCAGAAGATCATCGAGAGTCTTCTAATACCGGTTATTCGAGAGATGTTGCAATGATAGTAGTAAAAGCTGGAGAGAAGGTTCTTTTCGAGAGGAAGGTTGATCCAGTCTTATTTAATTTTGACGGCTTTTTTGTTACTAGATCAGAAGCAGGTGTTAGAAGAAAAATGCTTCATACATTAAGAGACGCCAGAAGGATGAGAGCTGATTATAACGCTACGTTTAGAGAACGCTACCGTTCCAGTCGGACGCCTCAGGTTTATCCAAATTCTTAAGTAGTAGGGGAATACTCTAGTCAAAAATCTCTTTAAATAGCTTGTTTAATGGTGTATAATATTGGGTAGGTTAAGTTTATTACTAAGGCCGCCATGATTGGCGGTTTTTTTGTGCTTGACAGTCGTTAAATATCAGATGGGACGATTAATTTGCTATGAATAAATAAAAATTATCTAATATAGAAAAACTTAATATTTGCGTATACATAATATTAGTAATTAAACTTATGTTGCAAACTTGGTGGAAGATTCGAGATAGTTAAAATATGAGCGTAGAGGAATTAATATTGAGAATTTTATCAGGAGCGATTGATAAGTCGTTATTAATTATTGTTGCCTTTATTCCATATGTAATAACTCGCCTGATGAGGAATAGACACTCTTGACACATATTTGAACCTATGGTAAGATCACATATACGTGAATGAATCCCGATTAACTTCGGGTGGATTTTATTTTATGATGACACTTAGAAAAATAACTTTTTTCGCCG
>Ga0182027_10005862_pt1 | contig 18555 bp, 23 predicted proteins | sample 712E1DmetaG_FD_121300 | JGI IMG/M metagenome (GOLD analysis project Ga0182027, IMG submission 121300) | Permafrost microbial communities from Stordalen Mire, Sweden - 712E1D metaG (Illumina Assembly) | ecosystem: Environmental > Terrestrial > Soil > Wetlands > Permafrost | place: Sweden... | reverse complement strand
TTTTAGTAAATATTAAAAATAATATCAAGAGTCCTAAAAGATAAAAAATCTTATATATTGTGTAAGTCAAAAAATCTACAATTGGCATATAGCTAGGTTGGGAAAGAACAGTTGCAACAAAATTAACACCCTGAAGCCTGATTCTCTGTAAAACAGTAAAGTTAGAGATTATCTTAAAAATAAAAGATATTGCTATAAATAGAAAAGCCCATGAAAAATATCTATAATTTTTATCCTGAAGTATTTTGTAAATTTTATGGCTGTATAAAGAAATGATTCCTGCAACTATGATAATTAATAATTCAATTATAGAGTCAATTCCATAAAATCTGCCGAGAGTAAGACTGAAAAACATGTTATAATATCCACATTTTGCTTTTTAAGTGTTGTGAATTTACCTTCCATATAACTAATTCACAACTGCTTTATAAACCCTTTTCTTAATTTCTTCAGGAGGTTAAAAGATATAAACAAAAAATGAAAAAACAATATCTTGATTATGACGGAAAAGATGAATTAGAGATTCTTTCAGAACAGCTAGACCCGCAAGAATTATATGTATTAGGATTCTTAAAGGGTTTCAATAGAACTGCTTTGAAAGAATGGGGTAAGCTTGGATTAATGGATTTTACAGTGTCAAATACCCAATAAGGGTATTTGATCATTACAAAAATTCAATCATAATCGTAAATTTTTGCGATCAAATCAAACTAATTAATGCGCTATATAGTTGTTTGATTCACAGAGTCTAAAACCCTTACCCTTTCACCATTAATAAATATGGTAAGGGTTTTTAGATTCCAAAAATTCATGCTTTCCAGTCTGGGTAATATAAATTCCCTCCCCCAATTCCCCTTTTTATAAAATGAAAAATGAATTAAAGGAATTTAAGACCTTTGGGAAATCCTTGGATTTGTCTATGAAACCAATAAGGCAATCCTCTTTGTTCTAAACCTTGTAAAAGAGAAACAATTCCATCAAGAGCATCCAAATAAACATCCTTAGGCTCTTTTGATATAGCCTCCAATTCAAGATAAAAGTTATAAGGAAAATTTGGAACCTTTCCATCATTTATCTTATCAAGTACTGCAAATTGATCTGGTTCTTCTGGAAAGAATTCCTTTAAAACAACTTCGGATAGAAAGGGCATATGATTTATTAAATGAATATATGGATACTTATAACTAATTCTTGGGCTATAGAATCCAGAATGAAATTCATCACCAAATTCATAATGCTTTAGAACTCCGGGTCTTTCAACAAGTGAAATTATATCTGGCTTGGTAGATTTAACATAGATTCCAAAATCAAAATCTCCTCCATTATGATCCCATTTGTATTCTTCTCCATAAAATGCCCTGCCTACATCTTGCCAAGTAGGATTTTCATATTGTCTTATTCCTTCTGCAATTCTAGATAAATTTTCAATCATTTTAATATTCTCTCAGAAAAAGATTCTGAGGTTCTTCAACCTCTATAAATATTAAGACAAATAGTATTATTTAAATATTTATTCTCCATTTATGGAGAACAGTAAATAGATTTTTAAATAATAAAATATCTAAATAATCATGGATACAGAAATTTTGGAAGAAATAGGGATGACTAATGCTGAAATAAAAATATATATTGCCTTATTAGAATTAGGTGTCTCAACAGCAGGCCCAATATTAGAAAAAACTGGTCTGCAAAATTCAGTTGTACATCTAACTCTGCATAATTTAGTAAAAAAAGGTTTTGTCACATTCATAAAAAAAGGTAAAATCAAGCATTATAGGGCAACTGACCCCCATAATCTTAATAGAATGTTGGATGAAAAAAAGAAGAAATTGGATTTATTTATTCCAAACTTATTGGGATTGCAAAACAAACATGATAGACAAGATGCAGAAGTATTTGAAGGGTTTCAAGGTTTTAAAAACATGCATTATGAATTTATAAAAGATGGAAAAAAAGGAGATGAATATCTGTACTTCTCATTTTATACTGATAATCTTGAGGATTTTGAAGAAGTCTATAATTTTTATAAAGAATTTTCTAAGGAAAGAGTAAGAAGAGGATTTAATGTTAAGGGAATTGTACCAATACAAGTAAAACCCAAATATAAGGATCGGGACAAATCCAATGTTTTATTTATTGATTTTCCAGCACCCATGAATGTATCTATATTTAATGACAAAGTCTTTTTCACACCATGGGAAGATAAAAAGATATCTTATCTTATTCACTCAAAACAATTAGCTAAATCTTTTAGACAATACTTTTACTCTATATGGAATAAATATAAGAAGAAATAAATTATTTTTCAATGCTCGGAAATTTATGATAATAAAATTTTCGAACAAATAATACACAAATAAAATAAAAATATATCATATATTCACACTTCCAATTCCACAATCAACTTATCTAAATCTATCTCAGTTATCCCATTTACAATGAATTCATTTGAATTATACAATGGATTTCTTCTGACCTGTCCACTGACAATAACTTCTTTGCCAAGTAGTTCTGCTTTTTTTATTGCAAATAACTCACTAGTTTCAATTTCTTCTTTAGTAAACATTTTCTCTAATTGGTCTGAAAACATAACTGCTCTAATAGATTCGCTTCCATCATCAATAACAAAACTTAAAAGTGCTCTTTTTTCAGGGATAACTTTCCCATGAGTCATGCATTCATTTAATTCATTTGCTTTTTTTCTGCATTCTGGACAAACCTGGAAAAATTTAGGCTCAAACATCTGCACAATAAAAGCACGAGTAGTTACAACATCATTAGGATTGAATTTTGAAATCTCTTTTTTAGTAGCGGGTTTATTTAGAACAATATTCCCGATATTTTTATTTGAAGGCTTAAGTTCAGAAAATGATGTCAAATGTAATTCTCCATTTCTAAGTGTTGCATTTGTAATTTCAATAACACCCTCCTGATAAATCTGCCCATTTGCAATAAGTCCTATATGATTTTCATCCCATAAAACAGTCCTTATATTACTGGTTTCATCAGCTAGAATAAAGCTTCCAATACGGCCGCTTCTGCCATTTTTATTATATTCTTTTATTGGAAATAAGTTAATAACTTTCCCAACAAGATTTATTTTTCTCATTCCAGGAACTATCTGGGATATTTTTATTGATTGCTTGTCAAAATTAATATTAAGTTCAGCTGCAATGACCTGAAGAGCTCCTTCCTTGGAAATAAGTCCAGCAAGTTTTGCTCTTTTAGCTTCAACTCTTCTTTCAATTTCATCAGCACTAATTCCAGAGTTCTGTGAAATAAATTCCACTAATTGCTTGTAATTTTCATCCACTTTTGTCACCTACAAAATAAAGAAAAGTATTCCTTTTATAAGTATTATGGTAGTGAGTATATAATTAACTTTCTAAAGTTCGATATTGAAAAAATAAATAGCTTCGCTAACTTATTTTTTCCAAATTATTTATTATCTCCAATATAATGAAGATATATAGGTGTTGAGAATGAGAAGGTTCAATTATTCATCCTTACAAAACTTGAAGTTTGTGACACTAATAATAATGAAAAATATTTATCTGTCAAAAGACGATAAATATTAAGGGTGCTTCAGAAATCTAGGCTTTTGCGGTAGTGGGAAAACAAATTAAAAAGATTTTAAAATTAAAGAGGAGATTGAGGATTCAAATATGTTGTATGGGAAATACCAGGTCCATGAATATCTTTTAAAAGTGCAATTGCTTGAGATTCTTGTAAAAAACCATAGTAAACATCTGCAAGAGGACTATTTTTTGGCCTAAATGTAAACATTCTTCCATTATTGATTGCCAATTGTTCTATTCTACTTTGAGATTCTCTTAATTCATCTATAGTTATCTCTGTTAAATCTAAAAATTTTATGCCAACATGATATTTAATATCCATTTTAATTATCACAGAACTCTCTTCCCCTAAACAGGATAATTAATTTATTCCAAAACCCTTTAAAAACCTATTGATTTGAATATATATAATAAATAATATAGACCCTTAAGTAAACTATAACTTAACATCATTATAACCTAAGATGCATAATTTTCATTTTTCTCCCCCTATTTAATGAGGGAGAATAAATTAAAAGTTATGGGAATATTATGGGAGGGTTAAATGTTAAGTTACATAATTGACATAACACAACAGTATCTCCGCACGGGAATTTTATTAGCGCTTTTTACTTCAGATTTCACTTTAATTTTTCTTTCCAGCCCTCATTAATTAGGGACTGGCAAAGATAAAATTATAGGAGAATTCAAGTTATTATTGGTCTATGCGGAGATACTAACACAAACCAACAGCTTTAAATAACCAATTTAATAAAAAATAATATGGCACAAGCAATTGTTCAAATAAAAATCATGCCAGATTCACCAAGTTCAAATCTGGATGCAATAGAAAAAGCAGCTGAAAACCTTATTTTAAAAGGAACAAAACAAATTAAAAAAGAAAGAGAACCAATAGCATTTGGTCTTGTTGCAATTAAGATATTATTCACTTGGGATGAAGCATCATCTACAGATGATTTACTAGACAAAATAAGGGAAATAAAAGATGTAAGTTCAGCAGAAATAATTGACTTTAGACGAGCAATTGGTTAAGTCCTTAATTAATAACATAACCTATATTATCCATAAAACTAAACCAATTCTTAAAAAAGTGAGTGTACGAACTTTTAAAAATACTTTTATAGATACCTATTTTTTATAATTCTCTGAAATATTCATCTTCTGTTTCTCAATAACATTTATAATATTAATAATCATAATATTTCTAAGCCAATTGCGGTTATGACAAGCAAAAGGGAAGGTGACTTGTCAGGAAAACTTCAATCTCATAAGAGTTGAAGTTCCCAAAAACCAAAAGGTTTTTGAGGACCGTAGGTTTCATACGAAAATGACATTTACCCCAGAACAAGCAGAAGAAATAAAAAAGCAATTATTAGTAGAAATAGACAGGCTTCCAAATGAAAATAAAGAGCAGATAAAAGAATATGTCTCAAAGCTTGATGAAAGAGGTTTAGAGGAATTCTTAAAAAAGAATAAGATTCAATACACAGATTCAGGAATTTCCCAGGCACCTGCAGAAGGAGAAGAAAGTGAAGAAGGGGCGGGAGGAAAACCTCAAGCAGAATCCAAGTGCATTTTCTGTGATATAGCAAAAGGAGTTACCCCCTCATATAAAATAGCAGAAACAAAAAAAGCAATAGCAGTTTTAGAAATTAATCCACTTTCAAAAGGCCATGTTATAATTATTCCAACAGAACATGTCTCAATAGAAAAAATGCCAAAATCAGCATTAAGTTTGGCTCAAAAAATAGCAAAAAAATTAAAAAAGAAATTCAAGCCAGAAGATATCAAAATTGAAACCTCGAGTTTTCAGGGTCATCCCATGGTTAATGTTATTCCGCTCTATAAAGATGTACAATTGAAAAAGATAAAAGCAGATGAAAAAGATCTAATAGATCTTCAAAAAAAGTTAAAAACAACAACCCGTGCAAAAAGAAAAAAAGAGCCAAAAACAGAAGTAGAAAAACCAAAAAAGCCTGAAGATTTGTCAAAACTTCCCAAAATAAGTTTCAGGGTGCCTTAGATTTTCCTGGAGATTTGTAAAAATTTACTATAATCTAATCTATTTTCATTTGTAATAGTAACTGCTTCATAACTTCTTACTACGTTTTTGAATTTTGTTTTTATATCATTCATTATACTGTAAAATTCATCAAAATTGTTTACTTCCATTTCAAGCTCCATTTCCCAAGAACCCACCATTTTACTCAGGGCAGTAACATTAGGATGTTTTAAACAATAGTCTACTAATTTTTGATATTCTTCTTTAGATGGATTTTGAAGATATACAAAAGCCTTGCAAAACTCCATTCCAATTTTTTTCAAATTTAATCCCAAATAATAATTTTGTATAATTCCTTTTTTTTCTAGAATTTTAATTCTGTTTATAATTGTACTACTTGCTTGTTTTAATTTTATTGCAATATCTAAAATAGGAGTTCTGCATTCATTTGTCAATATTTCTAGAATTCTCAAATCCAGTTCATCAGCATTAATTTCTATTTTTCCACCAACCTTACTGATGAATTTTTCTTTTTTTTCAGTTAACCATCCACGATTCACTCTATAATATTCAGGTTCAATTAAGACTTCTTTAAGTAAGATATATTTTCCATATTTTTCATAAAGATTGTTTAATAATTGCTGCATTTCATATGAATCTCTGACAAATAACCCAAAAACACAGTCCCATCTTCCACTACAGAATGCAACCCATATGACATTAGGATCTTTTTTTAAATGATTAAAAATTTCTTCAGATATTTGATTATCAATATTTTGAAATTGAAGTGTGACTTTTCCAATCATATATCCTAGTTTTGTAATATTGATTTCAGCATAACATCTAGTGATGACTCCTTCATTTATTAATTTTTTAAATCTATAATTTGCTCCATCTTTAGAGAGATTTAATTTCTTAGCAAGTTTATTTATGCTTATTCTACCTTGGCCATCTAAAGCAGATAATAGTTTTCTGTCTGCATCTTTTAGTAAGTATTTTTCCATAATTAATCTATAATTCATTATTATATATAAATATTTGCATTTTAGATGAATTTTAAACAATAAAATTCTAATATGCTCTAATTACCCAATTTCATTAAGAAAAACAATATGGAAAACACAAAAATGGTCAAAATAATAGGTATAAGACCTCCGGAAGTAGATGTAACTTTACAAGGTTTTACAGGAATCAACAAAGAAATTAGTGTTGTACCAAGAAGAGCAAAAGTTCCTAGTTTAGGTTTATTTTATGTAGGTTCAATTTTAGAACAAGAGTTAAATCAATTAGGTTACAGAACTAAAATTGATTTACATGACTTGGCTGCAAGTGAACCAGATAGATTAAGTACATATTCTAAAGAGTTTAACAAACAGTCTATTGTTGAATATGGATCTGGAACAATTCATAAGAGATTAAGAGGGAAATCTCTTTCAACATTAGCAGATATAGTTAAAGATGCAGACATATGCTTTATGAGTTCTTTATTTACAGCCGGTGCTTCAGCTGTTGCTCAAACAATACAAACAATGAAAGAATCTAATCCCAACATATTAGTTTTATTAGGTGGAAGAGATGCACAATATCGCCCAGGTTGGTATCTAAAACAAGGAGCAGATGTAGTTTTTTTAGGGCAAGCAGAAGGGCTTGCTGGAAAAGTTGCAGATGCATTACTTAATAGAATCCCAATTTCATTTCCAGGAGTTGCAACAAAAGAAAATTTAGGTAGCTTGAGAGTTGGAAAGAATAGAATTTCACGTAATTCTAATCTTGAATGTGAAGTTCTCCCTAAATTTGATCCAGAAATATTAAAACTATATACTGAAAGTTGTGATGGTGTTCTTCCCGATAGTGTGAAAGCACCAGTGATGTGGTATTTCACATCTGTTGGCTGTATTCGTTCTTGTGATTTTTGTCCGACAGGAGGAACAAGATACATTAGTTTATCCTCAAAAAGAGTTAATAGAATATTCGAGCATTATAAAAAAGCTGGAATAAAAACATTACTTTCAGCAGAAGACAATTTTCTTGCTCGTCTGAAAGATCCAAACAGAAAAGAAAAAGAAGCAGAACAAGAGATTATAGAAATCATGAGACTAATACGTTCTTATGGATTTGCTCATGAATTTAGCAATGGTTTAGAAGTAGATCTATTAGCAGATGAAAGAGGAAATGTAAAAGAAGAATTAATATCTGAACTTTTTTCAAGAGAAATTATAGATAAAAATATCCATGGAACTTATAGAATGTATTGGCCAATTGAAACATTTATAGATAGAGATCGTTTTAGAAAATTATCAAAAAAAGAAACTCATTATAAAATTTTGGATTCTGTTCTAAAAACAGGTATTCCTGAAATTGTTTTTAATACAATTCTTTTTTCAGATTACGGAACTAAAGAAATTGACTCTCTTAGAAGAGAAATGGGGGAATTTTGTAATTGGATGACTAATCATCAAAGACAAACCCACTGGTCACTTCCAGTTTTTCATGAACTTCCTCTTCCAGGTGCAAGATCATATAATAAACTCATATCCCATTCATTTGATATAAATCTTCATCCAGAATTATGGGCAGTTCCGATAAATCCCGTAAACGGGATTCATTATAGATATGATAAACTTTATAGTATAAAAAGAGAACTCATGAAAGAGTTTGATCCAAAATGTCTTGAATCCTGGGATAAAGCAGGACGATATGAAACTTCACATCATTAAATATTTTACAATTTAAAATAAACTATATGTTACCTCAAACTTTAAACCCATCATTCGAAGACCAAGTCTTCTCAATCATTGAATCAACCTCATTCCAAGAACTTCTTAATTCCAATAGAGACAATGATAAAAAAATAATTGCAGAATACTATGAAAAAATTGAAATCTATCATTTAGCAATAGAAATTCACTTATCTCTAAAAGATTTCAACTCAGTAAAAAGATTATTATCCAAAGGCAAATCTAAAATAGGCAAGAAATTTGAAAGATATGTTTGGGAATTAAGAGTTTTTGGAAATATCCCCTGACACATTCAAAACCACAATCTGTAATTCCAGAATAATATTAGTAAACATGCAAAAGCCAAGAGAAAACTTGGAGTAAATGGTATGCCTTCTTTAATGAGAACATCTTTCTTGTATTTTTTCTTGATCAGCTTCAGCTCATCAGCAGAAACTCCATCCCAGGTAGCTTTTATTCTTTTTCCAGCAACAGTAATATCATTATATAACCACTCACCTTCTGTAAGTTTATTAGGGCTAATCCATTTCTTAAGCCCACTTTCTTCAACTGCTTTTGCAAAAATAAATAATACAGGAAACAATACAATTATTATCCCAAATAAAATTGCCAGGCTAGGGCTTCCTGAGATATAATAGATTAAAATTGAACCAATTACAGCTGTAATTATTGCCACTAAAAATAATTTTCCAAACTTCTTTATTTGTTTATATATTTCTTTTTTAAATTCTTTGAAATTTTCCAAAACCAGAACAAAAGCCCATATCAATGAATAAATTGAGCCCATCACTAGGAATAATAAAATGAATAACCCAAATATCTTAAAATTAGTTATCCAATTATAGCTCATGGGCAAAACAGTTCCAAGTGCAATAACAAGTTTTGCATCTCCTCCTGCAAAGAGTCTTGCATAATAAAATAAATTGCCTAAGAATAAAAATATCGCGAGTCCCAAGAGTCCATTTATAAAAAACCAATAATTTCCAGTATAAGCAGAAAAAGCCAGCCTATAAGCAAGTGCAAATGCAATCAAAGAAAAATTCCATAAGTTATCAACCTCACGCCGTTTTAAATCTTGCAAAACAGCACATAAAATCCAGATTAAACCTAATACAATTAGAAAATAATTCTCAGGATTTATCAATAACATATCACCACTTTGCCTCTTATTTAATAAAAATAGAGAAAGAATGTTTATTAAGGTTTCTAAAATCCTTAATAAACAAAGCATAAGATAAACCTTTTAATTTCACATCTTTCAAGCTTATGAACTTAAAAGAAGTGAGTATGCGAATTTCTATAAAAAAATTTAACACTACTAAAATATAATAAATAGTTGTAAGAGCTTAGATTTCTGAAGCTCAAATGTATCTATCGACAATCTTTAATTAACTTAAAGATGGGAGTGAAACTTATCTTGCGAAGAATTGCTTCACAATTCTAAGCAATTTTAAATAGTTTTATTCTTTACTTTTCCTTTCCTGCACTCTCAAAGCCCCGCCCTTTTTATATCTATTATAGCGTGCTTTCGCTCTTTTGTCATTTTTGTTCTTTCTTCTTTCAGGCATTGCATAATCCATTTTTTTGTTCCTAATTAAATATTACAAATATTAATAATTTATTAACTTATCTGTTAGTTGAGTATCTCCACATAGGAATTTTATTACTGCTTTTTACTTCAGATTTCACTTTGATTTTTCTTTTCCGCCCTCAATTAATTAGGGGCGTGTAAAGAAAAATTAAGCAATTTATTTAAGATTTAAAGGATATGTAGAGATACTGTTAGTCTCCATATTTTATCTTCCACATTATATTATAATTAACAATATTATTTAATCAAGTAATATTATAAAAAGTAAAATCTATTTATGCAACACAACAAACCTTGCCAGCGTGAGCAGTTTGATCATCTAGAGTAATAAGACTAGTCACATCATAAAGCTGACTACTGCACCCAGTAGTTTTAGGATACCATGAATTTGTAGTAGGACATGGAAATCTTGGTAAACAGCAAATCTTACCACCATTAGCAGGATCATTTTTATCGGTTTCTAAAATAAGATCAGGATTAACTTGTACATAAGTTGAACCACCAAGATCAAAACAGGTTTTATCAGTCCATAATGAATGAGGCCAGCCAGTCAAACAAGCTTTACCCGGTAAATTCTGATTAACACAACTTATTCCAGGACAAGAATCCAAACCAACAGAAGTTCCTCTTTGACTAGCTAATTGTTCACAAGTTAAAGTTTGATTACTATTATCTTCAAAAATAACATTTCTTGTTTTACAATAATCAGATTTAGCATCAGATGCACAAGCAATTTTGCATGAATCAACTTGTGTTTGGACATTTGGTTTTCCACCACCGCCTATTCCAATAATTTTTTGCCATAAATTTCCCCATCCAGTTACAAACCCATAAATTATTACAACAAGAACAACTAAAGCTAGAATAATTACTATAATAGTGCCAATAGTCATCTCAGCACCTTTTTTATTCATCCTGCCTCTTTTCTTTTCCATAATATATTAAATAAACCCGCCTTTAAAAACCTTTTTAAATTTTAACTTTAAAAATAATAAAAATTTTCAGGAATTAACTAACACCAATTTGCTACCACAATCCATATTCCCATCATATATAATAATTAAGAACAACCATTTAAAATCGTGCACCTAACTACACTTTCAACCATGTAACCATAACTTTAATTTTATTTGCTTATTTTTGATTTGTTCTCCCTCAATATTAGGGGGAGAAAAATAAAAAATAAGAGACCTTACAATGACTAATTTCTATGCTAGAAAAGATATTCTTATTAATTAAAAAGTGCGCTCAACTTTTCAAATGATTAATTATATTAGAGCAATCTATCCCTTCACTTGAAATATCAACTCCACTTGATTTTCCATCATAGTTATAAATAATTCCTGTATTGCTAAACATTCCCCCTTCATCATTCTTTAAAGCTCTTGAAATCAATAATTTCAATCCCTCATCACAATTCTTATTTCTTAAACTTTTTATAAAATCCTGATTTTTAAGGTTCATTCCCCAGGATTTTGGGTCCAGCTCAGCAGAGTGCCATGTGATATAGATAGGATTAACATTATACTGAAAAGACCAATACCATTTATTAGTATAATTATAATAAATATTTGCTTCAGATGTTCCATCTTGAAATTCAAGAACACCTTCAAGATTTTGACTTGTAGGATTAACATTCACAGGGTTAACAGCATTATTCGCAGCAGTATTCATATTATCTTTTTTAGGAATAAGTCCAGTGTTTTCAGTTAAATCTGATTTTATTACACCTGTTGCAAAATCTTTTTGTATCAAATAATTATATCCATATTTTACAACAACACCATTTTCATTAACCCCTATAAGAACAAGATTCAGACTTATACTTATCATATTATTATCAAGGTTTACATTCCCCTCATTAACCTGTGCTTCAACCTGCCCCAGGTCACTAACAACATAATTTCCATTAACATCTTTATATCCATTCAAATTATTTTTAAAGTTTTCAATAAACTTAGCTTTACCATCACTAATTTTGAAATTCTGGGTAGATTTTTCAAAAATATCATTTATATAAAAATTCAAATAATTTTCTCTTACATAGATAGAATCTATACTATCTGAAATATGAATAGTATTCCCGGTTCCAATAGTATATAGAATAAAATAAGCAAGACATATGCCAATAGTAACAATAACCATGATAACAAGTAATACAATTGATATTGACATTGCTCGTTTATCAAATTTTTCCCAAAAGATTTTTTTCCAGAAAAATTTATTCTCCATCTTATGCCAAACACTCCCCATTGTAAAATTTAATATAAATTTTCTGCTTTTCACCAGTATCAACACCATACAGATTGGTAGTTAGATTTCTTACAAGAATTATGCTTGCACCTTTATCTAGCCATTTATTAACCTGGCTATTAACATAACCTGTTCCTCGAGGATCCACACTGCTTGGAGCACTGTTAAAGCTAAGAGTATTTTTTTCAATATAACTCCCCACATATTGTGCCCCTCTAAGGTCAACATCACTCATTTTATTAGTATCATTAATTCCATAAATTGCCTGAAAAACATAACATTTATTAGAACTATTTCCAATAAATCTTAAAACCTGATTTTTAATTAAATCCCGAAGTTCATATCTGGAATTTTCATCTAAACCATATAATTCCTGGCCAGTTAAAATATCCTTGATTTTTCCTTCTTTATCTTTAAAATTAATTTGACTATTCATTAAACTGAAGAGTACTGTCTGGCTGTTGAGGTTATCCTCGTAATTAATTAAACTGCTTCCTGTTCCCCCAAATAATATTTTCTTTTCAGCAATAAAAAAACTTATAGTAAGAAAAATAGTTAGTAAAAACAATATGGCAAAAAATGCCAAAATCATATCCCATGCAGTTCCCACTGTCTCACCCCTTTTACCCCTAAGCATTTTTCCAATATTAATAATCATTTTACATCACCTGAATTTACTCCACTAAATATTTTAACTCTAAATATCTGGCCCGATTCTTCAGGATTTAATAATGCAATCTCACGAGAATAGCACTTTGCTAGTTTTTTTCCATTTAAACCGCATTGTATTTCAAAGTCTTTATTTCCTTTGACAAAACTGTATTTTAATTGATTATTTTCATCATAGATTTGAACATTAAAATAAAAGTCATTAGTGTTTTCAAACATCTGGGAGTTCATATCAGAATCTTGAAAAATATCAAATCCACCTTTGATTATCTTATCATTCAGATAGCCATTATCATCAATCGCATAAACTAGCCTATCATTAAGTGTTTTAGCTTCTCCAACACGAATATCTGAATTTGATGACATAATCACAACAACAGCAGTAACAATTGCAATTCCAACTATTGCTAACATCAAAAAGAAAAAAGGGCTTAATATTACTTCATCATCTGCCCGTTTGTTGAGTTTCTTTACCATTGTTAATTTAATTTAAAAAAAAATTTAACTGATTAAAATAATCAGTTGATTTGGTTTTCCCTCCTCATCAGAATTTATATTCCAAGAAATGTCATTTTCACTAAAAAACCGATAAGTATATCCATTTCCAAGAGCTAAATGAATATTAACTGAATTTTTTTGATTATCTATATTAATTATCTTGCCATTATACTTGTTGCTTTGAGCAATTTTATTTAGTTCATTTAGATTAATATCAATTTCAGTTCCTGGTTTTGCCTTATCAATAGAGAGAGCTATTTGCTTAGCATAAACTTCTTCTTTTACAGCAGATTGGTTTCCAGACCTCACAACATAGGCTATCATTACAACAGAAAAAATTATTACAAGAATGATATAGATTATCTGTGATAAAACAAGTTTTGAACTTCCTTTTTTACTGATTTTTTTATTCATTCCATCAACCTCTTTTTATACCTAGAGACTAAAACTTAGTATATTATAAAATTATCGTATTTGTTATAACAAATTTTCTAAAATTAGGGTGAATTTTTCAACTTAATAATAAAATTTCATTCGCTTGTCAGCAGAATGAAATTTCCAAATTTTAGCAAGTAATGTCAATAACCTCAAGATAAGTTATTTATATAATGTCAGTCAAAGAATAGTGATGCTCTAGAATATATCTCCCAACCTTTGCATACTCTCCATTACTAAACGTTTTATACACTACTAATAAAATTAGAAAACATTTCATGCTGACTAGCTGAAGTGTTTTCATATTTCTCTACCCAAAGTCCAGCGAATTATTAGAAATTACCTATACAAATACTATTATTAATAAAAACCATCTTTGAAACATTTAATTAGGTGCTGTTTCAAAACTGTTACACCCTAGATTCTGAAGAACATCTGGATTATATGGATAAATTTCAGGAGGAGAATATTCAAACTTGCCTCCAGGAGAAGTATACCAAAATGTTGCAATTCCTGAACCACCAACAGCTATCATTGCAATTGTTGCTGGAGCTCCAACAACAGATGCAAGACCTGTAAGTACTACAACAGCACCTCCTGCTGCAGCAAGGCTTTTCCAATATCCAGCAGGAGCTATCTGAGCAATTATTGCAGTGCCATTAGGATTAGATATATCTATTTTCCAATCTTCAAATTTAAGATTCTTAAAATCTTGATTAGTAGATTTATCCTGCATCTCCCTAAAAAGCAGCATAGAACTTCTCCAGTCAGTCCATTGTGGATGCAAAGATTCTAAATAACTTTTCCCATCAGAAGTTCTTTTTTTAGAAAGATATTGATATAATTCAGAATAAGTTATATCTGGAACTTCTTGCCTTGACTTATCATCAAGAACAATCCTTGAACAAATCAGGCAATAATTCTTATCAGTTACACCAGGAGGCTCAAATAATAATTGCCCTTCACCAAGCATAGTATGGCATTGATAAAGTGAATCAGCAAGCTGTTCAAGTACTTGTTGTTTTGCTTTTTCATGGTCATTAGAATCAAGATTTTCCTTCAAAATATTATTAGTTTTAGATGCAACACCTAGTATTGAGCAGCTACCTTTAGGATCACTTATCAAGCACTTTTTCTCTGTTGTGCACTGCAAAGGTATAACTCTAGCAGTTGAAAAATATCCAAAATTAACACTGCTTCTCATTACAATTGAATCATGGCAACCGGTTTCTTTGATTAGTGTATAATAAGCAATCATCCCAATTAAAATTATAATTACAACAAAACCTATGATTAAAAGTATCATATTTATTCCAGAATCAGTCATTATCTCTCCTTTTTTATTGCCTCTTTTGTAGTTATGTTTCTTCTTTTTCATGTTAAAATTTTATAAATTTTAATCACCCAAAAAATATTTTTAATATTTTTCATGTGTTAAAAATTTTCTTTGTTTTTATTTAATTTTTAATCAGCTAGAAATTTTAATAAAAAATTTCTAGATTTTAAAATACTCCTAAAAATTTAAGTAAAAAATACGTTGCACCAAGTACAATTAAAAATATTATTATGCCGATAATCCAATTCATAGATTCATTGGCTAACTGTGCTTTTTTCTTTTTTGCCATTTTTATTATTCAATTATTCAGCTATAACTTCATACCCCTTATCCTTATCATATGTAATTTTTAATTCTATTGGAGGTTTATCAATAGGAAGAGGTATATTAGTAGTGTCTCCTCCCATAAAGTCAATAGTATTTTTAACTGCTCTCTGATACCATGCAGGAGGTGATTTTTTATAAATTGTTTTTATATTTCCATCAACACCAACACACCTACCATCAGAATTGCAATGATTCAAAGAATCACTAACCCCATTTCCACTAGAGCAGATGCAAATGCAGGAATCATAACCCTTGCATGAATAAGGTTTTTCAATCTGATTTTTATAAGGCCATGCAATAACCCACCAATTAGTTGGTCCAAAAATATCTGCAAAAGATTCGTGTTTTGCATTATTTTTTGCATCATCAACTGAATTTTTTATCACCCCAACATAACTCTCTGCTTTTTGCAAATCACCCTGGTCCTGAAAAAATCCATATATAATAGGAACAACTATTAATGCTAGAACAGCGAGAACAATAACAGCAATAACTATCCCTGCAACCTGGCCTGGCATGAAAGTAACATCTCCTTTTTTATTATATTTTACTTTTCTTTTTCTTTTTATTTTCATAGTGTCTTTCCTTTTCCCCAAGGGCTTTTTCTAAAAGGGCTTATCCAAACAATCCCCAATATTTATTTACTTCACAATTTTTAAGTATTGTTTCTCTAAAACTATTTTCACTTACAGCCATTTTACTAATATATAACTTAGAATTTGTTGTTCCAATATTGCAATTCAATTGTTTCCACACATATTCTCCAGTCTTGATATCTCCATGAGGAACCATTTCATAAAACTGGCCTTCAACAAGAACTGCATCATTACTTATTACTTTTATTCTAAAATTAGATATTCTTGTTTTCCCATCTTTTAATAAAACCGGTGGAATTGAAATATAAAATACACTTCCAACTTCAGATGCATCAATGATTGACTTAAAATCCTTGCCATCAACAATTTGAATGCCATCTTCATAGCCGGCAGTAACATTCAATTTAACTCTTTCTATTACTTTCTTGTTATCTTTATTCCAAGCTACAAACTGTAGTGATCTTTCAATAGAAGGAGTAAATTCAACATGGCCTGAATAAGGATCATTAAATTCACTTACATAACCGCTTGTTAAAATTTTTTTATCACTTGTTACACTATAACAAAATGGATTACTGTCTTTTGATGTGCCTGTATAAATAATTATTTTATTGCCATAAGTTGCATCAAAGTGATCTTCATAAAACATATTTTTCATCAAAGGTTGACCATATAACGGAATTTGAGCAATTGCAAAACTATCTATGTAAAGTTTCCCGTCTTCCCTTATATTTTCATTTTCTTTTACACAGCATTGCTGAGATGAAGGACAACCTAATTGACCATAGGAAATATATCCCTTTTCACAAGATGTTCCAGAAACAGAGCACACACCATTAATAATTGAACAATTAAGATTGCAGGTAAGTGAATTTTTATAATCTTGAAATTGCCCGTCATTTTTGCATAAATAATTATTATTCTCTAGTTTAAATGAATTATCAAGCAGCCTTAAATCATCAATAGTGGCAGATAAACCAGTTCCATGAAAGCTATCATATTTATACTTTAGATATGTTTCAGAATTAGGATTTAAAAAATCAGGTACTATTTTTACAACTCCTTTTTCAATTCCTCCTACAATAACTTTTTCACCTCCAAAAATTTTTTCTCCATATTGGAAATATAACTGGCCTTTGTTATAATCCCATATAATATTTGTGCCATGATCACCTTGAAGCATATATAAAATCTGTGATTTAAATCCCCACATTCCATCTGTTTTTATCTGTGCTATAGGAGCATCACATCCAAGTCCCCTTAATTCCTCGAGACTAAGATTTTCAGGAGCATAATTAGGGAATAAATCTTTAACTTTTTGGACAATTCCCATTTGATAAGAAGCTCCAGCAGCTACAACAATTATAACTGCTAATAAAATAAATCCAATTATCCTTGGCCACATAGTTTCATTGCTGCCTTTTTTGTTCTTGTTTTTCTCCAAAGCATTCAAATTTTTTAATTTTGAATGACCTGAAAAGTTTATTTTCTTGTTCTTTTTCCTAAAAAGAGCTTTTTTATTTAATGTCTTTTTTTTCTTATTTCCCATGGTTAAAAATTATTTTATCTATCCTATCCTGTAGATTTCTTTTCTTAAATAAGAAAAGAAAATTTATTATTTTCCAAATCTAAATAAATCTATAATCTTAGCTATTGCTCCAGCACCTTTTCCCTTAAATATAATTATTACAATAACACCTATAATTAAACAAATAACTCCAAGTATTATCCACCCTAGCATATCAATTTCAATTGTACCTCTTTTTTTCTTTTTCATGTTCTTAGTTTTTCTCCGCAGGATCTTTCTTTTAGAAAGAGGCTGTCCCATTCTAACCTCCACTACAATTTAGACTATCGCATTTAATATCACTTGTAATTTCATTATCAACAAAACTCTTATTAACAAGTTCAGAACAGCTAAACATGCCAGTTTTCACATCACCATTAGATAGATATTTAACATCTTTTTTACTGCAGCAAAATTCATATCTGTCTCCGCTATTCACGAGTATATTGCATCCTTTAACAACAGAATCAACATTCGTTTTGGAAAAATAACCCTTGACATTATTCATAAAGCTTCCAGAACTCATTGTAAAAAACAATATCAAGAATATCAAGAGCACAGCTGCAAGTATCATAATAACCCATGTAGACCATATGAGTTCAAACCCCTTTTTGCTTTTTGACATATTAACCTCTTTTATTGTATAATTAGATATAATAAACAGTATTAATAAATATTCTCCTTGGAGAATTTAGTCAAATCCTCTTCTCTCATCTGGTTATCCTTACAATTTAAGATATTTTGATTTATTCTCCCTCATTAATAGGGGGAGAAAAATAAAAATTCTGTTTAATAGAGTTAAAAGTTGAGGATTTGATTATATGTTTGTAAATTAAAGGAGAGATTATTTCTTAGAGATTTTCCATATATCCTTAAATAATCTTCTCTGTAATTCAGCTATATCTTTGTGTTCAATTATTATGCCCATTTGTTCTTTTTCAGACCATATAATAAACGCTATTTTA
>Ga0182027_10005861_pt1 | contig 18559 bp, 14 predicted proteins | sample 712E1DmetaG_FD_121300 | JGI IMG/M metagenome (GOLD analysis project Ga0182027, IMG submission 121300) | Permafrost microbial communities from Stordalen Mire, Sweden - 712E1D metaG (Illumina Assembly) | ecosystem: Environmental > Terrestrial > Soil > Wetlands > Permafrost | place: Sweden... | reverse complement strand
TTCGCTTCTTCCTGGCGCTGCCGCTGCTGGCAGAGGGCAGTCACCGTCACCGGCGGGATCTCGATTGTGCGGCGGCTCGCGGCAGTCTTGGGTGGCTGCAACGAATAGGCTTCCTGGGTCTCGCGCTCTGAGCGGCGCCGCTTGCTCCGCTGCAGGGCACGTTGAATCGTCAGTTTGCCACGGACAAAATCAATGTCCGGCCACTGGAGGCCAAATAGCTCCCCTTGCCGCATGCCGCTTGTAAGCGCAAGCACGTACAAAGCTTCGTAGCGATCTCCGTGAACGGCCTCTAGGAAATGCTTCGCCTGATCTGGGCTGAGGAATCCTATCTTCGAGTTCTCTCGGGCTTTGCGCCTCTTCGCCGCCCGCATCCGCGAGGATGCGGGATTGGCCACAATGTACCGCCAATCCACCGCGAACTGGAGTGCCCGCCGCAAGACCGCGAGTGCGTACTCAATTGTTCTGTTGGCGTGTCCCCTGGCACGGAGCGTCTTGAGGAACTGATCTACGATGCGCGGCTCCAAGCGATCCAGACGCACCGATCCAATTGCAGGAACGATATTACTATCAATGTGATAGCGATAGTCCTGCCAGGTCGAAGGAGAAATGCCGCCTTCTGTCTTGTAGAAGTCCAGGAAACCTCGGAGGAAGGTCTCAAGGGTCTGTGCTCCGGCATCGGGGTCAACGCGGTGCTCTGAGCTTTGGAGCTTTTCGTCAGCCTTCTCCAGTGCTTCGTGCCTGGTTTTGGCCACGACTGAACGCCGCTTGCCGTCTGGAAAGCGATCCTTCGGCAGGTCAACCCGGAAATACGTCTCGCCACCCCGTTGGACTTTGAAAGCCTTCACCAGAACCGCCTCTTTAGGAACCATACCAGACCGTTGTCAGCAAATAATCAGTATGTTCGAGAGTAGGTAGTGAGTGGGCAAGCCGGCTTCCTCGGAACTCCCGCCAGATCTACGCCGCGGTCCTCCCAGGCCGCGTGTTTCGACCGATCCATTCCTCCAAGGCGCGAGAGGGAACGCGAACAGAGCCGCCGATCCTGACGGTCGGCAGTACGCCGTCGTGCATCAACCGATACACCTTGGCGCGGCTCAAGCCCAGCTTCGCCTGCACCTGCGAAGCCTTCAGCAAGCGATCACCGTCCGCGAGCGATGGGATCCTAGGCGGTGTCGCGGTATCTGAAGACCGCTTCTCGTGTGCGGTGACAACCTGGCGTCGGTCGGCTTCGTCGACTATGAGCAGTTCTTCGCGCATTCTGCTTCCTCCTGACGTTCCGATACATCCCAGATCTCGGCTGGGCTGCATCCCCTGACTTGCATCACCGTGACCGGGAGCGGCGCTGGAACCTCCTATCCAGTTCCTCCAAGCGGTCCAAGGCGTCGATGAAGCTGCGGCGGACTCCCGGAGGTGATCCGGTTGACACCCGTCAGTTCTGGAAACTATTTCGTATTCCATAGAAGAGGGCCTCGATAGCGCGTCGTCCACAAACATCGCTCTGATCTGATGAAAGGTCTCCGACTTCATTACGGTCCTCGCCATGAGGCCATTGGGCGTCATAGGGTTGGTCCCCGGGAAAAGTGATCGTGCCGCCAAAGGCGCGACGAAATCGCCACCACTGCGACCACCGCTTCCATCACCGTCGTCGCCCTAGCCGATAACGTCGACCCAGAGCCCAGTAGGTCGTTGATTCGAGTCCTGCCCCTTACTGGATCTTCCCGCCGACAATGAAGGCGCGGAGGCCACCCCGACGTCCGTTGAGTCCCAGGCCCACGCCCCGTGGTGCCGGTCGCCCCGGCGTCGACAGAAGACCGCAGCACGGTCGACTGGAACTTCGTCGGCAGACTTCCTGCAATCGGCGACGGAGGTCACTCGCTTCGCCCAGCGCCTTGAAACACACATCACGGACAGCGATCTTCGACCCGAACAGACATAGGCGGCCCTTGCGGGCGGTCAATCTCGCAGATCAGATGGAACCGTCGGTGTTGGGCACAAGAGAGGCCGGCACGCGCGGGACCTTGAGTTTCTCAAGCGAGAGCGGGTCACCTCCCCAACTATACCTTGCGAGAAATGGGTTGCCGTGACGGACGACGGTTTCCGCCAGCAACTTCTGGAGTTCTTGTTCGCCGAGAGGCACCCCGTTCCCCCTCACCGGCTCAGCGCGTCCAATTGCTCAAACAGGTCACGTTGGACTACTCTCAGGCGCTGGCGGCTCATCAGAGAGAAGACCGAGATCGTGCCGGCGGCCTTGCCGCTGTTGTCGCGCTGCGCCGCCATCTCATGGAACGGTTTCCCCTCGGCCTCCACTCGGCCGAAGTACTCGTTGACCCAGACGATGATGCTGCGGTCTTCGGCGGTCTTCGCCAGCGCGGCGAACCCGTTCAGCGTGTCTGTCAGCGCCTGGCCGCCCGTGACGACCGTGTGTACGTAGATCTGGCGACCTTCGTCCCGCAACAGGCCCAGCGCGTTGTTTTCGAGCATGTAGTGCCAGAGCGGGCAGGAATGTCGAAGCACCGTTGTCCACGACGGAGGTCACGCCATTTTCCGTGAGCAACCGCTCCATCAGAACGTCGAAGCCCCGCTGGTTGATGCGGTTCCCGTCCTTTACGAGCTGTATTCGCTCCACCTGCAGGGCGCGGTATTGTGACAGCGTGCGGTTGACTGGGTCGGTGTCCATGCAGCGCACTGTTCGCCGCCTGTCGCCGAAGTATTGCGCCAGGATGGACGCGAGAAGGCTCTTGCCCACGCCCCCCTTGCCCTGAAGCGACAGGTGGATCGCTGTCTCGGATGAACTGCCGTTCGTGTTCGACATACCTCCGTCCCTAAATCAGCTTCCGGGGATCCGGTTCCGGATCGAATTGGAACCCCGGCCGATTTTCCTCGCGATCTTTCACGTTCCTCAGAGAATCGAATGGCGCTGGCGGCTCCGACTTCCTTTTTCGGCCAGCGGCTGCGGTTCTGGTCTGTGTTGTAGTCGGCAACCTGCCGCTGCTGTCCTCGCGCCGGAGCCGGCTGACGTAAGCCGTCAGTTCCCGGTAGCGGACGTCAATGCCGCAGTCTCGGAGTCGTTCGGCGATGGTTTTCAGGCTATGGCCGGCGGCGAGCGCGGCCTTGATGTCCGCCCAGGCCCAGCGCACCTGGCCTGCTTTGGTCACCGGCTTTTCGGACCGAAGGTCGCGGATCGGTGAGAGATCGATTCGGGAAAGCATCGCCTTCATACGGTTGGACGCGCAGGAAACGGCGCGTGCCACGATTGACAACAGAATTCCCAGCCTTGGCAACAGATGTCCCCCAGGAGGCAACGTTCGGCAGCAAAAGGCATCGCTTCACAACGATTCGCAACAATGGGCAACGAGGGGATACAGGTCACCAGACAACACAGCGGCGTAGTGGAACATAAAGGATTGTAGTGCGTGGGGTCCTTGCTGCTGGCTTAAGCCCTTCGGGGTCAATGAGTTCCGTCGCACTACAGAATGCGTTGACGTAGTGCGACTGTAATGCGCGGCTTTCGGGCGGCACGAATGGCGGTTGTCCGCACCCAAGTAGATGAGGGGCATGAAGAATATTGCGGTCCGGTTGAGCGAGAGCTTGCGCAGGAGGGTGGAAGAGGCGGCCCGCAAGAGCGGCTCTGCTTCCACCAGCGCCTTCATCCGGGCTGCTCTCGAAGAGAGGGTGTCCGACCGCGGGTCGACGCTTCCCGAGGCCGAGCAGCGAGTCGCCGCGAGCCTCGACCGGCTCGGAAAGCAGCTGCGGCGCCTTGGAAACGCCCAGCAGGCTCAGTTTGCCTTGACCGACGCTTTGGCGCGACTGTTCCTGATCTGCGTTCCCGAGCCGCCGAAAGACGTTTTCGAACTCTCGAAGGCGAAAGCCAAAGGCCGGTACGAAAAACTGCTGCGCGGCGTCGCCGAGAACATGACTGGCGAGGCCCGGGCAACGTTGAGTGGACTGGCGGACCGCGATGAGTGAGCAAGACGAGTTGCGACTGAGACCCGCCCAGGCGGGCTCCGCCGTGAAACGACTCGCCAAACGAGACTCGTGGCCAGTGGCAAGCCCACGGCCGCTTACATCGTACGCGAGACCGCAACCCGAGAGGGGCCGCAGGAATCAACCGGCTTCGGTCCCGCAGGTGAGGTCGCGGATCTGCCCAGAACCCTCGCCCACTGGCAGGCGGCTGGCGACCCGCGGCTGTTCAAGATCATCGTCTCGCCGGAATTCGGCGAGCGTATCGACGTGGTGGCGCTCGTCCGATCGTTGATGGCTCGAATGGAGCGTGATCTCGAAACCCGGCTGGAGTGGGCGGCGGTGATTTACAGGAACAGCGAACACCCACACGCGCATGTCGCCCTCCGAGGCGTTCGCGACGACGGGCAGGGGCTGCGTCTGCCAAGGGCCTACGTCAAGGAAACAGACGTTCATCCGCGCCAGGTCGCGCGCGATCTTCGCGGCATCGATTTGCGCCTTGGCCATATCGAGCTGGTTCAGGGCCAATTTCACTTCCTGGATGATCTGCTGCTCGATCTGACGCCGCTGGTACCGATGGTGCGCGCGGCTGACCAGCGCATCGGCGAGGTTGGCCTGCGCGCGGCTGCTGCGCACCGGAACGGTCATCTGAAGATTGAAGCCGTAGAACGGCGCGTTGAAGCGAAACATCTGTGACAGCGCGTCCCCGAGGCCGCCCGGAATGAATGCCGAGACGCCGCCCAGCGGGCTCACGATGGGAACCTGGTTGCCGCCCAGTCCGTTGCCGCCCGCCTGCAGCGTGAGATCGAGCTTAGGCAGCATGGTATCGCGTGCCACGCTCGCGTTGAGGTCATCGACGGTGTAACTCCGATCGATGGAGACGATTTCGGGGCGGCGGGTGAGAGCGGATTGAACCGCCTTGGCGGCCGGACTCACCGCCGCGAGCGGCAGCGACGAGGGGTCGTCTTCGAGAACCATCGCGATGTCGCGCGTGACCGGGTTCAGGTCGGCGCCGATCAACCTCCGCAAGCCATCCAGCGCGGCGCTGTAGGCGTACTGGGTCTGGATCAAGTCGACTTTCCTCTGGGCCACCTGCGACTCGGACTGGTAGATATCGAGCTTAGAGAGGGCGCCCAGATCGAGCGCGAGCTTGTCGCGGTCGTAGGACTTCCGCGCAAGGTCCACCGCGAGCTGCGCGACGCGGATGCTGTCGCGCGCCTGAATCGCATCCCAGTATGCGCGGGCGGCGGCCGCGACGGCGTCGGCGATGCGGGTCTCGGCCTGGTCCGAAGCGATGAGAAGCTGGGTTCTGGCGATGCTCAGTGGCGCGCGGTTCTGTATGTTGCTGCGGTTCTCGAGCAAGGGCTGCGTGAGCGCGAAGCTGAGGCCACTCGAAATGCTGGGGTTGAAAAGGCTGAACCGGCTGTTGTCGGACAGGCGCGTCCCCGAGAGCCCGACGCTCAAGGACTGGCCCCAGGGCAACAACTGGCTGGCGTTGATCTGGGCCTGGTCGCTCAGGCTGCTGAGCGTCTCGGCGCCCGCGACCTGGGTGTAGGAAAGCGACGTGTTACGGAGAACGCCGACTCCCAGGGAGACGCTCGGATCGAAGACCGCCTGGGCTGCGACCACCGCATCCACGGCAGGCAGAACCTCGAGGCGCATGATCTGAATCTCGGTGTTGTTCCTCAGCACCAGCTCGAGAAAGTCCTTCAGTCGCAGAGACAGCTTGCCGTCCTGAATCCGTTCGTCGATGCCTTCGATGCCGCGGACGCGGGTGTCCGGGCCGCGAAACCGTCGTGGTGGGTGGAATTCAGGATGGCGGTCACCACGCGGGCCGCCTTCATGCTGTCGGCGCCGGGTTGGAGCTCGATGTCGATGCCGTCCAGGTCGTCTTTGAGATAGCTGGAACTCGAGAAGCGGTACTGGAACGTGTCGAAGGGAATGAAGACGGCGTTGTTCAGATCCTGAACCTGCACCTCGGAGGACTGAGAGGCGGACGCGAGCCGCCGCTCGAGGACGCCGATCACGCGCAGCCAGGTATCATCCACCTTGATGTATCTGCCGAGCGCGGAGCCGTAGCCGAGAACCTCGATCTTCGCAGTTTCGCCGAGGACGCAGACCGCGGCGCTGGCGGCGTCCTCCTGCTGGTCGAAGAACCGGCCTTCGAGGGTTTTCATGCCGTGGCTAGCGCGGTAGGCGGGCCGCACTCCGTAGAGCTCCGGGACACCGTGCGCGGGCTTGGGAAGCACTTTGTTGGGGTGAAGCGTCTTGCGGGCCGAGAGGCGTTCCAGGCCCTCCAGGTTGGCTTGGATGATGCGGACGTCGCGCGCGGTCATCCCCGGCGAAGCCTTGCGCCGCTGCTGGTATTCCTGCGGGCTGGAGGCGCGCCCAGCACGACGGGGGCCGCTGCCGTCACGAGGACGAGGGCAAATCTCGCCCCGCGCCGCGCGGATCGCTGTGCGCGCGCGCTCATGGCCGGCCACCTTCCTTGACCGCTTCGGGCTCGGCCAGCGTCACCGATGCGTCTGGCGGGATCCCGCGCACCGCGACCTCGTCAGGGTTGCGCGCGAGGACCTCGACCTCAACTCTCCGGTATCCCTTTGCCCCGGCGACGTAGACGACCGGTTTGCCGCCGAGCGTGAAGACCGCCTTGGCAGGGACGCTGATCGCATCCGGGATGCGCCGGATGACGATATCCATGCCGCCGTTCATTTTGGAGCGAAGCCGGGGGGCCGGGTTTCCGATGGGGGCGTAGATGAGGAATTGCCGGGAGAAGGGCCACTCGAAGATCATTTCGGTCAATGGCGAGACGGCGGCCACTTTACCGGAGAACACCCGCTCGGGAAAAGCGTCGACATGCACGCGCACTTCGTCGCCGAGATCGATACGACCGCGATCTACCTCGTCGAGCTTTCCTTCCATCTGAAGCGTCGCGGGATCCGGGATTTCCGCGACGACGGCGCCGGGCCAGACCTGGTCTCCCGCGCGGAAGGGCCGCGCGTTCATCCAACCCTGGGTTTGGTTCATGGTGTAGGAAACCACGCCGGCGAGCGGTGTCTTAACGTCCATTTCGTCCAGGCGCTGTTTGGTGAGAGTGACGTCGGCCTCCGCCTTGTCGCGCTGGCGCGTTGTGGAGGCGATCCTGGCTTCATCCGACTTTCGGTGAAGGTCGATCACCGCCTCCTGAACGCGGAGTTTTTCCTCCGCCGTGGCGAGGTCGATTTTGCTGGCCTCTCCCTGGAGGACGCTGACGATGGCTTGCTTGGAGGCTTCGAGTTTTGAGCGCTCGACCTGGTAGCGGGCGGTTGCCCGATCGAGCTGGTCCTGTTCGGCTGTGATGCGGGCCTGGGCGGCGGCCTGATCGAGCGCGGCCTGAGCCTGCCGCAGCGCAGCCAGGTTCTCGTTCAATTGGCGCTGGGCGCTGCTGGGGTCGAAGCGGACGACGACGTCGCCGGCTTTAGCCGGGCTTGACGGCGCGGCGAGCCAGACAATTCTGAGCTCCTGGATATTTCGGGGAGCGGCGATCTGAACGGAGCGCCTCGCGCCAAGCTGGCCACGCGCGCGGATGATCACCGCGAAATCGCCCCGGCGTGCTGGGGCGACGGGCAGGGTCGCCGCCGCGTCGGCGCGACGCAGGTAGCGGAGTCCGCAGAAAGCGCCGGTGGGGAGCACCAGGATCGTCGCAACAGCAGCCGCTCGTTTGAGAACGCGCCGCACGCTCATCGGCTGACCTCGTCTCCTGGCGCGAGGGCCGAGGCCACTTCGAGGAACGAGTCGTCGAAAGCGGGGCCCAGTTCGATCGCGCGCTCGCGGCCCCGCCAGAATCACGTACGGTCTGCCCTGACGGTATCGTACGGCAGCGCGGGGAACCGCGACCACGGGTCCGGCGGTGCTCAGTGCGACGTCGACGGCGGCCGAAAGATCGGGGAGCAGACTGCGCTCATCGCTTTCCAACCGGAAGCGCGCGGAGAAGGTCCGGGCACCTCCGTCGCCGCCTGAGGCGACAGGGCTGGCGGTATCGAAGTGAGCCGGGAAGGCGGCCTCCGGGTAGGCATCCAGGCGCACTTCGGCTCGGGTGCCGGGTGCGATCAGCGCCACATCCGGCTCGGCCACGGACACCAACACCTCCATTTCGGTGGAGGCGAAAACCTTTGATCAGTGGCTGGCCCGCCCAGGGCTGATCGCCCTCCTGAGGATGGCCGGGCTGGTTCTGGCCCGAGCGCCAGATCACATCCTGCACCACCATCCCAGCAAGTGGCGAGCGAATCTGGAGGCGCTCGGCGTTCTCCTGATCGCGTTCGAGCGTCGTCTTCTGGCGGTCGCGTTGAAGCTCCAGGATCTTCAGGTCCGCGGCTTCGGCCACGCGGTGCGCGCGGTCGAACCGGGTGAGGCTCTCGACGTGGGCGGTCGCGATATCGAGTTTGCTTTCGGCTTTGAGGCGGTCGATTTCACTAAGAAGCGGACCTTTGCGAAGCTCCAGCCGGGCCTTGGCGAGGTCGGCCTGGGCCTGCTGTAGATCGGAGGCGCGCTTCTCCTGATCGCTGCGCTGTTGGGCCTTGCGCTGCTCAACCTGGTGCTGGAGATCTTCGAATCGGGCCTGGGCGTCGCGCGCGCGGTCGAGCGATCGGGTGCGGTCGAATTCGGCGACGATGTCACCTTCGCGGACGCGGGCTCCGCTCGGGGTGATTCTGGTGAGCACCAGGTCGCCGCCGTTACGGAGTTCTGGCGCAGAGAGGGTGACGGCCTCGACAGGCTGGATGGTTCCCGTGGCGCGGACTCGCCAACGGATCTCGCGCCGCTCGACCTTTGCGAGAGCCGACGCGCGGGCTTGAACCGGAGCGGCCGGGGGCTGGGCCTGCCGATTGCAGGAGGGCAGGGCAAGGGCAGCCAATAGGAGTGCGGCCCGGTAGCAGGGGCTCGCAAGACGCCGACAACTCAGTGCCGCGGACAGACTGGGCACGGCTCCATTCGTAAGAGCACGATTCTATCAGAATATCCGGATAACTACTGACGCTCGCGGACAGAGAAACGTGGAGAGGCAAGAAAGGGCCGAATTGTCTCAAGTTCTGGCGGCACGGCCAGCGCTATTGCGGGGCGGGGGCTTCGTCCGCAGTATCGCTCTCCCCGGCACGCTGCGGAACGGAGTACTGCGTCCGGAAATCAACGCTGAGTTTCCGCGAGCCTGCAATTTTAACCTTGAGCCGATGAACGCTGCCACCCGGCTTCCCCGTGGGAGCAAATCCGAGAACGTACACACAATCGGGCGTTGCGAGTTTGCGAAAGCCTGAATCAAGGTCGTTGCCACCTACAACGTATGTGCCGCCGGTCCCGTGCGCCAAATCAATCAGCGCGGCTGGGCCCGCTGGAGGATGATACCACGCAGGCGTTTGGTATCCTCCGCCGGTCACTGCGTCGTCGAGGTGAGCCGTGGTGGCGCCCGGTCCCACGTCGAGAGCATGAATCACCACTCCGGAATGAACGGCATAGTCGATCAGGTCCATCTCCTGGGTCGTGTGGTCGTGCCCCACCCAAAAGCCCGGCGAGACCAGAAGGACGCTTCGTGACCCGGGCAGATACGAGATCCTGCGAACAAGATCTCGCAATACGATTAGTTGCCGACTCCGGTTCTGTGGCACACGGCAGAGCGGACCGGGCTCGATTTGATGCTGCGACAGAGCCTTATCGAGCGACGCCCTATCCGCGGTGAAATCGGTCTGTACCAAGCCAGACGTGGTGACTACCGCCACCCGGTCACCGGGCTGGAGAGCAGCTATCTGTCGAAGCGCCGCCTCGCGGATGCTTGCCCAATTGTCCCTTGGCCCGGCTGCACAGTCGTCGAACAAATATGCGGTGAAGTGCTCAGGAGCCGTAACTGCCTTGCCGTTCGTGGGCTGACCTGCCTGCATGTCTACCGGAGGGAGGGATCTGTCAGAAATAGCTCGCTGTCCGGGTGCCGACACGGAAAAGCTGGCGATCTCCCGCTGTTTTCCGTCGTCGAAAATCTGGAAATCGCCCTTGGTCAGGCCATGCACCGCGCGGCCGTCGCGATCACGGACCACGACCGGAACCTGCACGAGATTAACGCTCGATTTGAAGGTGACCTCGCCCGTCTGGGCTGCCCCAATCGCACACAATAGCCACGGCAACATCGTTGTCTGCATGGCGTTCCCTCCCCTTATGGAACCGTCACCGCGCCATTTTCGGCGGTAATTTCCTGGGCCTCCGTGTCGCGCGCGACCAGCCGCACGACGTACGTGCCGGGCTTCACGTCGAAGCTGGTCTTGATTGTGATCGGCGGGTCGTGCTCCAGCCGTTGCACGGTTTCGTCCTTCAGCCTGAGTTGCAGAATCTTCTGCGCTCCTACAACGAAGTTGCCGTTGTCGTCGAACAAGGAGGCGATGATGGTCACGTCGTTCCGATTCCGATCGTCGGCTTTGCGAAGGCGAAGCAGCTTCAGATCGACGCTCGTCAGCACGTCCAGCTTGGGCCCGGAGGCGTCCGTCTTCACCAGTTGCGTGTGCATTTCAACCGGAAGGGTGTGAATCTCGTCTCTTGAGAACATCGCATTTTCGATCTCCTGCTTCGACGCGGCGACCGGATCATCCGACCGGGTTGGCGCCCAATAGCCGCGCCGGGCCTGCACGGCGAGCTTCTGGCGGGAATTCACGGTCACCTTCAACGGATGAAAGGCGCCGTCGGTTTTCAGATTCTGTGGCTCGAAGGCAAGAAGGTACATGTACTCGGGCGTGGCTGCCGCCTTTCGCACGCCTCCGTCAAAGTCGTTGTTCAGGCTGACCGTTCCGCCGGTTCCCTCGGCCAGAGCGATCAACTGATCGTCGCCCACCCCGGCCTCCAGGTTCTTGAAGGTCATTACATCCGCCGAAGGCGCGCCGCCAGGCTGGCTGGCATCGAAAGCGGGGCCGGTCCAGACGCCGCGAGCGTCGATGGCATTGATGAGCACCTTCGACCGGATGGCTAGGGCAATCAGACCGGACGCCTGATCCTGCAACTCGGGTGAGACGAAGAAGCCGGGCGAGGCGAGGATGATGCTCCGCTGTCCGGGCATGCGGGCCATCAGCCGCACCAGGTTTTGCAGCACGGTCAGGTTCGCCCGAGTTTCCTGTTTTCCGTTGAGGAACGCATCGCGGATGGCTTGGACTGCAGTATCGAAGATGGCTTTGCCATCGGGAATATGAATACATCTTCCCGCGTCGTAAACCGCGGCCCTCAGCGCGGCGCACCGGGGAAGATCGTCCATGAAAGGATGAAGCGAAACCTGCTGTTCCACCTGCACTGCCTGAAAGTAGCTGACATTGAGGCAAAACCGCAGAGCTTCGCCGCTCCGGGAGTTCGGCCGGATCTTCAGCAGCGCCTCATCGAGCGCCGCCGTATTGGTGGTGAAATCCACCCCAACCTTGCCCGAGGTTGTAATGAGCGCCAGCCGATCTCCCGGCTGCAGCGAGGAACCGATGTAGCGCCGGATCGCATCGCGCACCTGCGGTATATCCCCGAACTGGAGATGCAAATCGTCGAAGACGAAGGCGACATAATGACCGGGCATCGCCGCCGGCGGTGTCTGGCGCGGCTCCGTGGAGGGAGGCTTTCCGCTCTCCGCTTGCGGCGCCACGGCCTCGGAAGCCTTTTCAACGCGGAACTTCGTAATCTTCTGCTGCGCGCCTTTTTCAAACACGCGGAAGTCGTCTTTCTGCAGGTTGCCGACCGCATGGCCTTCCCGGTCGCGCACCACAACGGGAACCTCCACCAGGTTGGCCTGGGCCTTGAACGATACTGCCGAATCGCGCGTGGAGATCTCGGGCTCCTTGGACGCCGCTGGGACCGGTGCGGGAGCAGTGGCCCCGTTTGCCGCAGTTCCATCCAGGACGTTGGCGCCAATCGCTGCGGCAATCTCGTTGCTCTCCACGGTGCTCACCTCCGGGGTGTCCTTTGACTCCGCCACAGCCGGCGGTTGCGCGCGTAGTCGTGCCAGTTCCTTCGCATTCGGTTCCCAGTAACCCTTACGCGCCTGGACGTCGAGTTTTCGTTGGCTGCGCAGCTTCACCTTAAGCTCGTGGAAACTACCATCCTGCTTGAGGGCCTCGGGCGAAAACCCGAGCACATAGATGTATTTCGGCGTCCCCGCCAGTTTGTGGACCGCCCCGTCCATGTCGTTTGTATCGGTGATGAAGGTTCCTCCCGTGCCATCGGCCAGCCGCGCCATGAACTCGTTGAACCCGCGGTTCGGTACAGGATACAGGCCGCGCGCATCCAGACTGTTGATCACCATCCCGGAGCGGACCGCGCGGTCGATCAGGGCCATCGTGTCGGCGGTAAGATCGAAATGAGATTCGTCACGCAGAGCCATACCCGGAGACATGAGCACAACGTTGCGCTGACCCGGAAGAAGAGCCATGCGCCGGAAGATGTCCTGAAGGAGGAGCACAGTCAGCCGCGACGTCCGCTCCATGGGGAGCTTCGAATCGCCGAGCGAGGGGTTCTGGAGGGCTTCCGCAAGCGCGGCTCGGTCCGCCGTGAAATCGACCGGGTGCCCGCCGGATGTCCGGAAGATGGCCACTCGATCCGCTGGCTGTAATGTGCCAATGTATTTCCGAGCCGCCTCGCGAATATAAACATCGTCGCCGGGACCCAGAAAGCCCGGAGGCGGGTCGCCGCCGCGATAGATGCGCAGATCGTCGATGACCAGAGCGACGAATCGATCCGGCACCGCCGCTGGAGCGGCTTTGATCCCAACGTCCGACTCCACCTCGGCGGTTCCGGCATCGGGCGCCGGCAAGCTCCGGTCCATAGCCATGTTCCTGCCGGTCTCCTCGACCGCGAATTGCCGTATCTCCTGCTCCTTCCCCTTGTCGAAGAGCTGAAAGTCGTCTCGCTTGAGATTCGCGACCGCATTCCCATCCCGGTCGCGCACCACGACGGGAACGAGGACCACGGTGGTCTCGACCTTGAGGACCGGCGCCTCACCGGAGGTCTCCTGAGCATGCGTCCCGACGAATGCCACAAGAAAGAGTGTTACAAACATGCCTATTTTCATCGACCTCACCTCGTCCGCTCGGCAGCCGGCGCGCGCCAGGGCGCCGCCTTTGATCAATCCACGAGCTTACACCTTCAGTCAATCCCTATGACGGGCAAGCGGCTCTCAGATGGCGCTGGAGGGGGCGGATACGGCTGCCCCCTCCATGGCCGTGTCACTGCCTCAACGGCTTCCCAGGCGCGGTCTCTGATGGAATTCGCCCGCGCGAGTATCGGGGACCAATGGCTCACTTGGCGCCCCTGTCGGCACTAATGGGACGCAGGACCGGCTTCGGACTTGGAGGGAGCGCAGCAGGAGCAAGATCTGTGGAGACTCGGCGGGCTTGATTCAACTCGCGCCGCAGTTTCGTATCCCGGTGGCCGGGCGGGGTGGCGCGCGCTGTCGATCATCGTGCCCTCAGCGCGGTCCCTTCTCTTTCGCCGCGTCCCCGAAGTCGATGGCCGCCTCGGCTCCGAACTTGCGGTGGCCGCGATACTCGATCTCCTCGCGCGTCTCGAATCGCGCCGCGCGGACGTAGGCCGTCGAGAGGACGGGAAGCAGGTAACGGGACTCGCCGATGCTCACCTCGCCGTACTCCTGCACCAGCCCCGCCGCGTTCATCGGCGCCCCCGCGTCGAGCCCTTCGGCATACAGGATCAGGCGCATGACCGCACCGGACCGCGGATCAACGAAGATTAATCCCCGGTGCGCTGTCTTGACGTACGCCCGGACAGCTTTGCCGTCCGGCCCGCGAGCCTCCCCGCAGCAAATCGAATACCTCGAGGTGTCGAAGGGCACCCGGTAGGCGAACACGGCCATCCGCGTTCCGCCGAGCGTCTGCCACCGGTCCCAGTGAAACGTCGCGACGCGGCTCGGGTCCAGAATCTCCTCCATCATGCCCCCGAACTCGCCCAATGACACGCGGTCAACGTGCTGCCCGTTCTTCCCCTTGGCGGCGATCTTCTTGTAGTTCTCCCGCCCGGCGACGTACGCTACTTCGGCCTCGTACGAATCGGAAATGTGCCACCGGCCGTCAATAACTAGGCCCTTGTCCTCGCGCGCCCAAGACGAACCTCTCACCACCGGGACCGCTTGGTAGTTGTGGTACTGGTGTACGGTCTCCGTGGCGATGAAGTCGGGGAACCGGGCGATATACTCCGCCGCGTAACACCGCATCTTCGCGGTCATTTCCGCCTGCTCCGCATCGGAAGGCGCCGGCACGGCCGCGAGCGGAGCCTGTGCCGGTGGTGCGAGCCCGGCGGACTGACTAACCAACTCTTCGAGCGCCTGGGCCGTGGCGTGGCCGGCACCCATCCTCTTCAGCAACTCTACCGTCTCGAGCGCCAAGCGTTCCGTCAGATGGACCTTTCTCAGCGATTGGGCGATGCGTTCGTCGTTGCGGTCCACGGCCACGGCGTCCGTAATGGTCGCGACGAGCTGGCTCACGTCGATATACCTGTCGGCCCGCGCCGCAACCGCGCAAAGGCCGAGAAAGCACAGAATCCACACTCTCATTGGGCCGCCATCGATTCTACACCCGTTCAGAAGCCCGAACAATCCCCGCCGCATCAGCATGATAATAAGTGCTGACCTTGTCAGCGATTTACAGAGGAAGCGCTCCCGTCCACCGAACGGACCTCCCCCGAGATTCTATCGGCCGCGAGTCGTAGTGATGGAGTGTACCAGCCCGCTCGGTCTGCGCGGATGATCTCTTCGAATAGGGCCCGGTGCCCCGGAACTGCACTCTTCTCGAGGAACCGGACACAGTGGAGGCCGAAGGCGCGATCAATCCACTGTCGGACTGTTCCTCCTAGCGGTTGAAACAAGTGCACGTGCAGGAACATGCAGTCGCTGGGAATAGGGGCAGGGTTGAAACGGTTGGGGGACCGCCAGAAGCCAATATTTGCGGAGGGAGGGAGGTCGGCAATCGAAAAGAGACCTTTCGCATCGTTGAGGACGGCCTGGTCCGTCCACCTTGTCGGCTGGGACAGGAATGATTGCCTCCACCACTCATGGAACCGCCTGGTTCTGGTGCAGAGGAATCCCGAGTTGTAGAAGCCATGCGTGGCGATGAAGTGCTCCTCGGCGGGAGAATAATAGTTTGGCGTCAGCAGTACCTGCCCGGAGACCGTCTCTACAAAATCGAGGAACGGGGCAGTGAAGACAAGATCCGCGTCCAGGAACACCACCGATCTCCATCCCCCACCCTCCCAGGCGTCGGCGAGCGCCGCCATCTTCTGCGCAACAATTCCGCGGAAGTCCTCTTTTTCGATATCCGGTCTCGTCGTGACATCTTCGACGAATACCCTACAGACGACCTCACGATTTGTCGATAGCGCGTCGGCGGAGGGCCGGTCACACCGCACAAACCACTGATAATCGGAGCCGTGGAACAGCTCAAACGAATGCTTGAGCAGGAGGAACTCTTCAAGGACGGACCTCGTCACCACGCTGCATAAAGCGATATCTCTGTTCATACGCGAACCAGGTACGATAACGTGCCAGCGGCGCACGTTTCAGGCGAGATCTGAGCCGGCAGTTCAGTCAACGGCGGACTCCTCACGGGTAGCGGGAACGTCGGCCCGTCTGGCCTTGGCGCGCTTGCCATCATAGATCCTGAACAGAAAATCGTAAAGCACCATCTCGTGAGCGCGCTGGGCGGAACGGATCAGCCGATTGACGTGCATATGCACATAGCTGTCTACTAACTCGGGGATGGGGACAGCCAGAGCCCCCGCGGTGTCCAGGGATCGCAGTTCGCGGACGACTCCCGAAATCCGAGCGGATCGGGTTGCCAAGACTCGGCGTGAGATAGCGGCAATGTCGTCTGGAGGAGAGACGTTGTCGAACAGGGCCACCAGCTTGTGCCGCTCCCGGCGAAAGCGTTCTCCCAAGTGCTTCTTGGTCGCCACACCAGCCTGGAATTCGCGCTGAAAAGCGTCACGCAGACGCTCCAACGTCGCCAGCTTGGCTTCGAGATTCAGTCCGCAATCCTCGAGCAGTGCGTCTATGCCCACCAGCGCCACCTGCCACCGGTGATCGACTCCTTCGTCGCCCTGTGTTGCCTTCAAGATTTCAAGGACCGCGTCACTATCCGCAGAGAAGATCTCCTCGGCAAGGAGTGTTGCCTTTAGTCCGCCGTAGCGCTCCACTTCCCGCTCATACGTGTCGAGTTGAATCTTCGATATCTTCCCGGAGTCCAGCAAAGGACGCAACATGCTCGACGCGAGCGGCCAGAACTCCTGGGCAAGCTTGCCGGGCTCTCCCTGGAAGCGGATTCTGAGATGCTCTTGCGGATCGGCGTAGCGCAAGAAGAACGATCGAGAGACAAGCCCCCGGTCACGCCCCGCTCGCAACAGTTGCGGAACGACAGTCGTCAGGAGATCGTCGAGCGAGGCCGGGCCGCCGTAGATCTTGAGATAGAGCCAGTCGCTGCCAGGAGGAAGAGTCCGGCTCGCGGCGTCGACAGGCGTTCCCGCCACGGAGATCGAGCATTTCACTGCCGACCGTGAACGTTCATCGTCCGCATCCGGGGGGCCTGCGCGCTTCACGAAAGGAACGAGAATCTCGTGACAGAATCTCCCCTCCGGCCCCGTTACGCACAGGTCTTCGGGAGAAGGATACATCTCCGTCAAAGTCGCCTGCTGCGAGCGTTTGATCACGTGAACGAGGGCATCTACGCTGAGCGGATTGTCCAGGTCGGCAGGCAGGGTGTTGTCCAACTCCGAAAGCAAGACCCAGCGGGGCAACCCCAGCTTGCGCCTCAGTTCCTGCATGGCCAGGAACGACTCGCTCCGCGACTCCTTGTCGAGCCCTTTCACATCTTCCTGACCAAGCCGCCAGCGCGCACAGGCGAGGACGACCTTGCCCACCCGGAGGCGAGGCAGGAAGCTCAACGACTCGGACGCGCCCCAGTTGAATACGGGCACAGCTACGCCACGTTGATGCTGAAGAAAACACAAGAACCGGTACACCGAGGAGAGCGCCGGATTCATGAAGCCATGAGCGTTCGCGAGGCGGGGAATCACGCGCCGCTTCAGGCGTTGCGAATACAAGAGGATGGTGCCTTCGGAAGCGACAGTAACCAGCAAATCGGAAACAGGCACCTGCCGGTCCAGCGGAGCTCCAGATCGACCGAGATAAGTGATCTCAAATTCGCGCAGAACCGGCCGGCAGAGAACGTTGCCTATGCGCCCCTCCGGGAGATATACGATCTCGGCGTAGACTGCTTCTGGGTTGTGAGTCTCCTCGGCTCGGAGGAGTTTCTGAACATGCTCTTCGAGATCCTGAGCCACGTGGCAAAATCGGCCGACGAGGCGTGCGCCGGATGGGCCCGCTCCCCCCCGCATGCAAATGCGCAAGTCCCCTTCCTGAACAGACTGCATCGACGGCGCGACGATCGTGAATCCGATATCAAAGCAGTCGGCCAAGGTCCGAGCCGCCCTGTCATTTCGATGCGGCAGTTCGGAGAGGTCGAGAACGAGCTCTCTCGGACTTTCAGCACCGGAACCAAGCATCTTCTCTTGCAAGGTCGATTCGATACCGGCGGCTGGAGACCCGCCCTGGTTTTGGCCGCCGCCAAGCGGCAGGCCTCGGAGCAATGGAGAGCTGTCCGCGCCCTTCGCTCCAAAACCCAGGCCGGCTTCTTCATCCAGAGCCAGAACCAGCGGAACCCAAGCGCGGTCGTATCGCGACTGAAAATCCTCGCGGAACCGCCTCAGTTCGTCGGGCTCGGCCCAGCGGCAAACCCTGCACAGAAGGTCCAGGGCGCCAATCAACTCATCCACGAGTGGCTGAGCCAGGTGGGCGATCTGTGCGGGCTTGATCAGGTCAACCTGGAAGAGGTGCGCGATATCGATTTTGGCCGGAAGGACTTCCAGCCTGGCGGCGATAGCACGGTAGTCCGCCGGAGGCGCTCCCGGACCCTTGGCGTCCAGTTCATCCATCCGATCGCGGGCCCAGGCAAGCGTTTCGGCCGCGGCACTTCCTGCCGAGAGCGACTTGGTCTGGGAAATAATGTCATCAAGAGCCGGTTCTCCGGTCACAAGGGGAGAAAGATTCGAAGTCAGCACCTCGCTGTCGATCAACTCCTGGACGTAGGCACGCGCCTCTTCGTCTGTAATCGCTGAGCCATCCGGAAGAAGGTGGAGTGTTTCGAGCAGGTCCGCGACGGTGGAGCCGTCTCGGGCCCGCTGAATGATTGCATCGAGATACTCGTCGACGTACAACCGCAGCCCAGGTTCGAGAGCCGTTGCCAAACAACAGCGCCTCCGTCGCGCCCGTCGCACTCATGATCGCGTGCCGGCCAATCCAGGAAGAGAGCCGCGCAGGGGCCGGACCGTGGGCGCGCGCCGCGCACAGCGCCTAAACGAAGACGCCGAACAGTAGGTTAGCGATTGCGTTTGTCAGCAGCCTTGTCAGCAGAACGGGCCGTCTCTGTACGTCTCTTGTGTGCCTGCTAGATCCCAGGTGATCCGGACGCCCAAGAAAAAGCACAAATGGGCAAAGAAAAGACTTGACACGCTTTCACTCTTAATCAGTAGGTTGAAGGTTCGATTCCTTCCGCGCTCACCA
>Ga0182027_10005860_pt1 | contig 18562 bp, 15 predicted proteins | sample 712E1DmetaG_FD_121300 | JGI IMG/M metagenome (GOLD analysis project Ga0182027, IMG submission 121300) | Permafrost microbial communities from Stordalen Mire, Sweden - 712E1D metaG (Illumina Assembly) | ecosystem: Environmental > Terrestrial > Soil > Wetlands > Permafrost | place: Sweden... | reverse complement strand
GAATAACGAAGCGGATTGCTGAGGCAGAGCACGTGCAACTTGCTTCAGACCCCTCACCGGACAAAGTAAGAGACAACGTGGCGCTGGAAACCTCGACCAAGGAGCTAGAAGGATAAACAGAGCGGCATAAGGTCTCTTCACAAATGGGTTGGCGACTGACAGCAGACCGCAGTCTACTGTGCGGATGCGTCGCAGAAATATGTCTGGTATCTGGCTCGGTGGGGTTCGATGGCCGAACGCCGCACGGGTGCGGAGCTTCAAAACAACAGGAACAGCGCGGGACCGGGCGAGCGAGGATAAGCGGCCGGCACCATTGGAATGCCCCGTGCCCGATTGAGCAACTTAGCGGCACGCGGGCGTGCCGCATCGATCCCCCCCCAAGCGCTCGCAGCAGTGTCCCTGAGAAGCCCGTCGGATGGGCGTCTCGTGGGCGTGCACCAGCCAGGGGAACGCTGGTCGTGACCACCGACACGGCCGCCGGCAAGATTGACGCCGCTCAGATTCACGAGCTGATCACCCGACTCGGATTAAGAGAGAGTTTCGTTGTCCTGCGTGATTCGTGAGGGGAGAAGAATCATAGCAATACGAACAACGGCTGTAGGCGGTTTCTGATGAGAGCTTCTGGGACCGGCCCGAAATACCGGCTGTCAAAACTGCGCGGCTGGTAATCGGACACCACCCAGACTGTGCCCGGCTGAACGAGGTACGTCCCAAATGGCCATGGTGTGAGCGGCCGTCCAGCAGTGTCCTTGAGCAGTGGCGCCGAGTTCTGGATGGCCCTCCCGTTCACCGCCACGCCTCTCTCAGAGAGCTGCACCGAATCGCTTGCTCGCGCCACAACGGGTTTCATCAGCGGCGAGCCGCCATCTGGGCAGTTGCCGGGCTGGCGGTATCCGCGGGCGTTCGCTATTGAGGCGAAGGGTTCCGCGGGACAAAATTCGATAAGTGTGGCGTCGGGACCAGACGCCACTTGATACAAGCCGACGGGCAACGATGGCGAAGAGTTGATGCGAATGCCCAAGGAGCTAGCTCCCCAGAACAGGATGCCGACCGCCAGCGCCGAGAGCGCCACCGCGCGCCCCACCGTTGACCAACTACATCGGCCAAGTCGCATCGCGCGTCGCTCCTTCCTGGGGTTCCACCATCTCTGGTGGCACCTTGTCCGCCGCGGGTGGTGCGCCACCCGCCAGCGGTCGCTCGATCCGGGGCGATTCAACCAGGTGGCAACTCCGGACGACAACTTCGTACACCGTGCGCGTGCTCCCGTCCTTCGGCGTGAACTTGCGCTGCTGCAGCGTGCCCTCGACCCAGAGATTCTCGCCTTGCTCGTAAGTGAGTGCGATGTCGGCGAGGTCGTCATAGAAGGTCAGGCTGTGCCAGTTCGTATGAGACTGCGCCTGGCCTTCATGATCGCGGTAGCGGTAGCTCTCGCCCATTCGGGCGTTGGCGACCTTCGTGCCAGACGGCAAATACCGCAGATCTGGCTTCGCCGCCAAATATCCTGCAAGCTCGATTCGGTTTTTCTGCATTCTGTTACTCCACCCATCCGTTGGCCGTTTTGGCCAGTTGATGCCTCCAAATCTTCGCGGCCATCGGATGGTTCCTGACCGGCGAAGGCAGACAGTTAACACTTTCCGCAGGCGATGTTGCTCGGCGGGGCTTCCACCTCGCGCAGACTCGCCGCGATTTGCTGATCCACGATTTGACTGTGTCTCATTGACGAGCGCGGCATCGCCGCGAAAACCGTGAGCCGTGATGCCACGGCGCTGAAGGTCGCCAATGGCGGAGGTGATCTCACTCCGGTAAGCGGCTCGGCGACGGGAGGCTTCCAACGCGAGAATGCGAAAGATTCCATAAGCGCGGAAGGAGCGATCACTCACGAGGACTCCGGTAACGACGACGGCTTGCCCGATACAACTCTTCCACGGCTCCTTTGGGAATCAAGGTCTCGACCCTCTTGAGGTGCGCGGCGAGGGCGCTTTCAGCCTCCGCAATAACGCCATATATAATGTTCTGCTCTGAGGGAAAGCCGGCGAGTTCCTCGGCATGGTTCTCAGGAGAGGCCCGCATGCTGCGCATTCTTGCGAGTGCGGCATCTGGACCGGCGGGCAGGACCTTTATCAGCAGGGATTCAGCGAGCAGGTCCCAAAACCCAGGCTCACGAGGTCCAGTCCCGTACATCACAATGTCGCGCGCTAATTCCGCTATGCCATCCTGCGGTGACTGTGGTTCAGCTCTCTTGGCGACCCGAGTTCCAGATCGTAGACGCCGAATCTCTGGTTTCTTTGAAAGATGTCCCGCGACTGCGACTCTATTCATTTGCGTCATTCGTCATGCCTCCTTGTGGCGTCGCGTCTCTTCGAGGTACCCCCGTTCCGTCGGGGACAGATCGGATTCATCCGGCGCCGCGACTTCCGGCTGGCTGATGGTGTGGGCAGTCCCGTCGGGCGCGCGTTGCGGCGCGACTGCGCCCTTCTCCAGGGCGAAGAACTCGGTTGGCGGTGCGAGTTCGGCGCGCTTCGCAAGGACCGGATCTGAGAAGTAGAGCATCTGTGTGCCAAGGATCGGAAAGTGCCCGGCAACGAAGATCAGCATGAGGCCGGGCTCGACGATCTTTTCGGAAACGCCATCGCGTGCTTTGCGCGGCGGCTTGATGCGCATGATTTCGTCCGGCGTCATCAGGGGCCGTTCGATGTGGTCCACGCTTGCGTTCACATGGCCCATCACCGGAGAGAAGCGCGAACCGGAGAAGTTGTAGCTGGCCTTCTGGACGGTCTTCGTGCCGGTCATCTTGGACAGCAGTTCGGCGGTCTCGAACTGGTTCGGGGCAAACGCAATGCGGATGTGGCAATTGGAAACGATGCTTTCGTTCTGGCCATAGGCGTCCACGATCTGGCGGATGTCCTGCGTGATGAGGTAGGCCTTGAGCCCGTACCCGGCCATGTAGGAAAGGGCGTCGGCGAAAACCTCCATCCGATTGAGGCTGGGGAATTCGTCGATCAGCAGTAGGAGCCGGTGGCGATTCCGCTTCTGCTCGGCCCCATCGAATGCCATGCGTTCGCTCAGACGGTTCACAACCATGGTGAACATGAGCCGGATGAGCGGGCGGAGGCGAATCTTGTCGGACGGCGGTACCACACGCGAACGGCTGGTAGACGGCGTAGGTTTGAGTCCGGACCAGTGGGCTTCCGAGCGCTGGCTGATAGGCGAATCGAGCGGCAATGTACTGCGTGGAGAGGGTGCTGAACGCGAGGAGGATGGCTAGCCCGAAGAGGGTGGCAATCCAGTTGTAGGAACCCATGAAGCCGGGCGTTCGTGGGGTCCGGTAGAGGCTCGGCTGCGGGGCGTTCATTGCTGCACCTCCTGAATCTCAGGGACGACGACGCAGTGGAATTGAGCGCCACGCCACTCGATTACCAATGCCCGGCCGCAGTCTGGGCATTGGATCTCGTGGGGATCTTCGGTCTGGAAGTTCCGGCCGCAGATGCAAGTGAATTCATAGACGGAGTGTATTGGCATAATTGGCATCCAAGGGCGCCGTTCAGCGCCCCATTTCGCGCGCCTTGCCGCGCTGTTGGAACTCCTTGACCGTGCCTCTGGAGTTCGAGTAGGCGACGACAACGCTGTCGCCGACGGCGGGCATCGGCTCCAGCAGATGCTTCATGTGAGCCACCGCCGATCCCGGCGATAGGCGCTGAATCACGTGGAGGTCGGTTTCGCCGATGATTTCGCCGCGGTACGTGCCGCTGCCGGTCAGCGCGGTGTGTGTCTTCGCGTTCACGCCGAGGGCCTGTTCCGCGACTGTCCGGGCAGACGCGAATGACTTCTGAAGCTCGTCATGGCCGACGGTGCCCGGAGCCTGCGGCGCGGCTTCCACCGGTGTCCGCCGGTCGTTTCCGTTCCGCTTGTCGTGCACCAGCACCGTCCCGGTGCTGGGCTCGTATCGAGCGGTCTGGCTCGAAGATTCGAATGCCGCCGCCGCGGCGATCTGTTCGCCGTCGTCTCTCAACTGCCGCGATTCGTCGTCGAGTTCCGTTCTTTGTTGCTCAGGTCCGACCGAGTCCGGGCTGGTCTCAAGCGCCTCCGCCCTGGCTTTGTCGCGGTCCAAGGCGAGCAGGAAATCGGCGGCTCCCGACGCGTCGCGCGCCGCCCGAAAGATCTCATTCTTGTCCTCCCGTAGCGCTTTGATCCAGGACCCGACGTAGGCAGCGTGACTTGCCGGATCATGCGGGATTCCGCGTTCGGCGGCCAGAAAGACGCTGGCCAATTCGGCGCGCAATTCCTCGCGGGCGTAGTTGACGTCGCCAAAACGGTAGGTATCCGTGAGCGTGGGGCGATTGAGGCGGCTCTGGTGGCCCGTCCAATGGGCGAGCTCGTGAAGAGCCGTCCCGTAGTATCCCGGCGCGTCCTTGAAGGCATCCTTGGGCGGCAGGTGAATGCTGTCTGTGCTGGGGCGGTAGAACGCGCGGTCCGCCTGGTCGTGGCTGATTTTCGCGCCCGAGTTTGCCAGGATTCGCTCGCCGGCCTGAACGACTTCGAAGCTGGTTCGCTCGCGTGGCTGGTAGGCCGGGATACCGTCGATCTGCTTCGCGTTGAAGACGGTGTAGACGCGGTGGACCGGACGGGCCCGGTCTTTGTTGGCCGCCTGCTCACCAGTCGGGTCTTCGCTCCGCTGTTTCGGCGCGTTGTCCCAGAATTCGATTTGGGCGCCCTTCTCACCTTTGCGGACTTGCCAGCCTCGCTCCGCAGCCTGCCGGTACGTCATCCAGCGGGGATCTTCAAAGGAATGCCGGATTCCGGTGGCCATCAGGTGGATGGCGTTGCCGCCGCGATAGGACTTGCCGGTCGTGGGATTCAGAGGAACCCCGGTCGCCTCCCACGGCTTCTGCCATGGAGCGACGCCATCCTCAAGCATTCGAACGATGGAATCCGTGACTTCCTGGCGGAAGTCCCGTTTCTCGTGGGGTTTCGATTGAGCCGGAGAGGTCACTGGTGATCCTCCTCTTCTGGCTGAGGCTCCGCTGGCAGATCCGCATCGAAGTCGGGTTCCCCCGGCTCGTTTTCGAAGCCTGAGCCCACCAGGGGCTCGGCTCCAAATAAATCGACATCAGGTGTGGTGGACTTCGTCTTGGGGTGTTGCACGTGCCCTCACTTTCCGTGAGCGTGCCTAGCGAGGCCAGATGGCACAGAGCGCTGCGCTCACAGAGAATTCAAGTGGTAGGGCGTGGATGGCGGCAAATGAGACAACGAGGAGGTTGGCAGTTCCTTGTCGGCGGTACCGGACGAGCTTACTCGGGCGTAGCGCGCTGCGTCCGGAGCAGTCCCGTGAGGCATTCGGATTGCTGCTGCCATCAAGGACTGTGGGATCTCGCGCTGCAGCGCTTGAGAACGAACTCGGGCAAAGATAACAACGGCTGTCCCTTGATGCGGAAAGCGGAACCATGCCTTGGGGATTCACTCCTGTCGCCAATCGCTCTTTCAGGGTGATAGTGTTATTTGCAAGGCCCTGCTGGAATGTGGCCCACCGTGCTTGGATGTGTGGCGATGAATGATAGTGAATTGATCGGAACGCGTGGTGAGGTCTTGCAGGTGCTGCTGGACGATCTGCATGCGCCCAGGCTGTTGCCGTACGTTCACCCGGTGTATGACGTGAGTGGCGGTGGCGAGCCTGACGCGCTCGCCTCGTGCGTCCTCTTACGCCGGAAACGCGACTTGTATCTCGCGACGGCAGCGCACGTGCTTGAAGACCACCAGCCCGCAACGAGCCGTGATGCGACCACCCTGTACCTTGGTGGTCGAGACGGGGAGTTCCACGCGCTTGAAGCGGAGTTCTTGACGAATAAGAAGCCGCTTGACCTTGCCGTCGCCCGGCTTACGGGATCGTTGGCTGCGGCTTGGGACCTCTACCCCGCGCTCGATGTTGACTCCCAGCTCGCGGCTGGTGAGACGACGGGGTTGCATTTCCTGCTTGGGTATCCCATTCGTCGGAAGGCGTTCAACCTCGACCGTGCCCGGAATGTGATCAGGCATGAGGCGTACAAGTACGCGCAGGTCCGCTCGCCGCACAAGAAGGATGATGAGCACCACTTCTCCATGCTTATGCCGCGCGGGAACGTGAAGAGCGGGAACAAGAAGCAGACAGCCGCCTTCCCCCGCGGCGTGAGCGGCGGCGGAGTGTTCCTCCTGGACGGTCCGCAGCCGATGCTGGCGGGGATCTTCATCGAGTACCAACGCGGCGAGCGCCTCGTTGCGACGAAGGCAAACCGCATCGTCCCGCTTCTCTGAACTGAAAGGCGCGTCGGACGGTTCGAGCTATTGAGTTTTGTCGCGACCCCTCCAGTATGCGCCGAAGGCGAACGCCCTTCGCGCCGTCTGAAAACGACAGAGTTGCGACATGGCGACTCTCTCGCAATCGCCTCGGGCCTGCTCGTAGCGGTGTAGCGGTTGGCTTGGCTTCCATCAAGGCTGGCAGTCGAAATCTCAGGCTTACGTGGCGGAGCGTGCATTTGCCATTACAGCACTCACGCTCAGCATGGTGAAGATACGGCGTGAGGTGCAAGAGTCGTGCTTACATCTGGGCTAGCTATAGCTAGCCTACCGGACGGTGACATCGGTTCTGATAAACGCGCATGGCGCCCGGTTCCATTCCTACGCCGACCCGCCCGCCATTTCAGTTGCCATGCCGACTTCCATGCCTGATCCTCCTCCGCCATTTGTGCGAGATCCAGGTGCACGTCAGATCTCACCATAGGCGTTGATAACCGGCCAAATGCCCCCCTTGAGGGATCGCCCGCCATGGTCCGCAGCGAACCACGAAAGACCAGCCGACCGTCGCACCGGCTCGGCGCTGCATGAGTGTGCGCTTACTTACGCGAGTTTTTTCTCGATGTTTTGTATTTGCTGAAAATCCACAAATGTATACGCACGCTTCTGGGAAAGGCAATGAGCGACCCATTCGAACAGGGAACGGAACTCCGGACTGACCGAGCGCAGATCGCGGATATGTTCCCAATCAAGGGATGCCCGTTCCCTACCGCTGCTGATGCGCTGCAAAGCGATCTTGCCAGCAATGCGGTCATCAAATTCCGCATCTGTCATCTTGCGAATGTCCGACGCGTTCGGTAGGGACTCCAGGAGTTCCGAAGAAAGACCATACGACATGACGGAGATGTCATAGGATGCACCGAGGCGTCTGAGTTCTTCACTGAGAGTATTGTCATCAATCGTGTTTGCAACTGCGAGGCGCGCACCGTGTGCCCATTTCGAGTTGCTTACGCATTGAAAGAAGTTCTCACGAAAAGTTGACGTTGACAGTGCGACTTTCAATTCGATGCTGTGCAAGGTGAACGGCTGCTCCCCGAGGCTCATTTTTACGGCGAGCAGGTTCGGATCAAGTCTGTACCCCTGGTCTGTCAATTCGCCTACGCCCCAACCGAGCAACACCACATCTGGGAACTTCCAACGGTTGATACCAGCGGCCCGACTACTCGCACGCGTATGCTCAACGTGCATCGGAAACAAATTCGATCGTTCAGCGTGCCGCATAAAGATGGAGCGGAACTTCTCTTCCAGTTGGATGTCGCGGCCGCCCGTGGTTTCCTCCTCCTCCGGAGGCTCAGCCGCGGGTGGCCCGGGGCCTTCTTGATCCTCAATTTTTCGGAGATAATATCCATGCCCATCCGCGACTTTCGCAATCGACGAAGTCGGGTCTTGGGACATCTCCGAGAAGTGCTGACGGATCGAGTTCTCGGCGTACTCCCCATCCAAGCTGCCTCGCACTTTTTCTAGCAGCTTCGTGCCGTTGATTGCCTGCCGCGGATCAGCCGAGAGCACTTCTGGAAATAGGCGATTTAATTGTTCCCACAGAGTTGCCATGGAGGTTGCTCCACATCTAGTTTTCGATACCCGAGTCCTATAGCGTAGCGCAATAGACGCTGGGTGTGCGGCTTGGAGGCTGGCTCATGTCAAGCCTCGATAGAAATGTCCCCATGCTTACCTCGATAGAAGTGTCCCTTTATCGATAGTCCTTTCGGCGGTCTCAGCGGGGATGGGGTGCAGGGGAAGGGGCCAGCGGTTGCGGCCCCTTCCCCTGCCCAGCACGCAGTGACTGGCGGCGCCGAGCCGCCCCTGCCGATTGCGCTCACCGCGCCTGCGCCGCAAGGAAGGGTTTCCTCCACGGATGTTCCGGCGCGGGCTTTCTATGCGTCACGGCTCTTGGTTTGGCGACCGGCTGCTTGGCCCGCGGACGTTCGGCGAGTTCGTGCCACCGCAGCCGCGCGCCGCCGCGCAGCAGCGCCAGGCTGCCGTCGCGATGCTCCCGCACCACGACCTTGCTGCCGGCTCCCACCAGCGCCCGTTGGCCCTCCGCCTCGATTTGCAGCCACCGCCGGCCGTATTGCACGACCCAGTCGTTGCTGACTTTGCGCTCCTCCTCCAGGCAAAACACCTGATCCAGATCCAGCCCTGCCGGCGGCTGATGAAAGTCTGCCCTCCCGCGCGGCGCGACCGCGTACCTGGTGTTGTGTCCCTCCAGGTAGCTTTCCGCCAGGAACCCGTTCGCCTGTTGGTAAGTGGTGATCTTCTTCAGGCGCATTTTCTTGATCAAGCGATCCTGGTGCGTGCCGTGGCCGCGCTCCACGCGTCCCTTCGCTTGCGCCGAGTTGGCCCCGATCAACTCAATGCCCAGCTTCGCGCACATGCCCCCAAACTGCGATATCGGCAAAATCCCTTCCCGCTGCTGCCGCTCGCTGGGTTGCACCAGATACACCGTCTTCCAATCCACGTACAACGCCCGCGGTATCCCGTACTTCTCCACCCAGGCGCGCAGCGTCTCGGCGACTCCCCAGGTTGTCTCTTCCGACGTGAACGTCGCCAGGCTCGTGCTGGTCGCATCGTCCACCATGTGGATCAGACAGCCGCGCGGTCCGCGCTCTTCCAGCCAATCCTCGAAGCTGCCGTCCATCTGCACCAACTCGCCGAAGTGCGCCCGCCGCAGCCGCCGTTGCCGATACGGTTTCCTCTTCCGCGCCCGCGACCACAACCCTCCCTCCAGCATCCAGCGCCGCAAGGTCTCCGCATCCACCACCACCCCGTGGTCCTCGGCCAAGTGCTCGGCAGCCAACGTCGGACCGAACCGCTCCCCCGGTTCGCCGCCGTAATGCTTGCCGACCAACGCCAGCACCCGCCGTCGGAACCGTGCCGCCTTGGCGTGATTGGATCGCTTACCAACCTTCCCGTGGATCAAACCGTCCACGCCCAACCGCAGATCTCGCCGGTACAGCCGCTTGGTCTGCCGATAGCTCAGTCCCAGGATCTCCGCCGCCTCCACCTGCGTCAGCTCTTCTGCTTTCACCCGGTCCAAGACCCCGGCCCTGCGCGTCTCTTTTTCGTTCATCCATGTCCTTACCACTGGACCTCCAAAGTCCAGTGTGTGGGGACATTTCTATCGAGGCGCTAAGGGGACATTATCACAGAGGTACAACACTTGGAGGCTGGCTCATGCCTGGCGGTGCCACATTGACGAGAAACGCTAGATCCCTATCGGAAGTGGCCCGGCGGAGAATTCCGGAGGATGGTCGCCGCGGCCGAACGCCGGGGCACTTTCGATAGGGTCGTTTGAAGGAAGCCGCCCTTGATTTGGCAGGGCAATTGCTTATTGGGTATTCAATCGAATTCGTGTTATGAAACGAGGCAACGGTGCTACGGAGTGGGTGATCGATCGCATCGCAATTGCCCTGCCAAATACTACCACGCGCAAGCGTCCGCCGCGCCAGCGGCTTAGTTGTGTGCTGGGCATGTTCAGCAGTTTGGAGGTGAAAGTCCTCCGGCCAACCTGATGGAGGTGAAGGCCTAGTGATGATGCAAGGGCTACCGCCGCGAGGCGGGGTCTGAAAGAAGCATGGATCAAATGTGCGAGTCGATGGACAAGAACCGGAAACAAGGCGCCAGCACCGGACGAGCGGGCAACTTACCGCGAAGTCCATATCCATCAAGGGTGCGAAGCGTAGATCCGGCGGCTGTGCACAGAAGGCGGCTGAGCTTACCCCAGGAGATCTGCTCCGTGTCCGGTAACGGACTGAGACTGTCGAAAGGCGGTCTGACCGCGGAGCAGAAGTCAGCAGAGGGCATAGTGGGTCATGACGTCGGCAAGGCTAGTGAGGCACTCCGAAAGCCGAAAGGCGGAGCAATGGATAGGCCAAGCCGGGAACGATGGCCGAAGGCCCGAACGAGAAGGAGAGGCCAGTAGGTCATGAGTCTCAAGGACGACAAGCAGCAGAACATCCAAAGGGAACTGGACTTCTCTTCTGCGCTGACGGGTGAAGCCCGAGAGGCGGGAAGGGAAGAGACTGAGTCGCCCGGGGCGACGAATGGAACCGAAAACCCAGCCAGCACGAATCGATTGATGGAGGAAGTATGTGAGCGAGAAAACCTGAAGGCAGCATTGCGTCGGGTGAAGGCCAACAAAGGTAGTCCGGGCGTCGATGGGATGACCGTCGTCGGCATCAAGGATTACCTAAAGCAGCACTGGCCAGCCATCCGGGAACAACTGCTGAACGGGACCTATGAACCGAAACCGGTGAGGCGGGTGGAAATCCCCAAGCCGGACGGAGGAGTGCGTAAGCTTGGCATTCCTTCGGTGTTGGATCGATTCATCCAGCAGGCGGTGTTGCAAGTTCTGCAGAGGCGGTGGGACCGGACGTTTTCCGATCACAGCTATGGGTTCCGACCGGGACGGTCGGCTCATCAAGCGGTGGCACAGGCGCAGCAATATATCGCCGAAGGCCACGGCTGGTGCGTTGATCTTGACTTGGAGAAATTCTTCGATCGAGTCAATCACGACAAACTGATGGGTCAGATCGCCAAACGGGTCGAGGACAAGCGGCTGCTGAAACTCATTCGGGCATTCTTGAATGCCGGGGTGATGGAGAACGGGTTGGTCAGCCCTAGTGTAAAAGGGATTCCACAAGGAGGTCCACTTTCGCCACTGCTGAGCAACCTCGTGCTCGACGAACTCGACCGCGAGTTGGAGCGCCGGGGCCATCGCTTCGTTCGATACGCGGACGACTGTAATGTGTACGTCGCAGCGAACGGGCGGGGCAGCGGGTGATGGAGAGCATTACGCAATTCATCACACAAAAACTCAAGCTCAAGGTAAATGAGGCGAAGAGTGCGGTGGCGCGACCGCAGGAGCGGAAGTTTCTCGGGTTCAGCTTTACCGCCGGTCCAGAGGTCAAGCGTGTCATTGCGCCAAAAGCCTTGGATCGGTTTAAGCGACGAATCCGAGAGATTACGCGACGGGCAAAGGGCGTCAGCATGAAGACGACGATGGAGGAACTGGCTCCGTATATGCGGGGCTGGCGCAGCTATTTCGGATTCTGTGAAACGCCCGAAGTGCTGATCTACCTCACCCGTTGGGTCCGGTTGCGACTCAGGGCGGCTATGTGGCGGCAGCGGAAAACACCGCGCCGTCGCCGAGCAGCGCTGTTGGAACTCGGGGTGCGTTCGCGGCTGGCAAACAATACTGCTGGCAGTGGGCTTGGCCCCTGGTACCTCGCGAAGGCCAAAGCCCTGTCTGTAGGGCTTTCTAATGCGTATCTCAAGTCGCTCGGGCTTCCGTCCTTGTTCGAGGAAGTGTCGACGTAACCGACTCGAACCGCCGTGTACGGACCCGTACGCACGGTGGTGTGGCAGGGGTCGGCGGGTGACCGCCGCCCCTATGCCGATCAAACGCGCGTTGCTGACATTCGCCGGGTAGAGCGGACCAGATCGTGCCTGACGCGAAAACCGCTGGTCTGCAAACCCTTCGGATTCAGGCGACATATTTGGACCGAGAACGCGCTTGCAGCCGCGAACGCAGGTGCTGGTCGTGTGCGCCGTCACCGGCCGCGACCGCGACCGGCATCGAGCGTCGCTCGCGCCTGATGAAAAGCAAGGACACTCGCTCACCGATATGCAACTTGATGCTACGACGAAGAAACTGCTCGCCGCGGTGGCAAACGCGATATGCGCCTCGTCCTTGGCAGCGGCCCTGGCGGTGACCTTAGCCGTCTGCGGCGGCGTGCGTTCGGTGATAGGCATTTCTCGAATGGCGGTTTCGGACGCACGCATGTAGGCCGCAGGCATTTCTGCTACCTCTGCCGGGCCTTGTGATGCGGCGGGCACCGTCCGGCCGGTATCGGGAGACTGGTCCGCGTTGCCCGACGCGTGATGGCAGCCACCGCATCGCCGAGCTGGTTGCGACGAACCTGGTATATACTTTCAAGGAGCGAAACGCCAGCAAGGAAATCTCGGATCATGGCCATCGATCAGGGTCCTCACACGTTCGGCGCAGGTGAGGGCGACGAACAAAAACGGCATCGAGCTTCCGATTCGGACCGCGGGATCTTTCTGTCGGACCCGCCCGCCGAAATCGGCCTCCTGCTGAGGTGGTTCGAGGCGGGGGCACGGCCCGAACAGTGCAGCAAGGAGCTTGAGGGTTTCGCCTGTTCCTTTTTGGCTGCCCTGGCTGAGGACCAAGCGCTTATTCCCGCGATCAACGTCCACCCGGCAAAGTTGCTGGTGGGGATTTTGACTCACCATCTGCGTAGTCCAGGCACGTGCGCCGCCTGGCTGAACTTGGGGTGGGCGCTGAGGCTCATGGCCAGATCCGACGCGGAGCCGGTCGCGACCGCTAGGCTTCAGAGAGCACTTGAATGCTTCGATCGGTCGTTGGCCCTTGGCCAAAGCGAGCGCGCGGTGGTTATTCGGGCCTGGGCTGGCAAGGCGTTCGTACTTGAGCAGCTTCGCCGGTTCGAAGAAGGCGTGCAATGTTCGCGCGAAGCCCTGGAACTGGATCGCTCGGACCCCAATCTGTGGCTGCTTTACTCTTCACTTCTGGAAGCAGCCGGCAGGAAAGAGGAGGCATTGGAGCTAATCGACGAGGCGTACAAGGCATACGTCATGGCCGGCCGCCCGGAAGGGCTCCGGCATCTGTTCGACGCTGTGGTCCCGCCGGTGAATGCGCCAGACCCGGCAAAGCATCTGCGCCGGATGCAGTGAGGTACGGCAACGATGGAAGAAGATTTTCATTTGCAGCCTGAAGCGTTCGGCCTGGTCAAACTACCGCTGCCGGCTCCCCCGATGTTGGAGGCGGCCCTAGGATATCCTGGCAACCAACGCTACGCTGCATTCCACGAGTGCCGTGTCTCAACGCGCGGATTCTTCATTGAGGATGCCGACCACAAGTGGCCAGGTGTCGAAGCGGGGTGGTCGCTCTTTTGCAGACACCCGGCAGTGGCTCGGGTTCTGGAAGCGCTTCGGCTCGACTTCAAGCGGACCCTGCCGATCATGCCGTGGGACGAGTGGATCGCGCTGCCATCGTCGCAACGCGAGGAGTACTGGTCCAGAACGCGATATCTGCTCCTTGACTGCCAGGATCGCGTCCTATACGTCGGCAGCCACCCTAAGGCGAGAATGTTCTTGATCGCGCAGCCGGCTTCTCATGAGCCCGAAGATGATGACGGCGAAATCGCGGACTATGAATTTGAGGCGATGGTGCGATCCGCAGACCGCGAGCAGGGCTCGATCCTCGACAACGAACCGAAGCTCGAAACCACGGCCCCAGCCGGGATCAGCCGTGCGGTATTGGAGGATCTCCGCCGATGGCTCGACGAACATGAGCCACTCGATGATGATTACGCTCCGGGAGCCGCAGAGAGCTGCGGTTTTCGAAGGGCGCACATCAGGGTTGAGCCCGGCCAAATCGAGGACGCGTTCGGCTACTGCGGCGGAAAGCGGTACATCTCCTTACATTGGTCGCCCAAGGTTGATAAGGTCTTCGTATGTGACGGCCTGGGGCGGTGGTCGTTTTCTGAAGCGGTAGACACGTGGAAGCGGTTTCTCGACCATCCACTGGTCAAACCGCATTTGCAGACATGGGATGAAAGCGAAAAGCCGCGGCGAAGCGTGCAGATCGAGTTTTCTGCGCTAATCGACAGACTGCCGGAATCCGCGCTTTTCTCGAGCGAACAGAGCGCCCGCGAGATGGAAGCCGACGTGAAGACGAACTGTCTTCTGTATGACCGCGTGGCCAATGAAATCTATACCGGGAATTGGGCTTCTTCCGCTCTTCTCTTCCATTCGCTGGTCGATGACCCGCTCGAGGAAGATCTGATATCGGGCCGTCGCGCGGAACCTGTCCCGCTGCTCAGTTGGCTAAGTGACCGTCAGAAGGATGCCGAACACGTCTTTGGCGCTGCGGCCTCCAATCAACAGCATGGCCAGGACCAGGATGCTCTTGCAGCGCTCCGCAACTGCATCGAGCGGGAACCGAATTCTCACCTCTACTGGTGCCGATTGAGCCAAACTCTCGGCTCGTTGTCACGGTGGGACGAGGCGTTGGACGCCTGCGAAAAGGCGATTATGTTCCACGCTTCCGCCCCGCGCCAGCACCTGAGCGCGGGGTACATGTTCAAGTGGAAGGCAGAATGTCTCTTCATGCTGCACCGCTATTCCGAAGCCGCGCACGCGTACCAGTTTGTGACCCAGGTTGACGACCTTGGCGACAGGGCCGACTCCTATTCTCAATTGGCCCGGTGCTACGAAAAAATGGAATCGTATCGCGAGGCAGTCAGTGCACGCGAGCTTGAGGTCCGGGATCGCGCGGATTCGCTCTCACAAGCGCTGAGAGGTCGCGAATCCGAAGAGGTCGAAGATGAGATCGTTGATATGGAGCAATTCTCTCTGGGTGAAGCATGGCTTGGCCTGGGAAGGTGCTACCTGCTTAACGGCAACGTTGCGGCGGCAGAATGGGCACTTCGTCGCGCTATTGAAGTCGCCGGTAAATGCGTCCGAGCCAGCGTCGAACTGGGCGCACTCCTCCGACGCCTCGGGCGCGTGGTGGAAGCAGAGGCACGGCTTCAGGACGGTTTGTCGCTCGCAATTGCGAAGGTCGATGGAAATCCGGAACTTGGTTCCGCGCATAGTGATTTGGCCTTTGTCTATCGCGCATTGGGAAACTCCGAGGCGGCCGAACAATCGGACCAGCGGGCCGATGAATTGGGATGGAAGAGTAGTGATGAAGAGCGAAGGGTCGTGGGAATGAAAGTAGTGGACCAACACAGCGTTTCTTGAAGGAGGGGAGTTACGTATGGCAACGACAACTACGAACATCGAAACGATGAGGGATTATCTGGCCCTCACCAAGCCTAGGGTTACGTGGCTGATTGTGATTACCACGGCAGCCGGTTATTTCATCGGGGCAAGAGCAGGCCAGTGGGACTGGGCCACGGCATTGCGACTGCTGAATACGCTGGTGGGGACTGCGTTGATGGCTTCCGCTACAGCGGCGCTTAATCAGTGGTACGAGCGCGAATCGGATGGCCGGATGCGGCGCACCTCGGAGCGCCCCCTGCCGGCAGGCAGGATGAGTCCGAGTTCTGCACTACGGTTTGGGATAGCATTGGCAGTCGTCGGTTCCGCGGAGCTGGCATGGGGCGTCAATCTGGTCGCGGCGCTGATCGCTATTTTCACGCTGGCGTCGTATCTCTTCTTTTACACGCCGTTGAAGCGGCGATCTCAGATCTCCACCGCGGTGGCCGCAATGGCGGGAGCGATGCCTCCGCTGATCGGGTATGCCGCAGCGCGTGGGAGCCTGAATGCCGAGGCTTGGGCGCTCGCCGCCATTTTGTTCCTGTGGCAATTTCCGCACTCGTTCGCGATCGCGTGGATGTACCGGGAGGATTACGCGCGGGCAGGAATCCGAATGTTGCCCGTCATTGATCCCGACGGCAAATCGACTGCGCGGCACATCGTGGCATTCGCGTCAACGTTGATTCCGGTAAGCCTCTTTCCCGTGCTGCTAGGGATGACCGGGAAGGTTTACTTGGTTGGCGCCCTGGTTCTTGGCGGATGTTTTCTGTATTCCGGAATCCGTGTCGCGATGGAGCGCACTAGCAAACGGGCTCGCCAGGTCCTTTTGGCATCGGTCGTTTATCTTCCCCTAATCATGGCGCTGCTCGTTATTGACAAGCCAGGTATTTGAAAAGCGCGCAGTTGACGCTGGAGCGAAAGGGTGGCGTATCCCGATCCCGAATCCACGAGGTACGCTGCCCCACATAGCTCAGTGCCTAAGCATACGTGATATCCGGTAAGGTCGGCCTGTGGGAAGCCTGGCCGGAATTGAGAAACGCGCTTGCAACCGTGCACCGGCTGGTGATGTGCGCTTCACCGGCCACGGCTGCGGCCGTTGTCAAGCGATGCGCGCCCTTGATGAAAGCGCAAAGATACTCGCTCGCCGATCTGTATGTCGCGGCCTAGCGAAGTTGATGCAACGACGAAGAAGCTGTTGGCCGCGGTCGCAAACGCGACGTGCGCTTCATCCCTGGCAACCGCCCTGCCGGTGACCTGACCAGTCTGCGGCGGCGTGCGCTCGGTGATCGGCATTTCGCGAATGGCGGTTTCGGAAGTACGCATGTAGGCCACGGCCATCTTCGCGACGTCCGCCGGGCCACGCGACGCCGCCGGCGCCGAGCGTCCGGCATCCGGTTCATCCTTGTCAGGCACCGGAGCGGCTCCTTGTTGGTCGCCTTTGTCGAGGTCCAACAGGGAATCGATCTCGGCCTGGCGGGCGAGCAACTGCTTCAACCGCTCCTCGTGCTCGAACGGGCGGTCCGCCTGCAACTGGTAGTCCGCAAGTTCTTTCTCAATGCGGGCCACGCGGTTCCCCTGGTCCGCCGCGAGTTTGTCCAGGCTCCTCAGCGTGTGTTCGATGCTCTGCACGGTGCCAACAGGATTCGTGGCATTCAGGTTTGCGGAATACGTTGCGTGTCCGCGAAGGAAGAGGTCCGGGATGCGCTCGTCCTCCTTGGCCATCCCCTGCCCGCCGCCTTTCCCCCTGCTCAGGATCTCAAAGCCCCGGAAAGAGGCGCGCGGCTGCAAGGTTTGGTCGTCACGCCACGACAGGACCGCGAAGGTCAGGGCATTGGCCGCTCCTTCCCGCGCGCCTTTGCCGGAGAAGACCCGATTGCCTACCTTCATGCTGAACTCGTCGGCGTCGTTCGCGTTCCTGGTCGCGATGTCCGCTTCGATCTGCGCCAGGTGCTGTTTCGCGTCCGTGATTTGCCTCGGCAGATCCCGAATCTCCCAGCGGATATGGCGCTGCTGATTGGCGTGAATGGCCCTCAATTGGTCCAGTTTGCGGACTTCCGTATCGATCTTGATCTTCTCCACGACGGCAGGATTCCCGGAGGCAATCGCCTTGATCTCCGCGTACGTAAGCGCGCCGCCCTCCAGATCCTCGGCCGCGCGCACCGTCGTTTCTCCCCGCATCACCTGCTGGATGAAGCGGGCCTTGGTTTCGAGCGTCTGCCACATGTAGGCGTCGAACGAACCCTCAGTGACGTACCGGTAGATTTGCACCTCCTTGTTTCCGTTGCCCTGGCGCAGAATCCGGCCTTCCCGTTGTTCGATGTCGCGCGGGCGCCACGGCGCATCCAGGTGATGGAGCGCCACGAGCCGCCGCTGAACGTTCGTGCCGGCGCCCATCTTCTCGGTCGATCCGAGAAGCACCCGCACCCTCCCGGCGTTGACGGCATCGAAGAGGAGTTTCTTGGCGGTGTCGGTCTCGGCGTCGTGGATGAACGCGATTTCGCCGGCGGGGACGCCCGCCTTGACGAGCTTCGAACGGACGTCGTCGTAGATGTTGAAGCGCTTCGGATCGGGCGTGGAAAGGTCGCTGAAGACGAGCTGCGTCGAGCGCGTGTCGCGAGTCGCGTTCCAGATCTTGGCGATGCGGGCCACTGCGAGATCGATCTTGGTTTCGGTCTCCGGCGCGGCGGTGGGATCGATCAGCCGCATGTCGAGTGCCGCCTTCCGCCCTTCGCCCGTAATCTTGAGCATGTTGTCCACTGCCGGGTCCACACGCTCCCTTTTCAACCTTTCAGCCCGTTCCGTCAGGGTTCGGATGAACGCTTTCAGTTCCGGACTGGCGGGCGCCGCCGCGATCGCCGGTCTGCCGTTCTCGAGTTCCGGCCGCGGGAGGTTGAGCATGTCGGCAGTTTGCACGTCGGCCACGGTGCGGAATACGGAAAGCAGTTCAGGCAGATTGATGAACTTGGCGAACCGGGTGTGCATCCGGTATCCCGATCCGTCTGGGGCGAGTTCCAGCGATGTCACCGATTCGGCAAAGTTCGCGGCCCACGAATCGAAGTGCTCCACCTTTCGTTCTGACAGCATTTCCGGCGCGAGGTAGCGAAGCATCGTGTACATCTCCGCCAGGGTATTGGAAATCGGCGTGCCCGTGGCGAAAACGACTCCGCGGCCGTCACCGCGTTCCTGGAGGTAGCGAATCTTCAGGAACATGTCGAATGCGCGGTTGCTGTCGGAATTCGGCAAGCCAGCGATCCGGCTCATCTTCGTGACGTAGCCCAGATTCTTGTACAGGTCGGCTTCATCCACAAAGAGCTGATCGACGCCCAACTCTTCGAACGTCATGGTCCGGTCTTTCGAGTCGCGGTCGGCCCGTTTCTTGAGCCTGACTATCAGCCGCTTCTTGGCTTTCTCCAGCTCCTTCACGATGCGGCGG
>Ga0182027_10005858_pt1 | contig 18564 bp, 16 predicted proteins | sample 712E1DmetaG_FD_121300 | JGI IMG/M metagenome (GOLD analysis project Ga0182027, IMG submission 121300) | Permafrost microbial communities from Stordalen Mire, Sweden - 712E1D metaG (Illumina Assembly) | ecosystem: Environmental > Terrestrial > Soil > Wetlands > Permafrost | place: Sweden... | reverse complement strand
CTGTAAAATTTTACAGTGTTGCACTGAATGCCTCTATAGTAGCATCTGCTTTTTTGGCCAATCCCTGCAAAACAGTTCCCGGCCCTACTTCAATAAATGTGCGGGCTCCGTCTGCAATCATATTTTGCATAATCTGTGTCCAACGAACAGGTGATGTCAGCTGAGCAATCAGATTTTCTTTTATAATTATAGGATCAATCGTTGCTTTTGCATTTACGTTTTGATAAATCGGACACACGGGTTGATTGAAATGTGCAGAGTTAATGGCTTCAGCTAATTCAATTTTAGCAGGCTCCATTAAAGGCGAATGAAATGCACCACCTACTTTTAATGGCAATGCTCTTTTGGCACCGGCTGCTTTAAGTTTTTCACAGGCAATTTCAATTCCTTTTATTGAACCAGAAATTACCAGTTGTCCGGGACTGTTATAATTAGCCGGTACTACAACCTCATCAATACCTTTACAGATTTCTTCAGCAATAGTGTCATCGATACCCAGAATGGCAGCCATTGTAGAGGGTTCCATTTCACAAGCTTTCTGCATCGCTGTTGCTCGTTTAGAAACAAGCAACAAACCTTCTTCAAATGACAAAGCCTTATTGGCAACTAACGCGGAAAATTCTCCCAATGAATGTCCCGCTACCATATCAGGTGTGAAGCGATCACCCAATACATGAGCAAGTATCACCGAATGAAGAAAAATAGCAGGTTGAGTGACTTTGGTTTGTCTTAGATCTTCATCAGTTCCTGCAAACATCAGGTCTGTGATACGAAACCCAAGAATTTCATTGGCTTTTTCAAAAAGTCCTTTTGCAGATTCGAACTGATCATACAGGTCTTTACCCATACCTACAAATTGCGCTCCCTGTCCGGGAAATACGTATGCTTTCATAAAATTCTAATTGAAATTAATACTAAAACTACTTTCTTCCGAAAAAACGGAGAAGGAACAAAAAGAGATTAATAAAATCAAGGTACAATGTAAGAGCGCCCAAAATAGTAAGTTTACGGGTATCTTCAGCACCTTGAACGCTGGTACCAATTCTTTTCAGTTTCTGTACATCATATGCTGTAAGCCCCGTAAAAACTAGTACTCCGATAAAACTAATGACATAATCTAGCTGGGAACTTTTCATAAACATATTCACTAAAAGGGCTATAATAATACCCACTACTGCCATCATAAGAATTGATCCGAATTTTGTCAGATCCATTTTTGTGGTGTATCCTGCAATAGCCATAGCGCCAAACATTCCTGCCGTAATTGCAAACGTCACAAAAATAGAACTCATGGTATATACCCAGAAAATAAAACTAATGCTCATGCCCATCAATACTGCAAAAACAATAAATAGAAATGTCATCACAGTTGCAGATAACCGTTGAAACCCAAAGGACATCAGCAAAACAAATCCCAATGGTGCAAACATCACCACATATCCTAAACCCGTCAATCCTTGGTTGTCATGGAGCAAACGCATCAACTCAATATCATTGGCGAAAAAATATGCTACTACTGCTGTCACTGCAAGAGCAAATCCCATCCAAGTGAACACGCCCGAAATAAATGATTTGGAAACAGTTACGCTCCCATATTGTTCCTGGGTATAATTTAAATTTGTGTTATCCATAGTTTTCTTTTTATTTATTTTTCCGCAAAATTATTATTTTTTCCGAATATCCTTAAAACTATAAATCCAAAAAAACTTTAAAATTTTATATATTTGCTGATTAAACAAAATATATATTTTCTTTTTCCGTTTGCGCTATATTTTAATTGCCGTCGTTGATGAGTGTTATTCAATTTATTAAAAGTCGTCATTTCTGGAAGCATTTTGCTTTATCAATCATCCTTACCTTATTACTGGTTTGGATTGCTACAAAATTTTTGAGTATCTATACCATGCATGGCAGTTTTATTGTTGTTCCTGATTTAACAGGAATGCAAATTGAAAAAGCTGATGATCTCTTATCAGATAAGGGTCTTGAATACATGGTGATAGATTCTGTTTACGATATTAAGAAAGAAAAAGGAACTGTTGTTTTTCAAGATCCATTACCAGGATCAAAAGTAAAACATCACAGAAAAATATATTTAACGGTGGTACAAACTTCTGCGACGAAGGTGAGCATGCCTAATCTGACGGATTTAACTCTACAGATGGCAATATCTGTGCTCCAGCCTTATGATCTTAAAGTGGGTAAACTTGAATTCGTTCCGGATATTGGCCGTAATGCAGTGTTAAGACAAAAATACAAAGGTAAAATAATCGCACCGGGAACAATGATAGAAAAGGGTTCATCAATTGATCTGGTTCTTGGCAAGGGACTGGAAGCAGAAAAAATTCCCATTCCTTTTCTTTATGGTAAAACGCATGAAGAAGCTATCAACGCTATCAATGCAGCCTCCTTAAATGTGGGTGAAGAAACGTATGAAAGCGGCGCTGATAGTATCAACGGCAGAGTATATAAACAAAATCCTTCCTTTTCCAGAGGAAACTCAATGAATTTCGGTCAATCCGTTGACTTATGGTACAAATCCGAAAAGAAATTTGATTTTAAATCTTTCCTTAAAAAATTAACCAGAGATACTGCAAGATAATGAAAAAAACAACACTAATAATATTTTTATCACTGGCTCCATTTCTGCTTTTCGCTCAGGAAATGTTGATTGGTCTTGGATGTAATCCAAAAATACTTTCATCAAAATTGCCATCACATATGGTTAAGTCTTCTGTACCCAAGCCGCTTCCTTTCTTTGATGATTTTTCTTCCGAAAATATTTTTCCTGCCGATTCATTATGGGAAGATAAAAATGTTTTTATTAACAGCGATTATCCTTTGCACCCTGTGAGCATTGGCGTCGCCACATTCGATGCACTTGATAGTAAGGGTAAATTATATTCCCAAGCTATTTCGACAGCTTTTCCTGCTGATTCACTTACATCTGTTAAAATACGGCTGGATTCCATTTTTGGTTCATCACCCGGGCCAATCAAGATAAGCGATTCAACATACTTCAGTTTTTTTTACCAACCTCAGGGCATTGGGAATGCACCGGAAAGAGACGATTCGCTTCTTCTTGAATTTTATTCTGAATCCTCTGCAAAATGGTTCAAGGTATGGAGCGCACCCGGCACTACCATGCAGGATTTTTTAGATACAAATCATTGTTATTTTAAAATTGTAATGATCTCATTGAACGATTCGCTTGATTCAGTAAGATATTTTTCAAAAAACTTCCAGTTTCGTTTCAGAAATTTTGCCAGCCTTGCCAATAACAGTCTTCCAAGTTGGGCTGGTAATGTAGATCAGTGGAATATTGATTACGTGCTTTTGGATGTTCATCGTTCTAAAGCTGATTCCATATTTAAAGATATTACATTTGTTGAGAAAGCTCCTTCAATGCTGAAAAATTATCAGGCGATGCCATGGAAACAATACCTGGCGAATACTACTGCTGAAATGAAAGACTCGTTAAATATTTTTATCAGCAATCTCAGTATGGATACTATTAATTCAAGTTATAAATATAATATTTTTGATGAGACCGGCACTTCTATTCTTTTACAGGATGGTGGAAATTGGAATCTTTACCCTTTCTTTACATCAGGTTATCAGACATATCTTCCACATGCACATCCACCAGTGCCGGTGGGATGGACATTTCCAACTACATCAGGCGATAGTGCTTCTTTTAAAATTGTTCATGTTATTAAAGATGGTTTAATTGGTGATTACCATCCTCAAAACGACACGATAAAATTCAATCAGAATTTTTATAATTATTATGCTTATGATGATGGCTGTCCTGAAGCTGGCTATGGCCTTTCAGAAGTAAATGCCAAACTTGCATATAGATTTAATCTGAACATAGCTGACACAATCCGTGCCATTGACATCTTCTGGAATCGCACTTATAACGATGTGAGCCAAAAATATTTCTATCTCACGATCTGGAGCAGCCTGACGCCTGAAAACATCATTTATCAAAAGTCAGGATTTAAGCCGCAATACGAAGACAGCCTGAATAAATTTTACAGATATATATTGGATACACCTATTGCTGTAAGCGGCACATTTTATATTGGGTGGAGACAAACAACAATTGATAATCTGAATGTGGGTTTTGACAGAAATACAAATTCAAATAGTAATATTTTCTATACCGCATCCGGTATTTGGTATTCTTCTATGTACAACGGTTCTCTGATGATGCGTCCTGTACTTGGAAAACAATTACCTATCGGAGTTCAGGAAACTGCAACCATTTCCAGTGATATAAAATTATTTCCGAATCCTGTCAGTGATCACATTTTACATTTCCGTCTTGAAAATCCCGAACAGATAAAAGAGTTAAGCCAGATTAAAGTATTTGATCTTACAGGCAGGATCGTTTGCCTAGCGCCATTTTCGACAACCCTGAATTTACCTGATTTACAAAACGGCTTGTATTTCCTGATGATTTTTGATAAAAAAAATGTTTCTGTTTTCAAAGAAAAATTTATTATTTCTAATTAATATCTGTGTCTGAATTTAACGAAGAGCTTGACAGACCTGAGGAAGAACAGGAATTATTCGAACACTTCCGATTTATTGTAGATAAAGGACAAGGGCTGCTTCGCATCGATAAATTTCTGATGATGCGCATTGAAAACGCTTCAAGAAATAAAATTCAGAATGCGGCAAAAGCGGATTGCATTCTTGTCAACGAAAAGCCTGTAAAGCAGAATTACCGGGTTAAACCCAATGATATTATTTCGGTTGTAATGACTCATCCACCACGGGAAGTGGAGATCATTCCTGAAAACATTTCTGTTGATGTGGTTTACGAAGATGACGATGTGCTTGTGATCAACAAAAAACCCGGAATGGTAGTTCATCCGGGATATGGAAATTATACAGGGACATTAGTCAACGCATTAACCTTTTATTTTAAAGACTATCCATTACAAAACGGAGAACCTGTCCGTCCATGTCTTGTTCACAGGATTGATAAGAACACTTCAGGAATTATTCTGGTAGCAAAAAATGAATTAGCACAAACCCGATTGGCTGCTGATTTTTTTTATCACACGATTCAAAGAAAATATCAGGCACTTGTCTGGGGAGACTTTGATGTGGAAAGCGGCACTATCGAAGGAAATCTGGGACGGTCATTAAAAGACAGAAAAGTGATGACAGTTTTTCCCGAAGGAGATCACGGAAAAAATGCTATCACACATTACAAAATTCTCAGGCGTTTTGGGTATGTGACATTAATTGAATGCCAACTGGAAACAGGCCGCACGCATCAGATCAGGGCACATCTGAAATATATCGGACACCCTTTATTTAATGACGAAACTTACGGTGGTGATCAGATTATAAAAGGAACCATTTTTTCAAAGTACAAACAGTTTATCGAAAATTGTTTTAAGATTTTGCCCCGTCAGGCCCTGCATGCAAAGTCACTTGGATTCAAGCACCCGACCACAAAGAAATTTCTTGAGTTTAATTCTGAATTGCCCGAAGATATGCAGCAATTGATTGAAAAATGGGAGAAGTATTCCTCAGTGAAACCCGTTGATTAAATTTAATATTCTTTTATCACACCATATAAAGAATTTCTCTCCACAGCTTCAAAACCGACCTGTTTGATCAGTTTTACCATTTCATCACTGCTCATGGTGGGATTAATATCTTTTGCTCCGGCCATGGAATAAATTTTCGTGGTGTCATCAATAGTACCGTCAATATCATCTACTCCGAATGAAAGTGAAAGTTGGGTAATATCTTTACCTATCATCGGCCAGTATGCTTTTATATGAGGAATATTATCCAGAAAAATTCTTGAAACAGCATAATTTTTTAGATCTTCTATCACGGTTGCTTCTTTAATATTGGAAAATTCATTATTCTTATTTCTAAATTTTAATGGGATGAAAGCATTGAACCTCCCCGTTCTGTCCTGTAGATTTCGCAGGCGATTAAGATGATCAATCCGGTGAGTATATTTTTCAATATGCCCATAAAGCATGGTTGCATTTGACGGAATACCCAGCGAGTGGGCTGTTTCATGAACGGAAAGCCACAATGAAGAACTGGATTTCTTACTGCATATCTTGCTTCTTATTTCTTCATCAAAAATTTCAGCTCCCCCACCGGGAATAGAATCAAGTCCACTTTCTTTCAATATTTTTAATCCTTCAGAATAATTCAATCCATCCTTCTTTATCATGTAATCCAGTTCAATCGCTGTAAATGCTTTTATATGAATTGAAGGGATTATCTTTTTTATTCCTTTTAATAAATCAGCATAATAAGACACACCAAAATCAGGATGAACACCACCCACTACATGTATTTCAGCAATGCCTGAATCCTTATATGATTTTACTTTTTCGAAAATTTCTTCCTTCGAAAGTAGCCAGCCATTTTCATGTTTCTTTTTTGAGTATGAGCAGAAACGGCAATTATAAATGCAGATATTAGTAGGTTCAATGTGAATGTTCTTTATAAAATATGTTTTCTTACCGTTAATTTTTTCTCTCATAAAATTTGCCAACACACCCAGTAAACCCAAATCAGCTTGAGTGTATAACAATACCCCTTCCTCTGCTGAAATCCTATGTCCTTCGATAATGCTATTACAAACATCCTTCAGAGCAGCTGAAATTTTAATATCTTTTATCAGATTCATCATAGCGATTCATCAATATGCAAAAATAAAAAAAAGCATCCATCAAAGACGGATGCTTTTTAAAAGAACAATAAATTTATCGTATCAAAGAAATCTTCTGAGTAAGTGTTTGGTTAGTGGAAGTAATTTTCACGAAATAAATACCAGAAGCACATTTCGAAAGATCTATTTTCGTATTGACAACCGAAGCATTTTGTTTATTATATGAAACTATTTCTTTACCAATAATATTATATACAGAAACAACCACATTCGTTGGATTTGCTAAATTGAAATTCACATTCAATTCACCATTGGTAGGATTCGGGAAAATATCCACATCCTGAATATACCCACCTTCATCAATTCCAACTCCCGAACAACGATCGCTAAGTGAGAGTGTATGACATGCACCTGCAACAGTAGCTGTTATTCTTGAAACCTGGTTAGTGGTGAAACAGGCATAATCGATATCATCAGTATAATCCATAAAATTTTCATACATATTTCCGGGTGAAGAGGTGGCACACGCATCTGTTTGCGTTGTGGCACTACTCGATCCTCCGCTTTCTGACAGGTCGCCGCCCTCATGACTACCATAATAGCAACTTGCCTGATTAGGCGTATCACCACACAAGTCGCTTCCTGAACAGGAACCACCATCATCGCCCCAGATGTGATAAAGGTTAAAACAGTGGCCTATTTCATGTGTTAAAGTCCCGCCTAAGTTATAAGGAGCTGTTGCGCCGGTTGTACCAAAGTATATGTAATTAATTGTCGATCCGTAATAATTATTCAGCGGGTTTGTCGGAAATTCAGAAATACCACATAAACCAGAAGTGCCAGTATTGACAACCCAGATGTTGAAATATTTTGTAACATCCCATGCTGCACATCCGCCACCTGATGCACACCTTTCAGGATAGCCTGTGCATGAATTAGTGGGAGATCCTGTAATATTGAAAGATGTAACTGTAGTCGAATGCCTGTCTATACCATTAGTAGCTGCACCCGAAGGGTCGCGCTTCGCCAGGCAAAACTGAACATTGGTATTTACCTTTACTGAAGGAGAAAAAGCATTCATCGAATGGGTATTGGTTCCAGCCCAGTCTTTATTCGTGGCAGCGATCTGATCTGTTACCCTTGAATCGGCAATATTTTGTGCCCCGGTTTTATAAATAATGTGGACAACTACTGGTATTGTGACTGTAGTTTTGGGATCATAATCCGGATGGTCTTGAATCCATTGTTCAATATAGGCATCCATCATTTGCCGCTGCATTTTATAAATGGAATCGTGAATTCGATTGTATTGATCAGCTTCAGCTGTACCGCATCTTTTCAGGGGGGCGTCTTTGGTCTGGGCTTTCACTGTCACCAATCCGCAAAAAACGATCGATGCAAGTAACATTTGTAATAATTTTTTCATAGGCCTTGAATTTTTTAGTTATTTAAAAGATTAATTTTTTTAGAAAGTAAAGATATAGAAAAAAACAACTTTTAGTCAATTATTTTTTTAATAAAATTTTTAGATTCATTTTTTTCATATAAATATCAAATAAAATTCTCCTGATCATTATTTATTTCAGTAATAATTTATCCCCCCCCTGTTAAAAAAAAATTTGATCTGTCGTTGTCTTTATTTCATGTAATTGAGAATATTTTTATCCGGCAAACAAACTAAATATTATATTTGCAACCTAATATTTAAAATTATGGTTGAGAAAATACAGAGCACACTCAGGGATTCCAAAGCTGCAAGATGGCTGGCAATAGCAATAATTTCCATTACCATGTTTGCAGGATATTATTTAACCGATTGCTTGTCTCCTCTTCAACAAATGATAGAAAGGCAGATCCATTGGAATAGCGAAGGATATGGCTTTTACCAAGGAGGATATAGTTTATTTAATGTGTTTTTATTATTCCTGATATTCGGAGGTTTTATTCTTGATAAAATGGGTGTTCGTTTTACAGGAATAATGTCAGGGATTATTATGGTTCTTGGAGCGGGTATTAAATATTGGGCTGTAAGCACACATTCTCTTGATGGGCAAACATGGACAATTATTTGGACATTCCCTGCACAGGTTTGGATGGCCGCAATCGGTTTTGCCATTTTCGGAGTTGGTTGCGAAGTGGCCGGGATTACCACTTCAAGGGTTATTGTTAAATGGTTTAAAGGACACGAAATGGCTTTAGCCATGGGGCTTCAGCTTGCTGTAGCACGTCTTGGAACCGGATTGGCATTATTTGGTGCTGCCGGTATTGCCCATTTTGGCGGTCATGATAATGTGGCAACTCCTGTTTTAGTTGGACTCCTTTTGCTTTGTATAGGATTATTAACATACATCATTTATTGTTTTCAGGATAAAAAACTTGATAAATCTTTGGCAGCGGCTAATGCAAATGACCTGAATTTTGAAGAAGATAAATTCCAGATTAAAGATATCGGATTGATTTTAAAGAACAAGGGCTGGTGGTATATTGCCATCCTTTGTGTTCTTTTCTATTCTGCTGTTTTCCCATTTTTAAAATATGCCTGTAATCTGATGATAAACAAATTTGGAGTCAGTGAAGAATTTTCCGGTTATATTCCTTCACTTTTACCTTTCGGAAATATATTGCTTACTCCATTATTCGGCAGCATATATGATAGAAAAGGAAAAGGTGCTACTATCATGATCATTGGTTCAATCTTACTTATTTTCGTTCACTTGTTTTTTGCTATTCCGATCTTTAATAGTTATTGGTTCGCTATATTTTTAATTCTGGTACTTGGCATCGGATTTTCTTTAGTTCCATCTGCTATGTGGCCATCTGTTCCAAAAATTATTCCGGAGAAACAATTAGGAACAGCTTATGCATTGATTTTTTGGGTTCAAAATATAGGACTCTGGGGAGTACCTCTTCTTATTGGCTGGATATTAGATAAATATTGTGTAATCATTCAGGGGAAGAATGGCATTCCAACAACTTATAATTATACACTGCCCATGTTTGTTTTCATGTGCTTTGGAGTTCTCGGTTTAATCTTTGCTTTACTTTTAAAGCGTGAAGATAAGAAAAAAGGTTATGGTTTGGAATTACCTAATATCCAAAAATAACTTTCATAAAATTCATTTTATAAAAGGGGCTTAATGCCCCTTTTTTTATTTTTCTAAAAAATATTTTTCACACAATATTTTTTTAATTCCAGCGTTATAAAAATAAGGAAAAATTAGTGTTTAATAATCTCAAAACGTCTGGTCATGAAAAAGAAAATCCTGGTGTTGCTCATAGTAGCAATCATTCTTCCGGCAATGGCTTCCTCTCAAAAAAAAATCAAGCTTTTCCAGGCCATTAAAAATAAAATGGTAAAAGCAAAAATCAACGGAAACGGTAATGGGCATTATGGTAAATGTGTTGACGTTTCGCTGGAAAACCTTACCTCCCAGACCCTGAATATTGATGTAGAAACCGGACAAAAATTTATCTGTGCCGGTGATACAGCACAAGACCTTATGGTTACGCAAGCGGCTGCAGTGGCATTGGGACCATGGAAAAAAGAAAGTGAGCCTGTATATGCCATGTGTATTAAAAAACATCGAAATGCACCTAAACTTAATACAAGTTATAACATCGGTGGGCTTGCAGAGGGTTATCTGCTGGAACTGGCAATCATCATTGAAAAACATAGCATTCAGGATATGGGTGGACAGGCAGCCGTCTGGGTTCTTACCGACAGCGCTTCTATGGAAAACGTTTCCGGAACCAGCAAGGAAAATATTTTGCTCTTGACAACCTTCCTTAAGAATGCAATTTACGAAGCCACGCACATGCCTGACCCGCTTATGACAGAATATTATATTTCCGGCGTACTTGCTTTTGAACTCAATGCCGAAAGTACTGGTTCTGTATTTGCCTATGACAAAACCGGAAAACAAATCTCAGTATTATGCAAAAATATGCCTTTTAAGGAAGGAGCAAACAAATATGATTTCCGTCTGGTAAACCCTGCCATTAAAAAAGATAATCAATATTTTGTAAGATTGATTATTGGTGAGAAAATTGTAAAAGAAATTTCACTGATGGCTCAGCTCAATTAAAAAAACTGATTCCATCAGAATCTTCAATAAATAATTATTGGGGATTTTCTAATTTGTTTTAAATTTAAAAGTGATTTTTTTCAAATCTTCATTTGCCTTGATGATCTTGGTTTTGAGGTCGGTTTTGAATTTGATAATTTTTTTCTGCATTTGTTCATCACTCACTGCCATGATCTGCAAAGCAAGTATAGCAGCGTTTTTCGAATTATCCAACGCCATGGTGGCTACAGGAATACCCGCAGGCATCTGCAATATTGAAAGTATGGAATCCCAGCCATCTAATGAATTTCCTGATTTTACCGGAACGCCAATTACAGGCAAAGGTGTTGATGCAGCTATTACACCGGGAAGATGAGCAGCGCCACCTGCACCTGCAATAATCACTTTAATGCCTCTTTTGTGAGCATTCTCAGCAAACTCCATCACCTTTTCAGGTGTGCGATGGGCCGAAAGAGCATGGATCTCAAATGGAATTTCCATCTCATCAAAAAATAAAGCGGCATCCTGCATCACAGGCATATCAGAAGTGCTACCCATTATAATACTTACCAGTGGTTCCATAAATGATTTTAGTTTAATAAATACCAGTTTTCTGAACACAAAAATAATCTTATTTTCGAATTTCAGCACAGGTAGAATTAAATTTGTATATTCGCTTTCTTTATTAAGAAATATCCACAACATGAATACTGTTAAAATAAAAGATAAGGAATTTGCCATCAATATACCTTCAGGCGAAATTCAGGAATTTGTTCAGCATGTAGCTGATCAGATAAATCATGATCTGTGTAATGATAATCCGCTTTTTGTTATTATTCTTAATGGCTCTTTCATGTTTGCAGGTGATCTTTTTAAAAAAGTGAATTTCCCCTGCGAAATAAGTTTTATCAAACTCTCATCTTATGTTGGAACCGAAAGTACTTCAGAGGTTAAAACACTTATTGGTATCAACGAAAATATCAAGGGACGGAAAATAGTGATCGTGGAAGATATTATCGATACTGGCATCACCATCGATCATCTGTTAAATCAGTTTAAAAAAATTGGCCCGTCTGAAATTAAAATTGCCACGCTTTTATTTAAGCCGAATGCTTTTCAGAAGAATTTTAAAATTGATTATATCGGTAAAAAAATTCCCAATGATTTTATTATCGGTTACGGATTAGACTATGACGGCTATGGAAGGAATCTTCCGGATATATATAAAATTGTGAGTTAATAATAAATTAAATTTTTACATTATGTTAAACATTGTCATTTTCGGTCCTCCCGGTGCTGGTAAAGGAACTCATTCAGTTCGAATCGTTGAAAAGTACAAGATGGTTCATATCTCTACCGGAGATATTTTCAGAAAAGAAATCAGCGAACAGACTGAACTGGGACTGGAGGTAAAAGGTATACTCGCCAAAGGAGAACTTGTTCCTGATGATTTGGTAGTAAAAGTGCTTGTATCAGTGCTGGAGAAAAACCCTCAAGCCAATGGTTTTGTCTTTGACGGTTTTCCGCGTACAATTGTACAGGCCGAAAAACTCGATGAAACACTGAACAGTAAAAATATTCCGGTTTCGCTGGTGCTTTCTTTGGATGTAAAAGAAGAAGAACTCATAGAACGTTTATTAAAACGGGGTGCTGAAACAGGACGCTCGGATGATAATCTGGATGTGATCAAACAGAGGCTTGATGTGTATCGCAATCAGACAGAACCTTTGCTTGATTATTATTTAAAACAAAATAAACTCAATACCATTCATGGTATCGGGAAAATCGATGATATCTTTGCAGAAGTATGCCATGTGATTGATGCTCAAATTTAATTCACACATATTTTTGCTGGTTTTGTGACGAAGTTTTTTCTTTCGTCATCCTGTAAACACACATTATGACTCCATCTAATTTTGTCGATTATATTAAATTATGTTGCCGTTCCGGAAAGGGCGGAGGAGGTTCCGTCCATTTTATCCGTACAAAGACCAACCCACATGGCGGACCTGATGGTGGCAACGGTGGAAGAGGCGGACATGTGATTTTGCGAGGCAACAGTCAACTTTGGACTCTTTTACATCTTAAATATACCAAGCATGTGATTGCCAAAGATGGTGGAAGTGGTGGTAAACAACTGATGACCGGTGCCGATGGCGAAGATTATATTATTGAAGTTCCATTGGGAACCATTGCCAAAGATGCTGAAACAGGGCTTGTGGATTTTGAAATCACAAAAGATGGTGAAGAACGTATTCTGCTTGAAGGTGGAAGAGGCGGTAAGGGCAATGATCATTTCAAAACTTCCACTTTGCGCGCTCCAAAGTTTTCTCAACCCGGTGAACCAGGGCAGGAATTCTGGAAAATTCTTGAATTAAAAATTCTAGCTGATGTTGGCTTAGTTGGATTTCCAAATGCAGGAAAATCCACATTGCTTTCGGTGGTATCAGCTGCTAAACCCGAAATAGCCGATTACCCTTTCACCACACTGGTTCCCAATCTGGGAATTGTTTCTTACTATGATCAGAAATCATTTATCATGGCCGACATTCCGGGAATCATTGAAGGAGCTCACGAAGGAAAAGGTCTTGGCACAAGGTTTCTAAGGCATATCGAAAGAAACTCTATTTTACTTTTCATGATTCCTGTGGATACAAAAGACATCAAAAAAGAATTTCAGATTTTGGTCAATGAATTAAAGGAATACAACCCTGAACTGCTTGACAAATCAAGAGTTCTGGCTATCACGAAATGTGATCTTGCGGATGAAGAATTAATAAATGAGATGAAAAAAGATTTACCAAAAGAACAAACAGTATTTATTTCATCGCATGCACAATCCGGATTAAAGGAACTGAAAGATGTGCTCTGGCAAAAATTGAATTCCTATAATTTCATATAATGTTATCTTTGTTTTTTAAGCAATCTGACATTGAAAAGTTTTAGTCTCCATATAAAACTTCTTATTTTGTGTATCATGCTTGTTTTTGCGGCTTGTAAAAACACAAGCCACTTGGCAGTAAACGAGTATCTGCTTAATAAAAACAGTTTAAAAACAGATAACAGTAAAGTAAGCAGCGATGACATGTCCTCTTATATTAAACAGAAACCAAACCGCAAAATTCTTGGAGTATTTCGTTTCCATCTTTGGGTTTACAATATGGTGAATAAGAAAAAAACAGAAGACAAAAAAATTGCATGGTTGAATAAGACGGATAAGAAAAATGAAGCCAGAAAGTTAAAAGGTAAAAAAATAATTAGCACCGATAAACTTATTTTTAGGGAAAAGTTATTGAATATCGGTGAAGCCCCAGTGGTGCTTGACACTTTCCTCACTGATAAATCCGTGAAGCAAATTAAAATGTATCTGAACAACAAAGGGTTTTTCAATGCAAAAGTTTCCAGAGCTATCACCTATAATAAAAAAAAGAAAAAGGCGAATGTCGTTTATAATGTTACCACCGGAAATCCATATATAGTGAGGAACATAAAATATTCTACTCATGATGCTGAGGTCAAAAAAATAATTCTTGATGACACTGCAAATGCTTTGATCAGAAAAGGAAAAAATTATGATGTAGATGAAATGCAGGCGGAGCGTGATCGCATCACCAAACAATTAAAAAATAACGGGTATTATTATTTTGCAAAAGAATATATCGATTTCAGAATTGACAGCACATTGAAAAGTAATCAACTTGATATTAGGGTTCGTATCGGAATGATTAAAACAAAGAAAAAAATTAATGATAAAGATACTACTATCACTGAAAATCATCAGCAATATAAAATAAATAAAATATTTATTTTTCCCGAATATCGTACACTTCAGCTCGATACTTTTAAATATTATACCACCGAGGTAAAAATTCCACCGCGAAAAAAGGGAGGAGATCCCAGTATTTATTATTTTATTGCAAATAAGAATGTCAGAAATAAAGTACGATATAAAACAATTACACAATCTGTTTTTATTGAACCCGGAAAGTATTTCAATCTAACAGATGTAGAAAAAACATACAATAGACTTGCAGAACTAAGATTCTACAAATTCACCAACATTACATTTACTGACATTTCAGATCAGACTACTGACAAAAGTCACCAGCTTGATTGCCATATTGAACTTACCCGCACGCCCACACAATCTCTCAATTATGAAGTGGATGGTACGAATTCATCGGGAAACTTAGGGGTTGCAGGGAATATCATTTATCAAAACAAAAATTTCTTTAGGGGAACTGAGATTTTTAATGTCAAATTAAAAGGTGCTCTTGAAGTGCAAAAGGTGACGGGACAATCCAGTTCAGACAATACTATTAATAATGTCCTTCCATTTAATACCATGGAAACCGGAATTGAAACGGGGCTTGACATTCCAAAATTTTTTGTTCCGATAAGGGCCGAACGTTTTCCAAAATATTTCAGACCCAAGACCACGATTCAGGCAGGTTTAAATTTTCAGCAACGACCTGATTACACCCGATATGTTGCCAATATGACCTTCGGTTACGACTGGAAAGAAAATGCGTTCAAGCGGCATATTTTAAATCCCATTGAAATCAATTCGGTGAAAATAAAGTTGGATCCAGCATTTGAACAAACTATTTCTGGTTTAAGCCAAACGTTACAAAGTGCTTATAGAGACCATTTAACGGCTGCCCTAAAATACAGTTTTATATTCAGTAATCAGCAAACCAATAAAACAAAAAAGTTTGTTTATTTCAGAGGAACTTTTGAATCGGCTGGGAACCTGCTCCGATTAATCAATTCCACGATAGGTTCACCAAAAAGCGAAGACGGCTATTATTCAATTTTTAATATCCGTTATGCTCAATATCTGAGGGCAGACGTAGATTTCAGACATTATAATAAAATCAATCCGCATACAACATTTATTTATCGTACCATACTCGGTGTGGGACTTCCATACGGAAACTTTCCTGCAATGCCATTTGAAAAAAGCTTTTATGTGGGCGGGGCCAATGACATCCGTGCCTGGCAGATCAGGACACTTGGACCTGGTTCATTTGTTGATTCACTTCATTCAGTACTTGACAAAACAGGCGATATCATGCTTGAAGGTAACATTGAAAATCGCTTCGGCATTTATAAATTTTTACAGGGTGCAGTCTTTGTTGATGCCGGAAATGTTTGGCTTATGAATAAAAATGCTAAGTTTCAAGACGGAGAATTTCTTTGGGATAAATTTTACAAACAAATTGCTATAGGTGCCGGACTTGGATTACGATTTGATTTTTCATTCTTTGTTTTTCGTATAGATGCCGCAGTTCCATTGAAAGACCCTACACAACCTGAAGATCATCGATGGGTTATTAATGATTTCAGATGGGACGGTATCAATTTTAATCTGGGAATAGGGTATCCATTCTAAATCTTTATTCCTATGAATTCTGAGGACATCCGTGCTCTGCTTATTTCCAACTTCCCGCATGAAGCCACAAACAGTCAGCTTGATCTGCTTGATAAACTTTCCTTTTTTCTTACAGGCGACGGGCAACGATCACTATTTGTAATAAAAGGTTATGCTGGTACCGGTAAAACAACCATCGTTCGTTCCTTGGTAAATGTGCTTCCGAAAATAAAATATAAATCTGTTCTACTTGCTCCCACAGGCCGTGCCGCAAAAGTTCTTGCCAATTATTCACAAAAGCCGGCATATACAATTCATAAAAAAATTTACCGGATGAAATCAAGTAGTGATGAATCCATCTCTCTGTCACTCATACCTAATTTGCATAAAGAAACAATATTTATTGTGGACGAAGCATCCATGATAGCAAGCACACAATCATCGGGTGATTTAAGTTTGTTTTCAAATCGCAGCATCCTTGATGATCTGATTGAATATGTTTTTAATGAATCTAATTGCAAACTGATTTTTATTGGAGATACTGCGCAATTGCCTCCTATAGGTATGGAAATCAGCCCGGCATTAGACATCAAACATCTTACATCCAATTATCATTTAAATATTACTACTGTTGAATTGACCGAAGTAGTTCGGCAAAAAAAAGAATCGGGAATTTTATTCAATGCAACAAAAATCAGAAATTCTATTTCAGCAAAAAAAAATATTCTTCCAAAATTTATACTTGAAAGGTTTGATGACATCATTCGTCTGAATGGAATTGAACTGGAAGATGCATTGAATGATTCTTTTTCTAAACACGGAAAAGAAGGGACAGCCATTATATGCCGTTCTAACAAAAGAGCCAATATTTATAATCAGCAAATTCGTTCACGGATTTTTTATCAGGAAAATGAAATTGCTTCAGGCGATTTTATGATGATTGTTAAAAATAATTATTTCTGGTTGACGGAAGAATCTAAAGCCGGGTTTATTGCTAATGGTGATATAATTGAAGTTTTAAAAGTAATAAAAATGGAAGAACTTTACGGCTTTCATTTTGCTAAAGCCATGGTTCGAATGCCTGATTATCCTGACGAATCGGATTTTGAAACTATTTTATTACTTGACACAATTCTCTCCGAAACTCCGGCCCTTTCATCTGTAGACAACAAACGCTTTTATCAGGAAGTGCTGCTGGATTATTCTGATATTCCTGTAAAAAGACTCCGGATGAAAAAAGTAATAGAAAATCCATATTTCAATGCTCTGCAGGTAAAATTTTCTTATGCACTCACATGCCATAAATCACAGGGCGGACAATGGCCATCGGTTTTTGTTGAGCAGGGATATATTACTAAAGAAATGATCAATATTGAATTTATGCGATGGCTCTATACCGCGTTGACAAGGTCAACAGAGAAACTATATCTTGTAAATTTTAACAAGGATTTTTTTGAATAAGTGCAATAGCATAAGCTGAAACACCTTCTTCTCTTCCAATAAAACCAAGCTTTTCAGTAGTAGTAGCTTTTATTGAAACATCGTCCTCTTCTATTTTCATGATTTCAGAAAGCATTGATTTCATTTTGGGAATATATGCAGCAATTTTTGGAGACTGAAGACAAACCGTGCAATCAATATTATTAATGGTACAAGATTTTTTTGTAAGTAAATTCACCACTTTTTTCAATAAGATTTTACTGTCAATTCCTTTATACTCCACTGAAGAATCCGGAAACTGGAAACCGATATCACGAAGGTTTGCAGCACCGAGTAGTGCATCACAAATGGCATGAATTAACACATCAGCATCGGAATGTCCAACTGAACCTTTATGATGAGAAATTTTTATACCTCCAAGAAAAAAAGCGGATGCTTCTTTCAACGGATGCACATCATATCCGAAACCAATTCTTAGTTTCATTTAGTAGTATTACTTTCTTTATTTTGTTCTTTGAAGGCATCAAAGTCGAACAATAAAGTAAAGCGTAATGTGTTTTCAAGTGGATTGTGCTGCTCGGTAGGAATAAGATATGCGAAGTCCAGCCCGAAGACATTGTATTTAAGACCTACCCCCACTGTGAAAAATTTTCTGTCACCCTTATATTTGTTTTCATTAAAATATCCTGCCCGTATTGCAAATTGCTTATCATACCACCATTCCAAACCCGCTGAATAAGTAATTTCATGCATTTCTTCTTTAAACCCACCTGGCGCATCCGAAAATGACTGTAGCATTCCGGTTACTATACCCACATCACTTTTCTTTCCAATTAATAACCACCCTCCATTTCCGTCAGGGATTCTATTGCCATTGTCATCCAATTGATATGCCGGTGGGGTTGGCACTAATAATTTGTTAAAGTCTAACAAAAATGAAAGCGTGTTATATTTATCCAGATCAAATGTTAGACAGGGTCCGAGTCGCAAATTAATTGGAATAAAATCACGCTGGGTTGATT
>Ga0182027_10005856_pt1 | contig 18568 bp, 19 predicted proteins | sample 712E1DmetaG_FD_121300 | JGI IMG/M metagenome (GOLD analysis project Ga0182027, IMG submission 121300) | Permafrost microbial communities from Stordalen Mire, Sweden - 712E1D metaG (Illumina Assembly) | ecosystem: Environmental > Terrestrial > Soil > Wetlands > Permafrost | place: Sweden... | reverse complement strand
TTTGTGGGTCTCGGAACCCGAAAATTCTGTAAAACCATCAGATTTCCTATCGGTTCTTTCACCCAGACAGAAAACTTCGGAAATTGGGTCTGGTTGCAGAAAAGGGGTGCGGAATGTGGGCTTGAGGAGAGGATCAAAATGTAATGAACGAAAGAGTGGGACACTTATCAAGTATTCATTTGCTGCTGAAAGGCGGTCAGGTTCATCCACCGGCTCTCAATATTAAGAATTACCACCATGATCATCCAAAGCGCCCGGTCACGTAGTCTTCCGTCCTTTTGTCACGCGGATTCGTAAAGATGGATTTGCCATCGCCGTATTCCACAAGCTCCCCCTGCAGAAAGAAACCCGCGTAATCAGCGGTGCGGCCGGCCTGTTGAACGGAATGCGGCACCAGCACAATCGTATATTCCTTTTTCAGTTCCTGCAATGCGGCTTCAACTTTACCGGTTGAGATCGGGTCAAGGCCGGAGGTGGGTTCATCCAGCAGAATGATCTCCGGCTGCAGGGCAAGCGACCGCGCCAGACACAGCCGTTGTTGTTGTCCGCCAGAGAGCGCGATAGCGGGTTCATTGAGCCGCTCCTTAACCTCATCCCAGAGCGCGGCCAGTTTCAGACTGCGTTCAACCGCCTCATCCAGTTTGTACCTGCGTTTCTCGCCCGCCAGTTCAAGGCCGTAGCATAGGTTCTGCCGGATGCTCATCGGCAGGACCACCGGGCGGGCAAAAACCATGCCAACCTTCCTACGCAAGGCAACCACATCCGTTTTGGGATCAAGGATATTTTCCCCATCAATCAAAATGCGACCGGAAGCGGAACGCACCTCCGTGAGATCGTTCAGGCGGTTGAGACAGCGGAGTAACGTTGATTTTCCACCTCCGGCAGGGCCAAAGAGCACGGTCACGGCATTCTCGCGAATCCCGAGGCTGACGTCGCGCAGCGATTCGGTGCCATCGGCATATTGGAGTGTGAGGTGCTCAATGACAATCTTATCCATGCTCACCATTCCCTTCTGGCGCGCGCCCGGGAACGAATGACAGTGGCAATAATGTTCATGGTCAACACAAAAGCCAGCAGAACCAGCGCCGTGCCGTATTGAATTTGGATCGGCATGTTGGGCACCTGTGTTGCAATGACAAACAGGTGATATGGCAGAGCCATGGTTGCATCAAAGGGCGAGACCGGCAAACGCGGCAAAAAGAAGGCCGCACCGGTGAACAGGATTGGTGCGGTCTCGCCAGCGGCGCGTTCGAGGCCGAGAATCACACCCGTCAGGATTCCCGGCACGGCTTCCTTCAGTACAATCCGGCGAATCGTCTGCCAGCGGGTGGCGCCTAATGAGATACTGACCGTGCGGAAGGAGGGCGGCACGGCCCGCAAGGCCTCCTCCGAAGTACTGATGATGACCGGCAGAGTCATGATGGAAAGCGTCAGAGAGGCGGCGAGGATGGATGTACCAAATCTCAAAAATAATACAAACAAACCGAGGCCAAACAGCCCATACACCACCGAGGGGATTCCGGCCAGATTGATGATCGAGATCCTAATCAGGCGCGTCCAGCGATTATCCGCTGCATACTCGGAGAGATAGATGGCAGCCGCGATGCCCAGTGGCACGGAAAAGATCGCCGTTCCAATTGTCAGATAGAACGTACCGATGATGGCCGGCAGGATTCCACCGGCGGTCATCCCCTCAAGCGGAAAACCGGAGAGGAATTCCCACGAAATGGCGGGCGCGCCACGCACGAGGATATAGATCACCGTGACAATAATGGGGACCACTGTCAGCACGGCCATGAAGGTAATCAACCCAAAACCAAGGCGTTGGATGAGGTGGCGGTTGAGGGGCAGGATGGATTTCATCAGGACAAAATCCGCTCAGAGCGTTTGTGCGCCCGGAACAAAACCGAGGAAGCCACAATATTCACCACCAGCGAGATAATAAATAAAACCAAGCCGATGAAGAACAAAACGTGATAATGCACGCTTCCGTTGGCAACTTCACCCATCTCTGCCGCGATGGTGGCCGTCATGGTACGGACAGGAGAGAAAAAACTGCCCGGCGACAACGCCATCACCGGCGCATTGCCGGTCACCATCATCACCGTCATGGTTTCACCGATGGCGCGGCCAATGCCAAGCATTATCGCGGTTAACACACCGGAAGCCGCCGCCGGCAAGGTTACGCGCCAGATCGTCTGCCAGCGCGTCGCGCCAAGTGCCCACGCTCCTTCACGATAGGCGCGCGGGACAGCATCCAGTGCATCCTCCGCAACAGAGACCACCGTTGGCACAGCAGTTGCGCCGAGGAGCAATGATCCGGTCAAGGCAGTCAGACCCGTTGGCAGATCCAGGAAGCGGCGGATAAACGGAGCGAGAACCAGGATCCCGAGGAAGCCCAGCACCACCGAAGGAAGGCCGCCAAGCAATTCAACCAGAGGTTTGAGAATCTCGCGCATCCACCGCGGCGCGATCTCAGAAATATATACAGCAGTCCCGATCCCGAAGGGGACCGCGATCAACGCTGCACCCATCGTCACAATCAAAGAACCGGTCAACAACGGGAGAATGCCAAAATAATTCCCCTCGATGGGATACCAGCGCACACTAAACAAAGCCGAGAGCGGAACTTCGGCAAGAGCCGGAAGTCCCTCGCGCAAAAGAAAGAAAAAGATGAGAATGACAAAAACAATAGCTGAGTATCCGCTGGCTTTGACCAGACGGGTGATGATGTATTCACGCCAGTTTAAAGACTTTTCCATGTTATCTCCACCCTCGCCTCAGCCCAAGTCCTTTCTCCGCTTCCCGTATCGGGTACGCAGAAGGGATCATGGCAATCACCGCCGGGGCTTTGGCGAGGGAGAATTATTTGATCGGGACAAAACCCAATTTACTTACAATGGCTTGTGCATCAGGCGAATTCAGAATCCAATCGAGATAATCCTTTACTGCGCCCTGCGGTGGACCCGAGGTATACATGTAAAGATCACGTGCCACCGGATAGGTTTTATCGTTGACCGTTTGAACGGAAGGCAAAATATACGGTTTGTTCGCATCAATGGCCAGCGCAATCACCTTTACACTTCCATCCTTTGGAACATACCCCATTCCATCGTAGCCAATGGCGTTGGGATTATCACGCAGTTCGGCAACAATGCCCTCCGATGAGGGCAACAGTAATGTGTCCATCGAAAACAACGTTTTGTTATTCGCGTCACCCAGCCGAATCACATTTGCAAGAAAATATACATGCGTGCCGGAATTGGTCTCGCGTGAAAGCCGGACGATGGGACGATCCTCACCGCCCAGTTCCTTCCAATTGTTGATCTTTCCGCTGTAGATATCGGAAACTTGCTGCAAGGTCAACCGGCTGATCGGATTCTCAGGGTTGACCATCACCGCGATGGCATCGCGGGCGATTACGAATTCCACCGGCTGGATTCCGTTTGCCGAAGCCTGCTTCTTCTCATCATCCGTGATCTGACGCGACGCATTGGCAATATCCACCGTGCCGTTGATGAGAGCGGCAATCCCTGTCCCAGACCCGCCGCCGGTTACCGAGATACTAACGTCCGCGTGTTCTCCCTGATATGCCTCCGCCCACGCCAGTGCAAGATTTACAATCGTATCAGAGCCTGTATTCTGAATATAAGCCCCGGACTGGGAGGCAGATGAAGAGGAAAATGAAGTAGAACTGCAGGAGGCAACAAAGACGGCCACAAGGATAATCAATGCAGATCGCTTCATCGGCTTGATTATATCAAACAGGACGGCATTCAGTCCCGCACATGATAAAATCAGGTCATGACGACAAATCACCGGGCAATATTCTCCGTCCAGAAGCTCAACTTCTTCTACGGCAGCTCGCGCGCCTTATCAGACATCAACATAGAAATCCAACCGCACGTGGTGACGGCACTGATCGGCCCTTCGGGGTGCGGCAAGTCCACGTTCCTGCGCTGTCTCAACCGCATGAACGACACCATAGCCGGCACACGCGTTGAAGGCAAAATCCTGCTCGATGGACAGGATATTTACGCCGACATCATGGATGTGGTCCATTTGAGGCAGAGAGTGGGCATGGTTTTCCAGAAACCGAATCCATTCCCGCAATCCATTTACGACAACGTGGCATTTGGGCCGCGCGTGATGGGCATGAATGTCCGGATGGATGAGGTCGTGGAAAAAAGCCTGCGGGCGGCCGCTTTGTGGGACGAAGTGAAAGACGATCTCAAGGCGGATGCCCTCGGCTTTTCACTGGGGCAACAACAGCGCTTATGCATTGCACGCGTGATTGCCATCCAGCCTGAAGTGATTCTGATGGATGAGTCGACCTCGGCGCTTGACCCGATCGCCACCCTGCGCGTCGAAGAGTTGATTGCGGAATTGAAACGAGACTACACCATTGTCATTGTCACCCACAACATGCAGCAGGCGGCGCGCGTCTCGGATTTCACCGGGCTGTTCTGGCTGGGCCAACTGGTGGAATTCTCCCAGACCAACGACCTATTCACGCATCCCAAACAGGAACTGACCGAAGCTTATATCACGGGACGAACCGGTTAATCTCCAGATCCATTTTGAAGGTTGGAAAGTTTGAAGGTTGGAAGGTCGGAAGGTTTGAGTGTTCCCACTTTAATAACTGATGTTACGCACCGTCCCGAAGGTTTTGGCAAAAACCCTGCCGGAATTGAGAAAGCCTTCGGGACGTTTTGCATAAGGTAAGTTAATTAAAACTGCCCGTCCGTTTCGCAGGCAGGCAGTTTCTCCATGGGGAGAGCGATAAGGAGGAGAAGATCGCAAACCCGGTTTAAGCTTTTTCTTCCTGCATGGATAACTCAAAGAATGGGATTTTCATATTTTCATCCCAAGGCCAGGTATTTAAATCGGTCAAGGCGCGGTAGGCGGTCAAGTCCAGATGCAGAGGCGTCACGGAGACATAGCCTTCAGCCAGGGCGCCTATATCGGTGCCGCGTTCGGCCACGCCAGTGGGTGCATCACCACCGATCCAATAATATGGACGGCCGCGCGGGTCAATGCGCTCATCGAGACGACTGTGATACACGCGCAAGCCCTGGCGCGTGAGACGAAAGCCGCGGATTTCCTCATCCCGCAGGAAAGGCACATTGACGTTCAACAAAATTTCAGGCGGCAGGCCATTTTCAATTGCGTGGCGCACCACTTTTCCGGCGGCACGCGCGGCAGGGCCAAAATCCATGCTCCCGATATAATTTTCGACCGTTTCCAATGAAACCGCGATGCCGGGGAGGTTGGCGATCACCGCTTCCATGGCAGCGGTTACCGTCCCAGAATAGGTAACATCATGCCCAAGATTGGCGCCCACATTGATGCCGGAAACCACCAGATCAACCGGCTGTTTAAAATAGCCCAAGGCAGCCAGCGCCACACAATCCGACGGTGCGCCATCGCTGGCATAGGCAAGGATCCCATCGGCAAGCTGAACTTCCTTGACACGCAAGGCGCGATCCAACGTCTTGACATGTCCGCCGCCCGACCAGTTGCGGTCTGGCGCAAGAATACTTACCTTTCCGTAATTACGCATTTCCTGCACCAGCGCCAGCAAGCCGGGCGCCAGCACACCATCATCATTTGTAACGAGAATATGTTTATCCATTAACTTTCCGGACCCTTCAAATATTGCTGGCGTTTCTGAGACACGTCCACACCAAAGACGACCAGAGTGAGGATCGTTATAATCACCAAAAATATAAATTCCATATTTACCTTATTCCTTTGTTTTCCAACCCAATCTTATCCCCAAACTTTTAACAGTTGCCTAAAAGTCCGTTAACAACTGGTAAACATATTTTCATGCCCCCTTAAAACATAAGGACCTGGAAGGAAACCTGGCCCTTATACGGAGAGGAGGAGAAAGATTTGGGCGAATGATCAGTGCGCTACATCACGCCAATGAAGAAGAAAATCCCGCCGCTTGTGTCTCGCATCCAAAATGAACATAACCAGCGTGACAATGCCTGACACTATCAGAAATACATCCACGTTCATAGAGTAACATAAATTCGCCAGGACGCACTTTAGAGCAGATTAACAAATGCAGGACAAATATGTAAACTCAGGCTTTGGGGATGGTGAAGAAAAACGTGCTGCCCCGCCCTTCCATGCTATCCACCCAAATCTTCCCCTGATGCGCTTCCACAATATGCCGCGCGATGGAGAGTCCCAAGCCCGTCCCGCTCCCGGCGCGCGATTTGTCCACGCGGTAGAAACGTTCAAAAACACGCGAGACCTCCTCCGACGGAATCCCAATGCCCGTATCCTTGACCCCAAAGCGGATGCCATCCCCGGCGGTCTCCGCCATAAGGACCACTTCGCCGCCCGGATGCGTGAACTTGACCGCATTGTGGATCAAGTTAACCAAGACCTGTTCCAGGCGATTCTGATCGGCGCGGATATCCGGCAAGTCATCCGAACAATCAACACGCAACGCCAGCCCGGCGCGTTCCGCTTGAAGTTTCATGCGATCACAAGCAGAGCTCAATAATTTCCCGGGCGACGTAGGCGCAAGATTTAAAGCCACCTGTCCCGACTCGATGCGCGAGAGATCGAGCAATTCCTGCGTCATCTGGGTCAAGGCATCCACTTCGGTGACAATACGGTTCAGGAAGCGCGGTCCCGCTTCCGGGTCTGAGAGAGCGCCGTTCTGCAAAGTCTCAGTCAGGGCTTTGAGGGAAGCCAATGGCGTGCGAAGTTCATGTGAGATGTTGGAAATGAAGTCGCGGCGCACGGTTTCGAGGCGGCGGACGCGGGTCAAATCCTGCACCATTAAAAGGCTCCCGCCCGTCTTCTTATCCGGAATGACCACCAATTGAAGGAACTGATGGCGCGCCGGCACCTCGACCGACTCAGTCTGCAACTCCATATTCTGCCTGGAACGCCGCCAAGCCTCCACCAGTTGGTGATGACGGACCACCTCGGTGATGGTTCGATGGATCGGGTCGGAGAACTCAAATAATTTCTGTGCGGCAGGGTTGGCAAATTGAATGAGGCCATCTGCGTCCACAATCAATACACCGTCAGTCATTTGTTCAAGGACGGCGGCAAGACGGGTGTGTTCGGAGTTCAAGCTGGCAAGCTGGGAACTGTAGACCGAGGCTAAAGAGCGAACAGCCCTTGAAAGTTCTTCAGTCCCGTCCACATGATCGGGCAGGGCCGAGAGATCTTTTTGACGGAGCGAGTGCGCAAATACAGCGAGGCGATGACGCAAGGCAAAGTAGAGCCAAGCGAACCCAACGGCAGGGAGAAGAAAAACAAGAATAAGAAAAACTGAAAGGGTGTTCATAAAGAACGCAAAACGAAAAGTGCAGAGCTAAAGCGCAAAACGCAAAGTGAAAAACGTAAAACGCAAGGGAAAGATGGCGTTTTTAGGCTTTGGACCTAGCCTTCGAATCTATACCCGCCGCCGCGCACCGTCACAATCCGGTTTGGCTTGGCCGCATCCATCTCGATCTTCTGCCGCAGCCAACGGACATGGACATCCACCGTGCGGCTGTCGCCAATGAAATCCCAGCCCCAAACGCGCTCGAGGATGAACTCACGCGAGAGCATCTGGCTCTTATGCTCGGCAAGGAAAAGAAGCAATTCGTACTCCTTGGGCTTAAGCTGAAGGGGCTGGCCATCCAAAATCACTTCGCGGCGCGTGAGATTGATGACGAGATTACCAAAGGTCAACGTTTCATGAGGAGGAGCGGAGATATCCCTGGTACTCTTCATTTCCTCGCGCAACATACGCGTTCGCCGCAACTGGGCCTTGACGCGCGCCAGCAGTTCACGCATGGAAAAAGGCTTGGTCAGGTAATCGTCCGCGCCGACCTCAAGGCCGACCACGCGGTCAATTTCATCGTCGCGGGCGGTGAGCATCAGGATGGCAGTGGTCATTTCCTTACGCAGGATGCGCGCCACTTCAAAGCCGTCCATTTTGGGAAGCATGATGTCCAAGATGATGAGGTCTGGTTTGATACGGCGAGCCGCTTCGAGGGCGGAAAGGCCATCGCCCACGATCTCGACTCCATAACCATCTTTTTTTAGGTTATAGGCCAGGGTTTCCTGGAGGGAAAGTTCGTCTTCAACAATGAGAATGGATTCAGACATTTCAAAAACTATATCACAACAAAGCGTAAGCGTTTGTTAAGGGGATGTTAAAACAAAAGTTGAGGTTTGCGCCTCAACTTTTCGATTTTCGTTATTTTCCGAACACAAACTGTCCGTTCTTATGGAACAACTGCCCATCCACGGTAATCTCCGAATCCTGGCGCAGGTCGCAGATCATATCCCAGTGGATGGCGCTGTGGTTCTTCGAGCCGGTTTCAGGATAACCCGCGCCGAGCGCCATATGGAAGGTCCCGCCGATCTTTTCATCGAAAAGAATATTGCCGGTAAAGCGGTCAATATCGGTATTGGTACCGATGGCGAACTCTCCCAGATAACGCGAACCTGCATCGGTCTCAAGCATCTTGAGCAGGTAATCTTCGTGTTTCTCAGCGGTGGCACGTTCGACGCGGCCGCGATTGAAGGTCAACTCTGCACCTTCCACAGCCACGCCGCCATAAATGGCCGGATACGTGAACCTGACCCAGCCATTGACCGAGTCTTCCACCGGGCCGGTAAAGATCTCTCCATCGGGCATGTTATAGGTGCCGAAGGAATTATCGAACTTGCGGCCTTTGATGGAAAGCGTCAAATCCACATTGGGGCCGTGCAAAGTCACCTGACTTTTACCTTGAATAAAATCAATCGCGGTTTTCTGTTTAGCCTCGAGTCCTTTCCAGTATGCAACCGGATCATCTTCGTGGGCATGGACAGCACGGAATACAAAATCGGAATAATCCATTAAACTCATGCCGGCGTCCTGGGCATAGGCATCGGTGGGATAGAGGGTAGTCACCCACTTGAAAACGCCTTCCGCGCCGCGCCGGAACTGGGATTCGGTGATGGAATTCAAGGCCTTGCCGCGCCGCTGAACTTTCACGGGGTCTACACTGCCGGAGCCGTGCGTATTCGTGGCAGAATGGATACGGATGCGCGATTCGAATTGATCATAGGCCAGTTTATAAAAGGTGGGAACGAAATCCAACTGCGTATCTTTGGCATAGGTTACGTACATCTCATCCTGGCTGAACGGCATCATGCCCGGCAGGGCCAGCATGGGATGCGGATGCCCGCCCTTTTCCAAAACCTGAATAAATAATTCGCGGATGAGCGGTTCGGCGGCGGTCGTGCCTTCGATCAAAACGCGGTCGCCCGGTTTGATGCGGGTCGAATGTTCCACCAAAACTTTGGCAAATTTCTGAACGCGGGTATCAGTCACAAGAATCTCCCAGGATTGAAATGACAGCTTTTTTCATTGCACGGAACGGAAAACAAAGCGAACCGCTCAGGCAATGGGACGATTTATATCGAACTTAGGTCGAATTATATCACTCACAACTTGGAGTATACTGAGCGCCAGGTTTAGGATGAATTTGCAATGAAACAATACCTTCAAAACATGAAAAATGGAAAAGCGATGGTCGAAGAAGTACCCGTACCGACCCCGCGCGCAGGGTTTGCATTGGTAAGGACGGCCGCCAGCCTGGTATCGGCCGGAACGGAACGCATGGTGGTGGAATTCGCCGAGAAGAACCTGGTCGGCAAGGCACGCTCGCGTCCCGATCTGGTCAGGCAGGTGATGGATAAGGCGCGGCATGAAGGCCTGGTACCCACCATGCAGGCCGCGTTCAACCGTCTCGACCAACCGATGGCGCTCGGATATTCATCGGCCGGCACGATCACCGCACTCGGAAAAGACATGCAAGGCTTCAAGGTTGGCCAACGCGTGGCATGTGCGGGCGGCGGTTTCGCCGTCCACGCGGAATATAACGTGGTGCCACGCAATTTGCTCACGCCCCTTCCAAAGAACGTTGACTTCGAAGCGGCGGCATTCACCACGCTCGGTGCGATCGCCATGCACGGCTTTCGACTGGCTGAACCGCAGATCGGTGAGAACGTGGCGGCCATCGGGCTTGGCCTGCTGGGATTGCTGGCGGTCCAGATCGCGGCTGCGGCGGGATGCAACGTGTTAGGCATTGACATTAACCCGAAGCGGGTCGCACTGGCATCCTCACTGGGCATTCAAGCGGTCCCACGTTCAAAGGCCATTGAAGCCTCCCAGGCCTTCACGTCCAATCGTGGCTTCGACAGTATTCTGATCTGCGCAGATACCCCCTCGAATGACCCGGTCGAATTGGCGGCGGTCATTGCACGTGACCGGGCGCGCATCGTGGCAACTGGCGCGGTCGGATTAAGCCTGCCGCGCAAAATCTATTACGAAAAGGAATTAGCCTTTATCAACTCGCGTTCGTACGGTCCCGGCCGTTACGATGCTTCGTATGAAGAGGGAGGTCTCGATTATCCGACTGGCTATGTGCGTTGGACGGAGGGACGCAATTTTGAATCTGTCATTGCGTTGATGGCAGACGGCAAGCTAAAAACCATGCCGCTCATCACCCATCGTTTCCCCATCGAAGAAGCCGCGCGAGCCTATGAAGTGATCACGGGAAAGAAGAAAGAACCGTTTCTCGGAGTCCTCTTGACTTATGATGAAAAGAAAGAAGTAATAAGTAAGAAGGTTGAATTTCATGCTGTCATCCATCGTCCATCGTCCGTTGTTAAATTAGGCGTTCTCGGCGCGGGACTTTATGCCAATGCAACTTTATTGCCTGCGATCAAAAACATCAAAGAGATCGAACTCGTGGGCATTGCCTCCTCGGGCGGACTTCATGCCGAGCACTCGGCAAGGAAATTTGGCTTTGCGTATGCGGCTTCGTCCGATGCTGAGATCATCAACGACCCGAAGATCAACACAGTGGCCATCCTTACCCGTCACGATACACACGCCGAACTTGTTATCAAAGCGCTGAAGGCGGGAAAGAATGTGTTTGTGGAAAAGCCACTGGCGATCAACAGCGCTCAGCTTTCAGCAGTCAGCAAACAGCTTAAAGCCAACAGCCAGTTGCTGACCGTCGGCTTTAACCGCAGGTTTGCGCCGCTGGCTCAAAAATTATTTGCCTTCATCAAAGATCACACTGAACCGATGCATATCCATTATCGCGTGAATGCCGGATATCTGCCATTGAATCATTGGGCCCAAGACCCCAACATCGGAGGCGGAAGAATCATCGGTGAGGGCTGTCATTTCATAGACTTTATTACGTTCCTAGTCGGTACAGCGCCCGTGAGCGTAACGGCTTATGCCTTGCCCGATCAGGGAAAATACAGGGAAGATAATGTTTCGATGACCTTTGCCTTTGAAGATGGTTCAGTCGGTGTGGTGGATTATCTTGCCAATGGCGATAAATCCTTTCCGAAGGAACGCGTCGAAGTTTTCTGCGGCGGCAAGATCGCTGTGCTGGATGATTTCCGCGCGTTGGAATTAATCGAAAATGGCAATCGCAAAACGATCAAAGGCGCACAGGATAAAGGCTGGAAGTATGAATGGATTGCCTTTACCAAATCCATTCGTGAAGGTGGCGAGCCACCGATTCCGTACGAGCAATTAATCGGAGTGACGAAGGCTTCATTCGCGGCAGTGGATTCAATGCGGAATCGCTCAAATATTTCCATTTCATGAATGCCCATGTCAATCTCTGTGACTCAATTAAGATCGCGGCATTGTTTCCTGCGATGTCATGGTCAGAGTCGAAGCGGAGGGGAATACTGCTAGATTATTGCGAAAAAGGGATCATAAGAGGCTACCTGCAGAAAACCCGCCATGCACGATGTATATCCAAAAACTGAGAATGGTTGGAATTCAGCCTCATCTCGGTGGCGTCCATGCAGGCGAAGTGGGAGAATATGTTTGGCGAGAAAGAAATGAGTGAAAAGAGAGAAGTAATTTGTGAGAAGATTGCAAAACGAAAAGCGAAATCTGAATCGAAAAAATTAACTCAGAAGAATACTGCTGGAAAGCCGAAGAAAGCGGTGATGAAAAATGTAGCGACAAAATCAAGTGCAAAGAAAGAAAAGAAACCGGTTTCTAAGAAGGTTACAAGCACAAAGAAGAAAAATCAGAAGAAGGCAGAGAAAAAGAAAGCTGTTACATCAAAGGCTGATCCTGGTAAGGTCTCTCCGAAAAGAGTAAAGAAAGTCAAGAAGATACCTTTGGTTGCCAAAAATCGGTTGGAACCTTGATATCGAAATAAATTGTAAAGCTGATTTTTATTCTTACTGAACAACACTTAAGTTTACCAGCAGCTGTGTAAGTATCACTCTCGCGACATTTTGCAGGAAGCCACTAGTGTCTTGCTAACCTGAATAATGTGGATCGTTTATACTGGGTGGATGAAAACAAAATACAGGGTTGAACTATCTGCCGAAGAACGTCAGGAACTTGAAGCTCTGATTCGAGCGGGAAATGCAGCTGCGCGCACACAGACTCGAGCACGGATTTTGTTGTTGAGTGATAGAAGCCAAGCGAAGCCTAAGACAGGAAAGGAAATTGCAACTGGCTTGTTGTGTGCCATGCCGACGGTAACCAACATTCGCCGGAAGTTTTCAGAAGGTGGCATTCAAAAAGCATTATATGATCGACCCCGTCCAGGACAAGCGCCCAAGATCACCGGGGAGATTGAGGCTCAATTAATCAGCTTGGCATGCAGCCAAGCCCCTGAAGGGAAAGCTCGTTGGACGCTCCAAATGCTGGCCGATAAGTTGGTGGAGCTCAAACTGTTGGAGAGCATCAGTGATGTGGCCGTCATGAAGAAGCTAAAAAAAATGAACTTAAGCCTTGGCTCGTAAAAAGCTGGTGCATTCCGAAGCCTTCTGCACAGTTTGTCGCGAAAATGGAAGATGTGTTGACGGTCTATCAGCAGCCCTATGATCCGAAGCGTCCGGTGGTATGTGCCGATGAGAGCAACAAAGAACTTCACAAAACACCACGCGGCACCTTACCCGCCGGAATCGGACAGGTTGAAAAACAGGACTACGAGTACGAACGAAATAGCACTGCCAATATGTTCATGACGGTTGAGCCGTTGATCGGCAAACGTCGCGTACGCGTCACCGACCGACGAACCAAGCAGGATTTTGCAGAACTTCTTCGCGGTCTATCCGATGAAGACTACCCCGAAGCAGACCTCATTATCCTGGTGACGGACAATCTGAACACCCATTCTCCGGCTTGCCTCTACGAGCGCTTTGAACCCATGGAAGCCAGAAGACTGGCTGAGCGCTTCGAATGGCATTACACTCCTGAACATGGTTCTTGGCTGAATATGGCTGAGATTGAATTAAGCGTCTTAAGCCGACAATGCTTGGCACAACGCATTCCCGATAAAGATACCTTATCTACTGAAGTGTCTGCTTGGGAATTATCTCGCAATAACCTAAACGTAAAAATTGATTGGCAATTCAGGACAAAAGATGCTCGTATCAAACTCAAGCGGCTTTATCCTGTCCTCATACAACAACCTTCAAGTTAGTGATGCACTAGTTACAAAATATGTGGCTGAAAAGATATCTATTTTTAGAACTGGTCTTTCTTCTTTCAGCAAGTTCCGTCGGATTTGCAGAGCGCAACAAGCGCCGCCTGGAAGTCAGATACCTTGGTCGGGTTTGCCACGAACACACTTAAAGCCGTAGCGATCTTGTAATTCCAGGATGGATTACCGACAACCTCGGACATCAAACTACCAACGACTTTATCGCTTGTCCAATCTTTGGCAGCATTCTGCGAATACTCGCTGAACAGACTCTGATTGCAGTCTGTACGAGCACAGATCGAGCCCTTAAGTGGGTTGAAAGCTTCCTGGCCTTCCTTGGAGGCGGCAACGGTCAGCCAATCCAACGTGCCCTGAGGATTCTTGTTGCCCACCGGCAGAACAAAGCTGTCGGCCAGGAAGACAAAGATGCCATGCGTGCCAGGTGTCGGAGTCCAATCGAAGTCTATGTGGGGCTTCAGAGCAAGACCATTGGGTGCCGGGTTGGCATAGTAACCATAAGCCCAGTCGCCCATGATATTGAAGGCGGCATCGCCATCCGCAACCAGCTTGGAAGCGGGCTGCCAGTCGGACAGAGTCGCAGCATCGCTGTTGGTGTAGGATAGTGCTTTGGCATAGTTATTGAGCGCAGTGGTAACATCAGCGCTGCCCCAATCGGTCCTGCCAATCCACAGGCCAGCCCAGCCATCCGCGCCCAGCGAACCGATCATCACGTTCTCGAACAGGTGCTCAGTAGTCCAACCAGGTCCGAGGGCTAGACAGGTCTTGCCAGCGGTCTTGATCTTATTACAAGCAGCAAAGAAATCATTCCAGTTCGTGAAGCCACCCGCAGGAAGGGTCACGCCCGCGGCCTTTAAGATATTCGGGTTGTACCACATCACGTTCGAGCGGTGAATGTTCACCGGGACGCTGTATGGATGGCCGTCCTTGGAAATCCAGGGTAGCAAAGAGGGCGGCAATGCCGCGCCAAAGCCAGTTGATTTGTAGAAATCATCCAGCGGTTGAATCTGTTTCGCATCCACATAGGCAAAGGTTGCTTCACCAGCGTGAGCCTGCCAGGAATCCGGGGGATCACCTGCTTGCAAGTGGGTCGCTAGAACAATCCGCGCGTTCGTACCTGGTCCACCAGTCACTGCAGCATTCACAAAAGTCTCATTCGGATATTTGGTCTGGAAGATCTCGACCATGGCGGCCAGACCATCAGCTTCACCGGGACCGACCCACCAAGAGAACACTTCCACTTGACCAGTGTGAGCAGAAGCTTGAGGCGCAACTGGGACTTTAGTTATATCCTGAGAATGAGTTGGAGAAGATACTGCTTGGGTCGGTGTAAAAGTGGTGGTAGATGCTGAGGTCGGGGTGAGTGTTGCAGATGTTCCTCTTGGTGCACTTAGCATTGTAGGAAGAAAGCTTATCGCCGCAATTCCGCACAAAACCAGGGCCATAATTCCTACACCAATTACTCCAAATGTAATCCACGTAGATTTGGCGGGTCCCCTCTGCGTTCCAGTAGTTTCCTTGATGGCTTCTTGTTGAGCCTTTGATCTTTCACGCGCTAAGCGTTCTTCTTCGGCTCTTTGCGCGGCTAAACGCTGGGCCATTTCCTTCGCTAAGCGTTCTTCTTCGGCTCTTTGCGCGGCTAAACGCTGAGCCATTTCTTTCGCTTGGCGTTCTTCCTCAACTTTTCTTGCTAAGCGTTCTGCCTCTGCTTTTGCTACACCAAGATGATCATCTACATAGCCCGGATGCTCAAATTTCCCTGCCGAGGCTCCTGCACGAGCGGCAAGTTCAAATGCATTTAATAATTCCAAGGCGCTGGCATAACGCTGTGCAGGATCCTTTTCCAGGCACTTCAATACCACCCTCTCCAAATCTCGCGATACGGCGGAGTTATATTCACGCGGGGATGGCGGTTTTAATTTGATCTGTTCCCAACGCACTTTCTCCGATGTGCTTCCTTCAATGGTCGTTCGTTCTCCCGTGAACGGACGTTCCCCTCCAGTAAGCATCTCATAAATTACAATGCCAAGCGAGTAAATGTCAGTCTGCGGCATAGGCTGTTTGCCTTGGGCTTGCTCCGGAGCCATATACGCAGGTGTCCCCGCACCGACCAGTGTCACCGTGGTGCTGCTTTCCATCATGCGCGCAATACCAAAATCTGCAACCAATACTTCGCCATTCGATTTCACCATGATATTGGCGGGTTTGATATCGCAATGCACGCGTCCCATTTGATGGGCGTAATGCAAGGCGGAACATACAGGCTGAATGATTTGCAATATGCGTTGCAAAGAAAAAGGCGCATGCTCATCGAATATCTGCTTGCGAAGGGTGGTCCCTTCCACAAAATCCATGAGCATGAACGTAAGCCCTTGAACCTGCTCAAGTCCGTAGAAGCGAACGATATGCGGATGCTGCAAAGTCGAAAGCGTCTCCGCCTCACGGGAAAAACGGCGCAAAAAGACCCTGTCTTCGGCCAAGTCCGGATGGAGGACTTTCATCGCCAGAAACACCGCGCGTTGACTATCCCAAACCTTGTACACATCCCCCATTCCGCCGCGTCCAACCAGAGAATCGACGCGATAGCGATTTGCAATGGTTTTGCCGGTCAGGTCAGCCATAAATTACCTCACTCAATTGGTACGTCATTCGGTCAATATCTTCCTCGGTTGCATTACCGGCAAAGATTTCAAGATTCAATCGGATTGAATCGGAATCGCTCATAAGGTTACCCTCGCTTAAAAAGTCCTCATGCTATTGGCCATGCACAGGCAGGCCAAATTATAAACCTATCAATCTAATGTGATAAGATGCCTTCCTTAGCCAATCTCTCCTGTGCTAAATCCCATGCTAGAATATTCTCCATGCGAACCATCTACTTTTCTCCTCACCTGGATGACGCCATCCTCTCCGCAAGCGGGCTGATCTACGATCAGACTCAAGCAGGCCATTCCGTTGAGATCTGGACGTTTATGTGCGGCTTTCCCGATGAAACCGAACTGACGGAATTTGCCCAATCCTTTCATGCGGAATGGGGAACCGATTCCGCTGAGGAAACCGTGCGACTGCGACGGGCTGAAAACGAGAGGGCGGCGGATCTAGTCGGCGCAAAAGCGGTCAATTTTGACTTTTTGGACTGCATCTACCGACGCGGAAAGAACGGTGAAGCCTTATATACGGATATCTATGTGCCGTTACATGCCGCTGAATCAAATTTACCGGCCCGAATCGCACAAACCATGAAGGCCCACCTGAAGCCTGACGATGTCATCATTGTACAATTGGGGATCGGCAACCACATAGACCACGTCACGGTTCGGCAAACCGCAGAATTACTGGGGCGTTCGCTCATCTATGATGCCGATATTCCATATCTTTTTCACAATCTGGAGCAAATTCCGTCAAAAACGGCCGGAATGCAGGCTTCCGTTCAGTCAGTTTCGGAGGCAGGACTAAAAGTATGGCAGGAGGCGATCGAACTATACGCTTCACAACTCTCGACACTGTTTCAGCCTCCGGAGAGCATGCGCCAGGAGATCCATGGATACTGGTCTGGGCAAAAAGGCATCCGTTTTTGGAAACCTGCCCAGACAAATCAAGCTGTGCTTGCATCCGGTTTTGAATCGTGATATAGTAAGCGCGCCATTGGAAATGGCACGCAATTGCATCCTGTACAGGATGCAAATTCTTTAGTAAGGAAAGAATTATGAGCGCAAAATTCCTGACCAAGGAAGGTTTTCAGAAGCTTCAGGATGAACTTGAGCACCTGCGCACCGTCAAGCGCCAGGAAGTGGCTGACCGCTTGCACGAGGCCATGGAAGGCGGAGAGCTCATCGAGAATGCCGAATATGAGGCGGCCAAGAATGAACAGGCCTTTGTCGAAGGCCGCATTCAGGAATTGGAAACGCTTTTAGCTTCCGCGCGGGTGATCGAGGAAGAAAAGAATCACCTGGCGGACATGGTGGAAATCGGCTTGACCGTGACCATTCAGGAGCAGGGTTACGATCCCGAATCCTATACGATCGTGGGAGCGGCGGAGGCCAACCCGCGCGAAGGGAAGATCTCGAACGAATCACCCATTGGTAAGGCCATCCTGAACCACGCGGTCGGCGAGACGGTGCATGTCGAAACACCCGACGGTACCTATAAAGTAAAGATCATCAAGGTCAAGTAAATCGAAGGTTGACCTGGCGGCCCCGCGCGTCTGTAATCCGGCCGCGCGGGGCTTTTTTATTTTCCCTCACCCCGACCCTCTCCCAGGAAGGGAGAGGGGGGAGTATAAAATGCCCGAATATACATCTCTTGAAAAAATCCGTTTGCAAAAAATCGAAGAACTGCGCGCCGAGGGCATTGAAGCCTATCCCACGCGTGCGGAACGGACGCATACCAGCGCACAGGCGATCGCCGAGTTCGAAGCCGCTGAAAAGGATGGCCGTGAAGTCAAAGTAACGCTGACGGGACGAATCCGCGCCACACGCGCGATGGGCAAGATTTCCTTCGCTCATATCGAAGATGGCGCAGGCAAAGTTCAATTATTTTTCCGCATCAACGAACTGACCCAGGAGCGCGTTGACTTCTTCAATAAGATGTTCGATATCGGCGACTTCATTCAAGCCTCAGGCGTGATGTTCCGCACCAAGACCGGCGAAGTGACGCTCCACGTACACGACTTCAAACTGCTTGCCAAAGCAGTAAGCCCCCTGCCGGCAGACAAGGATGTGACGCAGGAAGACGGCTCCATTCTGCGTTATGCCGCGCTGGAAGATGCAGAACTGCGCGCCCGCCAGCGGTATGCGGACCTGGCGGTCAATCCCGAAGTACGCGAGACCTTCCGCCAACGCGCGACGATCATCAAAGCGCTGCGCGAATTCCTGGACGACAGGGGTTTTCTCGAAGTCGAAACACCGATCCTGCAGCCGATCTACGGCGGTGCGGCGGCGCGGCCTTTCACGACGCATCACAACGAACTGAACCAGGATATGTACCTGCGGATCTCGTTCGAACTTTATCTCAAACGATTGCTGGTGGGAAACCTTGAAAGAGTCTACGAGATC
>Ga0182027_10005854_pt1 | contig 18570 bp, 13 predicted proteins | sample 712E1DmetaG_FD_121300 | JGI IMG/M metagenome (GOLD analysis project Ga0182027, IMG submission 121300) | Permafrost microbial communities from Stordalen Mire, Sweden - 712E1D metaG (Illumina Assembly) | ecosystem: Environmental > Terrestrial > Soil > Wetlands > Permafrost | place: Sweden... | reverse complement strand
CCGAAATGTCATTGCGAGGAGCGAAGCGACGTGGCAATCTCCCTTGATTCCTTTCAAAAACGCGAGATTGCTTCACTTCGTTCGCAATGACAGACCGCGTTTTTGAATTTTTAGAGATCCCCTATTATTATTATCCTCTTTGTTCCCACTTGAGTTCCGGAATTTTCTTGATGTTTATCAGGAAGTAATATCCCGGATTATACCCCGACGGCCGCCAGTCGAAGCGCATGTCCCAGCATTCCTGTTCGTAGTGGAAATGCACGTCGTGGTCCACGAACTGGTTCGTGACGAAGTTATAGGTGCTGCTCCACGACATCGACCAGTTCCGCGTGAAATTGATGGATGCGGATGTGCTCAAACTGTATTGCTTTGTGGTAATGAACGGATCGGTGGGAGAGTTACGAGACTGTGAGAATGTGTACTGAGGGCTTATGCCCGCCTGCCATTGCTGCGGGCCGGCCCGAAGGTAGTGAAGGTCGAATTTCGGCTGCAAGCTGTCCGCGGCGATTTTGTCTCCCTCCCACAAGGAGCCGTGCAGGGACAGGGAGTTTGACGGCGAAATGGAAACACTATACTGATGCAGGAGCGGCAGCGAAAGCCGGTCGTTCTGGTCGTACATCCAGAACGTGGAGCTGTACCCCACGCGCACGACCTCGTACCCCGTGTTTGCCGAAAGGGAGAGGTCGCTGAATTTCCTCGTCGGCGCCTCGAAATCGTAGGATGTGGAAAGGGCTGCGGTGAGAAGCTGGATTTTTTTCTCCGCCGGTTTGTCTCCGGGTGTGGCCGGCTTGTCAAGCAATTTCCCCTGGAATTCGTTGTTGATGTTGATGCCGACGCTCTGGCTGGGTTTGGGTTTGGCAGGGTCGTAGGGTTCAATGGGAGTGTAAATCTTGTCCTGCGAGTGCGAGGGCGTATACGTATAGCTGAGCGTGGGTGTAAAAGTGTGCCTGATTCCGTCAAGACTGAACAAATGGATGGGAAATATTCCATACAAGTTGGTGCTGAGGCCCACGCCCGCATTCCAATTGTAGTCGCTGGACCATGTGTTGGGGTGTGAAGGGTGGATCGGTTTTTGCACGACAGTCGTACTCTCAATTGCCTTGAACGTGGTATCGAACAACTGCGTTTGCTGGTTGAACGTCACCAGAGTGGATTCAACGGCAGGCGGGGGAACTTTGCTCGCAAGCTGGATGCGCGTGAGAGTATCGTATGTGTAAATTGTTTGCGAGACCGTTGAGTCGGTTGTGGTATCCTGGTAGCCTCGAAAGGTGGATATTCTCGCGTTGAAATTCGGGTTCACCGTGAAGTACTTGAGCACCGTCTGCGGCGATGAGAGTGAGAACGATTGCGCCGCAGCTATTTTCTGATAGTTCCCGCCGGTGTCCCCGGAGGGCGCCGTATAATTTCTGAGAATGCCGCTTGCCTGATACGAATAAAAGATTTTATTGTACCATGCTTCCTCATTCTTTTCGTTTTCGGGCACGTTGTCTTTCGGCGTAAAGGGTATTATAGGGCGCGACGGCAGGCTGAAGTTGATGTTCGGCAGGTCTTCGATTATTTCGCCGTTAGAAAGATTCTGGCTCCGGTTCCAGGTTGCGTTCGCGCTCCCGTTGATGGACGGAATCCTCTGCGACAAAGACATGTTGGCATTGAGGTTCTGGCTGAGGATCTGGGTCGAATCTTCGGAGTAGGTGGTGTAGAACGAATTGGTGCCCACCATGCTTCCGCGGCCGGACAGCGTGGTATTACCGTCGGGCGTGATGTTTTGGTTGTGCGTGTAGTCCAGAGACCATTGCTGGCTTCTGCTCAGAAACGTGCCGTTGTCGGCGTATTGTCCCGTGAGGGAGCCGCTCAACCAATATTTCATCGCGTATCGCGTGGCGCCGTTGAAAACGAAGTTGTTGAATTCCTGGATCCGCATCCATGCCGTAGCGTCAATGTAATCGTTGGGAACAAAATAGTATCCAAGGTTGTCAAGATATCCGCCCGATTCCGGGTGACCGCCCCAGATGGGCGTGAGAAGCCCGCTCTTGCGGTTGCGCTCAAGCGGGAATGCAAAGTAGGGGAGCCATGCAACGGGCGCGTCGCCGAGCGCAAACACAACGGGACGGCTTATCACTTCGCTGTTGGGGATCACCTTGATGGTTTTTCCGTAGAAATAGTAGTCGGGAGTGTCGACAAAGGCGCAGGTGGTGTAGTTACCCTCTTCGATGTACAGATCGTTATTTTCCGCTTTGACAATTTTGTTGCCGTTAAAATACGCGTCGTCCATATGCGCGCTGGCGTACTTCACCCTGCCGCGCTTGGTCTTTATGTTGTAAATCATGGATTCGCCGACCGTGGTGTCGTGTTTCTCAACGAGCTGCGGCTTGCCCGTTGCAACCAGCAGGCCGTCTTCCATGTAGTAGGTAATCGAGTCGGCGTTGAGCGTGATGTCCTGATACTTTACAACCGCGTTATTGATGAGCTTGAGCTGCTTGTTCTCGACGTCGTAGTCGATATAGCCGCCGTCGGCGCCGTAAAACACGGTATCGTACACGGCCTGGCCTTTGGATTTTGAGGTGTCGCCGGGAGTCTTCCCCTTGGCGGGTTTTACCGGTGCGATCGGCGGGCCTGCCGCTGTCCGAGTCGTATCGGTGTGCAGCACAGACGAGCCGTGCACCGCTCCCGTGTCGGCGAGTGCGGCAGGCGCCTTGACCGTGGTGTCCGATGGCGCTGCAGCAAACGATGCGGCGCAGAACGCGGTGCAAACGCACGCGAAAAATGCCGCGTATCTGGAATAGTGGAAAGCAGGCATGATGGTTCGAACGGGACTTCCTTTGAGCAATAAAATACTTTAGAGCGCGGAAAGACTACGATGAAACAAAAGGAAGATTGTCCCGTTGCAAACCGCGAATTGCAGCGCCTGCGGCGGCAGGATTTTCCGTATCTTAAATGCCGAATCTTCGGATGTCAGAGTGCTGCAACCGTCAATCGTCGATCGGGGGCGTCCCATCCGTACCGGAAAGCGCCCTTCTATGCCCAAGTTTCTTCCTTTTTCTCGCCCGCCGCTGCAAATAATAGAGAACAATCATCATGCCGCCCAGCAGGACCAGCTTGAGATACACGCCGCCCCACGGCGCGGGCTTGGGATGGTACACGCGTCCGGCAAAAATAGTCGGTTGAACCGTGTCTCCGCAGGTGTCAAACGCGAAAAGGCCAACCTGATAGGTACCTGTTGAATCGTGCCAGATGCTGTCCCAGGGAACCACCCATTCGGCGGCAATGCCCCCCTGCACAGCGCCGGCGAGCGGCGCGGTCCGGTAGAACGGGCGCAGCGAATCGAGCGAGGCCTGCATTTCCATGGAGGAATAGGGAGAAAGGCGGTGCGGCAGGAACCGGAATTTCCACAACCCGCAGGACGCCTTCTTGCCGGTTGCGAAATAGCCCGTAAGGCCCTCTCGTGTGTTAATCACATCGTAGAGCCACAACGAGTCTTTGGCCAGATACGCCGCGTCGCTTTTCTTCCATTCAAGCAGAAAACCGTCAAGCTGTATGGCCCGGCCGTCGCGGTCGACGTTGCGCACCTGAACGGCCCGGGCCGGGCCCCAGAACGAAAGCAGCGCCCCGCACGAAAAAACAAATGCCATTGTCAATGCGCGCATCTGAACCCCACACTCACTTCCCCGAAATTCGGCTCGAACCAGTGGCGGTTCTTGATTTGGAGCTGCGATGCCGTGGAGTACCAGCCGCCGCCCCTGATAACCCGGTACTGGCCAACCTCGGCGCCCTGCGGGTCGGATTGCGGGGAGGCCGTGTAGTAGTCGGGATCATAGTGATCCGCGGCCCATTCCCAGACGTTGCCGGTCATGTCGTACAATCCCCATGGATTCGGCGCAAACGACGCGGTCTTTTCCGGACGATTTGCCGGAGGCTGCGGGCAGCGCGAGGCCGAAGGAAGTTCGTTTCCCCAGGAATATTGACTAGAGCGCCCGGCCAAAGCCGCATATTCCCACTGGGCTTCGGTGGGCAACCGCTTGCCCTGCGCCTGGCAATATGCCTGGGCCTGAAACCAGGTAACGCACACCACGGGGTAGCGGCCGTTGCGAAGCGCGGGCGGCACTCTCACGTTTCTGAATCCCTGTTGCGTCCAGATGACGCATGCGCCGTCGTCGTAGTGCGCCGGCGTGCAGGCGCCCAAGCGCACGCACGAGTCGTACTGTGAGAACGTAACTTCTGTTTTGTCAATATGAAACGGAGAGATCGAAACCGCATGGGCGGGCGCCTGGTTCGGCTCGCCGCCATCGATTCCCATTGTAAAGGAGCCGCCCGGCACCGGTGCCATCTGTGCGCACAGAGGCGCAGTGACGATGGCAAGAATAAGCGCGAAGCGGTGCGAAGCAGTCATTAGTTGTTTCTTGACATTGCGGGACAGGTCTGTTTCCTATTGGGCGGCTTCGTGCATTTCCACGCCAAGGATGACGACGCCGAATACCACAAAAACGCCCACTGCGATGAGTGCGGCGATTCTGTCGAACCCTTTCTTCTTCGGAATCACCGGCGCCGGCTTTTTTTCCGTGCCGCTTGGAGGGATATGCTGGAGAACGACCGACAGGGAATCGGTCTTGCCTTCCGTCAAAGTCATGCGCTTTTCCGCCGATACAAAGCCGGTTTTGTCCACCTTAACAGTATGTTCGCCCGGCTTGAGACGGGGGTTGTCGCACGGGGTGACGCCAAGTTCCTTGTCGTCGAGAAACGCGGAGGCTCCCGCGGGCTCGCTCACAACCACGAGGTGGGAAGGCAGCACCAGGGCCACGTTCAGGGTCAGGGTGCTGTCGCCCGGGATCTCCACACTTATCTTCTTGCCGAAATATCCCGTTGCCTTGACGATGAGCACGTGGAGTCCGGGGGTAAGGCTGTCAACCGTGACCGGGCACGGGCCCTTTGGCAGGCTGTCGACGTTTACTTCCGCGCCGGCGGGCGTGGTGACAATCGAGAGCCGGCCAAAATGCGCGTGCTTTGCGGTGTCGGCGGCCGCGAGGGAAATTTGCTTCGTCGCGAGTGAATCGGTCTTTGCAGCAGGCGCTGCGGCGAAGGCCGATAGCGCACCGGCGAGCAGAATGGAAACGCAAGCAGGAATTGCGGCTCGTCTACTCATGAAACCCTCTGTGGAGGTTAGATAACGGCGTGCACCTTTGGCGGAAGTTCCGCCTGGTAGAAAATACTTTGGGAAGCAGCGCACGGCGATTGATTTGTTTGAGGCGATTGCGCGCAAGGTTCAAACAAATCGGGAACAATACGCTATGCGCCGAACTGCTCGGTCGGAATGGCCTCATCGATCAACATGATCGGAATGTCTTCCCGTATGGGATAGAGAAACTTCTTGTCTTCCCGCAACAAGCCGGCATCTATCGCCTCTTTAACAACTTCACCGCCCCGGTTCTTGAGCGTGCCTTCCTTGATTTTTGCGTTGATTCTCTTGATGATGTCGCCCTCGACCAGGGTGACATCCTGCTTTGTCTCAGGACAGCAGAGGATATCGAGAAGTTCCTTGTCGACCATGATGTCTCCTTGTTTCAAGGTTATTTTGTTAAAATATATCGAACGGGTGTCTTGCACAACCAAAAGCCACGACCGGTGCGGCGCTGACGCCCGGCAATCCCCTTTTCGTGCAGTGCGGGGTCAGGTATGATCGCGGCAGATGGATTTGCAGGCTGCAATGCTTTTCTCCGTATGGCAAAAAGCGGCAAAAAGTCGTATATTCTCAGCTAGAGGGAGGATGTATGACAAAATCGCCTATAGCGTTTGTTCTCATTGCAGTGGTCGCGGCATCCGGATCTTCACAGAATGTCGCGATAACAGGCAGGGTAACCGATAATCTGGGAAATGGAGTGCAGCATACGGTTATACGGATGGGCATGGCCGCGCTCTTTGCCGAAACCGACGCAAACGGTAATTACGTGTTGGGAGGTGCGGTTGCAAACGCGCCCCTTGCAAACCCCTCCCCAAAGGGCAACGCTTTCAAAGAGCCTGTGTTTGTCGGCGGGAAAGTCCTGTTCAGCCTTCCTCAAGACAATATGGTCGTGACCATAGGGCTGTATGACCTGAACGGCTGCCTTGTCAAGAATATCCTCAACACAACGATGAACGCTGGTAATTTTTCGGTAAGCGTTGCGAAAAACGGACTCTCCTCGCAATTTTATGCGCTTCGTATTGCCATAAACGGGCGGATATCCGTCATGAAATTTCCTTCGGTTTCCCATTGGCTCGATTATGCCGGACCGCCAGCGCCCGGCGAAAATCGCCCCGCTTTAAAGAAGCTGGCCGCCGTGCTTGACACGCTCCACGCAACCGCGCCGGGCTACTCCATCGCGGTCAAGCCCATAGAAGCGCTTACCGGCGCCTACAATTTCGCGCTCACGAAAACGACAACGTGGAATGGCGACACGGTCGCGTTCTGGGGCAACGTGAGCCAGATCCCCACAACGCCGATAACATTCAAGATCATCAACAGAACCAACGGTGCGTTCGCGGACAGCCAGATCTATTGGGCGCATGGGGACAATGGTATTCCGCAACGCCTGAGCACCGTTTCCACCATCAATCTTGCGAACGACCCGGCCGGCCGGCTCTATGTTATGGTGGGACAAACCGACTTTACGGATCCCAAGAACTGCTGGGATTTTGAGGAACACACGACCGGTGGCGGGACGTATAACGGAAACACGACACGGGTGGACGGTTTTAGCCTTCCCCTCACAATCCGCCTGCATTGCGCGGACGGGACAGACATAACGCTCGGCGATGATTACTCCATTTATTATCAATCGCGCCAGTCGCGCTTTGATGAATTTGTCAATGAAGTTCCCAAGGAATTCACCCAGTGCGCCTTTGTGGATACGCCGGGAAGAATACCGTCGTGCTACCGCTCCGGGCTCTTTACGCCGACGTCGGCGAACAAAGATTATTACACGGCGTATGTTGATTCAGTGTGGGCGCTCAGAAATATGACGTCGGCCAAGCCAACCTGCCACGATATCATCGGCAATGAGGGACCCGGAAATGTCCCGGACCTCGGCTCTGCGCTTAACAGGCACGTCGCGGACCTCGACCAATCGAAATGGACGGACGGGACCTTGTTTTACCAGAAAACTCCCTGCAATTTCTACTCACGGTATATGCATCGGCGTTCGCTCAGAAATAAATGTTACGGGTTCCCCTATGACGATTACGGCAACTGGGCCGCGTTTGCCTCTCACGGCGGGGCGCAATGGCTGATTATCGCAGTGGGGTATTAAAGGAGTGCCGGCACGATCAGGGATGATCGTGGCGCACGGGTTACGGTTTTGAATGGTGAACAAGGCACCCGTGCGGAGGATCGGGGATGAGCGAGGCAGACGGGTTTACAGGGTGCGATCAGGATTTTGGAATGGGCACCCGTGCGGTAGTATCAATGCTTATCAATGCTGCTCTATGATTAACGCGAAGGATGCCTCTGCTTCGCGTGCCATGACCTGTGCCCGATGTAATTCGTCAATCAGACGCTGGATTACAGTCACCAGTGCTCGCTTCGATCGATTTAGGACAGCTGTCATACGTGGTAGGTTCGCAACAGTTTGTTGGAATGCGGCAAGCTGCCCTGCAACAGTGTGCGTCGTTTCAATGAAACTACGGACTGATGCAAGATTGTCTTTGATCTGTCCGAGATCTTCGTCTTTGATTGTAAACTCTACAGACATCGCGGCAGCCTGTGTGAACGCGGACATTCCAGTGTTAATGTGCTGGCTAAATAAAGGTACTTCGGCCTCCAGGCGAGAAACAAATTGATCCATGTCTGCAGCCGCTTTCGCAATGAGACGCTTTGCGGCTTTGCTGTTCGTTAGGTGCCCCGCAGGCCGGGGGAGACGACCCTGAAAAGTACCCGACGGGGTGAACCTCTCCACCGTATCTTATCTTATATTACATGGATATGGAAAACAAACCTGCCCTGTCAGCCATTGCCTTCCTCTTTTGGGGATGTCGTATTGGTTCCACACTTCGGATGGTGAGGTCGGATGGCCCGACCGGTCCCGCCCGAGCCGCGGAGGGGGCAGGGCAGTCCGCATCGCCATCGGGCCGGGACTGGACCGCGGCGTGTACTTCTGCAGGATTTCGGGGCATGCGGACGACCTGACGTTCCCGATCGCAATTGTCAAATAATCGGTCCGGAGCGGGGACACGGCGGAAAGGGATACCGTGCGCATTGCAATGAGAAAATGGTTTGCGTGGCTTCTGGCGGTCTGTTGCTCCGTTTCGGCGGCAACCGTTTGCCCTCCGCCGTTGTCAATTCCCTACGCCAACAGCGTCGTTTTCGATTTGAATGCAAAGAGATTCGATTTCCGGTTCACCGGCGGAACGCAGACCCTGGTCTATTCATTCGGCGCGGCAAGCGGGCCCATGCTGAGCTCGCTTGCGGTCTCGGTAAGCGGCTCCCTCTTTACGCCCAGCAACGGCGGCGGGGTGAGCGTGGTTTCCGGCGGCAGCGAGCACTTCCCGTGGTCGTCCGGCGTATCGTACCGGCTCGCGGCCGCGGACACGGCGCGGGACACGGTACGGCTTTCGTGGATCATGAAATACGGCGCGGACTCGCTTCACGTTCGATATGCGATGAACATCGCGGGCCGCACTCTCACCGTGCATGTGAGCACCGACGAGCCCCTGTCCGCAGGTTTCTACTGCGATCGGTGCGCGCACGCCGCGGATCCGGTGATTGTTCACGTTCCGTACCTCACGCTGTTCAACGTGCTTCTGTCGGGCGGCGTGTTCACCTCGCTCTACTGTGACTGGGAGAATTCCGATGCGTCACTGCTCACCCCGTCCAATTCTGTTTTCTCGGATAGCTCCGTTTACTTTGCGCAAAACGCCCTCTATGTGCCGAACAGCGCCGGCCGGAGACGACCGGTTAACGAAACGGTGTACTGCACGGTCTCTCCGGATCTGAACGACGTTCTGCCTCAGGTGCCCAATCCGGTGTCTCCGTACAAGGCCGTGTCTGCGGGCAGGCTCTTTGTAGACCTGTGGACCGGGCAATTCTCGCAGGCGGCCGATGCGGTCGCGCGATGCAGAAAGGCGGGCGTAGCCGACGCCTGGGTGATCGAACATAACTGGCAGCACGCGGGCTATGATATGCAATATCCCGACGTGCTTCCCGCAAACCCGAACCTGGGGGGAAACGCGGGACTGCTTGCGGTGCGCGACTCGGCGGCGGCCGCGGGCTACCTGTTCGGCGTGCACGAAAATTATGTCGACATGTATCCGGACGCGCCGTCGTACAGCATTGCGGACATCGCTCTGACTCCGGACGATTCCCTGAAAAAGGCGTGGTACAACTCCTCCACCGGAAAGCAATCGTACCAGATAAAACCCTCGCGAGCCGCTTTCTACCTCGACACCTGGGCGCCCAAGATCCACGCGGCCTTTTCCACCTCCGCCTCGTTCCTCGATGTGCACTCGGCGGTGAACCCCGGCGACAAGAACGACTACGACGCGGCTGTTGACAATTCGGGAATGTTCCGCGAGACGATGCGGCTGTACCGGGATCTGGGGGGCCGCATGCGCACCGACCACGCCGGCCCCGTGTCGGGAGAGGGAAATTGCCACTTTATCAACAGCGGGTATTTCGACGATTTCGAGGCGCAGGTGAACTGCGCCGCCTGCGGGCCGCGCCAGGGATACGCGCTGCCGGTTTTTCCGGATTTCAAGCTGGGCCGCCTCCACCGCACCGCGGCATGGCATGGCGTGGGGTATTACGAACGGTTTTTCTCGGATTCAACGGGTGCGTCGGTATTTTCCCCGATGTCGTCTTCCCAGGTGCTGACCTATGTCGCGACGGAACTGGCCTATGGCAACGCGGGGTTCATTGCCACGCCGTCGAGGATCGCGCAATGGGACAGCACGGTGAGGATCGAAAACCGGTATGTACTGCCCGCACAAAAAGTGTACTGCCTGGACAGCGCGGTGTCAATACAGTACGACGACAACGGGATCCTCATATCCGCATCCGACTTTATCCGCAACCACCCGGCAACGTATGCCGACATCAACAGCGGTGAGTTTATGTCGAGGGTGCGCGTGGAGTACGCGCGGGGCATGGTTGTATATGTCAACCGCCACCCGTCGCTTCCCTGGACGTTCACCGCCGCGTCCGGTCCCCGGTGGAATGATTTTCACGCAACGGTCGGAGGCCGTGATTCGTTGAGTATCGGCGTATTTTCCAATGCGTCATGGACCCTTCCGCCGAAGAACGGCTGGCTCGTAACCGCACCTGAGGCGGTCGCAAAAACGGCAACCGAGATGAGAAACCATTCCCTGCCCGGATTCACGATGGTTGTCAAATCCGGTTTCGGTTCGGGAAAGAAGATCATTGAGATTATTGGTGACGGGTCAAGTCTGAACAGCGGAATGCTTTCCATAATAACCATGGATGGAAGAGTAGCAAAGCAATTTCGTGTTCCCGGCGGTCGGACGGAGTGTGAAATCGAGTGGGATGGTCGTTGGGCTCCGCCGGGAATCTATTTCGCCAGAGTCAGAATAGGTGGAAGGGAAATCGCCGGGCGCTTCGTCATCACCCGGTAGCGGTATGCACCGTTTTGCGTCGTCACCCCCTTTAGACCTGACACACGTTGTCAATTACGATCACGCTTTCCCGGCGGGGATGTCATGAAAGTTGCTCTTCTCGCCCTGGTGCTCCTAGCCGCACAAGCCTTTTCCTACATCGACTACCATGGCACCATGAACGATTTCATGGGCGTCAACGTGCATCAGCAGCTGTGGCAGTACCATTACCTCGGAACAAACGCCGATTACGACATGCACATCCCTTTTCGGTGGGTGCGCAATTATCACCCGTGGACATGGTTCGAACCGGTGAACGACACCTATTTGTGGAATTACCAGGGCGAGGGCGAATGGAAATGGTACGACGAATACTACCGCAGGCTCGACCGGGATAGCGTCAATCTCCTCATCTGCGTGCTGTCGCCGCCGTCATGGGTTGTTGGCGGGACTGTACGGCAGTTTGACAACGGTGACGGCAGTACCGAAAACAATTACCGCGAAAAAGCCGAGTACCTGGCACAGCTAAGCGCCAGGTTCGGTCCCACCGGCGGTCACGCGCAATCTGACCTCGAGACGTCCGACAAGGTCCAGGGCCTCGACTACTGCAGGTACTTTGAGGACGCCAACGAGGAGAACGACTGGTGGGACACCGCCTACTGGACGCCTTTGCAATACGGAAAGTTCCTCAATGCGGCGCACGACGGCCGCGGCGTTTTGACCGGGGCCTCGCTGCCGATTGCAGGCGTCAAGGAGGGAGACGCGAAGGCGTTCCACGTGCTGGGCGGGCTTGCCAACAACGGCATCGACAAAACTCCCAAATGCAATGGAAGCTATCTCGACTCCGCCGTAATATACTCCGGCAGGCCGGCGTCCCAGGTTATGGACGTTATCAATATTCATTTGTATTGGAACACCACCGATTCAATTCCGTGGCCGTGGACCGGGGCCGCCGGCGTGTGCCCGGAAAACGGCCTGCTAGAGCGCGGTAACAACGACATTGCCCAAATCGAGGCCTGGCGCGACGCAAAGGCGCCTGGCATGCAGGTATGGCTCACGGAATTCGGCTGGGACACCTATACAGGCGGCGGAGACAATCATTCCTACCAATACGCACCGGAGTTGTCGCAGGCCAATTACATCATGCGCTCATTCGCCCTGCTCAAATATCTGGGCCTCGCCAAGGCGTTCGTCTACTTCGACCAGGATCCCAATTCCGCCAGTGCCACCCAGTACGCAAGCTGCGGTCTTGTCAAAGACGCGACCAACAACTTCAGCCGGAAGACCAGTTTCTTTTTTATGGCTACCATGCGGGCAATGATCGGCGACTATTATTTCGCAAGTGCGGACAAACAAGCCTCGGGCAGCCCGCAGCTCTATGTGTACCGGTTCTATCGTTCCGCCCAGGACGTGGTGCTCATGGTCTGGTGCAGGCAGGCGGGACAGAAGGTGGACAATGGCACCGTTATCCAGAACTGCGCAATCACGGTGTCGGGCATGCAGTCCTGCTTGCAGGTAAAGCCGCAACCGGGCCTCTTGTACGGACAGAGCAGCATTCTTACCGTAAGCAATCCCGGGGCCGGTAACGCGTCCGTCACAGTACCTGTCGTGAGCGAGACGCCGTTGTTCCTCAAGCTCGCAGGAGAGGGAATGGGCACTTCGACAACCCCGTCGTCGTTGTCCTTGGGACCCCACTTTGCAGAACCGCGCGTTTGGAAGAACTCCGCGCTGTTTGACGGACTGGACAACGGGTCGATTGTCACCGTATTCCGGACCAACGGGAGAATTTCATGGCGCGCGGCGGTTGTCGGCAATTCAATACCGGCCTTTTCAGGTGTTCCGGGCATCTATGTTTATTCCATAAAAGCGGCTTGTGGACATGTCTCGGCGAAAGGAATATTTGTATTGACGGAGTAGGATCGGCGCTCTGGAGAATCCCATGAAGATAGGTTCTTTTGGAGGAATTGCATGAAGTTGCCGAGTGCAATTGTCGGCGGCACGGCATTATTCCTGTGCATCGCCGCTGGGCAATATGCCTTTCCCTACGACAACGCGATCTCGCCTTACGGGGTTTGCGCGCATCTGCCGGGCGAAGGAGATCTGTATGCCGAGCTTCGCGCCATAAAAGGCGCAGGCATCGGCTGGGTGCGTACGGATTTCTCCTGGAGCGCTGTCGAACCTCAGAAGGGCTCGTGGACTTTCGCGCGCTACGACGACGTGGTGCGCGTCTCCGATTCCATGCAGATAGGCATTCTCCCCATCCTCTGTTACAACGCGGCCTGGGGCGACACCGCCTGGAGCCATCTCGATTTGTGGACGGCCTACGTTGACACCATTGTCAGAAGGTACAAGACATCGCTCAGGTACTGGGAGGTGTGGAACGAGGAGAATATCGCATTTTGGAAAGACGGCACAACCCAGCGAGCCGCGCATTATGTGGATCTTCTCCAGGCAACGTGGCAAGCCGTAAAAGCGGTTGACCCGCAACTGCATGTGGTGATCGGCGGAACGTCGGGCGTTCCATACGATTACCTGGACACGCTATATGCCGACGGCGCGCGGGACTTTTTCGACCTTATGAACGTTCATCCGTACCGCTATCCAACGCCGCCCGAAGCGGCGTCCGGTTCCGGTCTCACCCTGTTCGGCACGCTCGCGAAATTGCGGACCCTCATGAACGCGCAAAGTGACTCTTCAAAACCCGCCTGGATCACGGAAATCGGATGGCCCACGCAAGTGCCGAACATCGGCCTGTGGGCGGCCACAATACGATGCGGTCTTCGCGCAGCCGGTCCGAAGGGCAGAACGTGGAACGTTGCGTTCCTCGACGATGCGGATTTCCCGCCGTGCCAAGCAATCTCCCTGTCCGATGCGGAACTCCTTACCGCCGTACCTGGCCCGGGGGCGACCGTCACGCGCGTGCGGCTCGACCAACTGTCGGCTTTGTCCGCCGGAGGATACCAGGCACTCATCATGCCGCCGGGTGAAAGCTTTCCGGACGACTACTACGAGCAAATACGTTCCTTTGTCAAAACCGGCGGCGCGGTAGTGTTTACCAGCGGCGTACCCCTCTACTATGCGGTCAAAGAGAACGCGCAGGGAATGTGGACGAGTTCCGGCGCGGGCTCAGCGTACAGGCAGCGGCTCCATTTCGACTTCGAGGCGTGGTGGACTAATCCCGCAGCTCCCGAGACAACCTCGTCACTTATTGTCAATTCGCCGTTCGCGGATTCGATTCCGCTTGCCGCGGGGACCCAGGGCTCGCGGTTCCTGTCGCGCGCGTTCCTGAAAACCGGCGATACCATGACCGCGTTGATAACGGCGCAAACCGCCGGCTACCAGGCTCCTGTTGCGGCGTTTATCAAGTACAACAGCGATTCCCTTAGAGGCGCGGCCGTTATTTCCACTCTGCCGTTCAACGTGAGCGGCGTGACGCCGGACAGGCAGGCCGTTTTGCTTCCCCGCGCCTACCTCATCGGTTTGCAGGCAGGAATACAACGGTTCTTCTGGTACGAATTCCAGGCGCCGGAAATGGATTCGTTTTACAACGAGGACAACTTCGGCATCACGCACCGGGATTTCTCGCCGAAACCGGCCTACACCGCCTATGCAGCGCTGACCCGCGCCCGGCCCGCAGGTTCCGTGAACGTGGCCGGCGAGTGGGTCTCTTCGGACAGTACCCTGTATTTTCCGCATTGGCAACGGCCCGATACTAGAAACGGCTGGGCGATATGGACATTGGGGAACCCGCGGACCGTCACGTGCACCTTTGCCGGCCGGATCGATTCGGCCTTCACGCACTTGGGCGCGGCCGTGTCCTTGCAACCGCAAGGTACGGTCCTGCAACTTCAGACATCTGAAAATCCGCTCTATATCATCGGGCCGCAGAATATGACGTTTTCGCCCACGGCGGTGAGGTCGCCCGCTTCCGCCTCATCCGGCATGCAAGATGAGGTAAAAATAATCAATCGTCAAGGAATACTGGCGGTGCAAGTCAATCGGGAAAAAATACCCTGCTGTGAAGTTTCGATGTACGGGCTCGATGGGAAAAGGTTATGTCATTCGAAGCTGGATGTGGCCGCTCATGGATTCCTTGTTCTGGATAAAGCGATCACTGTACGCGGATCCATGGCAATCATCCAGGTGAAAAGCGCGGATTTGTGTTTGAGAAAATTGGTGGTTGTTGCAAGGTAGAATTTCCTGCGGTCGGACCGGATTATGCCCTCGTCGTCCATACATTGTTGCTTATTATTCTTTCACCTGTAAGCGGGGTGGGTATGAACGTTATCATGAGATTTAGTAAATCAAGTTGTTTACCACGGTTCGCATCATTGCTGTTCGGCATCATGGCCACTTCATTCTTTTCTATCGACGCCGCCGGGCTCAAGGATGCCGCGGCAAAGGCGTATTTGAATTTCGGATCGTGCGTCGGCAACGATCCCTCGAAATTGTCTTTCGTCAATGTAGTCAAGAACGAATTCAACATACTCGTGTGCGAAAACGCAATGAAATTTGCCTCAACCGAACCTTCTCAGGGAAACTTCACTTTCAGCGCTGGAGACGCGGTGGTCGCATTCGCCGCCAACAACGGCATGCTCATGCGAGGGCATACGCTGGTATGGCATAACCAAACATCGTCGTGGGTTGTTAACGACAGCTTGAACCGCCAGCAAATGCTGCAGATCATGAAGAATCATATCAACGGGGTGGTGGGGCATTACAAAGGAAAAATCCTGGAATGGGACGTGGTCAATGAAGCGGTGGGCGATGACGGCAAGAGTTTGAGAACCAGTTTCTGGCAGCAAAGGATCGGCAATGATTTCGTCGACTCCGCCTTTGTATACGCCCATCAGGCCGATCCCGGCGCGTTTCTCTATTACAACGATTACGGCGGCGAGGGGATGGGCACCAAGGCGAATTACATTTATGCCATGGTAAAAGGCATGTTGGAACGGGGCATACCGATTCACGGCGTCGGTCTCCAATGCCATTTTTCCAATTCGGTAAACAAGGCCGATATTTCATCGAATATGAAGCGCCTTGGCGCGCTCGGACTCAGGGTTTCGTGCACCGAAATTGACATCAGCAATACGACAAATAACGGTGCGCCCTGGAAAGCGTTGATGGAGGCCTGTACGGAGAATTTCAATTGCACGTCGATTTTGACCTGGGGAGTCGATGATGCCGTTTCCTGGCGCGGAAAAGATTGCGGCTGCCTGATTTGGGATACGCTTCAGCAGCCAAAGCCTGCGGTATACGACTCCATCCTGAGCGCACTAAACAACTCGGATCCGGCCATCGCGGAACAGCGGAAAGCATTTATCACCGGAACCGTGGACGTACGTGACGCGAACGGGACTTTCGTAGAGCGCCACGATGGCTTGCGATTATCCTTTTCCAACGATGTTCTATCGTACCATCTATCCGGCAGCCAAAACGTGCGTGTGCGCGTCTTTAATGTGCGCGGTGCACTGGTGGCTGATCTTGATCTCGGAACGCAGCAGCCAGGAGATCATACGGTCAATTTGCACCGGCAGGTGCCGGCCGGGCTGTATTTCGTGGAAATCAGGTCCGGGAATCAGGTCAGGCATGCGGCGCGTGAACGTGTGCGATCGGTGGGGTGAGGGAAACAGCCTGCAGGCAACAATTATTGGAAACTGCATTGAAGAACATAATGCGCAGCTAGGAGTGGACGGGAAGAGTGGGATAATCGTTGGTGCCGAGGTGAGCCGGGACGAGACGGATAACCACTTGCTAAAATCAATGTGCGATGAGATAGGGGAAACATCTGGCGGGAGGGTCAAGAGTACCGTTGCTGATGCGGGATATTTTTCTGGAGAAGAGATTTCCCGAGCAGAAGCTGCGGAAAATGTGTATGTAAACATACCGGTGGAACATAATCGGAATGCTGAGAAAGGCGGGGATCACTCGTATCGCCTCAACAACTTTACGTACGACAAGGATCGCGACGTGTTCGTGTGTCCTCACGACCGCTGTCTCGAATGCCGCGGTTTGCAGGGGGAATACCTCGTACATGTCTGCGCACATTTTGCGCAATGTATACATGCGAGGGCATGCACCAGGAGCAGGAAACGAAAGATCTTGACCGTGCATCGGCATCACGAGGCGATCCGGCGGCGCAAACAGAGGATAGTGGAAGCGGAAATACAGAGTCTGCTGCGCCGTCGGGGTTCGGTTGTGGAGCCGGTTTTTGGTTGGATAAAGGAGCAGTACGGACTGCGGATGCTCAGGCACAGAGGCAATCTACATTCTGCAATTCTGGTGGCAGGCGCCCGGCTCCTTGAAGGTATTTTGAGACAAGCTGAACTTCTTCCCGTATCTCAATTCTTATATTATTATATGGGTATGGAAAAGAAAAACAAAATTCCCCTGTCAGCGATTCCGTTCTTCTTTTTTGGAATTCTGTCGTCCCCATTCATGTCCAGCGCCGCGGACCAGCCCGATCCTGGACTTGCTTTTGTGCCGCCGGGATATGCTCTTGTATTCAGCGACGAATTCAACGGTGACTCGATCGGCACCGACCGCTGGATGAAGACAAACGCGAGTTGGCCGGGCGGCAGTTACGGGATCGAACATGTAACCACGAACGGGAGCAATCTTGTCGCAAACAATGGCGCAATCACCATTGAAGGGAAGAAGGATTCCTCTTCGGGCTATTTTTCCGCGGTTCCTTCTTTCAAGCACGGCTATTTTGAAAGCAGGATCAAAATGAAAGTGACCCAGGGCGCATGGCCGGCGTATTGGCTGAGTTCGACTTCCCGCTGGCCGCCGGAGTGGGACATCTTCGAGTTTGCGTCGGATTCCCTGACGTGCTATCAAACGCCCCACATGGCCGCGGGAGGGAAGGACACCTGCGCTGATCTTTCAAGCAACAGGTTAAGCGGCAACAACAACGTGTATCATGTCTACGGTTTCTTGTGGACAGACTCCGGGGTGACTTGGTACATAGACGGCAAGGCCACGAAACACTGCAGCGTCTCATCCGACAACACGAATGATTACATGTGGCTCATGTATGATGTGGCCATAGGCGGCTCCTGGCCCGGCCTCCCGAACGCTTCGACTCAGTGGCCGATTACCTTGACAACAGATTATTCGCGCGTGTTTCAGAACAATACCGGATCGATTCAGAATCCCGGCGTGGGGTATTGGGGGTCGGGTACCAAGACCAAACAGTTGATTGACCCGGCAACGGTTCTTACGGCTGTTCGCAGGCCGTTGTCGGCAGCCGCACAGGAAAACACGCCTGCAATGGCGATTTGTTTTGCACTGTCCGGGGTGACGTTCCGTCTCCTGCCGGGAAATTCCTCCTCCGTTGTTTGCATTTGCGATGTCCGTGGGAGTGTCGTGGCGCGCGTGCCGGTGCACCACAATACGGCCGTATGGCGGGGGACGGATATTACCGGCGCGGCAGTTCCCGCGGGTAGCTATTTTGCGCGCATGACAGGCGGGAAACAGGATTTTGCCAGGGCGTTTGTGTTTGTGAAGTAGCTGTTCTCTGAGATTAGACTTCAAGTGCTAAGCTTGGGTGTATCTTTGATAAATTAGCGGATTCAAGACTGTTCCTCCACCCTGTTCCGAAGAACCTGACAAAGCTGACTCCGACTGCAAAAGCGGTCATGGCCCTGATCAGTTCGTGGATCTGTGCAGAAGAATCGCCGTTCATCGGGGAAATAAAGAAAAATAAAATACTATTTGACATTCCATTTTTTCCGCCGTATATTTAACACGCTTTTGAACGAGAAGTTCTTTTAAAATCCCCTGATTTCCTGCCGATACTACAGGTAAGACCAGGGTTCAAAAAAATATTTTTTTTGAATATTGACAACGATTCCGTTGTTTAGTATATTTAACAAACTGCCCCAAAATAGGGCAGATGCTCTTTGAAAGTTTGGATGTGTGTGATCGGGTTCTCTGATTACATTCTTTTTTTTTATTACGTTGGGATAATGAACTTTTCATAAATCTATGGAGAGT
>Ga0182027_10005852_pt1 | contig 18571 bp, 16 predicted proteins | sample 712E1DmetaG_FD_121300 | JGI IMG/M metagenome (GOLD analysis project Ga0182027, IMG submission 121300) | Permafrost microbial communities from Stordalen Mire, Sweden - 712E1D metaG (Illumina Assembly) | ecosystem: Environmental > Terrestrial > Soil > Wetlands > Permafrost | place: Sweden... | reverse complement strand
CTTGCCGCCCTTGACCACCAAGGCCCCTGAGCCTTGATAGTGGATGCGGCTGAAGAAGTCGGAAAGATTCCGGGCGACTTCAGTGACTGTGATTTCTGGGAGTGGCATGTCTGATATTACATAACGGCTTAAAATCTGATTTTGCAAGTGAATTAGCCTCTTCAGCTTTTACTGTGGTCGCACCGGAGTTGACAGAGCTAGCTCTTGGCCAAGATTGGATACCCCATCTTCAGTTCCTGGGCCTGCTTGGCCAGTTCGTCCAGGGCCTTCAGGCGTTTTGCGCGGGTGGTCTTCTTCATAGGGTCTCGTGCGCTATCGGGGTGAGTCTTGGTTTCTTACAGCGTCGCCGTTTTTCCCGGCAGGGAAAATGTGAGTAAGTTCTATCCGACTTTTCTTGACTGCGGGGGTTAAAATGGGGAATAGTGGGTCGTTATGGGGCACCTAGTGCACCCATCCCCATGCCCTCATCCAGCAGACCGCGTTACACCGGCCATTTCCGGCATTCCTTGGACGACAAGAATCGGCTGACGATTCCGTCGGGATGGCGGGTCGCGCATACGGAGGAAGATGAGTTCGTCGCCCTGCCGCACCCGGATGGATATGTCGCCGTATTGCCGCCGGCAGAGGTGGACCGCCTCTATGACAAGGCGGCGGAGAAGAACTTGAGCGATAGCGAGGCGCAGGACGTCCTCACGCAGCTCTTTGCCCACGCGCTGACCGTCCGTTTCGATAAACAAGGTCGCATCGCCCTCACCCCGGAACTGCTCAAACACGCCGGCATCACGAAGGACGCGGTTCTCGCCGGTTCCTTGAGCAAGTTTGGCATTTGGAACCCAGAAGGGTGGGCGGCGACGGGTCAGCGCATGGACAACCAGACCTATCGCGACCTCATGCGACGCGCCGGGATCTGATCCCGCGTCATCCCCTGATCACGCTTTTTCGATGAACCATTCTTCGTCTGTTCGCACAACCAGTTTCAGCCTTTGGACGCTGGGGCACCGGCGCTACTATTCGCCAATCCTCCAGGCGACCGGAAGGCCGCCTGCGACCGAATCGATGGTGACGCCGCGCGTGCGGCCGAGCCTCGTGCTGCGTCGCGTGCGTGAGCAGGGAAGCGACGGCGCTGCTGATCCCCGGCATCCGACAAAAACCCCCGACCTTGATTCCTTATGATCCCACTAACCCTGATCGTCTGCGGATGTCTCCTTCTGGCGAGTGTTGTCGCAGTGCTCCTGGCCGCAATTCACGCACCTCAGGGCTACGAAGACGAACGAGGTTTTTTCGAAGGCATCGAGCCCCAGCTTCAACCGGTCCTGGCAGCCGGCGATGCTCGACTCGTCGGCGCTGCGAATGGCCGGCCCCAGAGCTACGCGACCAGGCTGGGTTCGAACGAGGACGTCGAGCCAACGTTTTGGAAGGGACTGGAGGCGGCGGAGCCGATCCAGTCGACTCATCGCGCCTCCCCTCATGCTCACCGTGCCCACTGACCGCTGTCAGGCGATGAACCTGGGCCACCAGCCAGTGCTGCTTCATGAGGTCCTGGAGTTTCTCGCGCCTCGCGCCGGCGGTCGTTATCTGGATTGCACCTTTGGCGGGGGCGGACATTCGCGGGCAATCCTGGCCGCGGCGGGCGATACCCAGGTGGTCGCCCTTGATCGCGATCCGGCGGCGGCAGCGCGCGGCACGCTCATGGACGAGGCATTTACCGGCCGCTTTGCCCTCATTGGCCGGAACTTCGACCAGCTGGGAGAATTCGATCTCGGGAGTTTTGACGGCGTGATCTTCGATCTCGGCGTGTCGTCGTACCAGTTCGACGACGTCTCGCGCGGCTTCTCCTTTCGCGAGGACGCTCCGGCGGATATGCGGATGGATCCCCGCAGCGGCGTGCCGGCCGCGCAATGGCTGGAAACGGCCACGACCGAAATGCTCGTGCGTGCCATCCGCGATTTCGGCGAGGAGAAACACTGGCGCCGGGTCGTCCGGGCGCTCGAGGCCGCGCGCGGGAAGGACCTGCTCGGGCGGACGGGAAGCCTCGCCACGTTGATTGCCGAGGCGATTCCGGCCCGCGACCGCCGCGCCACCAAGCTTCATCCGGCCACCCTCAGCTTCCAGGGCCTGCGGATCGCGGTGAATGACGAACTCGGCGCGCTCGAACGCGGCCTCCCCGCCGCATTCGAGCAGCTCCACCAGGGCGGCGTCCTGTGTGTGATCAGTTTCCATTCGCTGGAAGACCGCATGGTCAAGCAGCGTTTCCGCCGCTGGTGCGGCCAACCCGAGAGTGCCGACGATGCGATGCCGCAACAGTTTCGCACGCGTCTGGCCGAGCCGCTCACCCGCCGGCCGGTGATTCCGGGGCAGGCCGAGATTGCGGCCAACCCGCGGAGCCGGTCCGCGAAACTCCGCGCCCTGCGCAAGCTTTGATCTGCGGCATCCCGTCCGGTCCGCCCTGCCTCATGAACAAGTCCCCCACCAGCGCTTTCATCAACCAGTTGCTTGTCTACACCCTGGTGATGCTGGTCTTCACCGGATCGATCGGCTTCGGCATGGTCTGGTTGCGCCACGAGATTTCGCTGGCCGCCAACCGGGACAAAAACCTGCAGGCGCACCTCGACGATGTGCAGCGCCACCTGGATCAGTTGACCGCCGAGATCGCCGCCGTCCAGACGCCGGATGCCCTGATTCGCCTCGATTCGTCATTGCGTCTGGGCCTCGACACGCCGCGCCAGGAGCAGATCGAGTATGTGGCAGCCAACGTCGAGCAGCGACTGGCCGCCAAACGTAACGCGGGAATTTTCATCGCCGAGGTTAAACCGGTGGTCCTGCGCCGCGGAGGAAAGCCCTGAAGGATCATGTCGAAGGGTTTTGCCTCGAATTACCGGATGGTGCTGCTCGCCACGGGCATCTTCCTCTGCTTTGGTGGCATTGGGGTGCGCCTGGTGTGGCTCCATGTGCTCGAACGCGACGAGCTCCTGAAGTACCTCGAGCAGGCCCGCCGGTCCTTTATCGTCGAGAATGCCCGCCGGGGAAACATCAGCGCCGCGCGCGGGGAGATTCTCGCCACTAGTCGCACGCTCATGGACGTCGGACTCGATCCGCACATGCTGCGCCGCGAGGACGAGGCGCGTTGGCCGGATCTGGCGCGGCTGCTGGGCATCAAACTGGACGAGATCCAGGCCGCCGCCCGCCGCGCCCCGGAAACATCCGAGGATGACGGTCCCGACGCCAAACCGGTGCAGTGGGTGAAGCTCGCCGAGGGCGTGGACGAGGCGGTCTATCAAGGCGACCCGGCCCGGCACATCTTGGGAGTTAAGGATCTCAAAATCCGCGGGGTCTACGGCAACCGCGTCTACCGCCGGTTCTATCCGCAAAACTCGCTGGCCGCCCACGTCATCGGTTACGTCAACCTGCAGGAGGTGCCCGCCGCGGGTGTTGAACACTACATGGATTTCTTCCTGCGGGGCCGGGACGGGTGGCGGGAATCGGAGCGCGACGGGCGCCGGCAGGAACTGGCGCAGTTCCGCACCCGGGAGGTGCCGGCGGTCGACGGATACAACGTGGTCTTGTCGCTCGACGCGTATGTCCAGCATCTGGTCGAGAACGAAATGCAGAAGATCGCGGATGAATATTCGCCGGCGAAGGCCACCATCATCGTCAGCGATGCCCGCACGGGTTTTATCCTCGGCCTGGCCAATTATCCGACCTTCAACCTCAACGAATACAACAAGGCGCCGATTGACGCCCTGCGCAATTTCGCCGTCGCGGACGTGTTCGAACCGGGCTCGACGTTCAAGATCGTGGCCGCCAGCGGCGCGCTGAACGAGCGACTGGTCACGCCGAACAGCGCGTTTGATTGCGGTCTGACCGAGATCGACTACCACAACCGGCATCTCCACCTGCCGCGGGAGGCGCACGAAGAAGCGTTTCACAACCTGACCGTGGCCGAGATTATCAGCCATTCGAGCAACCGCGGAGCGGCCCAGCTGGCGATGCTATTGGGCGACCAGCGGTTCTACGACTACGTCCGCGCTTTCGGCTTCGGTCAGAAGACCGGATTCCCGTTCGGCGGAGAGGTCGATGGTTTGTTGGCGCCGCCCAAGGAATGGGATGGCCTGACGATCACGCGGATGCCCATGGGCCAGTCGGTCGCGGCGACTCCCATGCAGATCCACTGCGCGATGGGTGCCATTGCCAACGGCGGGATCCTGATGCAGCCGCAGCTGTTTCGCGAGGTGCGAGACGAACATGATGCCCTGGTCTTTGCTTTCAAGGATCAGCCCCGCCGGCGGGTGATCTCCGAGCACACCGCCCAGACCATGGCCCGCCTGCTGATGGGAGTGGCCTCGAGCGAAGGCACCGCTCCGGATGCTGCCATTCCCCATTTCGAGGTCGCGGGCAAGACCGGCACCAGCCAGAAGGTCATCGACGGAAAGTACTCGACCTCGCATCACGTCGCGTCGTTTGTCGGCTTTTTCCCCGCCAGCCGGCCGCGGGTGGTTATCTCCGTTATCGTCGACGATGCCGACGCCCGCAGCCCCCGGGGCATCGCCTATGGCACGAAGGTCGCCGCGCCGTCTTTTCGCCACATCGCCGAACAGTTGATCCAATATCTGGATATCAAACCCGTCGACCCGCTCCCCGGCTACGGCGGCTTCGCGATGCAAACCGCCGCCGCTGACCAAGGACCACGCCGGTGATCGCCTATCTCACCCAAAACTATTCCCTCATTCACGCTTTTCGTTCGCCGCCGCGTGGATTAAACTATGAGGGCCGCCTGGCCCACCGCCGCATCTTCAACATGGCACCGAAGCTCCAAGACTACTTCACCGACGATGACATCATCGCCGTCAAAGGCGGGCTCGACCGGCCCATCTCGGGCCTGACGATGGACAGCCGCCGGGTGGTTCCGGGCAGCCTGTTCTTCGCGTTGCCGGGCCTGCGGACCGACGGCGCGGCGTTCATCGACGAGGCGGTCAACCGCGGGGCCGTGGCGGTGGTCAGCCAGAAGCCGATCATCCTGCCGTACAGCAAGGTCACCTTCATCCAGGTGCCGAATGCCCGGGTGATGCTGGCCCGCGTGGCGCAGCGCTACTACCGGTTCCCCGACCGCGACCTCGAGGTGGTGGGAGTCACCGGCACCAACGGGAAGACGACCGTCACGCACCTGATCAAGCATTTTCTCAACGGCCAGCAACGGGTCGGTCTGATCGGCACGGTCAACTACGATCTCGGCCTGCGCACCGTTCCCTCCTACAAGACCACACCGGAGTCGCTCGATCTCTACGGAATGCTGGCGCAAATGCGCGACGCCGGCTGCCGGCAGGCGATCATGGAGGTGAGTTCGCACGGCATCGACCAGCAGCGCGTCCTCGGAATGCATTTTGGCGCCGTGGTCTTCACCAACCTGACCCGCGACCACCTCGACTACCACAAGTCGCTCGACGCCTATTTCGAGGTTAAATCCCGCTTGTTTGCCGGCGGCACGGGAACGGTGCCCAAGGTGGCGGTCGTCAACCTCGACGATGGCTACGGCCGCGAACTGGTGGCCCGGATCCCGGCCGGGGTAAAGCAGGTCACGTTTGGCGAGCATCCGGCCGCCGACGTCCGCGCCGAGGCGCTCAATCTCGAATTCCGCCGCACCTCCTTCCGGCTCGTCTGGCCGGGTGGAACCGCTGCCGTGGAAAGCCCGCTGATCGGCCGCTACAACGTGAGCAACCTGCTGGCGGCGCTGGCGACGTGCCATGCGCTCGGCCGGGATCTGGGCGTCCTCCTGCCCAAGCTGGGCCTGTTCAAGAGTGTGGCGGGCCGCATGGAACGCATCGAGGAGGGCCAGCCGTTCAACGTTCTCGTGGATTACGCGCATACCGACGACGCGTTGCGCAACGCGCTCGGCATGCTCCGCGCGGTCACGCCCGGCCGGCTGCTGGTCGTGTTCGGCTGCGGCGGCAACCGCGACCGGACGAAGCGGCCGCTGATGACGCGCGCGGTGCAGGAGCGGGCGGACTTCGCCTGGGCCACGGCCGACAACCCGCGCGGCGAACCCCTGGCCCGGATTTTTGCGGACATGCGGGAGGGCATCGTGGCGCCGGATAAGATCAACTTCATCGACGACCGCCGCCACGCGATCAGTCTCGCGCTGGATGCGGCGCAGCCCGGGGACTGCCTGCTCATCGCGGGCAAGGGCCATGAATCGTATCAGGAATTTGCCGACACGATCATCCCGTTCGACGACCGGCAGGTGGTCCGGGAACTCATCGGGGTGAAGCGGATCAAGGAGCCATGAGCGGCGGAGGAGACCAGGGATGACAGCGTTTTCTCCCGACGAGCTGGCGCGCTGGGGCTGCGGGCGCTGGACCGTGCCGCCCGCCGGACCCATCGGCGGCTTCGCGCACGATACCCGCGTGCTCCAGCCCGGCCAGCTGTTCGTGGCGCTGGAATCCGACCGCCGCGACGGCCACGACTATCTGGGCGCCGCGGCCGCGGCCGGGGCGGCGGGGGCGCTGGTCAGGCACGCCGAACCAGGACTCGCCCTGCCCCAATTGGTGGTGGCGGATCCGCTGGAGGCTTTCCAGGCCATCGCGCGGGAGCATCGGCGGAAGTTCACCGGTCCGGTCATTGGCATTTCGGGCAGCGCCGGCAAAACCTCGACCAAGGATCTGGTCGCGGTGTTGCTCGGCGGCGCGCCGGACGTGCTGGCCACCGAAGGCAACCGCAACAACCACCTGGGGGTGCCGCTGACCCTGACGCGGCTCGACCCGGCGGTGCACCGGTACGCGGTGGTCGAGGCGGGCATCAGCCTGCCCGGCGAAATGAAGCAACTGGCCGGCATGATCGAGCCGGATCTGGCGATCATCACCCTGGTGGCGCCGGCCCATCTGGAAGAACTGGGCGACGTGGAGGGGGTGGCGCGGGAGAAGGCGGAATTGCCGGCGGCCGTCCGGACCGCCGGCGTCGCGTTCCCCCGGCACTGCGAACAGTTCAGCGGGTTCCGCGATCTCGCGGTGCGGCGGCTGGTCGTGGAAGCCGCCGACGTGGTGCGCCCGGCGGCCCCGCCGAAGGACCGGGTATTCTTTGCCGTCACCCAGCGCGGCGATTCGACCGCCCTGGCCATCGCCTACAGTGCGCCGCCGCCGCTACATTTCACCCTGCGCCGTGTGTCCACCGGCATGGCGCAAAACGCCGTGCTGGCGATCTGCGCCGCGCTCTGGCTCGGCGTGCCGGACGCGGTCATCCAGGAGCGGCTGGCGGCCTGGCGGCCCGCGCAATGGCGGGGCGAACTGCGGCGCCACGGCGGCCGGCTGGTGTATCTCGATTGTTACAACGCCAACCCGGCCTCGATGGCCGACGCGCTGGACAACTTCGAGGCGTTGGCGCCCGCCGGCCAGCCGCGCGCGTACGTGCTGGGCTGCATGGAGGAACTGGGTTCCCGGGCGGCGGACTATCACCGGGAGCTGGGCCGCACCCTGCAGCTGCGCCCGGATGACCGGCTGTTCATTGTGGGCGGCCACGCGGCGGCGCTGCGCGAGGGCGTGCTCGAGAACGGTCCGGCGGCCGGGCAGATCGTCATCGCGGCCGGGGCGGCCGCGGTCCGTCCGTTGCTCGCTTACTTCCCGGGCGCCATTTTTCTGAAAGGGAGCCGCCGCCATCACCTGGAGCAGGCGCTGGATCTGGAGGAGGCCGCATGTTGAATTATTTCTCCAATTACGAGCAGTATTTCGGGCCGCTGCGGCTGCTGCACGCCATCACGTTCCGCACGCTCATGGCCGCGGTCACCGCCGTCCTCCTGGGTTTTTTGATCGGACCGTCGTTGATCGCGCAATTGCGTGCGCTCAAATTCGGGCAGCACTACGACGACCAGCGCACCGGCGAGTTGGCTGCCCGGTTCGACAAGAAAAACACCCCGACGATGGGCGGCCTGCTCATCTTTTTCTCGGTCTTCGGCGCCACCTTCCTCTGGGCGTCGCCCAACCTCTGGGTGGCGGTCGCGATGTTCGTTTATGCCGCCCTTACCGGCGTGGGTTTCCGGGACGACTATCTCAAGGTGACCCGCCGGAGCCCGCAGGGGATCTCGTCCGGGGAAAAACTCCTCTGGCAGACCCTCATCACGGTGCTCGCGCTCGCCGCGCTCCTCTGGTTTCCCGCCAGCGGGCAGAAGATCCGCGAGTTCTGGGTGCCGTTCCACAAGGAGCCGGTGTGGATCTTCACCGGGGGACTGGGGGTGACCGCCCTGCTGGTGCTCGTCTTCTTCTGGATCGTGGGTTTCAGCAATGCGATCAATCTCACCGACGGCCTCGACGGCCTGGCAATCGGCTGCACGATCACCGTCGCGTTGGTGTACGGCATCATGGCGTACGTGGCGGGCCGGGTGGATACGTCGCATTATCTCTTGATCGGCTATGTGCCGGGCACCGGGGAGCTGGCCGTCATCTGTGGCGCGCTGGTCGGCGCGGGCATGGCGTTCCTCTGGTACAATTCCTACCCGGCCGAGGTGTTCATGGGGGACACGGGTTCGCTCGCGATCGGCGGACTGCTCGGGGTCCTGGCCTTCATGGTGCAGCAGCCGTTGACGCTGGTGATCGTCGGAGGCGTGTTCGTGCTGGAGGCGGTTTCCGTGATCATCCAGGTCGCGGTCTTCAAGGTCACCCGGCATCGTTCGGGCGAGGGCCGCCGGTTCTTCCTGATGGCGCCGATCCACCATCATTTCCAAAAGCGCGGCTGGCCGGAAACCAAGATTGTATTACGTTTCTGGATACTTTCGCTGATGTGCGCCCTCGCCGGGTTGGGAACCCTGAAACTCCGTTGAACGCGCCCCTGCCAGCCGGTCCGGATGGTGCGGTCCCGTTCCCCCAGGGGGGCGCCGCCCGGTCCGGCGGCGCGGCACTAACGCCGCCCGCCTGGCTGGCGCGGCTGTTGGAACGGCCGGTGGCGGTCTTCGGCGGCGGGGTGAGCGGCCAGGCGGTGCGCGACCTGCTGGCGCGGCTGGGCGCCCGCGGCGAGATGTTCGACGAAAAGCCCGGCGCGGCCCCGGCGCGGTTCTTTGGCCTGGCCGACGCGGCGTCCTGCCGGCTGGCCGTGTTCAGCCCGGGGTTCGCCCCGGAGCACGCCTGGCTGCGGACCGCCCGCGCCGCCGGCGGCACGTGCCTGGGCGAACTCGATTTCGCGTCGTTGTTCTGGCCCGGCCGGCTCATCGCGATCACCGGGACCAACGGGAAGACGACCCTGACCGAGTTGCTCACCCATGCGCTGCGCTCGACCGGGGAGTCGGCCTTCGCCGTGGGCAATGTCGGTTTCCCTTTCAGCCGGCTGCTGCTCCAGACCGGCGCGGCCGCGGCGACCGCGGTGTGCGAGGTCAGCTCGTTTCAGGCCGAGACGCTGCAGCATTTCCGCGCGGACGCCACGTTGTGGACCAACTTTGCGGAGGACCACCTGGAACGGCACCCGGAGCTGGCCGGCTATTTTGCCGCCAAGTGGAATCTCGTCAACCATACCCGGCCGGGCGCGGTTTTTGCCGGCAGCAGCGTTGCGCGGTTTGCCCGTCAGTTCGGCCGGTGGCTTCCGCCGGAGACCTGGGTCAGCACGGAAGGCGCGGCCTTGGACGCGCGGCTCGAAGGCACGCCGTTCGCCCGCTATCCCCAGCGGGAGAACTTCCAGCTGGCGCTCGCCTGGTGGCGGCACGCCGGGCGGGCTGAGTCCGGGTTATATGCCGCCGCCCATTCCTTCCAGCTTGGCCGCCACCGACTCGCGCGCGTGGGGGAATGCCGCGGCGTATCGTTCTGGAATGATTCCAAGGCCACCAACTTTCATGCGGTGGAAGCGGCCCTGGCCACCTTCTCCGCGCCGGTACACCTCATCCTGGGCGGCCGCTCCAAAGGCGGCGACCTCCGCGCTTTCGTGGGCCGGATTGCGGGGAAGTGCCGGCATCTCTGGCTGATTGGGGAGACCCGTACGCCGCTGGCCGCGCTCTGTCTGGCGGCAGACATCCCGCATACCGTCTGCGATTCGTTCGAGGAAGCGGTGTGCGGTGCTGCGGCCGCCGCCCGGCCGGGCGAGTCGGTCGTGCTCAGCCCGGCTTTCGCCAGTTTTGATATGTTTCTAAGTTATGCTGACCGCGGCGATCAATTTGAGCGACTCGTGGCCAGCCTCAGCGCCACCACCATTTTTCAGTAGCCATCCCGCTGCTCACCGACCCATAATCCACCATTCCGCACCGCCCATGAATATCTTGAAGATCCTTGGTATTGTCGCCGGCATCCATGTCGTCGCCTTTTTCCTCATGTTTGTTAATCCCGGCTGCCGGTCCACCAGCTCGACCCAGTCGCCCGTTAATGGCGATCCAGCCCCGGCCCTGACGTCCCAGGCTCCCATTCCGGCCGACACCGGTTCCGGGTCCAGCGCCGCGGTTTCGATCAACATTCCTTCGCCGGCCCCGGTGCGTTACAGCCCGACGCGTCCTGGCACGCCGGCCTCGGAGGCGTTGGAGAATGCGCCGCTCAATGATGTGACGCCGGCCACCACCTACGCCGTGGTCCGTGGCGACAGCCTGTCGAGGATCGCGAAGAAAAACCACTCGACCGTGGCAGAACTGATGAAGGCCAATCATCTGACCAACAGCTCGGTGTTGAACGTCGGTCAGAAACTGATCGTTCCCGGCAAGGCGCCGGTGGCCGGGTCAATGACGGGTGGCAGTGCCGAAGTCGCGATGGCGGGTGCCTCTTACACGGTCAAGCCCGGTGACACGCTGGCGGAGATCGCGCATCGGGCCGGCAGCACCACGGCTGAGCTGAAACAGCTCAACAGCTTGCGGAGCGATTATGTGCAGGTGGGCCGGGAATTGAAACTGCCGGCGGGTGCTGCTCCCGCCGCGATGGAGCCGGCGCGCAATTTTTCTCCGGCGGTGCCGACCGGCCCCGCCTCAGTGAAAACGCCGGAAGGCGCCCAGACTTACGAGGTCAAACCCGGCGAGACGCTCGGAGCCATCGCCCGGAAATTCCACGTGAAGACCCAGGACCTTCTGGTCGCCAACAACATTGCCGATCCGCGAAAAATCCGCCCGGGCCAGAATCTCGTGATCCCGGCCGGTGGTACTTCCGCGGTGGCGGGTCCGGCAATCAAGCTGAGTCCGGCGGCACCGGCCGCCCCGGGTTCGGCTGCGGCGAACACCGGCACCTCCGTGACGCCGCCTCCGCCGGTTCTTGATTCCGGCGTGAACCCGCCGGTCGACGTGCCGGTCATCAAGGTCGACGACAGCAGCGAGACCAAGACTCCGTAACGCTTGGCCGTCGGGCCGGTCCGCGCGCGAACCGCAGACTGTACCCTGCTGGACGGCTGGCCGGTTGGGAAGGCGCATGGCCTTCCCGTTGAGCTGAGTCCATCCTTCTTCCCGCATGTCTCAGGAACCGTTTGAGAAACCACGGTGGATCGCGGCGTTCAACCCCGCGGTGGTCATGCTCGTCTGTGTTCTGAGCCTCTCGATTCTCGGGTTCACGGTGCTGTTCAGCGCGAGCGTCTCGCTGAAGGCGGATCCGTATTTTTATCTCAGCAAGCAGCTCCTGTGGTTCGTGCTGGCGGGTGGCGCATGCCTGGTGGTGAGCCGGATGGATCTGGAGCACGCCCGTCGTTACGTCTGGGTTTTCGCCGCGGTATGCCTCTTGGGGCTGTTGTTGGTATTGGTTCCGGGAATCGGCATCGCGGTTAAAGGCAGCCGGCGCTGGCTTGGCTTCGGCCCGGTGCGGCTGCAGATCTCGGAATTTGCCAAGCTGGCGATGATTTTCGGCCTGGCGCATTATCTCGCGCTGAGCCAGACGCGGATTTCCGAGCTGGGGCGCGGCTTCTTTGCGCCGCTGGCGTGGATCTCGGGGTTTGCCGGGCTGATCCTGCTTGAACCGGATTTTGGCACGGCCGCGCTCACGTTCGCGATCGGCGTGGTCCTCTTGTATCTGGCCGGCGGTCGGCTGCGCTATTTGTTCTCGGCGTTTGCCGGCGCCGGCGCGCTGCTGACGGTGGCGGTGATTCACAATCCCAATCGGCTGGCGCGCTTCCTCGCGTTTCTGGATGTGGAGGGCAACCGGAGTGGCGGAACGTATCAGCTCTGGCAGGCGATTCTGGCCTTCGCGGCCGGAGGGGTGGAGGGCGTGGGTCTCGGTCAGGGCCGCCAGCAGAACAGCTTTTTGCCTGAGGTGCACACCGACTTCATCTTCGCGGTCATCGGCGAGGAACTGGGGCTGACCTTCACCATCGGCGTGGTCGTTTTGTTTGCGATCCTGTTCGCCGCGGGGCTGTGTCACCTGCGCAAGGCCCCCAATCTGTTTCAGTTTCTGCTCGTGGCCGGCTGCCTGCTGCTCATCAGTCTGCAGGCATTGATCAATCTCGGCGTGGTGACCGGGTGCCTGCCGACCAAAGGCATGTCACTGCCTTTTATCAGTGCCGGCGGATCGAACCTCTTGCTGATGGGCATTCTCGTGGGGATTTTCCTCAACACGCAGCGTTCCTGGACCAGGCCCACGCTGATGCATCGCGAGCGCACGTTGAAGGAGGTCACGCGGCCGGAAGGGAGAAGCGGATGAGCCGTTTTCTCATTGCCTGCGGCGGGACGGGCGGGCACCTCTCGCCGGGCATTGCGCTCGCGGAAGGGCTCACCGCGCGCGGCCATGAGACGACGCTGCTCATCAGCCATAAGAAAGTCGACGCGCGCCTGATGGAGAAATACCCGCTGCTCAGATTCGAAAGGATTCCCGGCGTCCACCTGGCGCTCAACCCGGTGGGCTTCTGCCGTTTCTTCTGGCAGCAATTGCAGGCCTTCTGGTTCAGTGCCCGGTTGATCCGGGCCTGGCATCCCGACGTGATCATTGGATTTGGCGGCTTCACCACGTCCGGCATCATCGTGGTCGCGGCGCTGTTCCGCCGGGCCGTGGCGCTGCACGAGGCGAACCGCGTCCCTGGCCGCGCCATCCGTCTTCTCGGTGGACTCGCGCAGCGCCTCTACCTGCCGCCGGGCGTGCATTTGCCAGGGGTGCGACTCGCCGGGGTGCGCCATGTCGGACTGCCCGTCCGCCGCGAGATCATCCGGCTGCCGCACGAGGCGGCGCGAAGCCGGCTCGGACTGGATCCGGTGCTGAAGGTGCTGGTGATCTTTGGCGGGAGCCAGGGAGCCGCGCCGCTGAATAACTGGGTGCGGGAACGGCTGGCGCGCCTGGCGGAAGAGGGTATCCAGGTTTACTGTGTGACGGGTCTGGGCAAGGGTGGCGCGGAGGTGCAGGAACTGCGGGCGAGCTCCGGCCAGACGGTCAAGGCCATCTTCGTGCCGTTCTGTGACGATGTCGCGACGCTGCTGTCGGCGGCCGACCTGGTGGTGTCCCGGGCTGGAGCCGGCACGATCGCCGAGCTCATCCGCTGCGTCACCCCCGCGATTCTCGTGCCGTTCCCGCAGGCGGCCAACAATCACCAATGGGCGAATGCGCGTTTTTTCGAGCAACAGGGTGGAGGCTTGGTGGTCGACCAGCGGTTCCTGGCTGAGCTCGATCGCGAGGTGTTCGATGTCATGTTCAACGACTGGCTGTTGCGCAAGTTTCGCGCGAATCTGCAGCGGATGGACCGCGCTAATTCGCTGGATCTGATTCTCGACGATCTCGAGGAACTCGCGCTTCCCGCCGGCCGGCCCGCGCCGGGCCTGGCCGCCGCGGCCGCGAAATCCCCGACGAAAGCCGCATGAGTGCCCGACCGCCGCCCCGACTCTTCGATCGCGATATCCGCTCCGTCCATCTCGTCGGAGTCGGGGGCACCGGCATGGCTCCACTGGCCCTTTGCCTTCGGGAGGCGGGGTTCGCCGTGAGTGGGGAGGACGGCGCGCTGGCCCCGCTGGTGCGTCCCTGGCTGGAGCAGGCCGGCGTCGCGCTCACGCCGCCCGGCGGAGTGCCTGAGCGGTGTGATTTGCTCGTGCGTTCCTCGGCCGTACCTGTGGACCACCCGGCGCGGGTGCGCGCGCTCGAACGCGGAGTGCCGCAGGTGCGCCGCGGCGAGATGCTGGCGGAGCTGTTGCGGGACCGGAAGCTCGTGGCGATCGTGGGGGCCCACGGCAAGACGACGACGACCGGCATGCTCATCACCGCTCTGCATTGCGCCGGCTTTCCCTGTGGCTGGCTGCTGGGGGGACTGCTGGCCGACCAATCGCTGCCGCCCGGACGGCTCGGTCCGGAGGAATGGGTCGTGGCGGAGATTGACGAAAGCGACGGCACCATCGAGGGCTTTGCGCCCGAGATCACGGTCATCGTCAGTCTCGATTGGGATCATCCGGATCATTACGCGCGGATTGAACAGTTGGAAGAGACCTTCCGTCGCCTGGTCGCGCGGACGCGGCGGGCGGTCGTGTTCGATCCGCTTTGCGCGCTTTCGGTCCGGGTGATGGCGGGGGCGCGCGTCCCGGCGTTCTCGTGTGGCGCGGACGGAAGTTATCGCGCCACCGTCGTGGGCGAATCGGGAGAGCATCTCTCGCTTCACCTGGAGGGCGAATTTCCCGTGCTCGATGTCCTGGTGCGGGCCCGGGGCGGCTTTAATGCGCACAATGCGGCGGCGGCGCTGGCGGCGGCGCATCTGATGGGCGCGTCCTTGTCGCGGAATCTGCTGGCGGACTATGCGGGTGCCTGCCGACGGCAGCAGGTGCTCAGTGTCACGGAGCGCCTGACCATCCTCGAGGATTACGCGCATCATCCGACCGAAATCCGGGCGCTGCTCGCCAGCCTGCGCCAGCGCACGACGGGCCGGCTCGTGGTCGTTTTCCAGCCGCACCGTTTTAGCCGGACGGCCCGGTTCAAGTCCGATTTTGCCGCCGCGCTGGGCCTCGCCGACCGCCTTTTTCTGCTCGACGTCTATCCGGCCGGCGAGGCGCCCGTCCCGGGCGGCACCACCGCCGATCTCTGCGCCCAGATCGCGCAGACCGGGGGATCCCTGACCGTGACTCATCTGCCGGGCCGCCACCCCGATGTCCTCGGCACCGTGCGTCCGGCGCTGGAGCCCGGAGACTGGCTGGCCTTTGTCGGAGCGGGGGACATCGATCAATGGGCGCACGAATTCGCGGCGCAAGGAGCTGATGATTTCCGGCAGACGGTGGATTGGGATCGATGGGTGGCTGAGCTTCGACCGCAACTTTCCCCGGAGACGCGACTGACCCGGGAGGAGCCGCTGGCGCCGAAAACGACGATGCGGGCCGGGGGCCGGGCGCGCAGCTATTGCGAGCCGGCGGGGATCGATGATTTGCAGTTGTTGTTGCGCGAAGCGCGCTGGCGCGGGTTGCCGGTTTATGCTCTTGGTCGCGGTTCGAACCTGATAGTGCCCGACGAAGGTGTCGACGGATTGGTGGTTTCCCTGGCGCATCCCTGTTGGCAGGCTTGCGAGCTCCGGCCCGGCGGACGCGTCTGGGTCGGAGCGGGTTTGCGGTTGAAGACCCTGTGCGGCTTTGCCGGCAAGGCCGGCTTGGCCGGATTTGAATTTCTCGAGGGCATCCCGGGTTCCGTCGGAGGGGCGCTCCGGATGAATGCCGGTGCCATGGGCGGCTGGATCTTCGATCTGGTCGAGGAGGTGCAGTTCATCGCGCCCACCGGTGAGGTGCGCACGCTGCCGAGGGAGCAGATGCGGCCGGGTTACCGCCAGTGCGACGAACTACGGGATGCCATTGCCCTGGGTGCGCTGCTGCGGCCGGCGGCGACGCAGGAGAGCGAAACGATCAGCCGCCACATCGATGTCTACCGCCGCCGGCGCCAGGAATCCCAACCGCGCGAGCCGAGCGCCGGGTGCATTTTCCGGAACCCGCCGGAGGTCGCGGCCGGGAAACTCATCGAGGAACTGGGCCTCAAGGGCGAGCGGGTGGGGGATGCCGAGGTCTCGTCGGTGCACGCGAACTTTATCGTCAATCGCGGCCAGGCCACGGCCGCGGAGATCATCGCGCTGATCCGCCGGGTGCGGGCGCGGGTGCAACAGGCCCGGGGCATCACCCTGGAGCCCGAGGTGCTGCTCTACGGTCGCGAATGGAAGGACGTTCTGTGAATTTGCTCGAAATTGGCGCGGGCTGCGCCAAAAAAGAATGGCGCGCCGGGCTGAAGCCTGCCGGCGGCGTGGGGTTGGGTTTTCGCGTTGGACTCCGAGAACCGTTGGCTTCCGCCGTTGAGTCTGGTTGCCCGTTGCCGCTGGTTGTTTGCGCCTGCGTTTTCCGATGAGTCTGTCCGCCACTATTCCGCCGCCTTCGCGCTCCTGGAAGGATATCCGCCAGGGGGTCAACCCGCGCGCGATGTCGAGGGAGGGCCACCGACGGCGGATGGTGGCCGGCTTGAAATTTGCCGCGGTGTGCGCGCTCGTGCTCGGCGGGGCGGCGGCGGCGATCGAAGTTTTTCTGACCTGGGAAAGCAATCCGGCGCGCCTGAAGGACCCCGGCCAAAGCATTCCGCTCCGGCAGGTGATTTTTTCCACCGATGGCGTGCTGGACCGCCCCTGGCTCAACCAGACGCTGGCGCTGTCGAAAAGGGCGAGCTTGATGAATCTCGACCTGGCGGTGCTGGAAAGCCGGCTGCTCGCCTCGGGGCAGGTGCAGGCCGTGGTGCTCCGGCGGCGGTTTGCCGACAATTCGCTGGCGGTCACGGTGCAGGAGCGCACCCCGGTCGCCCGTTTGATGGTGCAGGGGAAAGGCGACTCGCCCCGCCTGCGGCTGGCGGCGCGCGACGGCATGGTCTACGAGGGCGTCGGCTACGAACCCGCGGTGCTGGAGCGGCTGCCTTGGCTGGCCGGCGTGCAGTTGCGGCACTCGGCCACCCATGGATTTGAGCCGATTGCGGAGATGGAGCGGACCGCCGACTTGCTGCGGGCCGCCCAGGCCATGGTCCCGGAGCTGTTTGCGGGCTGGCAGGTCGTGTCGCTGGCCCGATTCGCGTCGGACCAGGAGATCCTGGTGCGCTCGACCCTGATTCCGGAGATTGTGTTTGATGTGCGGGATGAATTCCCCCGCCAACTGGCGCGGCTGGATTACATCGTCGATTTTCTCCGCTCCAAGGGTGCGCCGCCACTCCAACGGATTGACCTCGCGCTCGGCGGGCAGGTGCCGGTCGAATTGCAGGAAACCGCCCCGCTCAGACCGGCGCGCGCTTCCCCCCGCGAGACAGCTTCCCAACCAAAACCGCGACGTGATTTCTAAGACCAGACTCATTGGCGCCGTTGAAATCGGCACCTCCAAAGTAACCGTCCTCGTGGGGGAACTCACGCGCGGGCGCACCCTCAACATTGTCGGGTTCGGATCGTGCCCGGCGCGCGGTGTGATCAAGGGCGCCGTGGTCGACTACAAAGAGGCGAGCGCGTGCACGCATTCCGCGCTGCAGGCGGCGGAAGAGGGGGCGGGCGCCCCGGTCGACGCGGTTTATCTGGCGCAGACGGGCGCGCACCTCGAGGGTTTTTACAACGAAGCCTCGGTCAACGTGAATGCCGCGGACAACTGCGTGGGCGCACTCGACATCGACACCGCCTGCCGGCTGGCCATGGCCAAGGAACTTCCGGCCGGCCGCGCCGTGGTGCATCACATCCGGCGGCCGTTCCGGCTGGACGGACGCCTGGTGCCCGATCCCGAACACCTCGTGGGTCAGCGACTGGAGGTGGGCTACTGGACGGTGCATGGGAGCGAGGCCAAGATCGGCGATCACATTCACGTCATCACCGGGTTCAATCTTCGCGTGGACGAGCTGATTCTGTCGAGTCTCGCCGCCGGCACCATGGTGACCACGCCCGAGGAGCGTCAGCATGGTGTGCTGGTCCTCGACGTCGGCTGCGGGACGACGGATTACGTCCTCTACCACGACGGGGTGGCCTATCAGACCGGCGTGGTACCGGTCGGCGGGGACCATTTCACGAACGACCTTGGTCTCGGGTTGCGGCTCACGCGGCCGCAGGCCGAGAAGCTCAAGCTGCGCTACGGCTCGGCCATGTCGCGATCGCGCGACAAGCACGACAAGGTCTGGCTCAACGGCGACTATTCGGTCGGCGACCGGCAGTTTCCGCGCCAGTCGATCGAGCAGATCACCGCCGGCCGCGCGCGCGAGTTGTTCGAGGTGGTGCGGGCCAAGCTCGGCGCCGCCTTTGTGCCGGAACAGACGCCGGTGGGCGTGGTTCTGACTGGGGGGGCGGCCAAGATGCCGGGGATGGACGAGGCCGCGGGCAAGGTCTTCGGGGTCTCCGGACGGCTGGGCGAGCCGGCGTCGTGGGTCGCCGACGAACTGCGCGATCCGGGCTTCAGCACTCCGCTCGGGCTGCTTTATTTCGGCCTCAATTCGCAGGCGGAGCGTCAGCCCGCCGCCCGGCGGAGCGGTGGTCTTTTTGGAAGCCTCAAGCGCATTCTGGCTGCCTCCTGAGTCATGCAATTCGATCCTAACCACAACGAGCTTCCACTCACCCACGAAATCCTCACCGACCGGTCGATCGCCATCAAGTTGGTCGGCGTGGGCGGCGCGGGCTCGAACGCCATCGACCGGCTCAAGATGGACAACCTGGAGCGGTTGCAGCTCGCCGTCATCAACACTGATCTGCAGGCATTGTCCTCCTCCCCGGT
>Ga0182027_10005851_pt1 | contig 18578 bp, 11 predicted proteins | sample 712E1DmetaG_FD_121300 | JGI IMG/M metagenome (GOLD analysis project Ga0182027, IMG submission 121300) | Permafrost microbial communities from Stordalen Mire, Sweden - 712E1D metaG (Illumina Assembly) | ecosystem: Environmental > Terrestrial > Soil > Wetlands > Permafrost | place: Sweden... | reverse complement strand
GTGAAACGCGTCTTCGACCTGGTGGTCGGTGGCCTGACCGCCCTGGTCGCCCTGCCGCTCATCGGCGTGCTGGCGCTTGCCGTCAAGCTCGACTCGCGGGGACCGGTGTTCTTCAGGCAGGAGCGCATGGGCCGCGGCGGACGCGTGTTTCGCATCTACAAGCTGCGCTCCATGCACGTCGACGCCGAGCAGCTGCGCTACGATCTCGCCGAGCAGAACGAATACTCGGGGCCGATGTTCAAGATCAAGAGCGACCCCCGTCTGACAAGGGTAGGGACCATCATCCGCAAGTGGAGCCTCGACGAGGTGCCCCAGATCTTCAACGTGCTGCGCGGCGAGATGAGCCTGGTCGGACCGCGGCCGCTGTGGGTCGACGAGGCGGCGCGCTGCCGCGGCTGGACCAAGAAACGCCTCGACATCACGCCGGGGATCACCGGTTTGTGGCAGGTCACCGGCCGCAACGACGTGCCCTTCGACGAGATGGTGAAGCTCGACTACATGTACGTCACGGGCTGGAGCCTGAGCTGGGACATCAAGCTGCTCCTCGAGACCATCCCGGCCGTGCTCGGCAGGCGGGGGGCGTACTGAAGTCCGTGGGGAACGACATGGCCGACGTGATATCCCGGCGCCGCCGGGTCGTCGTGACCGGCGCGGCCGGCTTCATAGGCTCGCATCTTGTCGATCGCCTGCTGGCCGACGGCTGCGACGTCGTGGGCGTGGACTCCTTCGAAGACTACTATCCGCGGCCCTACAAAGAGGCCAACCTGGCCGGCGCGCGCTCATCGTCACGGTTCTCGCTTCTCACCGACAACCTGCTCGACCTGGCGGCGGGCGGCGGCGCCGAGGGCGGTACGTCCCGCCTCGCGGCGCTGCTGGCCGGCGCTGACTGCGTCGTGCACCTCGCGGCCCAAGCGGGAGTGCGCGCGAGCTGGGGCCGCAGCTTTCGCATCTACACCGAGAACAACGTGCTCGCCACGCAGCTCGTCCTCGAAGCCTGTCGCGAGGTGGGCGTGGCGAAGCTCGTCTACGCTTCGTCGTCGTCGGTCTACGGCGACACCGACCAGCTCCCCATGCGCGAAGACGCCAACTGCCGGCCGGTGTCGCCCTACGGCGTCACCAAGCTCGCCGGCGAGCAGCTCTGCCGTCTTTACCATCGCAACCACGGCGTCCCTACCGTGTCGCTGCGCTTCTTCACGGTCTACGGACCCCGACAGCGTCCCGACATGGCCTTCCACATCTTCCTGCGGGCTCTGTTCGCGGGTCGCCCGCTGGAGATCTACGGCGAAGGCAACCAGACCAGGGATTTCACGTTCGTGAGCGACATCGTCGAGGGCATCGTGCTGGCCATGAAGGGCAGGGACGGCGCCGTCTACAACCTCGGCGGAGGGTCCCGTGTGACTCTACTGGAGGCGATCCGCACCCTCGAGATCGCCGGCGGCCGCGAGGCCCACGTTCAGGGCGAAAGCGTGCAGGCCGGCGACGTGAAGCACACGTGGGCCGACCTCTCCCTGGCCACCGAGGAGCTCGGCTACGCCCCGCGGGTGGCCCTCGACGAGGGCCTGCGGCGCGAAGCGGAGTGGCTGCGAGAGCTGCGCGTCTGACCCTGCACTGATCTCATGCAGCGCTGCCCCGTCGGGAATCGTCGCTCAGGATCGTCGCCATCCGCGAGGTGATGTAGGCGTGGAAGCAGATCAGTCGAGCCCCCACGGTGACCCTCGGCGGCACCAATCGCAGGGCCCGCGCCGGCACCACAGTCTTGATCTTTCGCCGCAGCCTGATCTTCGCGGGCGTGAGGGGTGCGGGCCGATTCAGCTCCGCCACGAGCTGCGCGCGGGCGCCGGCCGGCAGCACGTCGACCTCGGGATTGGTAGACAGCTCGGCGAGCATCTCATCGATCATCGACGACCACCCCTGGAGCTCGTCGGACTGCGCTTCGGCATGGTGCTTGTCGAAGGGGATGTCGGGCACAAGCCCCTCGACCATGGCAGCGTAGCCCTGTTCCCACTGACGCAGCTCGTCGGGCAGCTCGGAGACGGCCTTCACCACCGCGCGATGGAAGAGGGGGTTGGCGACCTCCACGTAGGCGCACTTGGGATCGTTCAGGGCGGCGAACATGGTCGCCAGCTTGTATTCGTTGTGCATGCGGTCGCGGTAGCAGCCCAGGCTCTCGCCCGGCCGCCGGCGCAGGGCCGAGGGAAAGTGCTGCTTGGCAAGGCCGAGCCGGCGCACCACGTGGCCGTCGGGGAAGTCGTCGACCATCAGCGCGCGGCCGATCATGGCGCGCACCTTGAAGTCGTTGACGGGGTCGTAGGGACGGCCTTGGCCACTGCCGAGACCCGGCGTATCGCCCCTGACGACGGTGGTCACGCCTGACTCGAAAAGCCGCTCCCAGGTCTTCATGCCGTCCGTGTAGGCGCTGAAGTCCTCGGCCCGACCCTCGCCGGCGAGCAGGAACCGGGTCAGCACATCGCGCATTGGTTCGCCCGTGGGGTCGAGTGGGCAGTACAGACGTTCAAGTCCGAAGTGGGTCGTAAGCTGCTGGGCGACGTAGGCGTCGTTGCCGACCTGGGCCAGCGATGACGACAGCCCCCAGGTCACGCACGTCGGCCGCGCCCCGGTCGCCAGCAACCCCACGAGCAGCGCGCGGCTGTCGTGGCCGCCCGACAGGGGCAGCACCCAGGAAGTCCCAGAGAGGTCGACGTCGCGACAAGCGGTGAACACGGCCTCGCGCAATCGGGAGATGTGCTCGTCGCGCGGTGCGGAGAGCGGTCGGTACTCGATGCGGCGGGTCGTGCTCGAGACCTTCCAGGTGGCGCGGTCGAGGCGCAGGCAGCTGCCTCCCGGGACGCGCCGCACGCGCTCGTCCCAGCCGTTCTCCGGCCCCAGATAGCCTGAAGAGATCATCCAGGCGACCGTTTCGGCGTTGGGCCGGAAGTCGCCCAGGAGTGATGCCAGCGCCCGCTGAGAGGTCGATACAAGGAAGGATTCCTCGGTGAAGACGTACCAGATGGTGCGCGAGGCGAAAGCGTCGGCGACCAGCTCCACCGAGCCCTTGTCGTGGCGCACGATGGCAAAGGAACCGTCGGGCACGGGTGCCAGCGGAGTGGACCAGTCGGCATCCTCGAAGAGAGCGCCGACGCAGACGCCGTGCTCGTCGGCGCGCACCCCGGCGACGGGGTTCACCACGGCGCGCAGGATGCCGTCTTCGTCGAGCAGTTGCGGCTGGTTCGGTTCGATATTGTCGGGGCTCAGCCGCAGCGCACAGCGGCGAAGACCGTCGGCATCGAAACGCGACGATGCTCGATCGCGCGGGCAGACGAGGATGAAACCGGCCAAACGCACTCCCTGGAGCTCGGACGGACCTTGCCGGATTGTATGCGACTGGCCCCGGCCTGCGTCAATGGCGGTCGTCGGGCACTTCGTGAGAACCCGTGCGCACAGGGAAAGGTTTGGCGGCGGGCCTGCGTCGCTGGCGTCGGTGCCTGGGGTGACAACGCCGCATGCTTGTGCGCATCTCGCGGGGACTCTAAGCTTCTTCCCTGCACTTGAGCGAAGTCAGGGTGGGTACTTCGCCTGCCCGAGCCTGTGAGCGACCCTTGCGGCCAAGGAAGAAGGAGCGCAAACGATGCCAGATTCCCGTGAAGGCGTGACCCCTCCTCGTCTCCAGCCCCGCCTCGATCTGAGCGGTCAGGAATTCCTGATGTTCGTCCTGGACGAGATGGCCTACGAGTACGAGAAGAAGTACGACGACGTCATCCGTCTGACCCTGGGCAAGTCGCAGTTGCCCCCGGCGGCGTCGGTGGTCGCGGCGATGACCGAGGCGGTCGGCAACCAGGACAAGAACAACCTCGTCTTTCCGGCCGGCCTGCCGGAGCTTCGCCAGCGGATCGCCCAGGACTACGGCGACCGCTACGGCGCCGAGATCGACCCCGGCCGGGTGCTCGTCAACGTCGGTACCAGCTCGCACTTTCGCAACATCTTCCAGGTGCTCGCCGGGCCGGGCGACGAAGTCCTTCTGCCGCGGCCCTACTACCCGCTCTATGTGATCTGCGCGATGCTCGCCGGCGCCACCGTGCGCTACTACGACGTCGACCTCAAGACCTTCGCCATCGACCTCGAGGGGCTGACCTCACAGATCACGCCGGCCACGAAGATCATCGTCCTGAACTCGCCCGGCAACCCGCTGGGCAACGTCCTCTCGCTCGACGAGTTCGCCGCCATCGACGCGGCCGTCGACGGTCGCGCCCTCATCCTCAACGACGAGATCTACGCCAACGCCTACTTCGACGACGAGCCGTTCTCGGCCGCGCAGCTGCGCGACGCGCGCTCGCCGATCGCCATCACCAACGGCTTCTCGAAGGGCCACAGCATGTACGCCCGGCGCGTCGGCTGGGCCGTCGTGCCCGAGGAGCTCGTCGAGCCGCTCACCGTGATCCAGCACCACACGCTGCTGTGCACCGACCCGGTCGTGCAGTTCGGCGGCATCGCGGCCCTCGGCGATCTCGAGGTCGTGCTCGGGCTCGTGGCCGCCTGCAAGCGCCGCCGCGACTACACCCTGGAGCAGTTCGCCACCGTCGACGACGTCGACGCGCTGCCGTCGCGTGGCGGCTTCTACCTCACGCTCGAGTGCAGCAAGGCGCTGCGCAACCGGGGCCTGGCCAGCTCGCTCGACCTGGCGCGCGAGATCATGAAGGCCACCCACGTGGCCACCGTCCCGGGCAGCGACTTCGGCATTCCCGAGACGCTTCGTCTGTCGTTCACCAGCGAGCGTTACGACGAGGGCATCGACCGGCTGGCGGGGTTCTTCCGCAGCTAAGCGAAGAGCGCGCGCTGGGCGCGGGGGCACACCACGACGAGGCGTGAGCCGTCGTCGTGGGAGTCGTGCCCCCGCCCGGCGCCCGTGGCCCCGCTGCCCGTCGCGCCGGCGCCCGCGGCACCCGTCGTGCCGCCGCTCAGCTCGAGGGCGCGGGCGACGGCCGCATCGGCGTCGGCCGCCGGCTCCCAGCCCAGCAGGCGCAGCCGCTCGTCGGCGACCCCCGGGCAGCAGGCGATGACGGCGCGGCACTTCGGCGTCAGGCGCGCCATGAAGTAGGACTCGTCCTTCTCGATGGTGTAGTCGTCTTCGAGGCAGGCAAGCACGGCTCGCGAGAGGGCCTCGGCCCGTGGCAGAGCGTCCGCCGTCTCGTTCTCGAGCCGCTCCCGAGCCTGCAGGAACGGCTCGAACATCTCCTCCGAGCCGCCGCCGTCCCAGCAGCGCGCCAGCAGAACGACGACGGGCGCGGCCGCGCCGCCGTTGGTCGCGTCGAGCAGCGGCTCGATGCCCACAAGCGCCTTGACCGCCTGGTACAGGTTGATGTCGAGGGGCCGGCCGGGGGCGGTGACGATCACCGCGGGCGGCCGGGTGAGCGCCGGCACGCCGAAGTGACGACGCAGAAAGCCGACCAGTTGCAGGTGCGCCTGGTCGACGTCGCCGGCGGCCACGGCGATGGGCCGGCTGTCGCGATCGAGGGCCACGTTGACGATGAAGTCGAGCCGCGCCAGGCGTGCGGCGGCGAGCATCTCGTCGTGGATGGGGTTGCCCTCGAGGATCCCCGGCCTCGCAGTGGGGGCGGAGAGCATGTCCAGGGCATGGTTGCAGATGATGCTCTCGTAGCCGGCGACCGAGGGCAGGATCGCCTTGCGGCCGCCGGTGAAGCCGGCGAACTCGTGGGGCTCGACCTGGCCGAAGGCGATCCGCAGGCCGGCCTGGGCGACGCGCCGGTTCACAAGCAGCGGGGTGCCGCGCGAGGTACGGCCGATCGCCACGAGGTCGGCCGCGCGGGCGTCGTGATTGGTGACTCGCAATCGGGTAGCCCATTGGTCGCCGAGCAGCCGCCTGATCTCTTCGGGCGTGGCTGGGCGATGAGCGCCCACGCCGATGACCACCTCGACGTCGTCGCTCGAGATGCCCGCGCGGGCGAGCTCAGTCATGACCGGGCCGATGAGCGCGTCGCTGGGCGTGGCCCGGGTCGCATCCGAGGTGATGACCACGGCGGTGCCCCGGCCGCGGGCGAGCTCGTGCAGGGGCGGTGTGCCCACCGGCTTGGCGAGCGCCGCCGCCAGCGCCGCCGACAGGTCGATCGGCGCCGGGTCGCTGGGTGCGAGCTGGACCACCTCGCGGTCGCGGAGCAGGGACGACCCGGCGAGTCGGGTGCAGAGGGCGTCGAGGTCGGCCAGTTCGTCCATCGCTGTCACCTCGGGTTCGAGCGGTTCATCGGCTGTCGTTCTCCACCGTCTTCATGTGTCGTTGCCGCCAGGGATCGCGAGGCGCGCCGGGAGCGCCAACACCCAGCGCGATCGGCGCCGCGGCGAGCACCTTGCCCGATGTCGCGCCCGACACGTTCCCGGCGTGCCTCGCGCAGCAACTCAGTAAGCTTCTCATGGGAACGCCGCGGCTCAAACCCGGGAGATCTCGGCGACACAAGCCGGAGAAGCTGTCCGACGGCTTGGGCCTGGGCTGCCGGATCGCGCGCCGGGCACATGCCTGGCCTCGGCCAACGGCATCGCGAGTCCGCGCAGCGGCCATATGCCGGCCACATACCAGCCATAGACCACTATCGGTTCGGCTGCCGGGTTGCGCTTGTCCGGGAGAGGATCGGCGAGGCACCCTCTGCCAACGTGAAGGGGGTTCACCTTGAGAAAGTCAGTCGCCACCCCTCTCGCCATGCTGCTCGTGAGCGTGGCTGTCATGGCGCACAGCGCCACGACGGCCCTGGCGACGCCGGCGGCCAGGCCGGCACCTGGTACAGCCTCGACGGCGGGCCCTACACGACGGGTACCTCGGCCACGGTGGGCAACGGCGCTCACACCGTGGCGTTACTACTCCAGGGACGCTGCCGGCAACCTCGAGACGGCGCACACGGCGGCGCTCACGATAGACACCCGGGGGCCCCGGACGACGGCTCTCACCGAAACGAAGGTCAGGGCCGGCAAGGTAGCGAGGTTCCGCTTCCGCGTGATCTGACGCCACGAGTGCGGGTCACCATCGTGATCACCAGGAAAGGGCACATCACGAAGAGGATCGTGGTCGGTAGCAGGGCGACCGGAACCGTTCTGACCTTCCGCTGGAGATGCAGCCTCCCCAGGGGCCAGTATGGATGGACGGTGACCGCAGTCGATCAGGCGGGCAACAAGCAGAGCAGGGTGCTCTCGAACCGCATCATCGTCACGTAGCCGCCGCGCGGGCGTCGGCGACGGCACCGGGCCTGCTCGCCGGCAAGGCACGAGCAGCCCACGTTGTGCGCAGCTTCTTCAGTCCGAGTCTCATGGCCGATCCCTCTGTGTCAGCATCCGGGGCGCGGCACAGCAAGCGTTGCCTGCAGTGACGAAAGCTTCGGCTCAGTGGATCTGGTTTCCCGACTGCACGAGCCGCCCCGACTGCACGACGAAAGGTACCCCGCTGCCACAATAGATCGTGTTGCCTTGGGCGAAGTTGGGGCCGCCGCTGGTCTGAACGATGACCCCGGCCGCGCCGGCGGCGCGGTTCGTGATGGTGTTACCCGAGATGTGGTTGTCGTGGCAGCCCCGGCCCTGCCTGTCGACGAGCTCGATGCTCGGCTCTCCCGCCGTCGTGCGCTGGTCGGTGAACGTGTTGCCTTGCACGACATTGCCGGCCGCGGGTGACTCGTCGCCCTCGACGACCACGCCGAGGCCGACGTTGTAGATGAACGTGTTGTTGACGACCCGGCTGTTGAAGCCGACCAGATTGACACACGGCGTGCCCGCCTGATGCTTGAGGCCCACGGGGCTTCTGGTCATGTCGAAGGTGTTGCTCTCGACCAGAAGACCCGGGGCGTCGGTCACGCCGCGTCCGACGTGGCTGCCGCCGATGGCCTGCTGCGGCGAGGCATAGAAGGTGTTGTGTGTGATGACGATGCCGGTCGGGCATTCGTAGGTGATCGGTGAGCCGCCGTAGCCGTGCGGATCCTTCGCCGCCCCGAGGAACGTGCAACCGGTGATCAGGACGCCCGACGAAGAGTGCTCGCCGGAAGCCGTCACGACCCTGTCGGCAAAGTCCAGGCCGGCGGTGTCGCTGGCCTCGATGGTGCAGCCCTCGAAGGTGAGATCCTTCCAGCCGTGGTAGACGCGCCCCGTGTTGTTGTCCCAGGTGTAGGCCTCCATCATCATGCGAAGGGCGCCGGCGGCCTGGCCGTTGGAGGCGCCCAGGTGGCAGTCGCGAAAGGTGATGTGCTCGACGTGGCCACCGTGCGGCAGGTAGCAGAACTCGTGAATGGTGATGGTGTTGCCGACTCCGTTGGCGTAGGCATTGACTCCGGCCGGCGGGACGTAGCTGGTGCGCTCGACTTGGCAGCGACTGAAAACGATATCGCTGACGTTACCCTGCGAGCCGCCCAGGTAGAGCACGGAGCTGTTCACGCCTTCGGTCGAGCCGCCGCCGTGGAAGAGGCAGTCGCTGAAGACCGTGCCGCTGGCGTTGGCCGCGTTCGTCACCGCGCTTCGCCCTACGGCGCCGACCTTGAGCTTTTCAACGCGGTCGGCCGAGGCAAAGACCATCTGGCCCTTGAGCCACGAGACGTCACCGTCGCCGCGGATCCGGACACCGCTCGGCAGCGTGACGGGGGTCGAGCAGGCGTACGTGCCGGCGGGCAGGTAGACGGTACCACCCACCTTTGCCGCCTGGCTCAGAGCACGCTGCAGCGCCGCGGAGTCGTCGCTGGTGCCGTTGCCGGTGGCGCCGTAGGACTTGACGTCGAAGAGCGTGCCGGAAGCTGAGGGAAAGGGCGCGGCCGAAACGGGTGACGAACCGCTCGGCAGAGGCGACGGCGCCTGCCCGCCGCAAGCGGCAAGACTGAGCGACGCCGTCGCCAGCGCCATTACGACCAGTGTCAGACGAAGAGTTCTCACGGTCGCGCCATTCTACACGAGCCACCGCAGGAGACGGCGTCCGGTGGGTGAGTGTCGTCTACAGGTGCGAAGGCGCCGAGTGCTCGGCGCCTTCGCTCACCGTGGCGCTCGGGTGTGACCCGTCAAGATGTTGAGCGCGCGACACTCGCTCATGGATCGTACGGCGAGGGGGTGTAGGTGGTGGTCGCACCGCTCCAGCCGGCGTCAAAAATAGCCGTCGACGGACGTTTGGAGCTGGAATACGAACCGGTCACGCTGTTGTCGTAGCTGCCGGCGTGGTTGGCAAAGGTCCCCGTGCCATTGCAGCTGCCGACGACATGGGAGTCCTTGCCGATCTCGAAGACGACGCTGTGTGCGGTGGGGTAGCTGCCCTTGAAGTAGCTGCGCGTGATGCTCACGTTGTCGTTCCAGGCTCCGCTGGCGATCCGGCCCCACTGCAACCCCGGCGGGTTTCCCCAGCCGATCGAGGCGCCGCCGTCGCTGGAGCCGGATTGCACGCCGTGCCACATCGAGTACATGCGGGCGAAGTCACAGATGTCCATCGGATACCAAAGGGAGTACTCGAAAAGGCAGTCCGTGAAGACGATGTTGTTGGCACCGTGGTCGACTTGAGCCCAGTTGAACGCAGGGTTCCAGTTGGCGCTGGTGATGACGGATCCGCCGCCGATGGCGGGGCCGGTGTCGTCCTTCGACGAGGGAGCACCCTGAAACAGGATCGTGCGCCCCATGCCGTAGCCGTCGACGCCCGAGTGGTAGCCGTTCGCCACGCCGAAGTGGCAGCGGTTGAAAGTCAGGTCGTGGACCTGGGCGCCGCCAGGCCGCACATCCCACCACACGTTCAGGATCGTCCCCAGAGAAGTGCCGTCCACGGCGTTCGTCGATTGTGGCCGCTCGAACTCGCAGTCGTTGAAGGCGGTGTCCATGAAGTCGTCCCGCTTGACGGTCGAGTTCCAGCTGCTCGTGAAGTTTGCTGCCGTCCCCATGAGGTCGGCGCCCGCGTCGGAGCCACCCTTGAAGCGAACGAAGTCAAAGACGTCGTTGTGGGATCCGTTGGCCTCGGTGTCGGCTCCCGCCGAGGATCTGCCGCGCGCCACGGGGTGGAACGTACAGGTCAGCCCGGCCGTGTTCTTGCCGACGAGCAGGTACCCGATGGTGGAGTTACTGCCCCACTCCATGCCCGTCGAACACTGCAGCCACGTGCCGCCGCCGCCGCCGGCAAGCCCCTGGTTCCAGATGCCTTGGCCGCGTACGTTGATGCCGTCCGGCACGATGAACGTACCGGCGTAGGCGAAGGTACCGGCCGGGAAGACGAGCCAGGTGCCGGGCCCTTTGGCCAACGCCTTGGCCACACTGGAGTCGATCTGCGCCTTGGTGGCGTTGCTCGGTACGTCGACCGCGGCCCCCTGCACCGGTGTCGGTGTTGCCGACGGAGTCGGCGTCGAGGTGGAGGTCGGCGTCGGGGTGGGGTCTGGCGATGGAGTCGGCGCCGACGTCGGGGTGACGGTCGGACTGGGATCGGGCGTCGGGGTCGCGACCGACGTAGGACTCGGCATCGGCCTGAGCATCCGGCGACTCAAAGCGTGCCTCACACGGCGCGACGCTGGACTGGCGGAGACGTCTTGTGCAGGCGTTGCCCCAAGGATGTCGGCGCGCTGCTCGGTCTGGCGGACCGCGCTCACGACGTCCCGATCGCTGCTGGGCGCGACCGCCTGGGGGGGTGCCGGCGCAGGTATCGACTGCTTCACGATCTCGCTAGGAAGCCAGGCGGTCCAGCGTCCGCTCTGCCAGGCATGGGCGGCGGGACACAGCGCCAGCGCTGCGGCGAAGACGAGCATGGCAAGCCCAATGAGGGAGAGCGATTTCATTTTGCAGCACCTCTGGGTGCACGTCGCGAATCGGTGCGAGTCGGTGCTTGTTGAAGCGGGGATTCAGTGCTTCCGACCCCTACTCGCCGTACACAATGTGGAGTCGGCAGTCAGGGCGAGTTGATAAGAGCGCGGGGGCCATAAGCGTTGCTTGAACGGTAAACGACGGCGGGCGGGGATCCGTCAGGGTCCCCGCCCGCCGTCGCCGGTGAGAGAGTCGGTCAGACGCCCGTTTGTCAGTGGTGCCGGAACCTGTTGCGCCGCAGCGTGTTGGCAGAGCTGGCGCCATCGACCGAGATTCTCGGGGTGGAGTCCTCAGTGGTGGAGAAGAGGTTGTCGATGATCACGTTGTGGCAGGCATCCCTCAGCAGGACCATGGGCAGATCGTCGCTCGTGTGCGTGCCGTAGAACGTGTTGCCGGCGACCCGATTGCCGGTCGTCTTCTTAAGGTAGAGCAGCGGGCCGCTGCTCACACCGGCTTTCACGACATTGCGCTCGAAGACATTCCTCTGCCCCTTGAGTACGACGGTCTCGTCACCGGACTGGTGAACGCCGTTGTTCACAGTTAGGTCGATGCGGTTGTCGACGATGACGGTGTGCGAGGCGGGGCCGTAGCTCCCGCACACGGTGCTGTCGGCTGCGGCATAGATGGTGTTGTTCCGGATCGTGACGTTTCGGGGAGCTTCGAGACAGATCGAATACGACCAGGGGTGCGCGCCGGAGCCGTACCCCGCGCCCTTGATGAGGTTGTTCGCGATGAGAGCGGGCCCGGCGAGGTGCCGGCCGTTCGCGGCCGGGCCGTCGGCCAGATCGATGCAGAAGCGATCGCTGGCCTCGAAGGTGCAGCCGTGGATGGTGATGTGGTGCCACCCTTGGACGACCTTGCCCTGGCCGCTCCAGACCTCGATGTCCGCTCGAGGCGATCCGGTGTCGTGGCCGCGGGCGCCGTTCGACACTCCGACGTGGCAGTCTACGAACGTGAGATCGGTCACGCTCGAGCCGCCGGCGGTGGGGTTCTCGTAGACCGAGATGTCGTTGAAGCGGCGGCCGCTGCCGCCGTTGACCGAGAAATCCTCGACGCCGAGGTTGCGTTCGATCTTGCAGTGGCTGAACGTCACGTGGCTGAGACTGCGTGACGAGCCCGAGCTGCTGCCCAGCATGACCACGGCCGTGTCGTTGCCGGTGCCGCCGCCGCCGCGGAAACGGCAACCCAGGAAGACGGTGTGGTTCGCCCCGCCCAGATTCTCCACCGCGCTGACCTTGGGTGCGCCGATCTTGAGACCATAGATGGTGCAGCGCGAACCGAAATCGAGATGCCCCATCAGCCACGAGACGGACATGCCGTCGCCGCGCAGGTTCACGTGGCTGCTCAGTCGGATGCGCGTCGGACAGTAGTAGACCCCGGCCGGCAGGTAGACCGTGCTGCCGGGGCGCGCCGCGGCCCGGCTGATGGCGCGCTGCACGGCCGCGGAGTCGTTGTGCCGTCCGTCGCCCGTCGCGCCACACAGTCGCACGTTGACGACGATCGTCGCCTCTGACGCCGCCGCGCTGGTGGCGGCGTTTGCGGCGGTGACGTGGTATCCGGCTCCGCAGACAGCGGCGGCGATGACAAGCGCCGCGGCAAGTGCGTGCGCCAGCGGGTGAGCGTGGGCGTGTCGGTGTGCGGACTTCAGGCTCCTGCGCAGTCCCATGACAACCTCCATGGCCGGATCGCGCGTTGCGCTTGCTCAATGGTCGGCCTGAAGCCGTGATTCCTTGAAGGGTCGCGCCTTTCTCGGCGCGACCTCGGCACCGTCGCGACATGACGAGACCAGCGCCCGGCACCGACTGGGGCATCGGGCGTCTGGCCTGGCGTAGCGAGGGGATCTAGCGACGGATCGTCGTGGGGACGACCGGGAAGCGGCGGTGGGGAGAAGAGGGCTCGGTCGTCTGCATTGGAGTCAGCGAGCGTGGCGGGCGTCTGAGGGCAGGCGGGTCGGGATACTCGCTCGGTGGTCCGTAACCACCGCTGTCGACGCCGCACGGTTGTGCGCAGGCGTGCCGGATGGCTATCCTATGGGTTCTGGGGGGCTGGTGCCCTGGTCGATTGGGGATCGATGCGAGTCAAGATCGATAGCAGACGCAAGCTCACGACGCCGCGACGGCCGCCGTTCGGCTGCGCTCGAGGGGCACGCTAGCAGTGGCCGTTAGCGCCGAACGCCCATCGGCCTCCGCCGAGACCACAACGATCATCCAGCCATCCAAGGGCTGGGTCAGGCTCGGGCTCAGAGAGCTCTGGCGGTACCGCGAGCTGCTCTACTTCCTGACCTGGAAGAACATCCTCATCCAGTACAAACAGGCGGTGCTGGGAGTGGCGTGGGCCGTGCTCAACCCGATCATCACCATGATCGTGTTCACGGTCATCTTCAGCAAGTTCCTCCACGTGGGCACGGGCAGCAAGGGCGGTCTCCCTTACCCCGTGTTCGTCTACGCGGGTCTCTTGCCATGGAACCTATTCTCGGGCTCGCTGTCGAGCGCGGGCGCGAGCCTCGTGGGCAACTCCAACCTCATCACCAAGGTCTACTTTCCGCGCCTCGTGATCCCCGGGAGCGCCGTGCTTGGTCAAATCCCCAACTTCCTCATCAGCTTCGTGGTGCTCATAGTGCTGATGGTCGCCTACCACGTAGCGCCCACCTGGAACGTCGTCTTTCTGCCGTTCTTCACCCTGCTCGCGCTGGCCACGGCCATGGGGGTCTCGCTCTGGCTGAGCGCGCTCTACGTGCTCTACCGCGACGTGCAGTACATCATCCCGTTTCTCGTCCAGATCTGGATGTACGTGTCGTTCGTGATGTACCCGCCGGACACGATCCCCCACAAGTGGCTCTGGCTGTTCAGCCTGAACCCCATGACGGGCGTCATCGAAGGCTTTCGCTGGGCGCTGTTCGGTCACCAATACCAGGCGCCCAACTGGGAGTTCTGGATATCGGTGCTCATGGTCATGGTCGTACTGATGAGTGGTCTCTACTATTTCAGGCGCATGGAGCGCGTCTTCGCCGATCTCGTATGAGCACCGCGATCAGCATCTCCGGCATCGGCAAGCGTTACATGATCGGCGCCACCCAGAAGCGCAACGACACGCTGCGCGACGCCATCACGAGCGCCGCCACCGCCCCCTTCCGTCGCTTGCGCCACGCCGGTTCGTCGACCGGTCACGTGAGCTACATGTGGGCCCTGAAAGACGTCAGTTTCGACGTCGAGGCCGGACAGGTCATCGGCATCATCGGCCGCAACGGCGCCGGCAAGAGCACTCTGCTCAAGGTGCTCACCCGCATCACTCAGCCGACTGCGGGTCGGGTCGAGATCCACGGGCGGGTAGGCAGTCTGCTCGAGGTCGGCACGGGCTTCCACCAGGAGCTCAGTGGCCGCGAGAACATCTACCTGAACGGCGCCATCCTGGGGATGACGCGGACCGAGATCGGCCGCAAGTTCGACGACATCGTCGAGTTCTCCGAGATCTCCGAGTTCCTCGACACTCCGGTCAAACGCTACTCCACCGGAATGTACGTTCGCCTTGCGTTTGCCGTGGCCGCCCACCTCGACCCCGAGATCCTGCTGGTCGACGAGGTGTTGTCGGTCGGCGACGTCGCCTTCCAGCGTAAGTGCCTGGGGCAGATGGGAGAGATCGCCGGTTCGGGACGCACGGTCCTTCTGGTGAGCCACAACATGGGCGCGGTGCGCGGTTTGTGCACGCGCGTCGTCGAGATCGAGGGTGGCCACCCGGTCGCCGACGGCCGCGCAGAGGAGGTCGTCAACAACTACATAGCCAAGCAGCTGCAGGCAGAGGGGGCGGTGCTCAATCTGCCGCGGCCCCTCGGTCGGAGTGACGAGCTGGTCATCACCGCCGTTCGCGTGCTCGACGATCAAGGCAAGACCGTGGGGCCGTTTCACAGCAGCCGGCCGATCGTCGTCGAGATCGACGTCGACGTCGCCCGCGGCAATGCAGCCTACCAGGTGGGCTTCGACCTTCTGTCCGGCGGAGGCCTCGTGCTGCGGACCTGGCACACGGACGGGCCACCCGATGCTTGGCCTCAACTGGCCGTGGGCCACAACACCCTGCGCTCTGTGATCCCCGCGGGCCTGCTCAACGAAGGCAGCTATGCCCTGGCGCCGCGGGCCGACGTGTACCGCAGCCACTGGATCGTCAACGGCGACGAAGCGATCTGGTTCGACGTGGTGAAAGATCACCTGGAGTCGCCGTTCTCGTGGGTAAAGAACCCAGGCCCGCTGGCGCCGGTGCTCGATTGGGGGGTGGCCAAGGGCGACGCGAGTGACGTCGGGTCCTTGTCGGAGAGCGGTGGAGACGTGACAGCACCCACGCCACCTCGGTGATCTTGTGGGCGTAGTGCGCCTGGCGATGCCGGCTGCCCTGACCCTGTGGTTCATCTGGAAGGCCAGGGGAAACGGCCTCTTCCTTCTGGGCATTCCCGTGCTCATGGTGATGGGGGGCTCGGTCTTCTTCGAGAACATGAAGCCCTTCCGGGTTCCCGGTCGCTTCGAGCCGGCCACGTTGCTCATGATCTGGCTCGCTGTGGTGTGGATCGTGACGGTTGCGCGCCGCTCTCGGCTCCACGAAGCTCCGGTCGGCCTGTTCGGGGCAGGCCACGTGCTGCCGGAAGAGTTGCCGCTGATCGGCGTCGCCGTCTGTGTCGGTGTGGGCACCCTGGCGGCGTTCACAGCCTCCGGCGACCTGGCGAACGCCGCCAATCTGGCCTCCGGTGCGCTCTACCTTGTGCTCGGCTACCTGTTGCTCAGAGGCATCGCGAGTCGCGCGACGCGTGCCGAAACACAGGAGTTCCTCGCAGCGGTGGTGATCGTCAATACGCTGGCGTGCGCGTTGTTCATCCTCGACCAGGGGCTGCACGTTCCGATCTATCAGGGGCAGGCGAACATCACCTACTCGTTTGCCGGACAGGACATCACGAGGGCGACCACGTTCGCGCCGATGTTCAGCCTGCTCGCCCTCGGCTTCGTCCTCGGCAAGCGGCGATGGACACCCCCGTGGCTCGTGGTGCTGGCGATCACCCTGCTCGCCGTCCTCGTGTCTCTCACACGGACCCTGCTCATCGCCGCGCTTGTCGGCCTCATCATCGCGATTCTCGCTCGCGAGCTCACGCGGCCCGATTTCAGCCGGGTCATGCGACGTACCGGAGCCGTCATCCTGGGCGCGGTGGCGTTGGTTTTCGGGTTCAGCAGGATTGCGCCGGCCTATTGGAGCGTTCTGCTCAAGCGTCTCGGAGAGTTCGTGTCGAACAAGGGGGCCCCCCAGGTCTCGAACTGGCAGATCCGCGTGATCCATTGGGGTGCGGTCGAGCGGGTCGTGGCCAAGAGCGACTTGCTCTTCGGACTGGGATTCCCGCAACCTGGCTCCAATCCGGTCGACTCACACATCTTCCTCTGGTCGGCGGACATGACCTGGTTGCCCATCATGTACATGTTCGGGTACCTGGGCCTGCTCCTGTTCGGCCTCCTTCTGGCCGGGTTCATGGCGCGCGCCCTCCGGCTCTCGCTCAGGCCGCCCGAACTGCGACGCGAGCTCTCTCTCACTTATTTCATCACGATTGCGTTGACGGTCATCATGGCGTTCCAGATGTGGACGTTCATGGAGCCGAGTGTCTACCCCATGGGACTCCTGATATTTGCGCTCGTCGCTGCCGAGGCGCTCCGTCCGGCAGAACTGCCAGACGTTGTGCCGGCACCGGTGGGTGAGCCGGCGGTCGCGGGCGGCGGCGAACATCGACCGTACCCACAGTCGTCATGACCGGCGTCGCACAGCACGCAGAGCGAGGACCCATGCGCTCTCACCTGCCGCGGGTCATCTGACGTGGATCCCTACGGCATCCAGGCACAAGGTAGCAGAACCGAAAGCCTGGGGTTCCCTCGAGTGACCTTCGGCATCATCGTGCTGAATGGTGAGCCTTTCACTCGCTACTGCCTGCGCTCGCTCTACCCTTACGCCCACGAGATCATCGTGGTGGAAGGTGGTCATGAGGACACGCGATCGGTGGCCACCCCAGATGGTCACTCGATCGACGGGACCGTCGAGGTACTGCAGCGCTTCTGCAAGGAGGAAGACCCGGAGCACAAGGTGACAGTCGTGATGCGCGACGGCTTCTGGCCCAAGCAGGATGAATTGGGGCGCAATCGCACTCCACAATCACGGGCCTACGCCGAGCTGGCAACCGGGGACTACCTCTGGCAGGTCGATGTTGATGAGTTCTATCGTGCTCGTGACATGGAATGCGTGCTCGGTATGCTGGCGGACGACGACAGCATCACGGCGATGTCTTTCAGGACCCGCACGTTTTGGGGTGATCCAGGCTATGCAGTCGATTGCTGGCATTCAAGACGCGGAGGCGATCAGTACCACAGACTCTTCAAATGGGGGCCCGGCTACCGCTATCTGACCCACGAGCCGCCGACGGTCAGCGATGCACGCGGGCGCGACTTGCGCCAACAGCACTGGGTCGATGCCCGCGCTTCGGCGGCCCGAGGGGTCTATCTCTTTCACTACTCGCTCCTCTTTCCCTGGCAGGTAAGACAGAAGGTGCTCATCTACCGGGACGAGAAGCCCCGCGCTTGCGCGGAAATCGTGACGTGGGCGGAGAAGAGCTATTTCGCACTCGGCAATCCCTACCGAGTCCACAACCACTATGACTCGCCGAGCTGGCTCCAGCGGTACGGCGGCGACCACCCTCAACAAGTACGGGTGATGATGGCTGACATTCGCGCGGGACGCGTACGCGCCCAGGTGCGGCAGAACGAAGATGTCGAGCGACTGCTGGGGTCGTGGTGGTACCCGGTAGGTCGGCGATGTCTGATGATCGGCGACTACCTCGACAGGGCGATGCTGATCGCGCGACACCCGCGGTCGTGGTGGCGGCGGCGCGCCCAGACGCGCCGGAAAGCAAGTGCGCCGTGAGAGGGAGTCCGCAGTGAGAGTGCTCTGGTTGACGCCGATCCAGCTTCCTGCCCCAAGGGGTCGCGGCGCGACCGGTGGCGGCTGGCTGGAGGGGTTGAGGCAGGCGTTGCAGGACCACGAGCCTGATGTAGAACTCACCATAGCCTCGTTGGGCAGTACTCGTCATGGACCGTTTCGTGAGGGCAACGCCGAGTACCTCTGGGTCTCGTCGACGGCGCCCGAAAGCAGGCTTGGTGAACTGAAAGGCCGATGGCGCGCACCGCGCATCCCCTGGGGGTCGGTACAGGAGTGCCAGCGCATCATCGCCCAACACGATCCGGACCTCGTGCATGTTCACGGTACGGACAGCTTCCTGGGGCTCGCCCTGGCCGGCGTCCATGTGCCGGCCGTCATCTCGCTGCAGGGCATCGTGCACGTCTATATGAAGTACATCGGCGCCGGGCTGGGACCTGCCGACTGGTTGCGCTTGTCGACGACGCGCCAGTCCATTCACGGGTACGGTCTGTTTCACACTCTGCGGAGTTATCGCGCGCGAGCCAGGACCGAACTACGGATCGTGACGCTCTGCGATGCCTTTACGGGCAGAACCGATTGGGACCGTGCGGTGCTGAGGTCCGTGCGGCCCGACGCCACTTACTACCACGACGATAGGGTACTCAGACAAGCTTTCTACCCTCAGAGCTGGCGGGACCCCGGGCCCGAGGCGCCCATCTTCTGCACGTGCGGAACGTCGCCACTCAAAGGGCTGGAGACGCTGCTCGATGCTGTCCTTGTCCTGCATCGAGCACTGGACAGGCCAGTTCGTCTGAGGGTCGCTGGGGCGGTGCGCGACAGTGCTTTGTGGCCGGTGG
>Ga0182027_10005850_pt1 | contig 18579 bp, 15 predicted proteins | sample 712E1DmetaG_FD_121300 | JGI IMG/M metagenome (GOLD analysis project Ga0182027, IMG submission 121300) | Permafrost microbial communities from Stordalen Mire, Sweden - 712E1D metaG (Illumina Assembly) | ecosystem: Environmental > Terrestrial > Soil > Wetlands > Permafrost | place: Sweden... | reverse complement strand
CATTATACCGTGCCTAACGCAAAAGTAAACAGCCTGCCTGTCAAGCAGTTGGCCAAAGGCGTTTATTTCGCGAGAATCACGTCGGGCGCAGCCACGACCATGCAGCGCTTGCTGGTGAAATAACTCTTTGTTGTAGGTCTTTTGAGAAAGGGGGCGAAATGAATATCGCCCCTTTTTACATTCCCGTCGAAGCGCAGTATGTCTTCCACATGGTCATATAGGCCCGCTCAAGGCTTTTGCCGAATTTCTCACCGTCGCATAACCCCGATTTTCTCATCCGGTCGCGGACAGTGCGGCGCAGGTCGATAAGCCCTGTAATATCGTCGGCGGCCTTGACGGCCAGATTACGATATGCTTCAGGGGACTGCGCGGTCCAATCATCCATTCCCACGGCCTTTAATATTGCGGCAACCATCCTTCCCGCATGGTTTTCACCGAGGAGCGTTATGACGGGCACGCCCATCCACAGGGATTCGCATGCGGTCGTGTGTCCGCTCCACGGAAACGTATCGAGGCTGATATCGATTTCGTGATACCACGCTAAATACCCTTGCGGCGGAGGTTTGCGGCGCATTTCAATGCGCTTCGGGTCAATGTCGTTTTTATTGAATCGGGCCGATATCCTCGTCAGGGCGCTCCCCGTAAGCGTATTACGTGCCATAAAAAGCCGCGAGCACGGTGTATCCCTCATTACAGCGCACCATAGATCGATTACTTCATCGTTGAGCCGCGAAAGCGTGTGAAGCGAGCCGAACGTTACGAACCCATTCGATTGTATCGGCGCAGCATTGACCGGTAGGCTGGTTTCGTCGGGTTCATAGCAACAAAAGCAGTTTTCCAATCGGATCAGTTTTTCCGTATACAGGGCTTCCTGGCCGGGAGGATCAACGGTCCCGTCGGTAATATAGAAATCCATTGCCGAAAGCCCCGTGGAGGCCGGATACCCTAAATACGATGCTTGAACGGGCGCCGGTTTTTTGGCGAATACGCCGAGTCTATTTTCTCCCGTATGCCCCGACAGATCGACCAGGATGTCAAGAGCGTCTTCCCTGATCATGCTAGCCACGTTGTCATCGGACTTGCCATGGACCACGCGCCAGTTTTCCGATAGGTTGCGTAGTTTATCCGTCATGGCGTCTGTTTGAGCCCCATTGGAATAGCAAAAGACGGTATATCTGGCGCGGTCGGTCCATTTTAGAATGGGCAGCAAAAACCGTGCGAGTGCGTGTTTACAGAGGTCTGAAGAAATATAGCCGACGTTGATTTTTTTCCCAGGGTCCGGTAGGGTTGCACGAGGAAGCGACTGAGGGGCGATTCCTTGGTAAAACTCCCCAAACTTCTTGTGCTCTTCAAAACGTTGCCGAGGAGTCAGTCCGGGCAGGTAATTCAAGCACAGCAAAAAATTACTATAGATCGCGCTTGATGGAACTGCCTGCAGCGCAAGGGCGGCCCGGTAACCTTCGAGCGCTTCATGCAAATTACCTTGGGCGAATAGCGATAGACTTAAATCCGCCACAACCCCCGGATCTTGCGGATGCAGGCGCAGCGCCGCTCTAAAGCAGATATTGGCCTGGTCGCAATTGTTCGTTTCGAGAAAGCAAAGCGCCAGGGCATAGTAGGCGTCGAAAAAATCGGGTTTGATTTTCAGGGCTTGATTAAAGGCAATGACGGCGGAAACATAATCGCCCGCCTCCCGGCATGAAATTCCATGACGATAATACGTTTCGAAATCCGGCATTGGCGTCATGCCCTGATTATAGCACGAATCCGCCGCCGGAGCAATCAGTTCTTTGCCGGCTTGTTCATGGCCGCGTTGATCAGCGATTCCACCGACGAATAGGGCCTGCGCTGGTAGAGCTTGATTAAAACGGCCAGGGCGGCATCATAGCTCTTTTCCTGATACAAGCGCGCCCCTTTGATAAAGTCCGACTCGTCGCCCGACGTGAAAACAACGCTTCCCAAGACCTCAAGCGCCTTGACATGATCGTCGGTCGAGTCCGCGACCAGCCGCTCCAACCCATTTTGCTTGAAAAAATAAACGACGAACATTTGCTTGACGTCTTCGGAGGTCAGCGTTTTCGTAAGCTCGTCGTCGAAAACCCCCTTTTCCGTCAGCGCCTTTTGCTCGCGGGCGAAATAAACGAGCAGACCGGGCAGATCTTTTCGATAAATATAGCCTCGTAATTTCAGGGTCGCCAATTGATAATCGGCGGTCGGCGAACCGCGCGAGGGGGATTGCGCCACATAGTCGCCGAAGCTTTCGCAAATTTTCATCTGCGAGCTGTCGGCCCCCGCCAATCTTTTCTGGGAGAATTGGACCGGAGAATAATCGTCGGATGCTATTTCCCCCGGGCCCGCGAATTTCAGGACGTCGCCCGTCGTCATAAGCTCCATGCGCTTAATGTCCCTGAGCGAGCCCAAATGGACGCTTTTAAGATCGCCGGCCACCACCGGATTTTCCGATAGCGCATTGATTGCCTCCTGGGAAAGCGAAATCGGAGAAGCGCTGCCCAAAAGTATCGTATAATTGTTTACGTAGAAAAGTGAAACCTCCTTAAAGCCCGCGCAAAATGTGCGCAGGACCACTTTGTAATCCGAAAGGGGCAAGCCGTGGATCGGGACCCACTGCGCCATGACGCCTCCGGCCGTAAGTTTTTTCGCACAGGCCGAATAAAACTCTTTGGTAAATAAAACCCACGAATCGGAAAGCGACGGATGGGTCATGTCGCAGATGATGACGTCGAATTTTTTTGCTGATTTATCAATGAACCTTCTGCCGTCTTCGATGACGACGTCCTTACGGTGCGTGGCGATGACGTTATGGTTGAAACCGGAGAAATAGCCGGCTGCGTCAAGAACGTCCTTGTCTATTTCGGAGCATGTAATGTCACGCACGCCTAAGACCTGGCATGCGGAGCCGAAGGTTATGCCCCCGCCGAAAGCGATGGTCAAAACCGATTGGGCGCGCGCGTTTGCCATGAACGGCAAATACGCCAGCAGCCGGAAGGTCCTGATTGCGTTATAATCGGTAGGGACTTCCGAAATGCAGTTGATGGAAAGCATGTCAACGCCGGTTTCGTCTTTGGTTACGGCGACCGTGGAAAACGCGTTTTCCCGATAAAAAAGCAGCTTCGTGCTTTCGGCCCCCCGAGCCAAATATTGAAACAAATCGAAGGAAACGGGCGACCGAAAGGAGATCAACAAAAACAGCAGCGGCGCGGCCGCGATCGCGGCCGACCATATCCGAAAATATAAAAATTCCTTTTGAAAAAGCATGAAGAATAAAATCGACAGTGCAATAATAATATTGATGAGCGACATCAGCCGCAGCGCCCCGCCCACCTGAAAAACGGCGATCAAGACGAAAACGGTCAAAACGGGGCCGACGGTCGACCCGGCGATATTGAAAAAGCCGATGCGCCCCACCGCATCACCGGTGTTGTTGCTTTTCAGGTCTACGTAGAGTTCCACGACCAGCGGATAGAGAAAACCGAAACCGACGACCGGCGGCAGCATGAGCAAGGCGGCAATTGACGTGCGGTAAAGCACGGTGCCGAGGAAATAATGCCCTGGCATGCCGTTCGGGTCGATCACCCAGTGGGCGGTAAAAATAAACACCGAAAGTTCGGGCATGATAATGTGCCAGAGCCCGATGCCGCACTCGACGAGGGAAAACCACGCGAGCTTGCTTGACAAAGAAACGATTTTCCTTTTCATCAACGCGTATACAAAGGAACCCGCGGAAATCCCGAGAATAAAGAGGGATAGGATTATGGCGAATGAAAAATACGACGACTCCTTGAAAATAAAAAGGATTATCCTATTGTAAAGAAATTCGTACGACAGGGACGTAAAGCCCGAAAAAAAGAACAAAACGGGAACCATGCGAAGAAGGCGTTTTTTCAGGCCGTCGGAAGGGTCCCTTTTTCCAAACGCGTCTTTTTCGGGTTCGGGCTTTTGCGGCGGGGACTGGGCGGCGGCCGTCGAGTTACCGGCGAAAAAAAGAGCCGCCGCGTTTATAATAATAAGCGCGCATGAAAGCGCGGCCACGCTCCACCGAACGCCGATTTTTTCCATGAAAAAAAAGCTGACGAGCAGCGCCCCGGCGGCGCCGCCGAAAGCATTTACATAATACAATAATGCGATGCGGCGCTTGCCGAGCAAGCCGCTTATGATGGGAAACCCTGCCCCGATAAGGCCGATGGGAATGATCAGGACCACAAGCAGGAGCAGCGTCCTGAGCGCGATTGAAAGTCCGACGGTATGTTCCTGGAGAGAAAAAATCCGCGCGTCGAATGCATTGGCGACCCAAAAAAGCGCCGGGGAAGCAAGAACATAGGTCCCTGTAAGAATTTGGGTTATGTAGAACAAGGTCCCCAAATTTTTGCCGCTGCGCGCGAGTTTTCCTCCGGCAAAGCTTCCGATCGCAAGGCCCGCCATCCATACGCTGATAATGCAGGCGATTGAATACATGGTGCCGCCGGTAATAATGGCGAGTTGCCGTTGCCATATTACCTGAAGCGCAAGACCGAAAAAACCCGAAACGAAATAAAGAACGTAATAGAGCATGCACTTATTCTTTCACGAACATTATCGATTCACTGCCAATCCTTCCAAAATACACTCCCCTGGATAGATTGCCGATGTGGACGGAATTATCGGCCTTCAAAAGCGTTAATTCACGCACCAGTTTGCCTTGAGCATTATACAAAGCAAAGTTCACTCCCGATGCCGCCGGGGCTTCGCCCTGCGGCAATTTCACGTGAAGCAGGGCCCCTGCTTGCCCGATCGAAATTCCGGAGTTTGCTGGCTTGGAGCGCGCCCCGAACAAATTGACGATGCCGGTGGTAGGAGAAGTATACGACGTCACCGATGCCGTGCCCATCGTCAAACCGGATGCGATGGCGGAAACGGTAATTACTCCGCCGGTTGTTCGCGAACGCAGCAATACCGCGGCTATGCCCGCTTGCGCGGCAACGGAAGTGTTACCCACCAAATCGCCGGGCCCGCTCGAAACGCTGAAGGTGACCGTAGTGCTTGCCGAAGGGATCACCGTGCCGCTTGCATCGAGGATCGACGCATAGACTAAAGCAATGTCGGATCCGTCGGCGGCGAATTGCATATTGGCGGTATCGATAACAACCGATACTTTGTTTGCGGTCCCGGGCGTGGATACCGAATACGTTGCCCGCACCACGCCGCCGATCAGGCCGTCGGCCCGTAGCGTTCCCGATTGAAAGGGAACGGAAAAAGTAAAAAGCGGATACTCTAAATTCGTTCCGCCGGCCGGAGAATTCGTCGCAACCAAGGTATTGTTTAAGTAAAGCGATACTTTATCGCAATTGCTGAAAACCGTAACGGGGTTTGCGGCCCCAGGCATCCACGATGATGCGATAAAGACCATAGGTCCGGCCTTAACGGGTCCAAGTGTGTCGCCGGGACTTCTCTGGCTCCTATAAAACCATGCGGAATATTTTGGAAGACGGAAAATATCAAAAGTGCCCGAAGTGGTAAGCGGGTCCATGTTCCACGTCTGGTAATCGTAGGCCGACCAAAGCGCGTCGCCGGAAAGCCAGGAAAGGCCCCTATTGATACTAAGCTGCGCCGCATCGTTCGTGGCTTGCCTCAGAAGCGCGGCATCGCCGTCGGAGCGCGCGACCCGGTCTTGGCAACCCGTAATGGGGGTTGCGTAAACGCATCCCATGTCCCAATCGGCATACTCGCAACAAATAACCGGCCGCGTGTCGGTGGTTGTTCGAACGCCCCCCTGCGAGGACGCATCATAAACATCGAACTGCGAGGTCTGCCAGCCGCAAGTAAACATCTGGCTCCCGGGAAACTCTTGGTGGGCCGCGGTATTGATGGTTTGGGCCCAGGCGTCGGTGTAGGAGGCCTCATTGAGGCTCGTTTCCCAAACGATTATTGACGGATGGTTGCGATAATAACGGACCATATCGCGGACCACCGCGACGCAATTATTGGTGAAATCCGTCGTTGCCGGATTATATTGCCATCCGGGCATGCATGCCATGCCGAGGATTCCGTATTTGTCGCATGCGTCGACATAGCCGTGCGACTGGACATAATGCGACATACGGACGAAATTGAACCCGTATTGTTTCATGAGAAGCGCGTCGCGGTATTGTCCGGAAATAGGCGCCGCGTTGCCGATATATGGATAGGCCTGATGACGGTTGGCGCCCCGGAAAACCAGGCGCTGCCCGTTGATCGAAAAACCATTGGCGTGGGAAAAAGCAATCGTGCGAATTCCAATAGTGGTATTAACCGTATCGGTGGGCTGCGAATTAACGGAAACCGCCGAACGTACGACATAAAGATTGGGATGATCGGGGTGCCAAAGCTGCGGGTTAGCGACCGTCAGGCTTTGGATGAATGTATTTGAAGCTCCCGCGGCGATGGTTTGGGTGCTTGACAAGGTTGCGACCTGTTGGCCCGTGGAATTTAATATCGATGTGCTCAGCGCGCATGATTGGCTGCTCTTATATTCATTAAGCACCTGGGTTTGGACCTGGACGGTTGCCGAGGAAGTCGATACCGACGGGTACGTTACGAATATGCCGCCTCCTGCGGGAGTGTTGGCGAACATGGCGTTGGTGATATGCAAACTGTCGGTAAGGTGGACCGTCACGTCGCGGTATAATCCGCCGAAATACAGGAAATCGGGATTGGTATTGCCCGGAGGGAAACTCGACGATGGCGTATTGTCGAGCCTGACCGCGATAACGGTAGGAGTACCCGCGGCTATGGAATTAGTGATGTCGAGCACGAAGGGCGTATAACCGCCTAAATGGGTCAGGGCAAGCGCGCCGTTTATGTATACCTGCGCGGTTTGCATGGCGGCCTCGAATTCCAGGAAGCATTTTTTACCTTGGTATGATTGGTCGGGAGTAAACGTTTTGCGATACCAGCAAACCCCCATGTAAATCGATGATGTGGAATAATTCAGCTCGATGCGATCAGTGTGGGGAAGAACGACCCCGGTCCAGGCCCCGTCGTTAAACGCGGTTGCCTGTGCGCCCGCGGCGTCTCCTATATAAAACTTCCAGCCATCGCTAAAACGTATGTCCTGGCCCGCGTATATACCGGACGCCATAAAGACCATGCTTAATAAGCCGGCGATTTTCTTTAAAGCCATAAGCTGCCTCCAGTTCCTCAAAAATTAATTTAGAATTCCGGTATGTTCGGGCGGTTGACGCTGCCGTTAAAAAACCGGACGAATTTAGTTTGCGTTAACGTACACGCATTGCCAAATAAAGACTAATCCAAACAAATATAATATAATCTAAAATATTTTCTTTTGTTATTTTATTTTATTCGATTCGCCGGTCCACATTAAATAGCGTAATCCGGAGCGTGGTCCGCAGTAGAGACGCATGGGATATGCGTCTCTACCGGAAAAATAGGGGGTCAGACCGAGGCCAACGCTTGGTCGAGCGCTTCGATGAGGTCGTCGGGATGTTCGAGACCTATTGACAAGCGAATAAGGTCGGGGGTCAGGCCGCCTTCGCGCTGCTGCGCCTCGGTAAGCTGGCTGTGCGAGGTGCTCGCGGGATGCAAAATCAGGCTTTTCGCGTCGCCGACATTGGCGAGATGGGAGAAAAGTTCGATGGAATCGATGATTTTGACCGCCGCGTCGTAGCCGCCCTTGACGCCGAAAACAACCATGCCGCCGAAGCCGTTTTTAAGGTACGTGCTTGCCAAGGCATAGGTCGGATCGTCCTTAAGGCCCGGATAGCGGACCCAGGAAACTTTCGGGTGTTTTTTAAGATGTTCGGCGATTTTAAGCGCATTCTCCGAATGCCTTACAATACGAACGGGAAGCGTTTCGATTCCTTGCAGGAAAATCCACGAGTTGTCCGGTGAAATCGCGGCCCCGAGGTTTCGAAGGGGGACCGTCCGTATGCGCAGGGCAAAGGCGATCGGGGCCAATGGCGCCGGTAAATCGATTGCCCAGCGAAGTCCATGGTAATTGGCGTCGGGGTCGGTGAACAAACGGTGCTTACCGCCCTTCCAATTGAATTTGCCCGCGTCGGTAATGATGCCCCCGATTGCGCTGCCGTGGCCGCCGAGCCATTTTGTGAGCGAGTTCACGACAATGTCGGCGCCCAGTTCGATGGTCCTGAGCAAATAGGGGGTGGTAAACGTCGCATCGACGATGAGCGGCAGACCGTTTTTGTGGGCGATCTCGGCAACCGCTTTAATATCGGTATAATCGAGCACGGGGTTGCCGATGGTTTCAACAAAAAGCGCGCGTGTTTTGGGCGTTATCGCTTTTTGAAAATTCCGAGGATCTTTTGGATCGACGAATTTAACATTGATTCCGAACTTCGGGAGAATCGCGTCGAACTGCGTATAGGTTCCTCCATAGAGGTTGTTTGCCGATACGATTTCGTCGCCCGCCTCTGCCAGGGTTATAATGGAATAAAAAATTGCGGAGGTCCCGGAAGCCACGGCAACCGAAGCCGCGCCGCCTTCGAGCTGTGCGACCCGTTGCTCTAAAACGTCGGTGGTTGGGTTCATGAGACGCGTATAAATATTGCCGAGTTCTTTTAAGGCGAATAAATTCGCGGCGTGCTGGGTGTTTTTAAATACATACGAGCTGGTGCGATATACGGGAACGCCGCGGGATTGCGTTGCGTCCACGGTCTGTCCGGCATGCAGCGCCAGGGTTTCGAAACGATATTTTTTCTGTGTCATTGAATGTTCCTTTCAGAAAAGTGGTATGGTTTTATCGATAGTAATTATTTTGACAGTCTTCGTCATCTTTGGTGGCGGCGCTTGACTATACCGGATCGTCAAAGAGCCAGGTGCTCAAGTAACGTTCTCCGGAATCGGGAAGAATAACGACGATTTGTTTGCCCGCGTTTTCGGGACGCTTGGCAACCTGGAGCGCGGCCCAGAGCGCGGCCCCGGAAGAAATGCCGACCAAAAGGCCTTCCTGTTTCGCCGCCGCCCGCGCCGTGGTCCCCGCGTCTTCGTCCTTGACCTTAATTATTTCGTCAAGTATGGAACGATTAAGAACGTCGGGCACGAAACCCGCGCCGATACCCTGGATTTTATGGGGGCTGGGCTGACCGCCCGATAATACCGGTGATTTTTCGGGTTCTACGGCGATGATTTTCACGCCGGGTTTGCGTTTTTTAAGTATTTCACCAACGCCTGTAACCGTCCCGCCCGTTCCAACGCCGCTTATGAAAATGTCAACCTTGCCGTCGGTATCTTTCCAAATTTCCTCGGCGGTGGTTTTACGGTGAATTTCGGGATTTGAAGGATTTTTAAATTGTTGTGGCAAGAATGAATTCGGCGTTGAAGCGGCGAGTTCCTCGGCTTTTGCAACAGCTCCCTTCATGCCTTTGGGGCCTTCGGTAAGAATGAGTTCCGCGCCGAAGGCTTTAAGAATTTTCCGCCGCTCAATGCTCATGGTTTCGGGCATGGTAAGAACGAGCTTGTATCCTTTTGCCGCGGCAACGAACGCCAAAGCGATTCCGGTATTGCCCGACGTCGGTTCGATAATGACCGAGTCTTTATTAAGAAGACCTCTCTTTTCGGCGTCTTCGATCATCGCAAGCCCGATACGGTCCTTGACGCTTGACAATGGGTTGAAGAACTCCAGTTTTGCGGCGATCGTTGCCTGTCCGCCGGCATTCAGACGATTAATGGTTACCAGCGGCGTATTTCCGATCAACTTGGTAACATCTTGTGCTATTGGCATGATATGCTCCTTTATTATTAAAGTTTATAAATTCTATCAACAATAAAAATATAAGCAATAAAGAAAAAAAAGTCAAGAACATTTTAACAAATCCTATCAATTTAGTTAGGATTGAATTATATTATCGTCATGTCATCGTTACTTGGTGTATCACAAAAATGTCAGTATGCTCTTCGGGCTCTTTTTGAATTGGCCCTTCGCTATCCGGGCGATACGGTTACAACGGTCTCGGAAATCGCGGAAACACAGAATATTCCTCCTCGATTTCTTGAACAGATTTTATCCAAGCTCAGAACGGGCGGATACATTGAATCCCGTCGAGGAAACCAGGGTGGATATGTTATGACGGTTTCGCCTTCAAGTATTTCGGTCGGTGAGATAATCCGCTTTATGGAAGGGTCCGACGAGTCGGTCGATTGCTTGAAAAAACCCGAAAGCAGCCATTGTCCTTTCCGGGGAGTCTGCGTTTTTAAAAACCTGTGGGAGCGGGCGAAATCGGCGATGTCCGATATTTTTGACGTAACGACCCTCAAGGATCTTGTTGACAAACAAAGCGCGGTTAAGTGCGAACTCGACTATATGATATAAGGCTTCGCCCCGCGGACCATCGGCGTAACTATCATGTGCCCGTGGAAGTAACAAAATATGGCCTATGACTTCGATACCCCAATTGACCGGCGCAATACCTTCAGCGACAAATGGGACAAATACCAAAACACCGACATAATCCCCTTATGGGTGGCGGACATGGATTTCGCCTCGCCTCCAGCCATACTTACGGCGCTTCGGGAGCGCATCGACCACGGGGTTTTAGGGTATACCCGCACGCCCGACCCGCTTATTGAAACGGTGTGCGAGCACCTTAAAAACAACTATCAGTGGGACGTTTCGCCCGAGTGGCTCGTTTTTATTCCGGGTCTTGTGTGCGGGCTTAACATCACTTGCGCCGCCACCGGGGTAGCCAATAGCGGCGCGCTTACGGCAACGCCGGTATATCCGCCTTTTTTCTCGGCCCCTAAAAACGCCAATCGTCGGGTCATCCCCGCGCCGCTTGCGCATACGGGCGATAGGTGGTACTTTGATTTCGACCATTTGGAAAAATCGATGGAACCGGATACCCGGCTTTTTCTCTTGTGCAATCCGCACAATCCGGTCGGCCGATGCTTTGACAAGGAAGAACTTCTCGCAATCGCCGAGTTGTGCGAAAAACATGATCTTGTCGTATGCTCAGACGAAATTCACAACGAATTAATTCTCGATCCGTCAATAAAACATATCCCCTTGGCGTCGCTGGGCCCTGAAATTTCACGGCGGACAATAACCCTTATTGCGCCGAGCAAAACCTATAATATCCCCGGCCTGGGGGCCTCGATTGCAATCATTTCCGATCCCACGCTTCGTGCAAAATTCAAACGGGTGATGGCGGGAATAGTGCCTCATGTCAATGTTTTCGGCCTTATCGCGGCGCTTGCCGCATACCGCGACTGCCAAGGCTGGCGCAGGGAGTTACTTGATTATCTGCGCGGTAATCGTGATTTTGTCGCCCAATCAATCGGCAAGATTGCCGGACTTTCGGTAAGCCCGGTTGAGGCCACCTATCTTTCGTGGATAGATACGCGAAGCCTAAATCTTGAGGAGCCGGCCGGATTTTTTGAAAAAGCGGGAGTAGGGCTTTCAGACGGCGCTGCGTTCATGGGCAAAGGATTTGTGCGCCTTAATTTCGGCTGTCCGCGCTCAACGCTGCGAACCGCATTGCAGCGTATGGAACAGGCTGTTGAGAAAAGGTAAGTTCCGACTATTTAGCAGTAAAATGCGGAAAAGTCGTGACTTTCCCGCAAAATAGTGCTATTTTGACATAATGGATCGGCATCAAGAAACTGCCATTGTCCGCGACCTGAATAAAAAAATGGTTTTTTTATTCGGTCCGCGCCAAGTTGGAAAAACGTGGTTGGCAAAGAAAATCGCCGAGCGTTTTTCGCGACCGTTGTATTTAAACTACGATAGGCTTGAAGATCGGGAAATAATAACTCGTGAAGGTTGGCGGTCTGCAACGGATCTTTTAATTCTTGATGAAATCCACAAAATGCCCAATTGGAAAAATTATCTGAAGGGTATTTTCGACACGCGCACTTCGGGCTTAAAAATACTGGTCACCGGCAGTTCCCGGCTCGATATTTTTCATCAAGTGGGCGATTCCCTGGCAGGCAGGTATTTTCGACATCGTTTATTGCCTTTGTCGCCGGCCGAGCTTTTTAAAAATGGCGAATTCACTGCTTTGAACGTTGAAAAACTTATGTCACGCGGAGGATTTCCTGAGCCATTTTTAGCCAACGACCCTGTTGATTCGGACCGGTGGAGGTTGCAGTACATCGATGGCCTTATCAGGACCGATGTGCTTGACTTTGAGCGTATCCATGACTTTCGGGCCATTCAATTGGTTTTAGAACTGCTCAGAAGACGGGTCGGGTCGCCGGTATCGTATGTGTCAATAGCGGAAGACGTGCAAATTTCCCCCAATACGGTAAAAAAATATATCGATGTTTTTGAAGCCTTATATATCGTATTCAAAGTAGTCCCGTTCTCAAAAAATATTGCCAGATCGGTCCTTAAAGAACCGAAAATATATTTCTATGATACGGGGCTTGTCATAGGCGACGAAGGCGCCCGGTTTGAAAACTTCATGGCGATAAATCTTTTAAAACATGTTTGCGGGTTAGTCGATTATAAAGGCGAAGCCTGGTCGTTGAATTATATGAGAACAAAAGACGGCGAGGAAATTGATTTTTGTTTGTCTCATGACGAAAAAGCCCAGGTGATGATCGAGACGAAAATACAATTCAGGGAAGTTCCTTCGACCTTATCGCGGTTTCACTCCTTATATAAAATCCCCGCTGTATTGGCAATAAAGGACCTTAAGCGAGAGCAGATGAAAGACGGCATATCAATTGAACGCGCTTCGACCTATTTGTCGGAATTGTTTTTGTAACGGCATGGGCGAGAACCTGAACGGCTAATGCGCCGCCGGCATTATAGGCCAAATCCGGGCGGCGTTATTTTATTGAAAAGAGATCATTCATGAAAACAGCGTCCATCATTTCGGTCGGTACCGAAATCATGCGCGGGAAAATCGACGATACGAATTCCACGTTTATCTCCCGCTTTCTTAAAGAACGCGGAATTCGGGTAAAACTGCGCCTGAGCATTGAAGATGAAATTGATGATATCGTGGACGCCATCCGCGTTGCGGAAAAAACCGACATTATCATCCTAACGGGCGGATTGGGGACAACGGCGGATGATATCACCCGCGAAGCATTGGCAAAACATCTTGGAAAAAAGCTTGTCTTTCAGGAATCGCAGTGGAAAATCTTCCTTGAATATTTCAAACGGTTCAACAGACCTGTCGCCGATTCCAACAAACGACAGATGGAGCTTATCGAGGGCGGCGAGTTCATCCAGAATAAAAACGGCACTGCTCCGGGGATGTTCTGCAAACGGGATAATCGTTTGTACGTGCTCTTGCCCGGCCCGCCTCGCGAAAATCAACCCATGGTGCGTGGCGACCTTCATGATCTTCTTGTAAAGAATGGCCTTGTCGGAGGAGAACTCTTCGCCAAAGTCGTAAGAATTTACAATGCCGGCGAAAGCACGATTGCCGATTTATTCAAGAATTTTAATGAAGACATTCAACTGGGGTTTTACTTTTCCGTAAACGGCTGGGTAGAGCTCCACTTTTCCAAATTCGTGCGAAACCAAAAAGATGTCGATGACGCACTTCCTCTCTGTGAAAAAGGAATTAAAATTCTCGATGACAATGGTCTTTTTTACACGGTAGACGAGGACCTTTCGCTCCTCGTACTGAATGTGCTCCGTAATAAAAATCTGACGATATCGTTTGCGGAATCCATTACCGGTGGTAATGTTTCGAGTGAACTAGTGAAAAATCCCGACGCCTCGACGGTCTTTCTTGGTGGAATTGTGTCCTATTCAAATGCATTAAAATGCGATATACTCGGGGTCAGCGAAGAAGCGCTCCGGACTGTCGGCGCCGCATCTGAACCGGTGGTTAAGGAGATGGTTTTTGGGCTTAAAAAACAAACCAAGGCCGACATTTGCATCGCACTTTCCGGCATTGCAGGCCCCGGCGGAGGTTCCTCAGAAAAACCCGTTGGGCTTGTGTACATTGCGTTTTTGTTTGAAGATGAATGCCGAATTAAAAGGGAGATTTTCGTGGGCAATCGCCGTCAAATTATCAATCGATGCGTCAATTTCGTATTTTCGGAAATTCTGAAATATTACGGCAAATCCGGAAGCCAACTATGACATCCACCCCCGTAGGCGAGTTATATACGCATGCGCATTTAGCGTAGATAATTACCCGTACAGAACCTTATCTGCCGCCTATCATATTCCTGATCCATTTTCAAATAAATCAGCTATTTCCGCAATCGTCGCCTCTTCATTCCCGCCTTCAACGGTAACTTCAATTTCCGACCCTTGTTTTGCGGCCAGGAGCAAGACCTGGATAATCGAACAGCCATCCGCCTGATCGCACCCTTTGCATAGCGTTACCTTCGAATCCAGATGTTGGCAGGTTTTTGCTATTTTTGCCGCAGGCCGTGCATGAATTCCATGCTCTTCCAGTACGACGAATGTCTTTTTTATCATACAAATCCTATCAAAAACGCACCACAGTGATACCGGTTAATATATTACCGCTCTATTGGTTGTTGTTATAAATATAACTAAAACAACCAAATAAGTCAAGATAAGATCGCTCGATTTCATGTTAATCCAATTTTAGGTTTATTAATTGACTTAGCTTATCAACAAGCTTTATATTAAAATAATTTTAAAGGTAAATCCTGTCAATCACGTTTTTATTATTCAAGGTGTCGAGGTATGATGAAGGGCGTTAAAGCCGTTGGACTACTTTCGGGGGGCCTTGACAGTACACTGTCGGCCAAGGTGCTCATGGACCAAGGAATTGAAGTTCATGCAATCAATTTCGTATCGCCCTTTTGCACCTGCACGCCCAAATCAATGGGTTGTTCCGCAGTTGTCAAAGCCGTTGAGCAGCTCGGAAATATTCCGCTTAAAAGGGTTTCCCTCGGCGATGAATATTTGCTTATGGTAAAGTCGCCGAAACACGGATATGGCCGGGCCATGAACCCGTGCATCGACTGCCGGATCATGAAGATCAAGAAAGCCGCCGAATACATGCGGGAGATCGGCGCGTCCTTTTTGTTCACCGGAGAAGTCCTCGGCCAAAGGCCCATGTCCCAGCATCGCAGGGCCATGGAAATCATCGATAAGGAATCTGGATGCGGCGAGTATATTCTCAGGCCGCTTTCAGCCCAATTGTTCGCTCCGACAATCTCCGAAAAAGAAGGCTGGGTAAACCGCGACGCGCTGCTTTCGATAACCGGCCGGTCGCGTAAACCGCAGATTGAGCTTGCGAAACAAAAAGGCATTAACGATTACCGGTGCGCGGCCGGGGGATGTTTACTGACTGATAAAAATTTCGCGAAGCGCCTAAAAGATTATTTCCTTCATGTGGAAAGTCCGTCAATGGGCGATATCCAGCTTTTAAAAATCGGACGGCATTTTTGGACTGAAAAAGGGGACTGGATAATCGTCGCGCGCAACGATCCCGAGGGGCACAAGCTTCTTGCGCTGCGGGGACAGGGTTCAATAGTCCTCGCCCCGACTAATTTCTCCGCGCCCGCGGTTTTCCTGCGCGGAAGCGACAGGGACTTCGCGCTGCGGAAAATGCATGAATTTGTCAAGCATTCGGTCCCGACACACGCCATGATTCAGATTTTTGACGGGCAGGGCGATCCGGCATATTTATTGAGTGAGTTTTGAAACGACATTCAGTACGAAACGCGAGCCCAGAATCTTTGCTGCCGCTCCAGGAGAACAGAATTTTCTCAGCCATTGTTTCTTCAAATGGGATAGATTTATCCATGATTCTTTTTTTCCTTCCCAAACCCCATTTTCTTTTCATCTTCCGGCGAATAATGTTTCTTCGAAATTGCCATGGATGGTTGTAAAAGATTTTTGAGCGCCGCAAAAGCTACCTGAATTTGACGGTCATGAATATCAAGCCTTCGTTCTATGTGCTGAATTACCTTTTGAAGGTCTTTATTTTCCGAAATGACCGTACGAAGTTTAACGAATGCGCGTATGATTTGAATATTGACCATGACGGCAGCATCGGAATTTAAAACGCTTGATAGCATTGCAACGCCATTTTCAGTAAATGCATAAGGACACACGGACGAATGCCTTAATTTTGTAAACCGGTCACAAATTGTGACCAGTTGGTCTTTTTCCTCTTTCCCAAGTTGAAACATAAAATCATCGGGGAATCGTTTATCATTGCGTTTCACTGCTTGGTTGAGCGCTTTAGTCGGTACCCCATATAAAGAGGCAAGGTCATAATCAATCATCACCTTTTTCCCCCGCAATTCGAATATTCTGTTTTCAATAATTTCTTGCGGAAAAATATCAGACATAATTTCCCTTCCTTTTATTAAGAGTAATCACTGATTAAAATAGATTCTCTCGTGGATTAACTACAAAATCGGTGAGATTTTTGGATGGCGAATTGAGGAGATGGATCTGGGGACCCAGACGACCTTCGTTAAGATCGACGAGGAAAAGAATAATCTCACCGTCAAATACTTCGACAAGGAATCGAAAAGCAGTAAAGACGCGGTTGTGGACTGCCGGAGCCACTGCGCATCCGTTCCCGAAAAATCAAATTGCTTATCGGCATAAAAAGACGAAATGCCGGGCCGTTAAAATAGGATTTTAAGCTTTGAGGAAATACCATCGTTGGATTTGACAAAAAATACTCCCGGTGTGTGTTTCAAAACGCCTATGGTTCCCCCCACTGGTCAAGACCAAAAATACGACGCAAAGCCGGGTTAGTTGCACTTCGTATCCGGCTACGGGCATTTGCGCCCTTCCTGTTGGGCGCGTCCAAGCTTCGGGTCTTGCTTTGCAAGTCGTCTCTCAGCCATGCAACGGGTTTTGCACCGTGGTATTCTGTACGGAAACCTTTACCCCTTTTACAAGAAGATATAAGACCATCGAAATTTCCGCAATTGCCGACGGGATGACGACAAAGATATGAATTTTTTGGCCGAAGTCGGGAACCAAAAACGCCGCAAACAGATCAACGATGTAGCAGATGCCGCCCACGATGAGAACGACTCCGAGCCACTTTGGGAAAAAGCCTGATTTGTAGGCGAGAAAGCCTAACGGCACCAGCCACAGGCCAAAGAAAATTTGCGCGACGAGTGTCCCGTAATGCTGGGTGTCGAGCAAAAGCAGCACCAAGGCATTCGAACCCATTGTGCCGAAACCGGCCGCGTAGGAATTGTCGAGCGCGACTCGCAAGCCTTCAAACTGGAAGACCGCATTAAGGCAAATGATGCCGGTCGCGATTACGACGAGGATCAGCATTGCCCTTGCCGCGCTCTTGTGTACATGCCGGAGCAGAATGTAAAGGGTCATTGCCAAGAAGACAAAGAATGTCCCGTCCAGCAAATGGGCGACGACGCCCATTCGGACAAGTCCGGCATTTGCGACGACGTTCCTTGCCGTGGCCGCCGCGTTGCCGGCAACGTACATCTTGGTATCCACAAATCCCTCAGCAAAGCCACCGAATATGCCGACGAGCAAATAAAGAACGCCAGCAATTTTCGCAAGGCGCTTCGGTGAAAATATGATTTCTCCGTTTACTTTGCTAGTAATCATTCTTTCTCCTTCCATTGAACTTGATTGACAATTAATGAGATTTTATGCAAACCGCTTAGGTAAACTGCAAGAACCAGGCCAACTGCGTTTCACCCAAGTACCGTTAATGGATCATATGTCAGTTGCAGAGAATACCGCAAATTGGCACCCAATGAATAATTCAACTTTTTATTTGGAATATTTATCCGGTATATATAGAGGCTGGCCGCGGTGCGGGCACGCGGCCTTAAGGGCGGTCGAAAATTTGCCCTCACCGTTCAGCACGGGGGCCTAATGTGCGCCTGCGATAGTAAAAGCACAGATATCGGATAAAACCATCAAGATCGCCGATACTAGGTGAATCCTCGGAAGTACCTTTCCTGCTTTCTTGGAAGCCATCATCATTATTCCGGTAACCGGTTGAGTCAGGACCGCCAAACCAATTAAAATAACGGGAACCAAAATTGCCGTCATTGCTTTAAACATACCCGCGAATATAAAACCAAAACCTACGGTGAGCCACGTATATAAAAAAAGGTGAATGACCACCTTCACTTTACCATATGGTTTTCCTGCTTTGCCAAGCAGAATTCCGAAGATAATGGCCGTTACCATCAGAATTCCTTCAACCAGAAAGGGTAACTGCGTAGCATTCATGATAAAATTCCTCCCTAAAGTTTAATTGAGTTATTTTTTTTTCCATCGAATAATCATTTAATCATGCAAATTGCATGCCTAACTGAAGCCTCTCCTGCGGCTTCACGGTGTCGTATAACCGCGATCCGAAAGCTGGGACGCAATGCTCAAACCTCCTACGCAAATGTTCCGACTGCTGCTTCAGCGTGAGCACCTCTTCTGCAACGTTTACGCGCACGATTCTCGTGTTGTTTCCGGTACAGATCATCTCGTCAAGAAGCTGCAAACTACCGATTTGCGGTCGCATCACTTACAATTAAACCGGATGATCCAGGCTTACCATCCATTGAATTCCAAACTTATCCCGACACATACCGAAGTAAGGTCCCCAGGGCGCATTGGCAATCGGCATGGTTTCCTTTCCATCCTTAGAGAGAGCTGCAAAGACTCGATCAGCTTCT
>Ga0182027_10005849_pt1 | contig 18582 bp, 24 predicted proteins | sample 712E1DmetaG_FD_121300 | JGI IMG/M metagenome (GOLD analysis project Ga0182027, IMG submission 121300) | Permafrost microbial communities from Stordalen Mire, Sweden - 712E1D metaG (Illumina Assembly) | ecosystem: Environmental > Terrestrial > Soil > Wetlands > Permafrost | place: Sweden... | reverse complement strand
AATCCTGGATTTAGGATTACCCCAGCCATCATAGAATAGGGTGGGGGAGAAGCAATTTAGCGCTTTTACTTTATTCGGGAATTCATGAGCCAGTAATAATCCGATTAAGGCGCCAAAAGACAAGCCCGCCACAAAAACATTCTCGTAATCATCCGCATATTTAATAAATTCTTTACGCATAGAGTTATAAAGCTCTTTCCAGGTAGTTCTTTTAAGGCAGGAGATGGATTTATCATGGTTAGCCATTAAAGGGGTGGCTACGGAAAATCCCCGCTTATTCAAACGCTGGGCAATAGAACCCATCTCTTTGGGGGTGCCGGTGAGTCCATGTATTAAGAAGCACAGGTTTTTGTCTCCGGGTAGGAAAAAGCTGGTGTTAGGTATATCGGTGATTAAACGCTTGTCTTCTTTGGTTGAGAAAATTATCATATTATCCTTTATAATTTTTTACAATAGAAGAAAAATAACTATCTGCACGTGTGATTTATTTTAAGACTTTCGATTATATTTTTTGAGTCAGGTACTTTTATAAAAGTACATCTTTTTTATCACGTACTTGTCTATTCTATGCTAAAATAAACAAAAATTCAAGTTATCTCTCTTGGTTTTGGCTATTTGAAAGGCCAAGCCATAGTTCTCTCACTTATGGTTTGGCTTATAAAAAATAAAACCTATGTTTAAAAAAAAGGTAACGCTAAAGATATTAATGCTGCTTTTTGTCAGCGACATATTGGAAACAGCGATACATTTCTTTTTCAAGAAAGGCGCTCTATCCGAAGCTAGGTTTCCAGTAACCGGCCTCTCTAGTGCGCTGGTTTTCCTTAAAGCGATTCTTTCTTCGCCATTTTTATGGGCAGGATTACTTACTGTAGTTGTGGTATTTGTCATCTGGTCTACGATTCTTTCTAAAATAGACTTAAGTGTAGCTGTGCCTATAGCCAGCTTCAGCTATATACTTGTCCCGGTGGTTTCGGTTTTCTTCCTACATGAGCGGATTTCCGCTTTGAGATGGGTGGGTATATTGTTTATCCTTATAGGAGTTATCTTTGTTTCTTTGAGTAGTAAAGAAAGGATCGCACAGAGCACATGAGAGCGGGGTTGTTGATTATTCTTTTTATGATTGCCTTTACCAGCCTGTGTGATACGATTAATCAACTATTTTTAAAGTCCACGATAGACTCTTTGAATTTCTCCCCCAAACTTAATTTCATCAAGATCTTTAAATTTATCTTTCAATTAGTGATTAAGCCCAGGCTTTGGCTGAGTTTTTTATTTAGTATAATATCATTATGTATTTGGCTGCTCGTACTTTCTAAGGCGGATCTTAATTTTGCTTTTTCTGCCGACAGCATGCATTATATATTCATTGCTTTGGCTTCCAGGTTTATTTTAAAAGAGAAATTCAGCTCTTTACGCTGGTTGGGCACTGGATTAATCATCATGGGAATAGTTTTTGTAAGCTTAAGTTAATACCGTGTAATTAAAATATTAAATGATGAAATCGCTCTCAATTAAAACAAAGCTGATCATATTCTTGGCAGGGTTTGCGGTATTTTTAACGATAAAAGATAAAGATACCGTTTTTTTGTTTACAATAATTACTGCCCTTATTAGCGTAATTATTGCGGATTTATTCTTTTCTTACTTTAAAATCAGGAAATTTTCTATATCCGAAAGCTCGGTTATATCGGCTTTGATCATTGGATTTGTTTTGGCCAGCGATAACCCTAAATGGGTCATTGTTTTGGCCTCTTTAGCCGCCATCTTTTCGAAACACCTGATCTGTTTTAATAAGAAGCATGTTTTGAACCCTGCGGCATGCGGAATATTCTTGAGCATCCTTTTATTTGGAGCAAATACACAATGGAGGGGAACTTTTGCTTGGTATATACTCATACCCGTAGGCTTGTATTTTACTTATAAAATTCGTAAATTAGAGTTGATTACGGGTTATTTTATTACAGCTCTGGGTCTGTTTGGCATCCAAGCTGTATTAAACAGGGTTCCGTTGATAAATATTTTTGGTTATCTTAGCTATTTTTATATTTTTATAATGTTGATTGAACCAAAAACAACTCCTATCAAGCCTTTGGCCAAGCTGATTTTTGGTATTGGGGCAGCAGCTTTAATTTTCGTCTTTGTTCAGGCGCAAGTTAGTTTTGACGCTGAGTTGGCTGCGCTTTTAATTTCGAATATTTTTGTGCCGCTGCTGAATAAAATTCCCGAGGTACATTTCTTCAGGGGGGTAAGCAAGCGCTCAACTGTTTAGAATTTTTACTTGACAAATGATACTAATGTGGTATCATTAAATCAATGTTGGAAGGAGGTGATTTTAGGATGAATGTAACGATTAGATATATGCTTAGGCCTGTGGCTCACTGTAAAGAGGGCTGCAGTAGATTGTCCTGGGCATGACGATAAACTGCCCCACAATTAATTTATCTTTTCGGAGACTACTATGAAGCTTATAACTAGAAATACAGATTATGCCTTGCGCGCGCTTTGTTATATTTCAAAAAATAAGAATATTGTAACTGTGGATGAATTGGTTGAAAGGCTTGGTGTCCCGCGTTCTTTTATGCGTAAAATCTTGCAGCAGTTAAATAAAAAAATGATTTTGGTTTCTTTTAAAGGCCAGGGGGGAGGATTTAAATTAAAACTCCTTCCTGAGAAGATTCATATAATTGAAATAATGCGTATTTTCCAAGGGCAGGCAGGCTTAAGCGGGTGTTTCTTAAAAAAGAATATTTGTCCTGATAAGGGTAAATGTGTTTTAAGAAAAAGACTGCATTCTATTGAGGAGAGTGTATTTAAGCAGCTTAAAGAGATAACCATAGCTTCTTTAATATAAAGGAGAAGAGGTTAAATGAATAACTGTCCGGGCCAGGATTCCCGCAAGGCGCAGGCGGAAAGCATAACTTGTATTCACTGTGGATATGTGGCGGAGATTTTCTCTGATGAAATTAAAGTTAAGTGTCCAAAGTGTAAAAAATCAATCTGCAAAGAGCGGCTGCCTTCTTGTGTGGATTGGTGTAGAGCGGCAAAAGAGTGCGTGGGAGAAGAAAGGTGGAATAAATTTAAAGGGGGTGTTTGAATGTTTTGTTATCAATGCGAACAAACAGCAGGTGGATCAGGTTGCACAAAACTAGGGGTTTGTGGTAAGAATGAGGATATCCAGAGCCTGCAGGATACACTCTTATATGGCTTAAAAGGTATTGCTGCCTATGCGTATCATGCCCGTGAACTGGGGGCTCACGATGAAGAAGTGGATGCCTTCATGCACGAAGCCCTTTTTAAGACCGTAACTAATGTTAGCTTTGATCTGAATCAATATCTGGAATTGGTATTAAAATGCGGGGGGATCAATTTAAAAACCATGGAGATGCTGGATAAGGCGCATACGCAGAGATTCGGTAATCCTGTGCCTACAGAGGTTGAAACCGGCACTAAAGCCGGTCCGGGTATTTTAGTTACCGGCCATGACCTGCTTGATCTTTATGAGTTGCTTAAGCAGACTGAGGGCTCTGGAGTAAATATCTATACTCATAGCGAAATGCTTCCTGCGCACGGCTACCCGGAACTAAAGAAATTTAAACATTTAGCAGGGAATTATGGCGGGGCCTGGCAGGAACAGAAAAAGGAGTTTAACGCTTTTAGCGGCGCATTATTAGCAACTACTAATTGCGTATTAATCCCTCCGGAAAACAGCTATTTGGATAGGTTGTTTACCATAGGTATTACAGGTGTAGCCGGTGCAACGCATCTGAATAGCCGGGATTTTAAAACTTTAATTACAAAAGCAAAATCATTACCGGGCTTGCTTGAGGCTCCTGGAAAAAAAATTCTAACCGGATTCCACCATACTGCGATCCTGGGGCTGGCTGATAAGATTGTGGGGTTGGTTAAGGCTGGTAAGATCAAACATTTTTTCTTAATTGGAGGTTGTGATGGGGCAAAACCCGGGCGCAACTATTACACAGAATTTGCTGAACGGGTACCGAAGGATTGTATAATTCTTACGCTTGCTTGCGGCAAGTACCGTTTTAATAAGTTGGAGTTTGGGGAGATTGAAGGGATACCCAGATTAATTGATCTCGGTCAGTGCAATAATACTTGTTCTGCTATTGCGGTTGCTGTGGCTTTAGCCAAGGAATTTAATTGTACGGTAAATGAGCTTCCCCTGACCCTGGTTTTATCCTGGTTTGAGCAAAAAGCAGTTGCCATTTTACTCACTTTGTTGTATCTTAATGTCAAAGGCATCTATATAGGGCCAACTCCACCCGCCTTTGTAAGCAAAAATGTTTTTGCTGTTCTGCAAGAAAAATTTGACCTAAGGCTGATTAGCACCCCTGATGAAGATTTAAAAAAGATATTAAAGAAATAAACAGGGGATTATTATGGCGGGTTTTAAAAGATTTATCGAGAAGGCAGAGGATAGTTGTATTTAACAAAAGGAGGGTGGTATGTTTATGTCGAGATGTTGTCCTTTAATGGCCATTGTGCCGATTTCGCTTTTTTTGACTATTAGTTTTTTTGTGCTTTATATTTTGCGCAAGGTAACAGAAAAACGGCTTAAGGTTTTTGGTTATTTAACAGTGTGTTCCCTTTTACTGGCGGCCTTGGTTATCTTTTCAAGCGCAATCTCTAATCTTGCTCAAGGTCTTGGTGGATTAACATGCACGATGCCGCAGAAAATGAAGATGTGCGGTATGGCGCAAATGATGCAGCAAAAAGGCGCACCGGAAATGGGGATGCCAGAAAAGAAAGCTCCTCCCAGAGAGTGATTTTAAAAACCATCTAACCGAAGAGAGGTAAAATGAATAAGTATAAATGTTTGGTCTGCGGGTATATTTATGATCCTAAAGTGGGGGATCCGGATAATGGTGTTGCTCCCGGAACGAGCTTTGAAGACTTACCGGATACCTGGGTTTGCCCCGAATGCGGCGTAGGCAAAGATCAATTTGAGAAAATAGGTTAATAGGTTTGACATCTGTCGTAGTTCTAAATAAGATGCTTGCACAAATTGATGTTAAGATAAAAGAGGTTATCCAGCGCAATTACAATATTAAAAGCTTCCGTTTGGAGATTAGCGATTGGTTGGATTTTAAAGCCGGACAATTCCTGTTGGTTATGCTTCAGGGGGACCCTAACCTAAAGAGATATCTCTCCATTTCCAGCTCTCCTACTGAGAAATGTTATTTAGAGTTTACTAAGAAGTTAACCCAGAGTGAGTTCTCTAAGGCACTGAATACTTTGAAAGCCGGAGACAGGGTGAATATCCAATACCCTATGGGTAATTTTGTCCTGGATGAATCTGCGCATAAGATTGCTTTTCTATCCGGCGGCATAGGGATAACCCCTATAAGAAGCATTTGCAAATATGCGGTTGATAAAAATGCAGGTATAGATATTGTGTTGGTTTATTCCAATCGTTCTATACGGGATATAGTTTTTAAGGATGATTTTTCCGCCATGTCCAGAAGTTATCCGTTTTTACGGGTAGCGCATGTGTTGTGTGAGGCGGAGAAGGGATTTAAATGCACGGTAGGGCAGATTAACGCCGGTGTAATAAAAAATGAAATTCCGGATTATCTGGAGAGAAAGTTCTATCTCTGTGGTCCTCCGCAGATGGTTGAGGCAATGTGTAAAATATTAACCGGTGAATTAGGCTTAGATGCCGAAAAAATAGCTACAGAGAACTTCCAGGGTTATTAATCCTGCCTGTTGTTAGTAAGGAGGTAAGTAATGGCTGCTATAAAGATTCTGCCTAATATATATTCAGTAGGTGTCCTGGATTGGAATGTGCGTAATTTCCACGGGCATACATATACCACGCAAAGAGGCTCGACTTATAACTCTTATCTTATTGTAGATGAAAAGATAACGCTTATAGATGCTGTTTATGGGCCATTTGCGCAGGAATTAATCGAGAACATTAAAGAAATCATTCCCCCCGAGAAGATTGATTACATTGTTGCTAATCATGTTGAAACTGATCACTCCGGAGCATTGCCTAGACTTATGCAGCTTTGCCCTAAGGCAAAAATCTTAGGTACTGCTAAGTGTAAGGAGGGTCTCTATAAGCATTATTATGGAGACTGGGATTTTCAGGCAGTGAAAACCGGAGATAAGCTGCAATTGGGCAAACGCACGCTTACTTTTCTTGAGGCACCGATGATTCATTGGCCGGACAGTATGTTTACGTATTGTCCCGAAGATGCCCTGCTTATGCCTAATGACGCTTTTGGACAGCATTATGCAACAAGTGAACGTTTTGACGACCAGGTGGATGAATGCAGTTTAATGGAAGAGTCGAAGAAATACTATGCCAATATCCTTTGGCCGCTTGGTTCTGTGATTTTGAAGAAGATTGAAGAGGTGCAAAGATTAAATATACCTATTAAAATGATCGCGCCCAGCCATGGGGTTATCTGGCGCAAGTATCCGCAACGCATAATAGATTCTTATATCTCTTGGGCAAAAGGCCAAACGAACAAGAAGGTCGTAGTTGCCTATGAAACTATGTGGGGTGCAACTGGAAAGATGGCTAGGCAAATTACTGAAGGCATAACTGCCGCTGGAGCAGGGGTCCAACTTTATAATATCGCTGAAAGTGACCGCACTGAAATAATCACGCAGATGCTTACCGCCCAGGGTTTTTTGTTTGGTTCATCTACGCATGATAATGATATGCTGCCTAATATCGCCGCATTTTTAGAGATAGTTAAGGGGCTTAAGCCTAAAGGCAGGCAGGTAGGTTTTTTTGGTTCTTATGGCTGGGCGGGGGGCGCAGTTAAGGAGATGCAGGAGACGCTAAAAGACAGCGGGGTTGATGTTAGCGCTGCCGGCGTATCTGTTAAATATGTCCCGAATAAAGAAGAATTAAAGGCTTGTTTTGAATTTGGTAATCAATTCGCTAAACTCTTAAGATAAAAAATGAAACAAATTCCAGTGGCAGTCATCGATTTTCTACGCACCCAGGGTTTCGTAATAGTCTCGTCGATAGATAAAAATGGATTTCCCCATAACTCATGCAAGGATATGGTTAAGATTGACTCCAACGGGCAGATTTATCTGATGGACGTTTATTATGGCTTAACTGCTGAGAATATTAAGCGTAATTCCCTGGTAAGTATCAGCGCGGTTGATGAACATAAATTCATGGGTTATTGCCTTAAAGGAAAAGCTAAGGTTATCTCTGATAATGAAATCAGCCAGGAGTTTATCAAATCCTGGGAAGATAATATTACTGCGCGTTTAGCCAAAAGGCTATTGCATAATTTATCGCAGGATAAATCTCATGCTCATCATCCTGAAGCTAGCCTCCCGCGGCCAAAACATCTAATTGTCATTGAAGTAGAAGAGATAGTTAATCTTGCCCCGCATTATTTAAGAAAGGAGTGATACCATGGCTAAAAACGTAAAAGTCTATAGTACTGCTACTTGTCCTTGGTGTATTCGAGCTAAACAATTCTTAAAAGAAAATAATATCAATTTTCAAGATATCGATCTTTCCGGCAATCAGCAGGCTGTGGATGAAATGATGCAGAAATCCGGACAGATGGGCGTACCTGTCCTGGATATTGAAGGTGAGATTATTGTAGGTTTTGATAAGGAGAGAATAAAGAGCGCGCTAGGGTTGTAAATATGCAGATTTATGACTTGATTATTATTGGAGCCGGTCCGGCGGGAATAACCGCTAGTGTATATTCAGCCAGAAAAAAGCTAAATTTTCTAGTGATCAGTCTGGATATCGGCGGCCAGGCTGCTTGGAGCGGGGATATTGAAAACTATACCGGGTATCAGTTTATTACTGGTCCCGAGTTGGCTCAGAAATTTCAGGAGCATATGCTTAAATACGATACTGTGCTTAAGGAAAACGAAGAAGTACTGGGGCTTAAGAAGTCTGGAAAGCTGTTTTTAGTTAAAACCAATAAGGCAGATTATCAGTCCAGGAGCGTAATTATTGCTTCGGGGAAAAAATCAAAAGAGCTAGGGGTGCCAGGAGAAAAGGAGTTTAAGAACCGCGGTCTGACTTATTGCGCTACCTGTGATGGCCCGTTGTTCAGTGCTAAAACCGTAGCCGTTGTCGGCGGCGGAAACTCCGCGTTAGATGCTGCTTTACAGCTGGCTAAGATCGCCAGGCAGGTAAACATTATAAATAAAGCTTCAAGCTTAGGCGGGGATGTGATTATGCGTCATAAGGTTGAAGAGGTCGGCAATGTCGTTGTTTTTAATGATTACCAGGTTATATCAGTAGCAGGGGATAAATTTGTTAATGGGATTAAAATTAAAAATAATACAGGGGTAAGAGATTTAGCCGTGCAAGGGGTGTTTGTGGAGATTGGGCTTGTTCCTAACTCTGCATTCGCCGGGGATGTAGAAAAAAATAGCTCAGGGGAAATAAAGGTAAATTTGCGTAATGAAACCAATATCCCCGGGGCTTTTGCCGCAGGAGATGTTACGGATGTGCCGGAGAAGCAGATTATTATTGCCGCCGGAGAAGGCTCAAAGGCCGCATTAAGCGCCTTCCGTTATCTTGCAATAAACAAATTCTAGGGAAAATGGCTAAAAATACCAGGTTTACAGAGTTAAAGAATATTTTTGTTATCCTGCATAGTAAGCGCGGTTGCATGTGGGATAAGCAACAAACGCATAAGAGCCTGATTAAGGATTTAAAAGAAGAGGTGGATGAATTTATTGCCGCGGTAAGAAAGAATAATTACCAGCATATGCAGGAGGAGCTGGGGGATATTCTTCTGCATGTAATGTTTAATGCCCAGATTGCCCAAAAGCAGAAAAAGTTTGATATCGAGAAGGTAATCGCAGGGTTAATAAGTAAATTAAAGCGCAGGCACCCGCACGTTTTCGGCAAAACCAAAGTCAGCTCTACGCGTCAGATTATTGCCAACTGGAATAAAATCAAGGCGAAAGAGAAGAAAAATAAATTGTAGGTATTGTTTGTAGTGGTACAATGAGTTAATTAGAAAGGGGTAAAAAATGAGAGAAAGAATTGAGAAGGCTTTAGATAAGGTTAGGCCCATGCTTGCAGCAGATGGCGGAAATGTTGAATTAATTGATGTAACCAGTGATGGGGTTGTTAAGTTAAAACTAAAAGGTAGCTGTGGCTGCTGTCCGATGAGTTCAATGACCTTGAAGATGGGTATTGAAAGGATCTTGAAGCAGGAAGTACCGGAAATAAAAGAAGTCGTTGCCCTGTAAAATAAATCAGCAATGACTCTTCAACATAAGCTTGTTTGCCTTAAGCGTAAAATCTGCGGGTATAAGTCATGCGTAATTGCTTTTTCCGGAGGTCAAGATAGCGCACTTTTACTTAAGCTTTGTGCGCAGATTTTGCCAAAAACAAATATCCTGGCAGTAACCGCGGTTTCTGCCACGTACCCCAAAGATGAACTGCGTAAGGCAAAAATACTGGCCAGGGGTATAGGGGTAAAGCTTAAGGTAATTAAAACCGCAGAATTAGACAATAAAAAATTCACCGCTAATTCCGCTCTGCGTTGTTATTTTTGTAAAAAGGAATTATTTTCTAAGTTAATTGTTATTGCCAGAAAAAAAAAGTTTAATTGTGTTTTGGATGCCAGCAACATTTCGGATAAATTAGATTATCGTCCGGGGAGTATCGCCAAAAAAGAGCTTAAGATCAAATCTCCCTTGTTGGAAGCGGGTTTTAATAAAAAAGATATCCGCAAATTAAGTAAGAGATTGGGTTTGTCTAGTTGGAATAAACCGTCTTTAGCCTGTCTTGCTTCGCGCATTCCTTACGGCACTAAAATTACCGCCGGTCTGCTCAGGCGTATTGATCAGGCAGAGGCTTATTTAATTAGCTTGGGGTTTAGGCAGGTTAGGCTGCGCCACTATAATGGACTTTGCCGGATTGAGGTCGAGAAGAAAGATATTAACCGGCTCTTGCGTAATCGCCAGGCAATAGTTGATAAATTAAAGAATTTAGGTTATAACTATATTACGTTAGATTTAGAGGGATATCGAACAGGTAGTTTAAATGAGGTAATTAATGAAAAAAGTATATCTTGATTATGCTGCAACTACGCCAACCGATCCGGAAGTCTTAGCCGCGATGCAGCCATATTTTTTTGAGAAGTCCGGCAATGCCTCAAGCCTGCATGCCTATGGGCAAGAGGCTAAAAAAGGGGTTGAGGATGCTCGTGAGATACTCGCCGAGTTTATCGGCTCTAAGCCTGAGGAGATTGTTTTTACTTCCGGAGGCACAGAGTCAGATAATTTTGCGCTTTTAGGTTCTGCTTACGCGCTGGAGAAAAAAGGCAATCATATTATTACTTCCGCTATTGAGCATCATGCTATTATCGAGCCGCTTAAATTCCTGGAAAAGAAAGGTTTTAAGATTACCTATCTTAAGGTAGATAAAAATGGTTTGGTTTCTCCCCAAGAGTTAAAGGAGGCGATTACTGATAAGACTATCCTGGTCAGTATAATGCAGGCCAATAACGAGATTGGTACGCTCGAACCTATCTCCGAGCTGGGTAAAATTGTTAAAGAAAAAGGAGTTTATTTTCATACCGACGCGGTGCAGACTATAGGGCATATTCCGGTAAATATTGATGAACTTAATGTAGACCTTTTATCGCTTTCCGCGCATAAATTTTATGGTCCAAAAGGAGTAGGTGCTTTATATGTGCGCAAAGGAACCCGCCTGGAAACATTTATGCGCGGGGGTGATCAGGAAAGGGGCAGGCGCGGCTCAACTTATAATACTACCGGGATAGTCGGATTGGGCAAGGCAATCGAACTTTGTCAAAAGAACATGAAGAATGAAATTAAATTTCAAAGCGCCTTGCGGGACAAGTTAATCAAGGAGATTCCCGCTCGTATACCGGAGGTAATACTTAATGGCCATCCAGAGAAGCGGCTGCCGAATAATGTCAATTTTTCCATCAAATATATTGAAGGGGAGTCTATGCTTTTGAATTTGGATCTGCTTGGCATTGCTTGTTCTACGGGTTCAGCCTGCACTTCAAGTTCTTTAGAGCCTTCGCATGTTTTATTGGCCATTGGTTTAAATCATGAAACTGCCCATGGTTCACTTAGGATTACTCTTGGCCGTTGGACCAAGGAAAGTGATATAGAATATTTTCTTGAAAAACTACCTTTGGTTGTTAAAAAATTGCGCGCTATGAGCCCGCTTTATGAAGAAAAATAACCTTCCTAAACTTGGGAAAATCCATCCCGATTTCTTTAATCAACACATATATCATAAATTAGGCTCGCCTGACGCCTCCGTATTGGTCAAGCCGCAAAACGGCGTGGATTTTGGCGTGGTGCAACTTGGCGCTCAGGTAATGGTGCTGTCAACAGACCCTTTTTTTATCGCTAAAGAATTAGGTATAGAAAAAGCTGCCTGGTTTGCCGTGCATATTATTGCCAGTGATGTTGCCGTAAGCGGTATTGCGCCGAGGTATCTGGCGATTGATCTTAACCTCCCCCCGCAGATTACCGAAGATGAATTGATAAGGTTATGGGATGCCGTGCACAAGGAATGCAAAATATTGGGCATTAGCGTGGTAACCGGACATACCGCCCGTTATGCCGGCTGCAACTATCCTATGGTTGGCGGAGCAACTATGCTTGGCTTAGGCAACAGGAAACAGCTTATTAATCCGCATGCTAAAGCAGGGGATGCGGTTATTGTTTCCAAGGGGCCGGCTATTGAAACTACCGGTTTGATGGCTGCTTATTTTCCGGAATTTATTAAGGCTAAATATGGAGCCTCTTTTTTGAAACGTGCGCAAAATGTTTTCTATCAAATGTCCACGGTAAAAGATGCTTCTATCGTGGCTTCTATAGGCGGAGTGACAGCTATGCATGATGCTACGGAGTGCGGGGTATGGGGTGGGCTTTTTGAGATTGCCCAGCATAGCCGGGTGGGTATGTGTATTGATTTAAATAAGATTATTCTGCAGGAGGAAGTACGCCTGGTTTGCTCCTGTTTTGATATTGATCCCTATAAATCTATAAGCGAGGGGACATTATTGGCTACCGCAGACAAGAAAAAAGCTAAATCCATTGTATCGGCTTTGGAAGGGTCCGGGATACCTGCCAGTATTGTGGGTGAGGTAACTGCGCAGCATAAAGGCATGCGTGTTTTTAACGGGAATAAAAGCCATGAGCTTGAGCACCCCAGGATTGACCCATTCTGGGGAAAATTTGAAGAGTATTTCAAGAAAAGAAAATGAAATTCCGTGCTCACTTTAATTTATAAAAAGGTGCGTGGTTTGGATGGATAAATAGAGAGAAGGCGTAGGGTGAAAGAAAGAATACTTTATTATCTCAAAAAGGAGCATGAATATTTCTCGGGCGATGAAATAGCCAGCCGCCTGGGAATTAGCCGGCAGGGCTTGTGGAAGCATATCCAGGATTTGAAAGACCTAGGCTATGATATTGTAGCGGTGCCGCATTTAGGTTATCGGCTTGAGTCTAGTCCGGACAGGCTTTTTGCTTTAGAGATAACTCACGGGCTTAGTACGAAGTTTATCGCTAAAAAAATCCACTATTTCGATTATCTGGCCTCAACCATGGATCTGGCGATGCAACTGGGAATACAGGCAGCGCCTAACGGAACCCTTGTACTCGCCGAATCACAGACTAAGGGTCGTGGAAGATTAGGCAGAAGCTGGTTTTCTCCCAAATACAAAGGTATTTATTTGTCTTTAATTTTGAGACCAAAGATCTCACCGTCCGCTTCTCCCATATTAACACTCTTAAGTGCAGTGAGTATTTGTGAAGCGATAAAAAATATTGTTGGCCTGGATGCGCAGATTAAGTGGCCGAATGATGTGTTTATCTGTAACAAAAAGATTGCCGGTATCTTAACTGAAATGAATGCTGAGGTGGATAAGGTTAACTTTGTGGTTATTGGTATCGGTCTAAATGTCAACAATGATAAGAAATCTTTGGTTGCTCAGGCTACCTCTTTAAAGGAACAGGCAGGCCAGTCGCTAAGCCGCGTTCTTCTGCTGCAGGAACTTTTGCGCAAAATTGAAAATAACTACTTTCTTTTGGAGGAAAAGGGGGCTCAAGCCATAATTGATAAATGGCGTAATTTTAGCCTTACTTTGGGAAGGCGTGTTAAAGTATATTGTCAGGATAAGCATATTGAAGGACAGGCCGTAGATGTTGATCAGGACGGCGCCTTGCTTATCCGTAAAGATTCAGGGCTCATGCAGAAGGTTTTCTCCGGGGATGTTATGCACTGCCGCTAACCGTAAACCATAATAATATTATTGGTTGACAATTAAACCGCATAATTTATAATAGTTTCATGTTTAAAATAAGATTATGCGGGTTTTTTATTATTACTTTTTTTATTCTGCCAAAGATTTCATTTTCTTCCGAAGATAACCCCCGCAAGCTAGAAAGCGGTGATTTGTTTTCCGTTTGGCAAAGCCAGGACTTAGAGCCTCTGGTTATCAGTAAGCAAAAGCAGTTCCTCCTGAACATCTATTCTACAGAACCCGGAAAAGATCAAGCATTCAATTATCAGTCTAGTTTAGAAAATCTGATTAATTTGCCGGTAGATTTACAAAGCCGCAATTTAAAAAGCGGAATCCAGACGGATTTTTCGCTGCGCGGCTCAACCTTCCAGCAGGTTTTGATCTTGCTTAACGGCCAGAGGGTTAACGACCCGCAAACCGCTCATTACAACTCTGACTTACCTTTTACCAAGCAGGATATTAAGAATATAGAGGTAATCCCCGGAGCCAGCTCTTCTCTATTTGGAGCGGATGCCATTGGCGGGGCAATAAATTTTGCATTAAAGGCTCCCAAAGAAAAAGAGGTTGTTTGGGAGTTTGGTAGCGGTAGCAATCGTAATGGTTATGGGTTGTTTAGCCTCAGTGATAGGCTTGAAGAGTTGGGTTTTAGGGTTTCTGTTGAAGATGCGCAATCGAAGGGTTTTCGGGAAGACACGGATTATAAGAAGTTTACTACTTCATTAAGTACAAATTACGAACTTGCGCAAGGGTCCTGGGAAAACGACTTTGGCTATCAAGAAAAGAATTATGGCGCCTATGATTTTTATACTCCGGGCTTGGGGTATCCTTCCAGGGAATGGACTAAAACTTACCTGTTAAACAGCGGGTTTACTTTAAACAGCGGAGCTCTGCTGATTAAACCAAATTTTCTCTGGCGCAGGCATTATGACAAATTCACTTTAGATGAAACAGGCTTGCGTTCGGACTCTGTTAACCAACACCGTACGGATATGTTTACCCCTAGTATTTATCTACAAAAGGAGATAGGGTTATTAGGTAAGGTTGGCTTGGGAACAGAATGGGGCCAGGAGAGGATTGTTTCTACGAATTTAGGCAGGCATATTCGTGATCACAAAAGCTTATTCTTGGACAATAGTATTGGTTTGGGTGATAAATGGGATATAGGTTCTTCTTTACGCTGGGATGATTTTTCCGGTTTTGGCCAAGTATATACCGGTTCTTTAAGTGCTAAGTTTAAGCTTACGCTTGAATCGGCGTTTAATTTAGGCATCTCAAGGAATATGCGGGTGCCCTCATTTACCGAACTTTATTATAGTGATTCTACTACAATAGGGAATAATGATTTGGCTCCCGAGAAGGCCTGGAATTACGAGACAGGTTTTGAGTATAATCATGAAGGATTCTTTACCAACCTATCTTTCTTTTTGCGCCAGGAAGAAGAGATGATTGATTGGGTGAGGTCTGATCCAACTCAAAAATGGCAGGCGAGGAATTTTACCCGTGATAATGTTTTTGGAGTAGAGTATGCTTTGCGTAAAAGAGTTAATAGGCTATTAAATCTGGATGTCAGCTATACTTATACAGATAAAAGTATAGATAACCAGGGGTATCTGTATAAGTATGGCCCCAATTACGCCCAGCATTTAGTGAATACGGTTTTAAGCTTTAGTCTCCCTTTTGGCCAACAGGAGATCGGGTTTGATTATAAAAAAAGGCCGGGCCGCCGGGGATGGTTATTGATGAACTCCGGGCTAAACTATAATTTAAACCGTAATGCGAAGATTTTCTTGCACGTGGAGAATATCCTTAACGTGGAGTACCAGGATATCGCGGGTATTCCCCAGCCTGGCAGGTATGCCGAGGCGGGATTAAGACTGCAGTGGTGACAAACACTTTGCTTTAAATGAATAATTGTGTATAATAATTTAAATTTATAAACTAAGAAAGGTGCTTATGTTTATCCATGTAGTTTTATTTGAGATAAAGCCTAAAGAGGTAGCTAAATACCGCAAAGATAGCCTGATGTGGGCAGCTCATACCAAAAAATCCAAAGGTTTCTTGGCGTATCAGACTATGAAGCGTTACGGGTTTAAAAATCAATACGCTTCGGTATACCAGTGGCTAAAAAAGGCCGATCATGATCGGTTTATGGATAAATATCACGATTGGCTGGTAGGTAAGTCTAAGGCTAAAGTTAAGGTTGTGGGTTACTATAACCTTAAGGAAATAGACAGGCTTGAGTAGATCCTGCCTGGTAGGCTCGGTAGGCACTTGCGGAAACGCAAGTGTTTCACTAGACAAAAGATATAAGGTGTTCAAAGTTCCCTAGACAGAAACTGCAAGGTGCTTGTCCTGTTTCGTAAACTCGACAGGATTTCGCTTGAGAAAAGATTAAGGTGCTTGATTTTTATTGACAAGCCGAAAGTTTAATATATAATCTTTTTTGTAGCAGAGAAGGGTAGGAATCTTTAGCCGTAAGGAGAGAGAAAACAGGCCTTACGGTTTTTTATTTATCCCTTTAAAACTGTTATAATTTTGTGGAAAGGAGGAAGCAAAGAAAATGGCAAAAGGAAAAGTAAAATGGTTTTCCAATCAAAAAGGCTATGGATTTATTACTCCTGAGAATGGTGTTGATGTATTTGTACATCATACCGCAATTCAGGGTGATGGCTATAAGACTTTAGAGGAGGGCCAGGAGGTTGAGTTTGAGATTGAAAAAGGTCCTAAGGGTGAACAAGCTACTAAAGTAGTGAAGTTATAACCTATCAGGAATAAAGAAAGGCCCGGCACAAAATGCTGGGCCTTTTTTGTCTATATTTATTTAGTATGCTATAATAATTAAATGAAGATAAAACGTGTAGTTGTAGCCATGAGCGGGGGGGTGGATTCTTCAGTAGCTGCTGCTTTACTGAAAGAGCAGGGTTATGAAGTGATCGGACTGACCATGTGTTTTAATCTGGCGGAAAAAGACGGGAAAAAACCCAGCTGCTGTGGATTGGCTGGGATTGAAGATGCCAGACGGGTAGCTCAAAAATTAGGTATCCGGCATTATGTTATAAATCTCAATAAAGATTTTTCCCGCCAGGTTATCCATAATTTTTACCAGGAATACCTTTCTGGCCGGACTCCTAATCCTTGCGTAAGATGCAATCAGTTTATAAAATTCGGCATTTTATTTGATAAAGCAGTTAATCTAGGAGCGCAGTTTCTAGCTACCGGCCACTATGCCAGGGTTGTAAAATCTAAACAAGGATATTTGCTTAAGAAAGCCAGAGACCTTAAAAAAGATCAATCATATTTTTTGTACCGTTTAAACCAAGAGCAGCTTAAGCAGATTATTTTTCCTCTGGGTAATTATACTAAGCCACAAGTAAGAGAGATAGCTTGTAATTTTAAGCTTAATGTAGCAGAAAAACAGGATAGCCAGGAGATCTGTTTTTTACCTGATGGTAAATATGGCGATTTGATCAAAGCCAAAGGTCTAAAACTCGTAAAGCCGGGATATCTGGTTGACAAGAATGGTGGTATTATCGGTGAACATAAAGGTATCCCATTCTATACTATAGGTCAGCGTCAGGGGTTGGGTATTGCCAGGGGGTACCCTTTATATGTGACGCGGATTAACGCCAAGAATAATCAAATCACCGTAGGCAAACGCGAGGAAGCATGTAAAAATGAATTTTTGGCCAAAGATATCCATTTTTTAACCAATCCTTTTAAAAAGAAGGTTGAGATTAATGTGAAGATACGCTATAATCATAAAGAATCGCTTGCCGTGGTTTATCCGGATAAAAGGGATTTAAGAATTTGTTTTAAACAGCCGCAGTTTGCCATAACTCCCGGCCAATCCGTTGTTTTTTATCAAAAAGATACTGTTTTAGGCGGGGGAATAATTGAGAAAGTGTTAGGTTAAAATGATTAAAGAAGATAAGGAACTGGTTAGAAAAATAAAAGAGTTAAAAAAGAAACGCAATGCCATAATCCTGGCACATAATTATCAGCTTCCTGAAGTGCAGGATATCGCGGATTTCCGCGGTGATTCCCTGGAGCTTTCGCGTATTGCTGCTAAGACCGACGCCGCAGTAATTGTGTTTTGCGGAGTATATTTTATGGCTGAGACCGCTTCTATCCTTTCTCCCGATAAGAAAGTAATTATGCCGGATACATCCGCGGGCTGCCCTATGGCCAATATGATGAATGCCGATGATTTAAGAAAACTTAAACAAAAGTACCCTCAGGCAGTAGCCGTGGGATATGTGAATACTTCAGCTGAAGTTAAGGCAGAATTGGATTATTGTTGCACATCAACCAATGCTGTAGCCATAGTCAATGCGCTTAAAGATAAAAAAGAGATAATCTTCATTCCAGATAAATACCTGGCTGACTATGTGTCTAAGCAAACCGGAAGGAAGCTTATCAGCTGGCATGGGTTTTGCCCCACACATGTAAAAATATTACCGGAGGATTTAAAAAGAGAAAAGAAGTTTCATCCTAAGGCAAAGGTTATGGTGCATCCTGAATGCTTATCTAGCGTAGTTGCCTTGGCAGATGTCGTGCTTTCCACCAGCCAGATGGGCAAATACGCCAAGGAGAGTCCGGCTAAAGAATTTATTGTGGGTACGGAAGCCGGGTTGGTTTACCGCCTGAAGCAGGATAACCCGGATAAAGAATTTTATCCTGCCAGCGAACGCGCGGTATGCCCGAATATGAAGCGCACTACGCAGGAGAAAGTCCTCTGGGCTTTAGAAGAGCTTAAGGAAGAAGTCAAAGTTCCGGATGATATTAGGAAAAAAGCGCGCCTGGCTATAGAACGCATGCTGACTATCGTTTAAATGAATATCCCGATTGTCTATGAAGATGATTGGTTATTAGTTCTTAATAAGCCTGCCGGGTTGTTAACTATTCCGACCCATAAGAAAGAATCGCGTACTTTGACAAGTATTTTAAATCAGGATGCGTTAGAAAGAGGATTAAAATACAGCCTGCATCCTTGCCATCGTCTGGACCGGGATACAAGCGGGCTTATAATCTACGCCAAAGGCAAAAGCATCGAAAAGAAAATGGCGGATGCTTTCCGTGATAGGTTGGTGCACAAAAAATATATCGCTTTTGTGCATGGTAAATTAGCGCAACCGCAAGGACAAATCAGCTATGCCATAGAAGGCAAAAGCGCCCTTACAAAATATAGGGTTATTAAAGAAAGAAGTAACTATAGCGTAGTCGAGGTTGCTCCAACTACCGGCAGGACAAATCAGATTCGCATCCATTTTAAAGATATCCAGCATCCTTTGGTAGGCGAAGATAAATTTGTTTT
>Ga0182027_10005848_pt1 | contig 18584 bp, 15 predicted proteins | sample 712E1DmetaG_FD_121300 | JGI IMG/M metagenome (GOLD analysis project Ga0182027, IMG submission 121300) | Permafrost microbial communities from Stordalen Mire, Sweden - 712E1D metaG (Illumina Assembly) | ecosystem: Environmental > Terrestrial > Soil > Wetlands > Permafrost | place: Sweden... | reverse complement strand
GCAAGCGGCTTGTATTTCAGCGTATTGGAATTCGGTAATCAGCGCATAACGCACAAAATGATGATGACGAAGTAATCCCAATACAAACCTTGTTCAAGATTGCAGATTCTTGAAAAGGTTTAGATAAACAGTTTGGAAAGGCTCAGAGAGATCTGGGCCTTTTATTTATATTCATCTTCTGCCATACTCATCCCTTCATGTCATGCATATATTGAGATGGCTATTGCTGATGAGAGGGGAACGCAATTTTAAGAGTTCGCTCAACGAAAAATCAAGGTGATGCCCTAAATCAATGGAGGGATCGGTAAGGTCAATATGTATGCGACGAATCATAGATTAATTTTTAAAGAGCAAGTTAATGCGGGAGGAAATTATTTTTGGAGAATTTTGCATAAAGTGAAAAATTACAAGAGCTAAGAAATGAACAAAAGCAATGAATACTTGCTAAAACTTTATCGTTGCAACGTGCAACATTCATTCGTATATTTTAATAACGTGACAAAAAAAACAAGCTTCCATAAATAAAAAATTATTAACTCGTAAGAGTTAGGGCTAAAAGTTTTCAGGATTGGAAGCCTCGTTTCTCTGAGCGTTTTTATTTTGGCTGCTAAGTAAAGATTGTTTAATAAGGTAATCAGCGAAGTTAGCAATAAAACACTGATCAATGAAAACTCGATGGATAAATAAGTGGCGAAATTTGAATGGAGAGCTGGCAGAACGGCTATTGCACCAGTCTTGAAAACTGGCGGGCGTAAGCCCTTGGGGGTTCGAATCCCTCGCTCTCCGCTGCAATAATTATCAAATTGCTTTTCGGGGTTCTTTTTACTTAATTAAATCAAACTAATTCAGCTCGGAGAGATGGCCGAGTGGCTGAAGGCACAGGTTTGCTAAACCTGCATAGTGGGTAACTGCTATCGAGGGTTCGAATCCCTCTCTCTCCGCTAAACTGTATTCTATAAAAATGTGGAATAGAGCTTTACAGGCAAGTCCTGAAAGATGGATAAGCGTCTCGTATCTTCGGGACGCTTTTTTTGTATAAGAACAGGTTATTAAGAATGGAAAATCAAGTTCGTGTTCGTTTTGCACCAAGCCCTACAGGGTATTTACACATAGGCGGGTTGCGCACAGCACTTTATAATTATCTATTTGCGAAACACTTTGGCGGTAAATTCATTCTTCGCATTGAAGATACTGATCAGTCGCGCAAAGTAGAAGGTGCGGTTGAAAATGTGATTAAAACATTAAAATGGGCTGGAGTCGATTATGACGAAGGACTAGACCGTGATGGCGGTTATGGTCCGTATGTGCAATCTCAACGTTTAGAATTGTACCGCAAGTATGCTCAAGAACTTATCAGCAAGGATAAAGCATACTATTGTTTTTGCACATCCGAGCGCTTGCAGGAAGTTCGTCAGAAACAATTAACTGCGAAACTTTCTACTTCGTATGACCGCCTTTGCCGAAATGTGTCTCGCGAAGAAGCGGAACGCCGAATTGCCGCGGGCGAGCAGTGTGTTATCCGAATGAAAATACCGCTCGAAGGTGAATTATCATTTGATGATGTTATTCGTGGTAAGGTGACCATTTCTCATAAGATGATAGACGATCAAGTGCTTATCAAGTCGGATGGATTCCCTACATATCATCTAGCGGTTGTTGTCGATGATCATCTGATGGGAATTACGCATGTTATTCGCGGTGAAGAGTGGCTGTCGAGCGTTCCAAAACATATTTTGCTCTATAACTATTTCAGATGGCAAGTACCGATGCTCGCGCATCTTCCATTATTATTGAATCCCGATAAATCTAAACTCAGCAAGCGGCAAGGAGATGTGGCGGTAGAAGATTATCGCGCTAAGGGGTATCTCAAGGAAGCGATTGTGAATTTTATTGCATTCCTTGGCTGGAATCCAGGCGACGAGCGGGAAATATTCTTTATGGAACAGCTTGTACAAGAATTCACTTTGGATCGTGTCGGTAAATCCGGTGCTGTTTTTAATATCGAAAAATTGAAATGGCTCAATCAGCAGCATATCAAACTTAAATCGAACGAAGAACTTGCACAGCTCATCAAACCGCATTTTCAATTTGCTATATCGGATGAAAGTTACTTTCTCAAGGTAATTGGATTATTGAAAGAGCGGCTGAGTTTTCCGAACGATTTTATTGAGATGAGCGGATATTTCTTTCGCGATCCTGAATTTATCGAAGAAGCAGAAATGAGGAAATATTTTGAGCCGGAAACACATAGTCAATTAAAATTGCTCGCTGATCGTTTTGAAGCGCTTTTGGAATTTTCCCATACTTCCATCGAAGCAGCTTTACGACAATTAGCCGAAGAGCTTCAGATCAAGCCAACGAAACTTATCCATCCTACACGGCTGGCGCTTTCAGGAAGAACTATCGGTCCCGGATTATTTGAAATGATCGAACTGCTTGGGAAAGAAACAGTCGTTCGGCGTTTGCGCCGCGCCGTGGAAAAATTCAGAGCAGTGTAAGTTGCCTTTCCGGCATTGGTTCTCTATATTCATCTGCCTTTAAAAGAATACTCTATGTCGATAAAACGGAAAAATAATTTAGGTGTTATTCGTTTGCGTAATGCGGTTTTTTATGCATACCATGGTGTGCTTTTGGATGAGCAAAACCTTGGCGGTAAGTTTGAGGTAGATGTAGATTTGCATTGTGATCTTTCGCGGGGAGCAAAGAGCGATCACCTTGAAGATACTGTCAACTACGAGCGTGTATATGATTGTATTCGCACGCTGGTACTGGAGAAGAAGCACTTACTGCTTGAATCCCTTGCAAGTGTTGTTGGCAAAGGTATTCTAAAAAACTTTTCCCAAGTGCATTCTGTGACGGTAAAAGTTCGCAAACCTAGCGCGCCCGTTAAAGGTATCATTGATTATGTGGAAGTGGAGCTCACTGAGACGCGGAGGTAATTGAAAGAGATGAGTCGAATTTTTATAGGATTAGGGTCGAATCTTGGTGATCGAGCAAAGTTTCTGTGTCGAGCGCTTTCAGAGTTAGGAAATTTGCATCAAACAACTGTCAAGAAAATTTCATCGGTTTATGAAACTGAACCGGTAGGAGTGAAAGAACAACCGAAGTTTTTGAATATGGTAGCTGAATTGGACTCCATACTGCGTCCAGATGATCTTGTACGCGAACTGAAAAAAATTGAACATCGCATTGGCAGAACGCATAGTGAACATTGGGGACCGCGCGAAATTGATCTTGATTTACTTTATTATGGCGGCGAAATGTTGAATGAGACAGCATTGCAAGTACCGCACCCGGAAATCTCCAACCGACGGTTTGTTCTTGTACCGCTTAAGGAGATTGCTGCTGAGTTTCAAGATCCCCTGCGGCACCTAAACGTTGATGAACTTCTCCAACGCTGTTCGGACACAAGTTCTGTTCGTAAAACTACTCAACAATTGTCTTTGCAGGCAAAGGTATGACGGCACAGCTTCCTTCCGAAATTCATTACATTGCAATAGAAGGAGTTATCGGCGTTGGGAAAACAACACTGGCTCGGATGTTGTCTGACCAATTGGGCGCGCGTTTGATATTGGAAAAATTTGAGGAAAATCCTTTTCTGCCAAACTTCTACAAAGACCCGGAGCATTACGCTTTTCAGACGCAAATATTTTTCTTGCTCAGCCGGTATCGGCAGCAGCAGGAATTATTCCAAGCCGATCTCTTCCATTCGCACATCGTATCCGACTATATTTTTGAAAAGGATAAAATTTTTGCGTACCTGACACTGCGTGATGATGAATTGAAACTGTATGAGAATTTGTTAGTCGCCATCGAGAAAACGATTCCGTCGCCAGACCTTGTTATTTATCTCCAATCGAGCAATGACCGCCTTATGACGAACATCAAGAAACGCGGGCGAGAGATGGAGAAGCATATGTCGGATGAATATATAAAAGAACTGAATGAGGCGTATAATTATTTCTTTTTCCGATACAAATCTACACCGCTCCTTATCGTCAAAGCGACGGATATTGACTTCGTGAACAATCCAGAACATTTTGAAGATCTACTGACGCAAATACTCCGTCCGAATAAAGCACCAGTGGAATATTATAATCCACTTGTGAAGAAGTAGTATGATTCGTTTATTCATATTCGTTCTTGTTCGCTTTTTCATTATAGCACTTGTTATTTACTTTGTGCTTACGCTTCTAAAAAGAATTATCCAAACCTTGATAGGACACTCCCATCTGTCTCCACCCAATCCTCGACAAGAGAAACAACAAAAACCGAAGGAGGATTACAAAGACGTGAAAGATGCCAAATTTGTCGAGCTTCCGAATAAACAAACCAAAGATAAACACGATTCACCTATCTGAATTGTATACCCACAGTTCATCATTTCATTTGAACAAGTCTGATTAGTTAACTATATTCTTCAAACATTTTAATCACAAATGAATGAAGGACAATGGCGCGCACTTATATTAATGAACTAGGCTTGCATGAAGGCAAGGAAGTTCAGCTTCATGGATGGCTGTTTCACAAACGTTCGAGCGGTAAGGTTCGTTTTCTTTTGATGCGGGATGGAACCGGAGTTGTGCAGTGTGTAATGGTGAAGGGGCAAGTTCCAGATAGCATTTTTGATTTATTTGATACGCTTACACAGGAATCTTCCTTCTCCGTCAGAGGGAAAGTGCGCAAAGATGACCGCGCACCCGGAGGCTTTGAGTTGGATTTGTTGGATATTCCCAAAATCTATCAGGTCGCAGAGGAATATCCAATCACTCCTAAAGAGCATGGGATCGAATTTCTAGCAGACCGACGCCATTTATGGTTACGCTCCACGCGCCAGCATGCAATAATGCGCGTGCGGCACCGCATTATCAAAGCTATTCGCGATTTCTTTGATGGACGAGGATTCACTCTTGTCGATTCGCCAATCCTAACTCCTGCCGCCTGCGAAGGAACTTCAACTCTTTTTGATACTGATTACTTCGATCTTGGAAAAGCATATCTCACGCAGTCGGGTCAATTGTATGCAGAAGCAAGTGCGATGGCAATGGGAAAAGTGTATTGCTTTGGTCCAACATTCCGTGCGGAAAAATCGAAAACGCGCCGACACCTAACAGAATTTTGGATGGTAGAACCGGAAGTTGCTTTTAACGATTTGAACGATGATATGGATCTGGCAGAAGATTTTTTAGAATACATTGTTCAAAGTGTTTTGAAAGATTGTCTGCCTGAATTGAAAGTGCTGGAGCGTGATATTACGAAACTCCAGAATGTAAAAAAACCGCTGCCGCGTATTACATATGATGAAGCGGTGAAAATTCTTATTGATAAAGGATTGCCATTCGAGTGGGGAAATGATCTTGGTGGAACAGATGAGACCGTTGTTTCCGAGCAATTCGATCGTCCGGTGATGGTACATCGTTATCCGTCTGAAGTGAAAGCATTTTATATGAAACGCGATCCAGAAAACCCAAAAGTTGCTCTCGCAGTTGATGTGCTTGCGCCGGAAGGATATGGCGAAATTATCGGCGGCAGCCAACGCGAAGATAATTTAGATGTTCTATTAGCGCGAATCAAAGAACATAAACTTCCGCAGGAAGCATTCGAATGGTATCTTGATTTACGTCGTTTCGGCAGTGTGCCTCATGCCGGATTCGGACTTGGTGTAGAACGTACCGTAGGTTGGATTTGCGGATTAGAACACGTGAGGGAGACTATTCCATTCCCGCGTATGATTTATCGAAATACACCTTAAACGGACAATGCATTCCATCTACCATTGTTCACTATGCAACATTTATTGATGATTGAACATGCTTAAAGTTAAAAACTTACGAAAAGAGTACGATAACGTTGTTGCAGTGGATGGCGTTTCGCTGGAAGTAAATCGCGGCGAATTGTTCGGTTTACTCGGTCCCAACGGCGCCGGCAAGACGACAACTATTCGTACAGTGTTGAACATCATTCAACCAGACAGCGGCGAAATTACATTCAATGGTAAGCCATTCACTAAGGAAATGTGGAATGGTATCGGTTACTTGCCAGAAGAACGAGGATTGTACCGCAAGAGTAAAATCATAAACACGATTTTATACTTCGCATCGCTCAAGGGATATGCTGCTCAACAAGCTAAACCTCTGGCATATTATTGGCTGGAACGATTTGGACTGAAAAATGAAGGTCACCGGAAGGTCGAGGAGCTTTCAAAAGGAAATCAGCAGAAGGTTCAACTTATCCTTTCCATTCTTCACCGTCCGGAACTTTTGATTCTTGATGAGCCATTCACAGGACTTGATCCGGTTAACCAGATTCTCTTAAAAGATATTTTACTTGAGCTTCGCCAGCAGAATACCGCTATTGTTTTCTCTACGCATCAAATGGAACAAGTGGAAAAAATGTGCGATAACATTTGTTTGATCAACAAAGGGAAACCTGTGCTAAGCGGACAATTATATGAAATTAAGAAGCAGTACGGAACGAACTCCATCCATCTCGAATATGAGGGCGATGGTGAATTCCTGAAAAGTTTTAGCTTCATCCGCCGCGCTGATATATATCAGAATTATGCTGAACTTGAACTTACTGATATTTCCAGAAGTAGCGAATTGCTCGCGAGTCTCAATGGAAAACTATCATTGAGAAAATTTGAGATTGTCGAACCGTCATTGAATTCTATCTTTATCAATGTTGTTGGCGGACCGGATAAAATTGAACAAGCAAGTGAGAAACCAATTCCTGCTTTACAGGTGCAGCAAAAATCAACCGACGATCTTGTGATGCTTGATGGACGAGTTCGGAAAGCATTGTTTTCCTTGATTGGGGCGAGTGTTCTCACTCTTGCCTTTACAGTGTTCGTTTTCAGTCAAATACATCCGCAGTTTATGCCAATCGGGATCTTATCTGCCGTGACAATCTTGTGTGCTGTCCGGTTCTTCCAGACGAAAAAAAAAGTGAAACAAGAGTTCATAACAAAAGCATCACAGGAGGAACGTCTATGAAATCCAAAGCGTTCCAAGTTGCAGCATGGGAATTTAGCGAAAAAATTAAGTCGAAAGCGTTTATTATCTCGCTTGTCATTATGCCGATTATTATGATTCTGTTTGGTGTTTTACCGGGGCTGCTTGTATCGCGCCCAGATGCAGATGCGACTGTTGTTGGAATAATTGATGAAACCGATAGCATTATTGGCCCGCTTGCCAGAAGGCTTGACGAAAAATACAAATTACCGGATGGTCAACCAAACTATGTTATAAAGAATTTAAGTTCACAAGGGGTTATTGAAAAAAAGAAGATGGCAGCTAACAAAATGGTGACGGCAGGAGATATAACAGGTTATTTTTATTTTCCTTCGTCTATCTTCGATAGTGGTAAAGTTGAGTATCGATCTGAGAACGTTAGTAATATAAAAATTCAAGAACGATTCTCTCGTACAATAGAAGAAGTAATCGTCGAAAGCCGGATTCTGAAGCAGGGCTTGGATCCTTCGCTCATTAAAAAAATTACTGCGGACGTTAATGTAAAATCCATTAAAGTTTCCGAAAAAGGTGATGAAAAGGAAACGGGTTTTCTTGAGACATTTTTTAGCGGTTATATAGTTATTATGATGCTGCTTTTTTTAGTAATGACGTCGGGTCAGCTTCTCATTCGAAGCGTTGTAGAAGAAAAAACGAATCGTGTTATTGAAGTGCTTCTTTCATCTTGCTCTGCACGAGATTTGATGGTAGGAAAAATATTCGGTCTTAGCGGACTTGGAATTGTACAGATGTTGATTTGGGGTATGATTGGCTTTGCAGTATCATTAAAAACAGGGGCAAACATCTTCACAACTATGAATCTGATGCTTTCACTTGTTTATTTTGTTTTGGGATATATTTTTTATTCTGCAATATTCGTTGCTGCTGGTTCTCCAGTTACTACCGAGCAGGAAGCGCAGCAAATTACAACGTATGTAAGTTTATTGCTTGTATTTCCAATGGTCATTGCCATGCCTGTAATGCAAAATGCAAATTCGGTTTGGATAAAAGTGTTGTCTTTTATTCCATTGCTTACACCAACGTTGATGGTCTTGCGAATTTCTGTGCAGATGCCGGCCTTATGGGAAATATTGAGTACTATTGCACTTCTTATCGTTTCATCCATCGTAATGATGTGGGCAGCAGGGAAAATTTTCCGAGTAGCAGTTTTATCATACGGGAAGCGACCAACATTTGTTGAGCTTGTCCGCTGGGTACGTGAAAAATAAGATTTGATTCATCAAACAAATTATTGGATTGAATCTGTGACACTCGAAGAAATATTGTTTTATATTTTTGCAGCAGGGGGCATCATCTCTGCATTGCTCGTTGTAACGCGCCGCAATCCAATCATCTCAGCGATATATCTCATAGTGAATTTCTTCTGTCTTGCCGGTATTTATCTGACTTTGCATGCTCAATTCATTGCAGTCATTCAAATTCTTGTGTATGCAGGCGCCATTATGGTTTTATTTGTTTTTGTAATTATGCTGCTCAATCTTGGCAACGAGAGTCTTTTGCGAGACGGATTCACTTGGAAGAAAGTCGCGGCTGGCGGTCTCGGCTTCGGCGTTTTAATGGGATTGATTTACATATTTATGATGCAAATCGGAACACCATCGATCGAAATGGAGCGAGCCACGAATGTAGGAACTGTAGAGGCAATCGGACGCGTGCTTTTTACGCGTTTCCTGTTTCCATTCGAAGTGACATCGCTCTTACTTACAGCGGCGATTGTCGGTGCAATTGTTCTTGCGAAAAAGAAACTCGATTAGTTTTATCGTTTATAATTTTACATAAAAACATTTATCATCGATTATGGTTCCATTACAAGCATATCTTATTTTAAGCGCTATTATGTTCATCATTGGTGCTATGGGTGTGGTTACGCGCCGAAATGCGATTATAGTGTTCTTGTCCATCGAGTTAATGTTAAATTCTGTCAATCTGACTCTTGTTGCTTTTTCGGCATTCTTCGGAGATGCGACTGGCCAAGTACTCGTATTCTTTGTCATGACGTTGGCGGCGGCGGAGGCGGCGGTTGGTCTTGCAATAGTCATCGCACTCTTCCGACGCAAGCAAACAATTAATTTAGATGAAATCAATATTATGAAGTGGTGAGGTTATTAAGTAAAAAGTAGTTAGTAGAAAGTGAATTGATGTATTCATACGCACCACTAATTATAGTCTTTCCTCTCATAGGATTCCTCGTTCTTGGACTTTTCGGTTCGCGGATGAAGAATAAAAAACTCATTGGTGTGATCGGCAGCGGCACGGTAGGATTATCCTTCTTTCTTGCTTTAGCACTTTTCATACAGATGTTGGGTATTGAACCGGGGCAGCGAAAGCAATCGGTGGAATTATTCACATGGCTTTCGACATTCACTGGTTCATCAAACTCGCTCACCGTCAATGTCGCCTATCAAATTGATCAGTTATCGATTTTAATGACGCTCATTGTAACCGGAGTTGGATTTTTAATTCATATTTATTCCATCGGTTATATGCATAACGACACTGGCTTCTGGCGTTTCTTTGCCTATATGAACCTCTTTATCTTTGCGATGCTAAATCTTGTACTTGCTGATAATTTCCTGCTCATGTTCCTCGGTTGGGAAGGCGTTGGGCTTTGCTCCTATTTGCTCATCGGATTTTGGTACGAAAAGAAATTCACAGGCGACGCAGCAAAAAAAGCATTCATCGTCAATCGCGTCGGCGACTTTGGATTCATTCTCGGTATGCTATTGATCTTTTCCACATTTGGCAGTTTAAACTTCAGTACAGTATTTAACTCAGCGTCGCTGCTATCGGTAGGGAACACAACTGCTTTATGGATTACGATGCTGCTATTCATAGGCGCGATGGGTAAATCAGCGCAGATTCCTTTGTATGTCTGGTTGCCTGATGCCATGGCTGGTCCCACGCCGGTAAGCGCATTGATACATGCCGCAACTATGGTAACGGCTGGTGTATATATGGTTGCACGCTGCTCAATTCTTTTTGCACTTGCTCCGGTGACGATGGAATTTATAGCAATCGTAGGTGCAGTAACGGCAGTTTTCGCGGCGACAATCGGATTGGTGCAGAACGATATCAAGAAGATTCTTGCGTATTCCACAATCAGCCAGCTTGGATATATGTTTCTTGCAATGGGTGTGGCGGCATTCAGCGCTGGCATATTTCATTTGATGACTCATGCATTTTTCAAAGCGCTCCTCTTCCTTGGTTCCGGTGCCGTCATCCATGCAATGCACGATGAACAGGATATTCAAAAGATGGGCGGATTGAAAAAATACTTACCGGTTACGTATAAAACATTTCTCATTGGCGCGATTGCGATTGCCGGCATTCCGCCATTTGCCGGATTTTTTAGCAAAGATGAAATACTCTGGAGGGCGTTTAGCAGCGAGCAAGGGTCTCCGGTACTATGGCTACTCGGCGTATTTGGAGCAGCAATGACGGCGTTCTATATGTTCCGACTGGTGACTCTTACATTTGAAGGCGAGAAGCGATTCGATCCTCATCGAGTGCATCCGCATGAAGCACCAAAGACAATGACTATGCCACTAATTATTCTTGCTATTTTGTCGATAGTAGGAGGGTTTGTCGGTATTCCGCATGCAAGCGTCATCGAGAATTGGCTTGAACCCGTCTTCTCTCCGGCTCAATATAAATTGCTTTCCGGTGAACATACTGGCGGATTGATGGAATATCTGTTGATGTTTGTCTCAGTTGCAATCGCTGTTTCCGGCACCTATGCGGCACGTTGGATATATCTACAGCGTGCAGAACTTGCTGTGTCTCTTGCGAGACGGTACCCTCGGATCTATCGGACGTTGCTCAACAAATATTATGTGGATGAAATATATGATGCAGTGGTTGTCGCTCCTACGGTGAAAATATCAAATGATATACTCTGGAAGGCAATTGACGTTACAATGATTGATGGATCAGTTAATGGCTCGGCGAAAATTATCAACGGTATTGGTAAAATCCTACGGAAAATTCAAACTGGTATAGCGCAGTCGTATGCAGTAGTGTTTATCGGGGGTATTCTCTTTGTGATTACGTGGCTGTTATTGAGGTAACGAAAAATGGGATTGATGTGATGATTTCTGAATTCATCTTGACGGCAGTAATATTTCTTCCGCTGATCTTTGCTATCGTCGTCCTCTTTCTTCCGAAAGAAAACGAACGAATCATCAAACTGATTGGATTTGTAGGGACGGCATTGACCTTCCTTGTTTCGCTCGTTCTTTATTTCGGATTTGATGCAGCCATTTTTGGATTTCAATTCCAACAAAAAAATATCTGGATAAGCAGTTTGAATATCGGCTATCATGTTGGCATTGATGGGATGTCGCTCTTGCTGATTCTCCTGACAACATTTCTGACACCGCTGGCACTCTTGGGTACGTGGAATTCTATTCAGCAGCAGATTAAGAATTATACAGCGATGGTGCTATTGCTGGAAGTTGGGATGATCGGAGTTTTTGCATCGCTCGATTTGTTCCTCTTCTATATTTTTTGGGAAGCAATGCTTATACCGATGTACTTTATTATCGGAATTTGGGGCGGACAAAACCGCATTTACGCGGCTGTAAAATTCTTTCTCTATACATTGTTTGGTAGTGTGTTGATGCTTGTTGCGATTATTTCTCTTGGGTATTTTGCTTCGACTGTTCCCGGTGGGCTATTCACGACTGATTTGCTTGATCTCTATCATGTTGCACCGATGCTCCCGGTTAACATGCAAATGTGGATGTTCGCGGCGTTCGGCTTGAGTTTTGCCATCAAAGTGCCGCTGTGGCCGCTGCATACGTGGCTACCCGACGCTCACGTCGAAGCACCGACGGCTGGCAGTGTTATTCTTGCCGGTGTATTATTGAAGATGGGTACGTACGGTTTTATCCGTTTCAACTTACCGCTCTTTGCCGATGCATCGCTGCGTGCCATACCACTTATGTGCACACTCGCTGTCATCGGAATCGTATATGGCGCTTTAGTAGCAATGGTGCAAACCGATATCAAGAAACTTGTTGCGTATTCGTCTGTCTCACACCTGGGATTTGTGATGCTCGGAATATTTTCGATGACCGAAGAAGGATTGCAAGGCGCAATCATTCAAATGGTTAACCACGGGCTTTCGACAGGTGCACTCTTCTTGCTTGTCGGCATGCTGTACGATCGAACACACACACGATTAATTGTAGATTATGGCGGGGTAGCGAAGCTGATGCCGATCTTCGCAACCTTTTTCATGATTATTTCCTTTTCGTCTATTGGCTTACCCGGATTGAATGGCTTCATTGGTGAATTCTTGATTATGATAGGATCGTTCAAATCAACTTTGATAGATAATCGAGTATTTACCGGAATCGCTGGACTTGGTATTATATTTTCGGCTGTATATATGTTGTGGATGTATCAACGAGTGATGTTTGGACCTGCACACCAAGATGGTCTTTATGGCGGACATCATCTTACCGATTTGACAAAACGAGAAATTGCCGTGCTCGTTCCGATTGTGCTTTTTATCGTGTGGATTGGTATTTATCCTAAACCATTTCTTAGTAAATCAGCTAAATTAGTAAAACACACCGTCGAGCAGATGGAAAGCGTGAAGCATGGATCGCAGGTACGATTCCTTGGTTATGTACAATTACAATCCGGAAAAAAATAATTGAAATCACAAACTAAAAATCTTGTCTGGAAATTTGCCATTATCGCTGTTGGTGTGATGGCGTTGTATAATTTTTTCGGGAATTATCTAACAGCTGTAGAAGTGATACCTGTGAACGCGTGGTTTATAGCACCGTTCCTTTTATTGCTCCTATCAATTGCTGTTATGCCGTTTATCGACAGGCAATGGTGGGAAAAAAATTATCCACATGTTGCGTTCACTCTGGGATTCGTTGTCGTTTTCTATTACACATTTTCGCTCCACAACACTCCGCGGCTTTTTCTGACATCGTATGAATATATAAGTTTCATATCGCTCATCGGATCGTTGTTCGTTGTATCTGGCGGAATCCATGTACGATTACGCGGAAAATCAACACCGAAAGGAAACGTCGCATTGCTCGCCACCGGCGCAGTCATTGCAAATATTCTTGGCACAACCGGTGCGTCGATGTTGTTGATTCGTCCTTTTTTACGGATTAATAAGTACCGCATCAAGGGTTATCATGTTGTTTTTTTTATTTTTCTCGTAAGCAACATTGGCGGTGCTTTAACGCCGATTGGCGACCCGCCATTGTTTCTTGGATTTCTAAAAGGTGTTCCTTTTTTCTGGATAATCACTCGTGTCTCCACCATTTGGATTATGACGGTCGGAATGATCCTGATTGTCTTTTATGTGATGGATGTGTATAACTTTCGGAAGGAATCGATCAAGGTAAAGAAAGCAGCTGCTGCTGAGATAGACGAGCCGGAAGTATCTGGACTGCATAACATCGTATTTCTTCTCATTATTATTGCGGCGGTGTTCATAGAATCACCTGCACCATTGATGCTGCGTGAAGTTATTATGTGGAGCGCGGCACTTGCTTCGTTCCTGACAACAAAGAAAGAAATTCACGAGAAGAATAATTTTAACTTTGTACCGCTAAAAGAAGTAGCAATATTGTTTGCTGGAATTTTTTCAACGATGATTCCGGCGCTTGACTGGTTGGAATTGAATGCGGCAAGCATTGGCATTGTAACGCCGGGACAATATTTTTGGGGATCAGGAATATTGTCAAGTGTACTCGACAATGCACCTACATATTTGAATTTTCTAACAGCAGCGTTCGGATTACACGGAGCGAATGTGGACAATGTGCAGCATATGAACCTAGTGCTTGGTCTGACAACTCCATCTGCGGCTGGTTTACCGAATCCGCTGCAAGCTGGAGCCAAGGTGATTACATCGCAAACGTGGCGCTATGTGCAGGCAATTTCAATAGGTGCAGTGTTCTTTGGCGCAATCACATATATTGGCAATGGGCCGAATTTTATGGTGAAGTCAATAGCTGAACAATCTGGAGTTCAGTGCCCAAGTTTCTTTGGTTATATTATAAAATATTCATTGCCAATTCTAATTCCAATATTTGCATGTATCTGGTATCTCTTTTTCCGCGTGTAATTGTTTTCTGTGAAATTATGATATGAACATTTATTTAAGTGATATCCTTTCCAACGCACCTATGATGATCGTGACGGTGACGGCACTTGTGGTTATGATCGTGGAAGCTACACACCGAACCAAACCGATTATAACTTCGTACGTCAGCTTAGCTGGATTGGTGATAGCGGCACTATTCGCTGTTTCAAATCTCGCTGGTGAAGGACAAAGTTTTGGCGAGATGGTTCGCCACGGCGGTTATGCAAATTTCTTCGGTACGTTATTTTGCGTTGTTGCAATTATGACAGTCATCCTTTCGCGCGATTATTTTGAACAGCAGAAGTATCATCGTGGAGAATTCTACATCCTCCTGCTTTTTACCACAGTCGGTATGATGTTGATTGCTTCTGCAAATGATCTCATCATTCTTTTTCTCGGAATCGAATTAATGTCGGTATGTTTATATGTACTGGCAGGATTCATTCGTACCAAGGAACGTGCAAATGAGGCAGCGTTGAAGTACTTCCTACTCGGTGCGTTCTCAACCGGATTTCTCCTCTATGGCATTGCTCTTATCTACGGCGCGGTTGGTACAACAAATCTTCTCATGATTCAAAACTTGTTCGCTGTTGTATCGAATAATCCTTTGTTTGTCATCGGTGCCGGTCTGCTCATAATTGGGTTAGCGTTTAAAGTGGGGGCAGTACCGTTCCACATGTGGGTGCCGGATGTATACGAAGGCGCTCCGACAACAGTGACGGCTTTTATGTCGACAGGAGTGAAGGCAGCGGCATTTGCAGCGTTCATCACCGTGTTCATCCGCACATTTGATTTTCTTGGCGGACGAGTAAATGAACTCATCGCTCTTCTTGCAGCGGCATCAATGATTCTTGGCAACATTGTCGCGATTGCACAAACTAACATCAAACGCATGCTGGCATATTCAAGCATCGCGCATGCCGGATATATGCTCTCTGGTATCGCCGCCGGTACGCTCGATGGACAAGTGGGTGTGATGTTTTATCTTGTTGCTTATACATTGATGAATTTTGGTGCTTTCGCCATCGTCAGTTTTGTGGAACGAAAAGATGATAAAAATCTTTTGCTCGATGATTACATAGGATTAAGCCGGCAGCAGCCGTTCTTGGCTTTCCTTATGGCTGTTTTTATGTTTGCGTTGGCTGGAGTTCCGCCGTTCGCTGGATTCTTCGGCAAGTATTATGTCTTCTTTGCCGCAATCAAATCACAAATGACATGGCTGGCGATTATCGGCGTACTTGCGAGTCTTGTGTCTGCATATTATTATTTACGTGTTGTGGTATTGATGTATTTCCGGGAAGGGCATGCTGATGTTGTATCCAAACCATCGCGGACGGCATTGGCGGTAGTGGTGGTATGTGCAGTTGCTGTGCTCGTGCTTGGACTGTTTCCTTCGTTCATCATTCAAGTTGCTCAACGTTTCTTTTAATTCACGAGACGGAGTTTTCTTATGCAGCGTGTAGTTTCAGCTGAAGAAATGCGATGGTGCGATGAAACCACCGTCAATACATATGGCGTTCCTGGAATGCTATTGATGGAGAATGCAGGGCGCGGCGTTGTTGAAGTTATCAAGGACCAATATCCCACACTTCAATCCAAAAAAATTCTTGTTGTTTGCGGAAAAGGAAATAATGGCGGGGATGGATTTGTTATTGCACGACTGCTTTCAAATTCATGCGCAATGATAAATGTACTGTTGATGGCATCATCGTCTGAATTGAAGGGAGATGCAAAGAAGAATTTTGTAATCCTGCAAAAGTTTGCTAAGAAATCATCTCGTCAAATTAAGCTTTATCGATATTCAAAAAAACTTCTCATGTCTCTTTCAAAACCAGATATTATTGTGGACGCAATGTTTGGTACCGGTTTTGCTGGCTCTGTCCGCAAACCATTTGCGGACGTTATTGATTGGATGAATAATCAAGGATCGCAGATTGTTGCTGTGGATATTCCTTCCGGTGTAAACGGAACAACCGGAGTAGTTGAGAATTACGGAGTGCGAGCCAAAATAACGGTGACATTCGGGTCTATCAAATCCGGATTGCTCTGTAATCAAGGACGTGAGTTGGTTGGTTCTGTATATTGTATAGATATCGGAATTCCATACTCGATCACAGAAGATAAACGAATGCGCACTTTTCTTGTTGAACAAGTAGATGTGCGCCGGATTATTCCGAAGAGATCGATGCACGCGCATAAGTACAGTGTCGGTAAAGTGCTGGTGCTTGCGGGTTCAAAAGGATTGACCGGAGCGGCAGCCTTATGCAGTACTTCCGCAATGCGGGCGGGTGCCGGTGCAGTTGTGCTCGGAATACCAGAGCCGGTCTACCCAATACTTGCACGCAAGCTGACGGAAGTGATGACGTTTCCACTTCCGGCAACGGGTGATGGAACATTAAGTCTTGACGCGCTTAATGGAATTCGCGCAAAACTCTCCTGGGCGGATGTGTTGATGCTCGGTCCCGGATTATCTCAAAATCTTGAAACACAGCAATTAATTCTCAAACTCCTGCTTGAGTATCGCGGAAAAGTGCTGGTTGATGCCGATGGATTAAATGCGATCGCTGCGCATGGGATTTCTAAGCTTCGTTCAACACGAGCGCAATTTATTCTGACGCCGCATGTTGGAGAATTCTCGCGTCTTACAGGATTGCCATCGGTCGAAGTTGAACATCATCGTATAGAGGCGGCGCGTGTTTTAGCAAAGCAAATTGGCGCAACGGTCGTGCTTAAAGGTGTTCCAACTGTTACTGCATCAAAGGAAGGGAATTGTTACCTCAACTCGACAGGAAATCCCGGTATGGCAACTGCAGGTTCGGGTGACGTGCTCTCCGGAATTATTGCCGGCTTGTGGGCGCAAGGAATGTCGGATGTGGAAGCCGCTTATGCAGGTGTGTATCTCCACGGATTATCGGGAGACCTTGCTGCAAAGAAATTAGGAGAGCGAGGCCTCCTGGCAAATGATCTTATTGAATATTTACCTGCCGCGATGCAATTGATTTAAGCGGGGGTGTGGATGAAAAGGTTTGGCTATGCCTTTTCTACAGAAGCACAGCGATGGTTGCCGCTTTTTATGCTGCTTGAAATTCAAAGAAATAAAGTGTAGGGTTCTGGTAGTTAAAGAAGTGCTTACCAGGGCTCTTTCTTTATATTGGGGAACATTTCGAGAAGACAATTTCAAGATACGAAGGCAGAAAGCTATGTATAAATATCTACTATTTGTATTATTTTTGCTTACCGGATCCATTTTGAATGCACAACCTTCACCTGTCACAATTGTTTTGCCTCAAGATGGGTCAACGGCTGTAACAAGTCCAGTAAATTTTTTCTGGAGTAAATCTCCACTGGCTCTTGCCTATACAATACAAATATCTACAGATAACCTCTTTGGGTCGACAGTGGTTAACCAATCAATTTCAGATACAACTTATTCAACATCGATTCTCCAAATGTCCACTAAATATTATTGGAGAGTGAGAGCAGAAAATACTGATGGTGCATCGAGTTGGGCTAATTCGATGTTTACCACTAAGTTGAATATACCATCTCTTTCAAATCCAGCTACTGGAGCTATTGATATAAATTTGAAGCCCACTCTTAGTTGGGCTAGTGAGTTGTCATCGGCAAAATATACATTGCAGCTATCACTGCAATCAGACTTTGAGATAATTGCGCAGAGCATTGATATAACTTCAACCACTGTCATTTTAGATTCGTTAAATCGGTCTACAACATATTATTGGAGAGTGAGGGCATATATTAATGGAGATACTACAGCGTATTCCAGTCCAAGAAATTTTCTAACCATACCATTCGTTCCAGTTGTTCCCAATCTATTATTTCCACTCAATGCTTCAACAAATATTCCAGTGAACGCAGTATTGCGTTGGTCGAATGTACAGAATGCAACATCATACAATCTTCAGGTAAGCATGAGCCCAATTTTCACTACTCTTCTCAAAGATAGTTCATTTACAGATACATTATATCGTCCGAGGCCGTTGTTTAATTCCAATACGCAATATTTCTGGCGTGTTAGTTCGACAAACGGTGCTGGAACAAGTAATTATTCTGGGACATATAGATATACAACCGGCACTGATACTAACAAAGCAAGGATTTCCTTTTCAAACATTAACTTAGGGACAGTTAATGCAGGGACAATTCAAGACGCAGTTGTATCAATTACCAACACAGGTACCAATGATTTGATAATATCTAGTCTCTCAAATCGACCCACAAACTGGACAGCAGTCAATACCGGCTTGACGAACATTGATATCCGTGCTCTTACTGTCTACGGCACAAATCTCTTTGCCGGGACTGATGGCGGTGGAGTGTTTCTTTCCACCAATAACGGCATAAGCTGGAGCACAGTTAATACTGGCTTGACGAACACTTATGTCGGTGCTCTTACCGTCTCCGGTACG
>Ga0182027_10005847_pt1 | contig 18586 bp, 14 predicted proteins | sample 712E1DmetaG_FD_121300 | JGI IMG/M metagenome (GOLD analysis project Ga0182027, IMG submission 121300) | Permafrost microbial communities from Stordalen Mire, Sweden - 712E1D metaG (Illumina Assembly) | ecosystem: Environmental > Terrestrial > Soil > Wetlands > Permafrost | place: Sweden... | reverse complement strand
GCGCACGGTCAGGTCGAAGTGCTTTTCGCCTTCGTAGACTTGGGTGATGGCCAGCCCGCCGATGGCGGCCTGGATGACCGCCGCCACGTCGCCCGTGTTCAGGCCATAGCGTCCGGCGGCGGTGCGCGATGGGGTGATGCGAATCGCGGGTTGGCCGAGCGAGCGGAAAATCCCCAGGTCCGCCACCCCCCGGATGTCCTTCATGGCGGCAACGATCTCGTCGGCCTTGGTCTCGTTGACTCGCAGATCCGGCCCCACCACCTTGACCGTGTTCTCGCCTTTGACGCCCGACATGGCCTCTTCCACGTTGTCGGAGATGACCTGCGAGAAATTGAACACCACGCCGGGAAAGGCGCGGGCCAGGTCGCGCTGCATGTCGTCGGTGAGCGAGGCCTTGGTCACGCCATGGCGCCATTCGGAGCTGAGGCGCAGAGGCGCCAGCAGCTCGATGTTGTGGAAGCCGGACACATCGGTGCCGTCGTCGGGCCGTCCGAGCTGCGAGATGACGCTTTGGATTTCGGGCCGGCTTCGCTTGTCGAAGGGGCAGTCACTTGCATCGTCGCCCGGGCAGCCGAGCACGATGGCGCGGATGTGGCCGACATAGCGGGCCGATTGTTCGAGGGAGATCGAAGTGGGCAAGGTGGCGCGGATCCAGAAGTTGCCCTCTTCCAGCTTGGGCATGAACTCGCGGCCGAGGATGCCGGCCGCAGCCAGGGCCAGCACCACCGGAGCCGCACCCAGCAGCACGGCCGAGCGCGGCCGCTGCAAAGCGAAGGAGAAGAGCGGCGCGTACAGCCGGTGCACGGCTCGCATGAACCGGCTCTCCTTTTCTTCCTCGTCTTGGGTTGTGGATACGGGCAAAAGTCGCGATGAAAGCGCTGGGGTGAGGGTGAGCGAGAGCAGGATGGCGCCACCGATGGCAAAGGCATAGGTGTGCGCCATTGGGGCCATGATCACGCCGGCCACCCCAGTCAGGGTAAAGAGGGGCACGAAGGCCACCGCGATGATGAGGGTAGAGGAAAACACCGGGGGCCCGACCTCACGGGCCGCGCTGGCGATGCGCTCGAAGACCGAACCCCCGCGCCGGGCGAAGTTGCGGAAGATGCTCTCCATCATGATCACCGACGAGTCGACCACGATGCCGAAGTCCACTGCGCCGAGAGAGATGAGGTTGGCCTGGGTGCCGGTCGACACCATGCCGAAGAACGCGAAGAGCAGGGCGAGCGGCAGATTGAGCGCGACCAGCAGGGCCGCGCGCAGTTTACCCAAGAAGAGCCACAGCACCAACGAGACCAGGACCATGCCGGTGATGAGATTCTCTATCACGGTGTGGGTGGTCAGCTTGACTAGGTCGGCCCGGTCATAGAGCGTCTCGATATCCATGCCGGGCGGCAGAACCCGGTTCTGCCGGATCTGGTCGACCCGATTGTGAATGCCCTTGATTGTGGTGAGCGAGTCGCCCCCGTAGCGCATGAGCACGATGCCTTCCACGATGTCAGGTTCGCCGTCGCGGCCCACCACGCCCAGGCGCGGGGCCGCGCCCACGCTGACTGCGGCCACGTCGCCTACGCGAACCGGCACGCCTTTTTGCGCGGCAATGGTGATCTGCTCGATGTCACGCACCGAACGGATGAGCCCGATGCCGCGCACGTCAAAAGATTGCTCGCCCAGGGTCAGGCGCTGCCCACCCACGTTCTGGTTGGCGTTGGAGATGGCGGACTGCAACTGCGCCAGGCTGACGTTGAGGCCGCGCAGGCGATAGGGGTCCACGTCCACGTGATATTGCTTGGTCAGGCCACCGAACCCCACCACGTCGATCACGCCCTGCACCTGGCGGAACTGCTTTTCCAAGATCCAGTCCTCGGCGGTTTTGAGATCTGCTGCGGTGTAGCCCTTGCCCACCACTTTGTAGCGGTACAGTTCTCCAATCGCGCTCCAGGGCGAAAGCTGGGGTTGCACGCCCGCCGGCAGGGTGACGAAATTGAGCTGGTTGAGCACGCGCTGCTGAGCCGTGGCGTAACTGGTGTCCCAGCCGAAGTAGAACTTCACATCGGCCAGGCCAAAGAGCGACTGCGAGCGCACGTGTTCCAGCCCCGGCATGCCCACCAGGCCGGTTTCGAGCGGCAGGGTGACGTAGCGTTCGACCTCCTCGGCGCTCCAGCCCTGCGGCTGCGCGATAAGCTCGATCATGGGCGCCACCGGGTTGGGGTAGGCCTCGATGTCGAGCTGCACGTACGAACGAATGCCGATGCCGACGAGAGCCAGGGCGGCCATGAAGACCAGGAAAGGCGCACGGATAGCGGCCGAAACCAGTCGCTCAATCATAGTTACAGCATTCCAGAAAGCAGAATGGCGCCCGAAACCACGATGCGCTCTCCCTTGGCCAGGTTGCGCAGCACTGGCAAATACTCGCTGCCCAACTCCTCATTGACCACCACTGGCCGGCGATCGAAGCGCAGGCGGCCGTCGGACGTCTTGCCCACCTCGACGAAAACCACCGTCTGATCGCCAAGGCGCAAAAGTGCGCTGCGCGGGATGGCGAGTGCGACTTCGCGGTCCACCGGCAGGAGCACGGTGGCATACATCTCAGGCTTCAGCGCGCGGTCGGAATTGGCAATCTTGCAACGGACTTTCGAGGTGTGGGTCGCGGGATCGAGCGTATCCGAGACCCAGTCGGCCAGGCCGCGGAAGACCCGGCCGGGATAGGACACGACACTGGCCAAACAGGCGGTGCCCGACTTCACCCGCCCGAGATCCATCTCGAAAATGTCCCCCAGCACCCAGACGCTGTCCAACTCGCCCACGGTGAAGAGTTCAAGCACGGTGCCGCCCGTGTACTGACCTTGCACCTCGGCCCCGGGGTTCACGTTGCGGGCGATTACCTCGCCGTCAATGGGGGTGCGTAGGGTGTACATTTGGTTAGACCGATTGGAGGAACTGCCGCGCAGGATGCGGGTCTTCTTTCTGGCTCGATCCAGCTCGGCCCTGGCTTTGCTGAAGTTGGACTGCGCGCTTTCGAGATCGCGTTGCGATCCGGCGTGGACGTCGAACAGGTCCTTCTGCCGGTTGGCCTCCTTCTCGGCCGCGCCAAAGTCGGCCTGGGCCTTGGCCAGGTCGGAGAACGCGGCCGCCACGTCAGGAGACTCGATCTGCGCCAGGGCGTCTCCCTTCTTCACGCGTTGGCCGGGCTGTGCCTCGATCTTGACCACCCGGCCGGTCACCGGCGACAGCACATGCGCCACGTGCAGATCGTCGAAGGTCACGCGGCCGCTGGCCACCACCACGCCACCCACGGGCTGCGGTTCGAGCGGCTCGACCACTAGCTTGGCTGCTGCCGCCTGTTCGGGCGCCAGCCACACCTCAGTGGTCGGCGGCGCGGCTGATGGCCTGGCGTCGCGCCTGTGACAGCCAGACTCGACGGCCACGAGGAAGGCAAGCGCGGCAATGCAGGTGACGCGAATATGTTTCATGGCCCCAGCTCCAAGCCCACGGCTTCCCCGATGAGCACGACAGCCAGCCAGTAGTCGGCGAGATCGCGCAGGTAGCCTTGTGTAGTTTCGATGAGCATTCGTTGTGCATCCAGGTACTCGAGCAGGGACGCTGCGCCCTTTTCGTACTGGATCTGGACCAGATCACGCGTGCGCCGCGCCCTATCGAGCAGGTCGCGCTCGGCTCGTTCCACCCGACGTTGGGTCGACTTGAACTGGGCCAGCGCGACGGTCACATCGTTTGCGATCTGCGCTTCGGTCTTGGCCAAAAGCGTGTCCTGCACGCGCAGATCTGCCTGGGCCTTCTGCATCTCGCCTTGAAAACGGTAGAAGAGCGGCGGGGTGAGGGTGAGACCGAAGGACACCGTGGGCGGCGAGCTGACGTCGCTGCCGGCCCCTTGGCCGCTCAGGCCGAGCGAGAGCGCCAAATCCGGAAAGCGGAGGCGCTTCGCCGATTGCAGGGCCGATCCAGCGCGGTCGTGCTGCAGGTGGGCGGCTGCCAAGTCGGGACGCTGCGTGCGAGCCCGCTCCAGCAAAGAGTCAACCGTGGCATTGCTCAGCTCGTCGGGTACGCGATAGCGCGGGAGATCGACATCGACCTCGAAGTCTGGCACGCGGCCGCGCACGCCCAGCAAGAAAGCGAGCTGATACTTGGCCTCGGCCAGGGCCAATTCCGCGCGTTCTACCTCCTGATCAGCTTCCAATTTCTCGGTTTCGACCTTGAGTGCGTCGACCTGGGAAATGGCGCCATGTTGGAAGCGGGCTTGATTCAGCTCCAACACATGGCCGAGGCGACCTTGCGACTCGTGCGCCAGGTCGAGGGCGTCACGGTCGTACACTGCCTCCAGATACTGCTGGCGGAGCATGGATTCCAAAGTGCGCTGGGTATCGGCGCGGCTCTGGCGTGCCACCGCCAGGGCCAGTTCCGCCGTGCGCGAGCGCAGGCCCCGTTTGCCCGATAGTGTGTCGAAGAGAGCCGATTGATCGGACAGGCCCACGTCCCAGGCCAGGGCCGAGCAGCCGGGACAAGTCGCGCTGTTGAAGCCGAACGAGCGACCGACCCCGCCCGAAATGGCGGGATTGGGAATGGCTCCTGCCATCTGCGCATCGCCCCGGACGCTATCCACGGTCGCATCCGCCACGATGAGATCGAAGCCCCGCTCGCGAAAAAGCCGCAAGGCATCCGCCATTCCCAGATGGGCAGGAAGCGCAGACGACTCGGCCTCATCGCCCGCCAGACTGATAGCAGGGCTAAAGAGCGCGATGGCGAGAAGGGCAGCAGCGCTTCCCTTCATTCGACGATAGGACGCAGGCATGGGCACGGGAATGGGGTTGCGGAGATAGCCAAAGCTGGGGATTGAGAACCGACTTAGCGACGTAGTGCATCTACCGCACGGCTCCCGCAGGTGCAACCACGGGCGACCGCCTGCTATTCCAGCGACAAGCGGTTCATCGCGGGATTACGGAACGTTGCTGACCCGGGCAGGTTGGCTCAGGCTTTTGCCGCGCGCACCAGCGGTAGCTCAAGCGCGTCTTTGAGCGCTTCGCAGCTCGCCTCGATGATGTTCTGCGAGACACCGATTGTGCTCCAACGGTCAGTCGCCAGATTGGATTCGACCAGCACCCGCGTCTTGGCCGCGGTGGCGGATTCGGGATCGAGAATGCGGACCTTGAAGTCGCACAGATGGATCTGGCGCAGGATCGGGAAGTGGAGGTCGAGTGCCTTGTGAAAGGCGCGGTCCATGGCGTCGACTGGGCCCGAGCCCTCGGCCACCACATGGGAAACCTCGTCGCCGACTTTGATCTTGACCGTGGCCTCGATGAACATGTCGCTGCCGCTGCGGCGCTGGGAGATCACCACCACGTCGAGGACTTCGAACGGCTCGCTGTAGCCCGGCTGCGTCCGCCGCAGCATCAGCTCCAACGAGCCATCGGCCGCCTCGAACTGATAACCCCGGTTCTCCAGTTCCTTGATGCGGGCGACTAGGTCGGCCTCGTTGCCCCGCAACTCGACGCCCAGCTCAGCGGCGCGCATGCGAATATTCCCGCGCCCGGAAAGCTCGGACACCACGATGCGACGGCTGTTGCCCACCTTTTCGGGCGGAATGTGCTCAAAAGTGATTGGCGACTTGGCCACCGCGGCGACATGCGCGCCCGCCTTGTGCGCAAAGGCGGAGGCGCCCACGTAGGGCGCGTGCGCGCGCGGGCGCAGGTTGGCTATCTCGCTGGCTGTGCGCGAAACCTCGGTGAGCCGCTCCATATTCTCCGCGGGGATGCAGTCGAGGCCCATCTTGAGCTGCAGGGCCGGGATGACGGACATGAGGTTGGCATTTCCGCAACGCTCACCCCAGCCGTTGAGTGTGCCTTGCACCATGGTGCAGCCGGCTTCCACCGCCGCCAGCGAGTTGGCCACCGCGAGGTCGCTGTCGTTGTGGGCGTGAATGCCCAAAGGCACGCTCAGCACCTGCTTTGTCTCACGCACGATCTCGGCCACGGTCGAGGGCAGGTTCCCACCATTGGTATCGCAGAGGGCGATCCAGTCGGCGCCGGCCTGGGCGGCAGCGTGCAGGGCGGCCAAGGCGTAGCTGCGATCGTCGCGAAAGCCATCAAAGAAGTGTTCGGCGTCGAAGATCACCTCGTGGCCGTGCTGTTTCAGGAACGACACGCTGTCGGCAATCATGGCCAGATTGTCGTCAGGCGTGGTCTTGAGCACGTCGGTCACATGCAGCAGCCACGTCTTGCCGAAGATGGCCACCGCAGGCGTGCCGGCTTTGACCAGGGCTTGCAGGTTGGCGTCGGTCGCGGCTGTGCTGCCGGTCCGGCGCGTGCTGCCAAAGGCGGTCAGCCGGGCCTGCTTGAGCTTCAGCTCGGAGGCGCGGCGAAAGAATTCTTCATCCTTGGGGTTGGCCCCGGGATAGCCGCCTTCGATGTAGCGCACCCCGAACCCGTCGAGCAGGCGGGCAATCTTGATCTTGTCCTCGACCGAAAGGGAAAGCCCCTCGCTCTGGGTTCCGTCCCGAAGTGTGGTGTCGAAGAGTGCGATCTGCATGGAAAGCTCCGGCGGGTAAGCGGCGAGAATCTACGAGAGATTCGGCGGCTGCGCAATGGCAGCTGGGTTTCTCGGCTTGACTACGCTTCGGCAGGTTCGTAGTCTCTCTCCGGATTTCACCGAGAATAACCTCGGGGAACTACCGGATGAGCTGTTATCACAGCCTGCTCGTGGCTAGTTTTTCCCATTTCCAAGGGAAGGAAGGAACATGATGTCGAGATTGCTTGCAGGTATCGCCCTTTCCGTATTCGGTCTGGCATGTGGCGGAGGCACTAGCAACGGCCCTGCCAACAACTGTTCTGATTTCTCGGGACCCTACAGCCTGACGACGGAGATAGTCAGCACCACCTGCCCTGTGGGATTGCACGTCATCACGCAAGCGATAACTTGGACTTTCGTGCAAACCGCCCCGAGTTGCAATTTCACCATGACGAATAGCCTGTACCCCGATTCGCAGTACTCGGGATACTTCAGCACGCAGGGAAGCGGGGCCAAGGTGACCTGGACTTCGGTTGCCCCCGCTCCATCTGTCGGTGGCTACGCCCTGACCTACACCTCGGAGGACCTCACCGTCAGTCCGGCAGTGGCGCCAGGGACCCCAACCATTTCGGGCAGCGTTGCTTGGAGCAGTGCATATCCTTGCACTGGCACGACAAACGTCTGCAACGGTAGCGCTGCTTCGGATTGCCTCATCCCCAACTAGACGCTCACCCAGCGCCGATGAACGCACAGGCTTCGTCCGCCTCGCAGATTCTGTCGGCCACGGCGAAGTGGGAGCGATCCTGGCAGTCGAGGTATCGCGTCTGGCAAGGGCGTCGATGGACTGGCAGCGGTTGCTTTCCTTGTGCGCGGTGACCGGCGTCGTCGTGATCGACGAGTAAGGGATTTACGACCCCGCCGATCACGATGACCGGCTCGTACTCGACCTCAAGGGAACGATGTCGGAAGCCGAGTTGCATTGACTTCAGCTTCGCCTGGTCGGAGGCCGAGCAGGACTTCGCGGGGTAGTGACATGCCCTGTTTTCGGCAGCCGGCGAGAAAGGTTTCCTGAAAATCAACCTGGGTGGGGTTAAAGGGTTAAAGGAGGGCAAATTCGCGAGCCCGGCGAAGGTGAGCACGCCAAGGGCCAGTGCGGCCATGACCGCGGCGCCCAGTCGCTTCCATTCGGTCCGCCGAGTCGATGCGACGAATCCCAGGGCAGCGAGCCCTGTGCCCCACCAGCCGATCGATGAGCTGCCAACATGGGAATCCCGAACCGCTCTGTTCGGGAAAGCCAGGCCGCGGGCTCAACCGAGCCATGGACATGCATTTGCAATACCACACCGACCGCGTTTGTGGTTGACCCGTAGCTGCCCGCCACGCTCAAAGGCGGGTGGCACGCTCAAGGCTAAGCTAGTGTGAGCGTGGATCCCATAGAGGGTGGGCTTCTCTCCCTACCGCCGCCGCGGCGGCCGTGCGGGTTCGCACATGATCGCCCGCCCATTGCGTTCGCGCCCAACTAACCCTGCGCACAACTTCTCACCGTCGGCGGCATCGACGTTGATGTAGGTATGCGTGTTCATCGTGTCGATGGACGTCGCAGGCACTGACACTCCCGTGCTGGCCAGCAGTGCCACGATCTCGTCAGTCGAGACGCCATCCTTGCGACCCAGGTTGAGATACAACCGGACCTGACCAGGCGCGGGCGCCTGATACCCGGGCATTGCAGCTTGGTAGCTGGCGGCGGGCGGTGGTGGGCTGGCGGCGGGCGGTGGCGGGCTGGCTGCCGGCGGTGGCGGGCTGGGCGCCTCGGTCGTGTCCGGCGGCGGGGCTGCGCTCGCCGTGGGCGTGCGGCCGACCTCTTCGCTCCACACCTCCCAGAATTCGCGGCCGTCGCTTGGCGGGGCTGCGGAGGTAGGCGTTGCCTGCGCAGGGCGGGATTCTTTCTCAGGTCGCGGGCTGCGCTCGATTCGTTCACGACGTTCACCACCCGACCGCGGGCGATCAGACGAGGCGCGCTCCCCATCGCGCGGGGGCCGGCCACGACCCGGCCCAGACCGTTCGCGATCCCGGTAGCCGCTACGGCTGCGGCGTTCCTCGGTGTGTTCGCGTGAGGGCCGGGCCGATTCGTCGCCGGCCTTCGCCGCTGGGGCCGCTTGCTCGCCGGCATCCTGACGAGGCGGCGCAGGCCGCTCGACATGCGCCCCTTTCCCCGACAGTGCCCCACGCAGCATGCATCCGATCAGCCGTTCACCATCACTCGCTCCGATTACCCGTCGGGCCAGCGCGCGCCATTCAGAACCCACATCATCAGGCAGCAGGCTGCGCAGCCGCAACACGCTCTCTCCCTCGCGCTTGGAGCGCAGTTCTGCCTCCGAAGGCAGGGCCCGCTCCTCGGGCCGGATTTTGTACAGCAACTTGAGGTAGTAGAACGACCCGACCTCAGTGGGGCCGATGAGCGACACGGCGTGGCCCGAGCGACCTGCCCGGCCGGTTCGACCGGTACGGTGGATGTACGCCTCGGGCGATTCCGGGAAGGTGTAGTTGATCACGCAGGGCAGGTTTTCTATGTCGATTCCACGCGCCGCCACGTCGGTGGCCACCAAGAAACGGATGCTGCCGGCCCGCATGCGCGCCATGACATTCTCGCGCTCCGACTGCGACAGGTCGGACGAGATGGCCTCGGCGTCCAAACCCTCGCGGCGCAGGTGTTCGGCCACCCGGCCGGTTTCTTCACGAGTGTTACAGAAAATCAGCGCGCGTTCAGGATTCTCGAAGGCGAGCACGCGCGAAAGCTCGGCTTCGCGCTGCCCGCCGGGGATGGAGTAGTAGATATGGCGGATCTCGTGCACGCCCACGAAGTCAGCCGACAGGGTCACTAGCTCGGGCTCGCGCATATAGCGCCGCGCGAGACGTTGGATACCTTCGAGCACGGTGGCGGAAAAGAGCAGAGTCTGGCGTTCTTTGGGCGTGCGTTCGAGGATCGCTTCGATGTCTTCCTGAAAGCCCATGGAGAGCATCTCGTCGCACTCGTCGAGCACGGCGCATTTGACCTTGTCCAAATGCAGAGTTCCGCGGCGCAAGTGGTCGAGTATTCGTCCGGGCGTGCCGCACACAATCTGTCCACCGGCGCGGAGTTGTTCGATCTGCCGGCCCATGGGCGCCCCGCCATACACCGGAACTATCGACAACCCCGATTGGGCGCTGATACGGGCGATCTCGGCCGCCACCTGCAACGCCAGCTCGCGCGTGGGCAAGAGCACAATGGCCTGCACCGATTTCTGCTTGGGGTCGACCATCCCGTCGGCAAACGGAATCCCGAAGGCCGCGGTCTTGCCCGAACCCGTGCGTGACTGGACCATGATGTCGCGGCCCGCACGCACCAACGGAAAGGTCACGGTTTGCACCTCCATGGGCTCGACAAATCCCATGTCCGCCAAAGCACGCAGGATCTCTGGCCGAAGGCCCATGTCGGCAAATGAAGGCTTCTTCTCGACGGCGCTGTCGTCGGCCGCAGGGGCGGCGGGGGACGTGTCGTCGGCATTGTCGCTGGCTTGTGCTTGATCGATCATTCCTTGTCTCCTGATGGCGAGCCAGTCGTACCGATGGCTTCGCCGAGTTTCGCGAGGCGCTTGTCAAGGCGGCCCAGACGCGGGACCAGATCCTTGGCGAATCGTTTCAGCGCCTCGGTGTACGTCGTTTGAATGTTGCCCAGCTCTTCATGAGCAGCGGCCATAGCTTCCATTTCCTTGCGCGCCTGGGTGGGCCGCGTCCCGGCTGCCAACCGGCAGCGTCGCCCCAGCCCCATCCACTGCGCCCGCCAAACCGCGCCTTCGTCGGCCCAGCGCTGCAGTTCATCAGCGTCGTCGTTGGCGAGCAGGTGATGCGAACGTTCCAGGTATTTGCGTAGCGCGACCGATACGTCCCGCAGCTCAGCGAAGCAACTGGCCATCTCTGCTCGTGAGACCCGGACGCTGACCTCGTCGCCAGCGGGCAGGGCGTGGCGCCGCCGGTACAGACTCACGCTTACCGACAGGAGGAGGTACAGGCTGCCGAGCGCAATGACCGAAAGGATCGTCCAGAGAACCAGTCTGCGATATTGTCGGAATTCTTGGGGTGGGTTGGGTGGAGGCACTGTGTTTCGGGGGCGACGAGAAATCGACCCCTGCCCGTCGAAGGGGGCTCCCAGCGAGGAGCACGCGTCGCCGGAGCGCCAGCGAGTAAGTACAAGCTACGAGGCCAAAGGCCGCTTGTCAAACTTCATCGTGATTCGGGTAGGGGCGACCTGCGGTCGCCCCTACGGGCACGCCAAATCCAAGATGGGCGACCTGCGGTCGCCCCTACGGGCACGCCAAATCCACGATCCAGGTCGTGCGCACTACGAAGCCCACATCCGGCACCGAGTCCAGAGGCAGATCAGAGGGTGCATCCTGCGGGGATAGAAAAGGTCGGTCCGCCACGGATAGGGTCACACGGTGCGAGGGCAGCCCCGAGCCGCTCTGGATGTCCGCGCAGCTCGCCGCAAAGCGAATGGCCTCCCGCTTGACGGCCCCGGTGGTGGGCAGACTGACCTCTTGGGCCACGCGCGAGGGAAACCCGTCATAGGGCGGGTAGTCGATGATCCAGCGGCACACCAGGAAGTCTCCCACATTGGGGTCGCCCATGGTGACCTCGATGGTGTCCGGAGAAGCCGGCAACTCCGCGCCTGCGGGCGGGCTGCTGCTCACGACGTAGGGCGAGTAGTTTCCCGCGGGATCCTCGAACTGCGGCGACAGCGGGACCACGCAGGCGCAGGCCCAGAGGGGCAGGGCGGCCAGCCAAGCTCGGCGAAAGAATCGGACTTGCCATGTGAATTGCCAGGTCACGTGTCGTCGCCAGGGGGCAAGATGTCGTCGGCGCCCGCGCTCGATTCTTCCCGCTCCAGGTGCCGGAAGATGGTGCGCGGATCCACGCCCAGGTCACGCGCGGTGCGGGTGCGGTTGCCGCCGTTGAGGCTGAGCACTTCATTGATGTACTGCCGCTGCCAGCGCTCGCGCGCCGCCGCCAGGGTCAAAATGGCGGGCAGCTCGTCGGAGTCGATGCCGAGGTCGTCAGGGCCGAGCAGGGCTTTGTCAGCCAGCACCAGCGCCTTCTTGATGCGGTTCTCCAGCTCGCGGATATTTCCCGGCCAGTGGTAGCGCTTGATGGCGGAGATCGCGCCAGGGGTGAAGCCACGCACCTTGCTATCTAGCTCCTGCGCGTAGCGCGACAAGAGGTAGCGTGCCAGCACCACCACGTCATCACCTCGATCGCGCAGAGGCGGCAGCAGCAGGTGCACGACGTTGAGCCGGTAGTACAGGTCCTCGCGGAAATGACCGGCCTTGGTGTCGGCCTCCAGATCGCGGTTGGTGGCGGCGATGACCCGGATGTCTATCGGCTCGCTTGCCGTGTCGCCCACCCGGGTGACCGTGCGGTCCTGCAGGGCACGCAGGATTTTGACCTGCAGGGACACCGGCATTTCGCCGATTTCGTCGAGCAGTAGGGTGCCCTTGTTGGCCACCTGGAAACGGCCGGGCTTGCTGGCCACCGCACCGGTGAACGCCCCGCGCACGTGGCCGAACAACTCGGATTCCAGCAAGTTTTCCGGAATCGCGCCGCAGTTGATGCTGACAAAGGGACCCTTGGCCCGGGGCGAGCGGTTGTGGATCTCTCGCGCGATGAGCTCTTTGCCCGTGCCGGTTTCGCCGGTGACCAGTACCGTGATGTCGGTACCGGCTACCCGCTCAACCTTGCGGAAGACCTCCTGCATGGCGGGCGAGGAACCCAGGATTTCGCCGAAGCGCATGCGTTCGATGCGTTCCTGCAATGAACGCTTGTCAAGCTGCAGCTCATTGACCAGAAGCGCGTTGCGGATAAGCAGCGAGGCTTGCGACGCGAAGATGGTCAGGATCTCGAGCGCGGCCTCATCAAAGAGCTGGGCCACATTGTCGTTGCCCACATAGATGATCCCGATCAAGTTGCCGCGCTCGAGCAAAGGCACGCACATCACCGAGGTCAGGCGCAGGTTCATCACCGAGAGCGAATCCTTGAAGTCGGTGTCGTTGAGCGCGTCCGAGATGATGAGCGGCTGCTTGGTCGCCATCACCCGGGCCAGGATCGCGTCGGACAGATGGCGGACCGCGTCCGAGATGGTTTCGTGGCGCAGGTTGCGCGCCACTTTGACCACCGGCTCGCCCGACTCGAGCAGCACGATGAACCCCTTGTCGGCATTGGTGACCTGGATCACCACGTCGAGCAACTGATCGAACAGGGTCGGAATCTCATAGCTCGCCATCAGCTTCTGCGAAAACTCGAACAGGCGCTTGTACGAGTTCAGCTCGGCCATGGTCTTGGCGGCGACGTCGTCGGTGACCGGCTCGTCGTAGAGAGAAAACTCCAGCTCCACACTGCCCACCCGGATGCGATCCTCTTGGGCCAGTCGGTGCTTGCTGCGCCGCCGCCCGTTGACATGCAGGTCCGCGTCTTTGTCGGTGACCGAGATGTTGAAGTCGCGGCCGTCGAAGTGGATGTGCGCGTGCGTATCAGCCACGAGGGGATCAGACAGAAGAATGTCGACCCCCTCGCCTTTGCCCAGCGAAGTTAGTTTCTTGTAGATGTGGTACACCTTCACGCCCGCTCCGGGCATGTGGATGCGTAGGGTAGCCATGGGCCGCAGTTTCCCCGTTTCTGGTCAGAAACGGAAGTACAGACCGGGGCCAAGCGCGTTGCCCAGCAACACGGGCAACAGGCGCGGTACGCTGGCCGACGCCTGGCCTGAGGGCGTTGCTGCCAGTGAGGTTTCCGGCCGGTAGTAGTACAGGGCATCCGAGATGCCCCAGGCCACGGCGACGAAGAACGCCGCACCGCTCGCCACCTGGGTGCGCAGCAGCCAACGTGACCGGTTTTCGTCGGTATGGTCAATGTCCTCGGGCGGGCAGGGGGCGGCCCCGGTGTCACGCAGACATTTTCGTGTGGGGCTGGTCCCGTAGAGCGCGAAGTTGGTCGAGAATGCCGCCACGGAGACCGCGGCCAGCAGGGCCTCCACAGTCAGAAAGGTCCAACCCTTGATCCGGTGGCCATTCTGGAACTGCCCCGCACCAAACGGGACCAGGTTGACCGCGAACGAGTTGCGGCCAAAGCGCTTCTCCACGACGGTTGGCCCGGCCCGCAGCTTTTCGCACTGTTCGCGGTCGCGCTGCCGCGCCAGCGCCGCCTCCCGCTGCTTTGCCTCCAGGGTTGCGACTTCGGCCTCATGGGCGCGCAGAACCCCATTAAAAAGGTCCACCACCTGGGGCGGATCGAGCAAGGGATCGAAGCGGTAGGCGGGCCGCACTTGCAGGAGCTTGCGGAACTCCTGGGCGGCAGCGTCGTTGTCCCCCTGAAAGAGCTCGGCGACCCCGAGCATACGGTATGCCTCGACAATCTGGCCTTCTGATTCCAGGCGGATCTCTGGGTAGAGCAGGGGCCGCAGGATTTCGCTGGCCCGGCCGTATTCGCCCCGGTCAAAGGAGTTCTTGCCGCGCCGAAGCTCGTCAGCGGCCGGGGAGGGACCGATGGGCGGTGCTGCCTGGAAAAGCAGGAGAACGACGATTCCCTCGTACACGTTACTGGTCCAACCGCACAGTTACTTGCCGCGATTCCCCCGCGGTGATGTTGACTCGCTCGGTGAGCGTCTTGTCTCCAAGAAAGACCACGACATCCAGACTCTTTCGCATCTCATCGCCGACGTCAAACGGAACCGGCACTCTTTCGCCCGGGCGGACCGTCGTGCGCCATGGGTTGGACCGGGCATCGCCCACCTCGCGCAGCAGGATGCTAGCGTCGGCTCGCGCCGGCTGCAAGGTTACCGACAGACGGGCCGGTTTAGGGTCGAGATTCACGTAGAGATGATCCCCAGGCGGTCGGTAGGCCTGTGGCCCGACCGTCACCTCCTTGCGATTGCAGCAGGAGTCGTTGCGGAATTCCAAGGTGTGAGGCCCGTCCCAGGGAACCACGATGCGGTCCTGCCGGGGCCCGAAATCGAAACGCTTTTGGCCATCCATCCAGACTTCGACCTTTGGAGGATGGGGTCCCAAGGTCAGCTCCACCCGTTGCGGGTTGGCCGCGGCCGCGCCACGGGGCGACTCCGGTGCGGCCTCGTCGCGCGGGTCAACCCGCTCGGCAGAGGCTGCGAGTCTTCTCGGCTCCCGGGGCGCGTGGCTCGACGGAACCGGAACATTCTGCGGGCGGGCTGCCAACTTGGGATGGGATGCTGGTGCCGTGGGCCCTCCCACGGCGATCGGTCCGGTCGCTCCCGGCGGTTGCAGGGTGGCGACGATCCGTTGGCCATTGCCGACCTGACGTGCCCGCATGGCGTGGCGCCAGATGGCGAAGGTGCCGGAGCCGATCCCGGCAAGCAGCGCCAGCCCGACAGCCACGGTCACCCAGCGCCGGAGGCGTTCACCTCGCTCCAGCCGGCGCAGCTCGGCCAGAACCGTGGGGTTCTCCGGTTCCAGGGCCAAGGCGCGGTTCCACAGTTCCAATGCGCGAGCCGTGCGACGAGCCGCCTGCTCGCGCTGGCCAGAGGCCACCAGGGCGGTGGCCAGCCGGTGGTCCAATCCCTTTTCATAGGTTTCTGGGGCGGTGAAGTAGCGGCGCAGCTCTTCGCGCGGGTTTTCGAGACCCGCGTCCACCACATAAGTGCATAGGTCATCCAGCATGAGGGTGATGCGCGCGTAGCGGTCGCTCGGATTTCGTGCCAGCGAACGCGCGATCACCTTGGCCAAATGGTCTGATACCCGCGGGCTCACCGTGCGTGGGTCGGCGTAACGGCCCTCGGCGATGCGCTTGAGCACCTCGTGCGGGTTCTTGCCGGCGAAGGGCAACACGCCGGTCGCCATCTGATACAACATGACCCCCAGCGAGAAAATGTCGCTGCGGAAATCAAGGGTCTTGCCATCGAGCACCTCGGGCGCCATGTAGGCCGGCGAGCCCAGAATTTGCCCGGTCACGGTCATCCGTTCCAGGTCCACCACCTGCGCCACGCCGAAGTCCATCAGCTTGATGGCCCCATCCTTGCTGACCATCACGTTTTCGGGCTTGACGTCGCGGTGGATGATGCCAAGCGAGTGCGCGTGGGCCAAGGCGTCGCCGACTTCCAGCACGATGAGCGCAGCCAGCTCGGGTACGGGCAACTTCCGATTAGCCAGGAACTGCTTCAGGGTCTGGCCGTCGATGAATTCCGTGACGATGAAGGACGAAAGCGCGTCATCTCCCGAGTAGTCGAAGATCTGCACGATGCCGTCGTGGTTCAGCTTGGCCACAGCCCGCGCCTCGCGCTGCAGGCGTGCGCGCGATTCGGCCTCAGCAAGCAAGTGCGGGTGCAGGACCTTGACCGCAACCTCGCGCCGCAGGGTCTCATCCTGCGCACGATAGACCACCGCCATGCCGCCCTGGCCGACTTCTTCGATGATTCGATATCGCGATGGCAGGGGGTTGGGAAGAACCATAGTCACCACACGACGACAAGGCCAGTAGGACTAGGCTAGGGGCTGGATACTACGAGACGAAGGCCGCGTATACAACAACTTAGCGCACAGCGTCTTCAGATGGGTTGACGCCGAGGCCGGGCGAGACGACTATCTGCCGGGTCATGGGCGAAGATTCACATGGGAACTCTCGAAGGGTTCCCATGCCCTCCCGCGATGGTACGCCACCGGCGAGGGCGCGCGCGAAGCGCGAGGTCAATTCCGCTTTCTCCGCGCGGACTGCTGGCGACATCTGGCGCAGCCGCGCCACCGGGGCCGGGAACAGCGTCGCCTTTCGCTTTCGTGAAGGAGACGACTGGCGCAGCGTAGCTTGGCAGCAGGCGGACGCGGCAGCGCGCGAAATCGCCGGCGGGCTGGCGGGCTTGGGAGTTGGCGTGGGCGAGTGTGTTTGCATCCTGGCCCAGACGCGGCTGGAATGGATTCTCTGCGATGTCGGGCTGGTGCTCGCGGGCGCGGTGTCGGTTCCCATCTACCCGTCGAGCACGCCCGAGCAGTGCGCATTCATCATCAAGGATAGCGGCGCCCGGATCGTGATCACCGAGGACGCCACGCAGCTACGCAAGCTGGTGCCACTTCTGGCCGAGATCCCGAAGCTACGTCTAGTCTTCTTCGATGGTGACGCCGCCCTCGGCGGAGCCGACGCCCAGCGCCCCAAAGACCCTCGGTTGCAGGACGTGCTTTCGGAGGTGGAGAAAGCCGGTGGTGCGCCCCCGCTGTCTTTGGCGGCCTTGCGCCAGGCGGGTCAGGCGTGGCTGACCGGCCATGCGGCGGAGCTGGACCGACGCGCGGCCGAGGTCGAGCCCGACCGTGTGTTCACCATCGTCTACACCTCAGGCACTACCGGACGGCCCAAGGGCGTGGTGCTGACCCACCGAAACATGGTCGAGTCCTTTGCCAGTGTGATCCGCGCCTTCGACCTGCGCGACACCGACCTGCAGTATCTCTTCTTGCCTCTGGCCCATGTGCTGGGTCGCGAGATGGAGTGGGCACCCATTCTGGCGGGCTGCGGGTTGGCGTTTTCCGCCGGACCGTCACGGATCAAGTTCGACCTTCCCGAGGTGCGGCCCACCTTTATGGCTGGCGTGCCGCGTGTCTTCGAGAAGCTGCACGCCGCGATTGCGACGGCGGCGGGGCAGGGGAGCTGGCCCAAGCGGGCGCTGGTCGGGTGGGCACTCAGGGTCGGTGCACGGCACGCAGCCGGCTTGCGCCGGGGCGAGCTGCCTTCGCTTGGCCTGCGCGTGGAGCACGCCTTGGCCGACCGGCTGGTTCTGTGCAAGCTGCGCGCTCGTCTGGGTTTTGACCGCTGCCGCTTCCTGATTTCAGGTGGCGCGCCCCTGCCTGCCGAGATCGCGGAGTTCTTTCATGGTCTCGGTTTGCTGGTTCTGGAAGGCTACGGACTGACCGAGACCACGGCTGCCGCGTTCGTCAACCGCTGGAACCGCTACCGCTTCGGAACCGTGGGCCCTGCCATCGACGTCGTCCAGTATCGCATCGCCGAGGATGGCGAGATCCTGATGCGCGGGCCGTCGGTTCTCACCCGCTACCACAACAACCCAGCGGCCACCGCCGAAGCCATGGACAGCGAGGGATGGTTTCACTCGGGCGACATCGGCCACGTTGAGGACGGGTTTCTCAGCATCGTGGACCGGAAGAAAGACATCATCGTGACCGCAGGCGGAAAGAACGTAGCGCCCCAAATGATCGAGACCGCGCTCGCTGCCCACTGCCCACTGGTCAGCCAGGTGGTGGTGTTCGGCGACAGTAGGCCGCACTGCGTGGCTATCATCACCCTGTCGGAATTCGCCGCACGGCAGTTCGGTGGCGGCAGCCTGGCCCGAGCCGCTTCGCAGCCCGAACTGCGTGCAGCCGTGGAAGATGCCGTGGCCGCCATCAACCGAACCCTGGCCTCCTACGAGACCATCAAGAACTTCGCCATCCTGCCCGCCGATTTCTCCGAGGCCGCGGGCGAGCTGACCCCCAGCCTCAAGGTCAAGCGCGAGGTGGTGAAGAGCCGCTACGGACATATCGTCGATGCACTGTACGAGAAGACGGTGTAGTGAGTAGCGCTTCCGGATCAGCGACGGTGGGATGCTTCACGCACGGAACCTGCTCGCCAAACGAGCCATCGCGACGCCGGCACGGAGCCTTTCGCGCAGCGATCGTGCGAGCGCGAGTCGAATGAGCGACCGATCGACTTCCGCCACCGCATGGAGGATGTCGGGATCATCCGCGAAGAGACGCTCGACATCGATGCCCAGCCGAACGTCCTTGGCGGTGGTGGCATTCGATAGCGTCATCGACTGCATTCTAGCATGCTCGCACAGCTTGGGCCGGCAGGGGGGTGCCTTGGCCATTCGCCTGACCGCACGCAACCTCATCCCACGGTTGCCGATAAGTCTGCGTGCTGCTTCAGCTTGCTACTCAGCTTCTCTGGCCTGCCCGCTGCGCTGCCTGCAACGCCTTTGTCCATGAGGACATGGCTTTCTGCGAGAGTTGCGCGCTTTCTGTGGTCCCACTGGGCTGGG